>Ga0209751_10007439_pt1 | contig 10048 bp, 7 predicted proteins | sample RifCSP13_1_FD_184019 | JGI IMG/M metagenome (GOLD analysis project Ga0209751, IMG submission 184019) | Soil microbial communities from Rifle, Colorado - Rifle CSP2_sed 13_1 (SPAdes) (version 2) | ecosystem: Environmental > Terrestrial > Deep subsurface > Rock core/Sediment | place: Rifle...
CTCAACCCCGTCCACCGAAAGCCAGGTGCTCGACCAGATCGAGGGCGAAGCGCTGTGGAAATGGATCGACGCGCACCTGAACGACGAGAAGGAACGCATGGTCGTGAGGGACTCGTTTATTTTCGGCCTGAAACCCTCGGAGATTTGTGCCAACCATAAGAACCGTTTCACCAACGTCGAAGAAGTTTATCGGGTCAAACAGAATGTGATGGCGCGCCTGCGTCGGGACCCGGAGCTGCGCAAACTGCTCGGCCTGGACGATTGAATTTTGAGGACCTTGGCGTTTATTTGGTCAGATGCTGTGATAGATATCTAACTCTGGCCTGACCTTAACTTGGACGTTATTTCGAGCTTGCAGCGAGCGCCTTGATACCCCGAGCACAATAGCTTGGGCAGGGCAGAGCAGGACCTACGCTTACGAGTAGGCCCGGAGTGTCGCTGAAGTGCTCGAATGGTCGTTCAGGCTACGGCCTTTCAGGCCGGGAGGCACGATTTAGATGACCTGCATCTCTCCTCCAGAGCTGGATGACCGTCAATTATGGGCATATGTGGACGGAGAAGCAGACTGGCATATTCGGGAGCATCTGGCGCGATGTGAGTCATGTCGTGAGAGGGCAGAGCAGATTGCCCGCTTCCATGAACGTTTGAAGTCTCGAATATTCCGGCTGGAGTGCCCCCAAGCGATTGAATTGGGAGAGTACCATTTGGGTTTGCTCGACCAGGAGCAGGCGACGGCGATCAGCCAGCATTTGATGGAATGCCCTCACTGCCAGCGAGAGGTCGCCCAACTTAAGGGCTACCTGGTCGAACTGGCGCCGACCATCGAGTCCAGTCTTCTGGGACGCGCCAAGATTCTCATCGCGCGGCTAGTTGGCGGAGAGCGAGAAGACGAGGCGCGCAGGCCGCCCACGCTCGCGCCAGCATGGGCAGGCATCCGCGGCGATGCCCGTGGACCGATCACACTGGAGGCCGACGGCATTCTCATTGTGCTGGATGTGCAGCCGGCCGCCGAGGAGCGTGTTACCCTGCTAGGCCAGATCGCTTCAGACGACCCGGATCGCTGGACGGGCGCCAGCGTTGAATTGCGCCAAGCCAGCCAGCTGCAGTTGACGACTAGCGTAGATGACCTGGGAGCCTTTCGCTGTGAAGCATTTTCTCCCGGGCCGACCGAGATATTGATCACACCTGTAAGCGGCAGCCCCGTACTCATACCGAATGTCGACATTGCAATTTGAAGAATGCGATGACAGGCGTAGTGGATGCGGACGTCAGCATAGAGCGGTTCCTGGGGGATGACGTTCCGCCGCAGGCATTCTTAGCTCCTTTGCCCGATGCCGTCGCGGCCGAGGTGGTCGAGCGTCTCAAGCAGGAAGCCGACCGGTATTGGTCCATCAACCCCAACCGCTCGCTTGAGCTGGCCGATCGAATCGTGGCTATCGGTCAACGGCGAGGCGATGGGCGCCAAACTGCGCTGGGATTGATGGCTCGCGGCGATGCATTGAAGTATCTGGGCCGTAATGAGGAAGCCTGGAGCACACTTGAACAAGCGGGGAGTATTTTCCGGGATGTTGGCGATGAGGTCGGCTGGGCCCGAACACGGATCGGGCGCTTGCATGTGGGCCTAAAACTCAACCGCGTCTCGCACGCTCTGGCGGATGCCGAGCGCGCCCGCGCAATCTTCACCCACTCTGGCGAGCGCGAGAAACTCTTACGACTTGACATCAACACGGCTTACGTCCATACACTACGGGGTAACCAACACGAAGCGCTTCGCCTATACCGTTCCGCGCTCGAGGCGGCCGAAACACTCGGCGAACTTGGGCAGCAACATCTCGGGCTGTTGTACATGAATATCGGTTTCGCCCTAGAAGCACTCGGCGATTTTCCTCAGGCCCTAACCTACTACGAACGCGCTCGGGCCATGTATGCCGCTCGAAACGAAACACGGAACCTGGCTGTCATCGAGCTGAACATTGCCTATATCGCTCAAGCGCAGGGTCATTACCGCCGCGCTCTTCGTTTGCTGCATGGCATTCTTGAGCGAGGCGTTGAACAGTTTCCCGTGGAAGAGCGAGCGGTCAAGCAGGACATGACCGAGTGTTACCTTTACCTCAATCGCTATGCCGACGCGCGCGATCTGGCCCGCCAGGTGATTACCGACTACCGAAGTTTCGGCACAACGTATGACACGGCCCGCATGCTCTTACACCTGGCAACGGCCGAGGCCGAGTTGGGCAATCTTGGTGCTGCCCAGACAGCCTTAGATGAAGCGATGCCAATCTTTACCTCGCTTGGCGCGACGACTTGGGCCACCCTCGTGCGACTACGGCGTGGTCAAATCGCGTTAAAACAGGGCGATTCCGGTACGGCGTATCGAGAAGCCCTGGCGACCGTCGCCTATTTCGAATCCCAGGATCAGCAGGTGAATTTCGCCACAGCCAGTTTACTGCTCGGTCAAGTGTTGTTGTCCTTTGGAGACTTAACCGCGACCACAGCCGCGTGTGCGACGGCCCTACGTATCGCTCAACGGTACAATGTCCCATCGTTGCGTTATGCGGCCCATCTGCTGCTGGGGGGAGCCTCAGCAGCTCAGGATGCGACCGAGCACGCGATCCGCCACTACCAGGCAGCCGCAGCCACAACCGAGCGCGTTCAGCGTGGCCTGACTATCACACTTCGCCCAGGCTTCTTGGAAGACAAAGGAGAAGCTCTACGGCGGTTGATCGCTCTATACTTTCGCACCGGCCAAGCCAACTGCGCCTTTGAAGCGCTGGAGCGCGCCAAATCGCAAGTGCTGTTAGGCTACCTGGCGAATCGGGAACACTTGCGCTGGACACAGGACGATGCTCATAGCCAGACACTCCGTGACGAGCTGAACCGTCTGCGAGCCGAGCATCAGTGGTTCTATCGCCTTGCGCATGATCCGCTTCAGAACAAGCATCATCCCAGCACTATCTCGCCCGAGCAGGCGCTGGCCGAGATTGCCACGCGCGAACGGCGGATGCGTGTCATCACCGAGCAACTGTATCTCCACAGTAGTCGTGGGCGCACGGTGAATCCTGCTCCGACAGCCTCTTTGCACGATGTTCAGCGCGCGCTTGACGAAGATGCACTGCTGGTCGAGTTTTACCACGACGGCGTTCACGTGTGGGCGTTCACCCTCAATGGTCAAACTCTAGAAGCGCAATGTTTGTCAACGGCGACGGGGGCACTCACCCAGCTGCTCGCTCAACTGCAAGTCAATCTGGCCGCCGCACTCAAGGCCGATCCGCACACGCCCGCGGCCCGGAACCTGGCCCATCTTGCGCAGCGCATTTTACAGCGGTTGTATGGCCTGCTCATTGAGCCGCTGGCGCTCCAGCGACATCCTGTGCGACGGTTGGTGATCGTACCCTACGGCATCTTGCACTATCTTCCTTTTCATCTGTTGCATGATGGCTCGGCGTACCTGATCGAGCGATATGAAGTGGTTGTCCTGCCAGCAGCGAGCCTGGCGACACAGCCAAGCCCGAAACGGAAGCCAGGCGCATTAATCATGGCTCACTCGTGGGAAGGGCGGCTGCCCTACACGATGACCGAAGCACAAGCCGTGCAACGGCTGTTTGGCGGCACGCTATGTGTTGAGGAAGCGACCTCTCGCATGGCCCTGCAGGCACAGCCGACTCAGATTCTGCACATTGCCGCGCACGGCCAGCATCGCCCGGATCAGCCCGACCTATCTTACCTTCAGTTTGCCGACGGCCAGCTCTATGCCGACGACTTGCTGCAACAAGATCTCAGCTACGAGCTAGTCACGTTAAGTGCCTGTGAGACAGGCCGGGCCAACGTAGCGGCTGATGAGGAATTGATCGGGATCGGTCGTGGGTTTTTATATGCCGGCGCGGGGACGCTGATTCTCAGTCTCTGGCGCGTCGCCGATTTCTCGACCGCCGGCCTCATGCAGCACATGTATCAAGCCCTAAGGGCAGGCGCTTCCAAGGCCGCCGCGCTCCGAGCGGCGCAACAAGCCATGCTCGTCCAGAATCGGCAACTTCACCCGGCCTTCTGGGGTGCGTTTCAGTTGATCGGGGATGCCCGCCCGCTGTCTAGCCTCGTTGCCTAGCCTTTGGAAAGGAGTACAAAAAATGCCGAACGACTCAGCGGAAAAGCCGCACCAGGTTATCCATTTTCGACCGGGTCAGCTGGCCTACCTTGTTACACACCAGGGCCAACTGACTCAAGATCAACTCCTGGCCTTGTTCCGATGGAGTAACACCGTGTCCGACAAGGCGTGCCTCTTGCCACGCCGGGTGCTTTCCTTTCCCGCCACGCCGCCGGTAAGGGTGGAGCCGGAGCCGGGTCAACCGGCCCCCGCACAGATCGACCAGCGGAATCCGTTTTCTCTCATCTTCGCCGACGTGCAAGGAGTGGGTGATGATACAGACCAGTTGCTTGAGCTGATTAAAAAACTCGACGATGCACGTGATCGCCAACCCGTTGACGAAATTACACTGGAACGGGTGTCCGCCAATTGGTTGGCGAGTGGCGGTTCTCAACCCGGCAGCACCGGCGGCCCGGGAGGCAAGCCGACAGTCTTCGGGGGCAAAGTCGAAGACGCGAACAAAATGGCGGGGTTCACAGTGCCTGCTTCCATCAAAGGGCAAGGGAAAGGAGTGGATGTCGCCATCCTTGATACGGCCCCTTGCCTGCACGACTTAGCAGATGCCTACAATAATTGGTGTGGCGAGAATTTGTGGACCCAACCTTCTTCACAACACCCGCATGCCTTGATTCGGACCTTGCTCGGCCCCCAAAGCCCACTCCGCCTATATCCTGCTTCGTATGAAGACCTCCGTCGCATGGGAAGCATCGAATCGGATGAACACCCCTATCCAATGCCCGACCATGGCTTGTTCGCAGCAGGCATCGTTCACACCATCGCTCCGCGGGCAACGATTCATCTGGTCGAGGTGCTCAATCGTTATGGGATTGGCGATTTCGAAAGCGTCACCGTCGGTCTTCAGCGGGTGATTGACCAGATTCAGCGTTATCCTGGACGATCGGTGGTCGTCAATTGCAGTTTCGTCCTCAACCTCCCGATCCGAACAGAGCAATGTCATCACGACTCGGAAACGACAATTTGGACGACCTATGGAAGGAACTGGCTTGAGCATCAAGGGGATGGGCTGATGTATATCGCCGACCTGGTTTACGCCTTGAACTCACGCGTCATCGCTGCCGCCGGCAATGACCGTACAGGGCCTGGATCGGTAGATGCGCGTTACCCAGCTGCTTTTCCAAGTGCTCTGGGCGTGGGCGCACTGCCCAGGCTTGGCAGTGAACCGCCTGGCCTCTTTACCAAAGCCGATTATTCAAATGTGGCCGATAAACCGGAGTCAGAAGGGATGACCACGTTGGGCGGAGAAGAAGGGGCCGAAAATGGTGTGCTGGGCATCTATCTGGGGGAATTCCCTGATCACACGTCCAACGAGACCAAGTGGGCATGGTGGGCCGGCACTTCGTTCGCCACGCCGATCATCAGCGCTGTGACGGCGGCTGTACTGAGTAGCATGCCTCCCGGTAGTGCGGCGCGCCAAGCGATTACGACTGTACGAAATGCGAAAAGTGCTAATCCGACCGATAACAACGAGGCCGTCCTGTTCGTGAAGCAGGATCAACCTCTCTAGCCTGATTTCACCGTCAAGGCACACGTGCCTGCCCGGCCATCGAAGGCTTTCCCCAACCTCTATCGCAAGCCCCTGGTCCTCCGACCAGGGGGCTTTTGTTTTGCTTTTGTAACTCTTCGATTGAACAAAAGCCATCCCGGCATCGTTCATGTGTCAAGAACGATCGATTACCGGGAGCTGTCATCATGTACGTCACAACCACTTATCCACCGATCTTTCAGCACAACCTCGTGACCTCGACCATGCAGCTGCATACTCCGGCGACCGGTTACGGGCGCATCGTCGCACTGGTGCGCACGCTGCGCGACGGATCGACCACACGAGAGTATCTACCGGAGCACCTGGCCGAGCTGGTCGTCGCCATGATCCCCTTCGGCGAGCCGCTGGTCGCTTCCGCCCACATCGCCTATGCGGAACTCTAGGTAAATCCGTCTTGGTCGCAGACCATCCGGAGGACGTCGGGCGTTCGAACAATCCCTGCGCTCTTCGCGCGCTTCCTCTGGCGCTGCTGCGCGGCGCGGACTGGTTCAATCCACCGGATCGCGCCACAGCTTGCCGGCAGACCTGATCGCTATCGTGTCGCCGCCGGCCGTGAATCAGGCCGCCGAGAAGGCGCCGGTTCACGTGAACACTTGCTCGCTTCCAACCGAACGGAGACATCGTTTCATAGCTGCTCGATGCTGGAAATTTGACCCGACCGTCGTTCATAGTAGTGTATGGCATAAACGTGCGGCTGATTGAGCCGGGCCCCTCAGCCAACCGCACGGAGGCGCCTCATCGGGAATCGCTTGTAAACCAGACACAGCCAAGGAGGATATTGACCATGAACGGCAATTTTGAAGTCTCGCTTCCCACTCCCTACCTGGGCGGCGAGATCTACGCGGAAGTCTACGAGGTGGGAGGCGCGAAGCCGACGACCATCATCCGCACCGACCAGGAATGGGGCGTCAAGCTACACTGGGATCTGAAGGGTTCGCTGGCAAAGTTTATCTGCGGCGAATGGTGCATCCATCTGTTCCTTGAGTCCATGGGCCCTGCCCCCGAGCTGAAGCTCGACCCCTACCCCAAGTATGACATTCCGTTGGACCCGTGCGGGAATGGTGAATACGACTTCGACTTCCGTGTCAAGCCCGGCGTCGTGAAGGGAGAACACTGCTCGAACCCCTACAAGGTCGTCGTGGCCATCACCTACCTCACCCCGTGCCACAAGCCGGGCCCTATCGCCGGCTTCGTCGAAGGGCCGTTGGTGCAGTTCTACGAAGCGGCATAAACCCTCGGCATCGGACCCCGTTTCACCCCCGCTGGCCCCGCTCGTGGAGTCTGTCACGCGAGTGGGGCCAGCCCACCCGCGGAGTTCGACAACGAAAGGAAAGTCCTATGGGAACAAGCCCTACCTCCCAAACAACCGATTTCACTCGTGATACTATGGGACGCTACATCTGCAATGGCTTGGACGAGGCGCTGCGGAGCGCCGACAAATCTGTGCAGCCCGAGGCCCGCCCCTTCGATATCATCGTGATCGGCGGCGGCAGCTTTGGCCCGGTACTGGCTCAACATCTCTTTTCTCGTGACAAGACTCATCGCCATCGGATTTTGGTGCTGGAGGGTGGGCCGTTCATCCTGCCGGAGCACGTTCAGAACTTGCCCACGCTGGGACTCGATGTGCCGGGCAAGACCAGCATCGGCGACCTGCGGGCGATGGGCCAGGATGGCAAGCCACGTAACGAGGTGTGGGGACTGGCCTGGCACTCCGACGTACCGTTCCCAGGCCTGGCATATTGCCTCGGCGGACGCTCGCTATTTTTCGGCGGGTGGTCGCCGCAACTGTTGGATTCCGAGATGCCCAGAGATCGATGGCCCAACGGCGTGGTCAGTGACTTGAACGCGCGCTACTTTCGCGAAGCCGGCGAACAAATCGGCGTCAACGAGACCAACGACTTCATTCACGGTCCATTGCACGACGCGCTTCGCTGGCGACTGTTCGAAGGCATCAACAACAGAGCCGTGACGGGCGCGCTCCCACCGGCACAGTTACCGTTGCCCCTGGAGGTACCACCCAACACACCGGCGGTCCTGCGCGAGCAGATGAAGCTGGAGGCCCCCCTGGCCGTCCAGAGCCGCCAGCCACGTGCGGGCTTCTTTCCGTTCAACAAGTTCAGTGCCATGCCGCTGTTGATGAAGGCGGCGCGGGCGGCGTGGGTCGAATCGGGTAACGCTGATGTGAAGAAACGCCTGATGATCGTGCCCAACTGCCACGTCAAGCGGCTTAGGACGGCGAACGGACGCGTGACTGAAGTGGAGACGAATTTGGGGAACGTGACCGTTCCACCCAACGGCGCGGTCGTCGTTGCGCTGGGGACGATCGAAAGCACGCGGCTCGCGCTGCTGTCATTTGAGGGTTTTCCCGACTACCACCTGATCGGTCTCAACCTGATGGCACACCTGCGCTCCAACCTGACTGTTCGTGTCCCGCGCAGCGCATTGCCGGTTGACTCCGCTATCCATGAACTGCAAGCATCGGCGTTGTTTGTCAAGGGACGGCACACGCACGCCGACGGCACGCTGCAACACTTCCACCTGCAAATCACCGCGGCGGGCCTTGGCCCGCAGAGTACGGACTCCGAAGCCGAGCTATTCAAGAAAGTGCCCGACCTGGACGCCTTCGACGCTTTCGGCACGGCGGACGACACGCACGTCGTCTTCACGATTCGCGGCATCGGCGAGATGGAAGCGCGCAACCCCAACAGCCGCGTCACGCTCGACCCTGAGCTGGATGAGTTCGGCATGCGTCGCGCCTTCGTATCGATTGCGTGGACCGAGAAAGATCTCGCGCTGTGGGATGTGATGGACAAAGCGGCTGATGACGTGGCGAAGCTCTTCGCCGGCGACCGACCGTTTGAAGTCTTGGGCAAAGCCCGTGATGGTTTAGGCACGACGCATCACGAAGCGGGCACGTTGTGGATGGGCGAGGAGTCCAGCACGTCGGTCACCAACGCCGATGGGCGCTTCCATCACGTTGCCAATGCATATGTCGCCGGCCCGGCTCTCTTCCCCACGATCGGCTCGCCCAATCCGATGCTCACCGGCATCGCCCTGGCACGCCGCACGGCGGATCGCCTCTTATCGAAACTGCGCCGAACTCTGCCCGAAGCCGGTTTTGAATCTCTCTTCGACGGGACGGAGGACACTTTTAAGATGTGGCAGACCGCCGGGCAGGGTGCGTTCATGCTCGTCGACGGAGCCATCGTCGCCCAGCCGGGCGGCGATCTGGGATTGCTCTACTACGCGCCGCGCGCTTTCGGCGACTTCGTTCTGCGCTTGCAATTCCGTCTCGACCGATTCGACGACAATTCCGGCATCTTCGTCCGCTTCCGAGATCCGCGTCAGCCGGTGCCCGATCGGGACAACCCGAATGTCTCCTATCCTTACGATAACCGGGCCTGGGTTGCCGTGCATACGGGATTCGAAATCCAGATCGATGAACTCGCGCGCGGTGACGCCAGCCGGGGAATACCGGACGGCCTGAACGAGCACCGCACCGGGGCGATGTACGGCATCCCACTCGGCCAGAGCGTGGGCGCGCAGGTCTACCAGCGCGGCCCGATACTCCAAGCGGGCGAATGGTACGACGGCGAGATCAAAGTTGCCGGCAACGCTTACACGGTCTATTTGAACGGCCAGCGGACCACATTGTTTTCAAACCCGGACACGTTTCGCGGGCAGTCGCCAGCGCGCGATCTTCAATCCGGCTACATCGGCCTGCAAGCGCACACGGGGCGCGTGGCCTTCAGAAATATCCGCATCCTTGTCGCCCACATCACGCCGCCGCGCGCTGGGGCCGCCCTCACGGCAGACTTGAATGAGGTCAGGACCGCAGCAAATGCCTGGAGCAACGAGCTTCCGAAAGGCGGGCTAGAAAGCGAAATGGAGGAAAGTGCCGTCACAGCAGAGACCGCGAGCGAAATCGCGGTCTAGGCACTGCATCATGTTTAGTGTTTACGAGTCGGCCGCGCTGGGCGAGTCGTCGAGGTCGACATTCTCCAGTGTCTGCTCCAGCGCGGCTCTCAACTCCTCCGACAGCCCCGACTCTTCAGCCGTCTCGTCTATCTGGGGCGGCGACATGCGCAGGCCGCCCTTCGCGCCGCTGTGGATAGCAGCTTCATCACCGGCTTCAAGGAGGACCTTCTCATACGCCGGCGGCCAGCGCATCAGGACGCGCCGCCCGCAGGTAGGGCAGAACCACTCCTCCGCACCCGATGGGTGCGTTGCTATCAATTCCATTTCGTGTGACTGTGACCCGGTCATTCTCACGCTCCTAGCGAATCCACGCCTGATACAGGGGCGGCCGAAATGTCTGGGCCGCCCTTTACTTTCAAAAAACG
>Ga0209751_10007440_pt1 | contig 10047 bp, 8 predicted proteins | sample RifCSP13_1_FD_184019 | JGI IMG/M metagenome (GOLD analysis project Ga0209751, IMG submission 184019) | Soil microbial communities from Rifle, Colorado - Rifle CSP2_sed 13_1 (SPAdes) (version 2) | ecosystem: Environmental > Terrestrial > Deep subsurface > Rock core/Sediment | place: Rifle...
CTCAATCGTCGGGGTCTCGAGGCAGCGCTTGTCGCGGTCGATCCGTCCAGCGGCGACATTCTCGCGATGGTTGGCGGTGCCAGCTACGCGCGCAGCACCTTCAACCGGGCGACACGAAGCCGGCGTCAGCCGGGGTCGGCCTTCAAGCCGCTGGTCTATGCCGCTGCGCTCGAGCATGGGTACTCGCCGGTATCGATGTTGTCGAATCTCGGCCGCGTGCCGGCGCCGGGAGATCCAGAGTGGACGCCGCGGAATGCCGAAGGCGAACAGCCCGACGCGCTCACGCTCCGGGCGGCGCTCGCCGAATCGAACAACGCGGCAGCGGCAGATCTCCAGCAGCACGTCGGTTCAGGGGCCGTATTGCGTCTCGCCGCCGACGCCGGGCTGCGTGGCCTGCCTGATGTTCCGTCTCTCGCCCTGGGGACCGGGCTCGTCTCGCCGCTCGATCTCACGGCCGCGTACACGATGTTTCCGGGCGGCGGGCAAGTCGCGCGGCCCCGCGGCATCCTCAGCGTTCTCGACGCGGACGGCGATGAGATCTTCAATCATCCGGTCGAACGCCGGCGCATCATCAGCGAACAATCAGCGTTTCAGATGGTGACGATGCTGAGGGACGTGATCGACCGGGGTACCGGATCGCCGGCGCGCGCGCTCGGTGTCGGCGGACCGATCGGCGGGAAGACCGGAACGACCGACGAGTATCGCGACGCGTGGTTCGTCGGATTCTCGAGCTCAGTGACGGTCGGCGTTTGGGTCGGGTTCGATCAGCCGGCGCCGATCGGGCGCGAGGCGTACGGTGCGCGAATCGCGCTGCCGATCTGGGCGGATTTCATGAAGCGAGCCGCAGCGGCCAGGCCCGCCGCCGAGTTCGCCATACCCGACGGCCTCGATACCATCGAGCTGTGCCGTGTGTCTTACCTTCATCCGGTTGAGGACTGTCCGGTGTACACGGAGTACTTCAAAGAAGGCGACGCCGTGCCGACCGAGCGCTGTCCCATTCATCGGGGAACCCTGAAGCAGCGTGCGGCGCGCGCTGTGGAGGGTTTTCTGCGATCGCTCGGCAAGAAGATCGACGGAATCTTTCACTAGTCGTCGCGTCCCTTGATGCGCCGCAGCGCGCGGCGCTGACGCTTGTCCGGCGCGCGCGGCGGCGTGGCCGCCGCGCGATACATCCGTTCGAGCCGTCGCGTCTCAAGTTCCTCGGGCGTTGGCGGGGGAGTGAGGTCCTCGTACAAGAGGCGGGCTTCAACTTTCGACACGTGCCGGTCTGCGAAATCGCGCACGATCACTCGTTGTTTCCGTCCAAAGGGACGGCCAATTTCGATCTCGTCGCCCACACGCAGCCGCCGGTCCGGCTTCGCCACCTGGCCGTTGACCGAAAGCTTGCCGTTCTTGCAGGCGCTTTGCGCATCTGAACGGGTCTTGAACAGGCACGCGACGTCGAGCCAGACGTCAAGGCGGGCATCTCTCGGCGCGTCATTCGCGGGACGTCTGGAGCGCATGTCAGGCGACATTGTACCTGGATGAATTGCTATCATTCGCTTCGGGAGGCGTGAATGCCCGCGCGCACATGGATCGTGTCCCTTGCGTTACCCATCTCCATGACGGTGTTCGCGCAGGCGCCACCACAACCTGACTGGTCGCGTCTCGAAGCGGAGACGATGCAGCATTTCCAGGCGCTGCTGCGATTCGACACGAGCAACCCGCCCGGTAACGAGAAGCTCGCGGCTGATTATCTGAAACAGGTGCTGGACCGCGAGGGAATCCCGACCGAGATCTTCGCGCTCGAACCTGCCAGTCCCAATCTCGTCGCCCGGCTCAAAGGCAGCGGACGCCGCCAACCCATCCTCCTCATGGGGCACACCGACGTCGTCACGGTGGACCCGAAGAAATGGACGTTCCCGCCGTTCAGCGCAACGCGAGACGGGAGATATGTCTATGGGCGCGGCTCGCTCGACGATCGGCCGCATCTGGTGGCCGGCCTGATGACGATGCTGCTGCTGAAACGGCTCAATGTGCCGCTCGATCGCGACGTCATCTTCCTGGCGGAAGCGGGCGAGGAAGGGAGCACGCGCGTCGGCATCGATTTCATGGCGCGCGAACATGACCAGGACATCAGCGCGGAATACTGCCTGGCCGAAGGCGGCGTGACGGCGCGCGTCGGCGGACGGATTAAGTTCGTGGGAATCGAGACGGTCGAGAAGATTCCGCTGCCGCTCGAGCTGACGGCGCACGGAACATCCGGACACGGGTCGATTCCGCTGCAGGACAATCCAGTCGTCCGTCTGTCGCGCGCGGTGGCCGCGCTTGGCGCGTGGCGCACGCCCATCCGGCTGAACGAAACGACAAGGGAATACTTCAGGAGGCTGGCCGATATGTCGTCGGAGGACGATGCCGCCCGATATCGCGCCGTGCTCGTACCGGGCTCGGCGTCAGCGGAGGCGGCGGACAACTATTTCCTGCAGCGCGAGCCGCGACATGCGTCAATGCTGCGGACGTCGGTGACGCCGACAATCCTGAACGGGGGCTATCGCTTCAATGTCATTCCCTCCGAAGCGAAGGCGACGATCGACGTGCGCATGGTGCCGGACGAAGACCCCACCGCGTTTATCGATGCCGCAAAGAAGGTCATCAACGATCCCGCGATCGACGTGACGGTCTCGAACGCGATCGATCGGCGGACGGTGGGCGGGACGACGCGGATCGACTCCGAGGCCTTCAAGGCGATCGAAGCCGCAGCGATCGAGCACTATCAGACGGTCTCGCTGCCAGTGATGCAAACCGGCGCCACCGACATGTCCGTCGTGCGGGCCAAAGGCACCCAGTGCTACGGCATCAATGCGGCGGTTGATATCGAGGACGGACCCAAGGGGTTTGGTCCGCACAGCGATCAAGAGCGCATCCTCGAAAGCGAGCTCCACCGGTTTGTCCGCTTCCAGTGGGATATCGTGAAGGCACTCGCTGGAGGGAGATAAGACGACAGAGAGAGACGTAATAGGACACAGAGACCCACACAACTGTTATTTATGTTCTCTTTTAGAACACGTACAGTTCTTCTCCGTAACGCCGCTCACGAAGTTAAGGCACTCCTGGTCAATGGTTTACGGGCTGTCGTATGACTGGTCCGGCCTTTGCCTCCACCCTCGTCATGAGCAGGGCCACACGAAAGGCATTCGAGCGAGTAGACAAGAACGATCCGACGCTGGCTGTCGACGGGTTGAGCGACTTTTTGCCCGCACAAACCGCGTTGGAAATCGATCCGACGCTGGCAGTGAGCACCCTCGGTGACCTCTTCCCGGAACGAGACGCCGACGAGATCGATGACTACTTCAGCAATGCCGATGATGCGTCCATGAAAGCCGAGCCTGCGGAAACGCCAGTCGACGGCGAGGGTCTTGAAGCAGAGCAGATCTTTGCGTCCGAGCGGATCTTCCAGTCAGGCGAGGTCTCTCAGTCCGATATTCAGCGGGCCGCCATGGAGTTCCATCGCTTCGCCGAAAAGTTTCACGCCTTCGCCAGCGAATGCCAGCACCGGGGGGCCGTGTAGGCTACCGCGTTTTTCATTTGCCCGCCTGCACCGACATAGCCGATGCGCGAACGCCACGGATCGCGCGTGCCGGAGTCGTTGCGATGAATCGCTCCGCCCCGCCTGGCGCGCAGCCTTGGGCGCCGGGAGGGGCGGCCGTCGCCAGACTTGCAGATCGCTGGCTCCTACCGCATACTCGCCGAGTCCCTCTCAGGTCAAACGCGCACCTCGTCTATGGGGAGCCGCCCCTTCACGGGCAGATTCCCAGCATGGTGAGGAGGAATCGCCATGGACGTCACGACTCGATCGTTCCGCTCAGGGCCGGCGCAAGCACCTCCCCAGAACAGCGAACGCCTCCCGCTCGCCCTCGAGAACGCGGAGCTCGGACAGTACTGCTTGTTCCGCGAGATCTGCTTGTTTCGGGGGATCGTGACGAACGTCGCGGAGGTGATCTTCGTGACCGACGCGGTCGCGGTCGGCGACCGTTCTCTCCTGTACGTCAATCCCGCCTATGAGAAGGTCTGGGGCCGAACGTCCGAGTCGCTGCACGAACGACCCTGCTCCTGGATGGACGCGGTCGTCCCCGAGGATCGCGATCGGATCATCGCCGCGCGGGAGGGGATGTACGCCGGCGGGTTTTTCGACGAAGAGTTCTGCATCGAAAAGCCCGATGGCGCGACCCGCTGTATCCACGCGCGGGGCTTTCCGATCGAATCCCCACGCGGCGCGATCTCTCGCGTCGCCTTGATAGCCGAGGACGTCACGGATCGGAAGGCGGCCGAGGACAGGCGGAGGAAGATCGACCGGCGCTGGCGCGACATGGTCGAGGCCGCTCGAGAGGGGATCGTTGTCGCTGACCCCGACTGGCGGTTGACCTTCGTCAACGCCGGGATGGCCAACATGCTTGGCTACACGCCGGACGAGGTCGTCGGACGCCACATGCTCGACTTCCTGGAGGAGGAAGGCCAGGCGATCCTTCGGGATCGCATGCGCCGACGCGTGGACGAGGGTGCCGAGCAGTATGACCTCAAGCTCCGGAGCCGGGACGGTCGCGTGGTGTGGACCATCATCAACTCCACGCCGTTCAACGATCCCGATGGGCGATTCGGCGGCGTGCTGGCCACGATCACGAACGTGACGAAGCGCAAGCGGGCCGAAGAGGCGCTACAACAGGCGCACGACGATCTCGAACGAAGGATCGAGGAACGGACGGCCGAGCTGCGGATGAACAACGAGGCCCTCCGGGTCATGACGTCGAGGCTCTCGCTGGCCGAGGAGGAGGAACGGCGCCGCATCGCATCCGACCTGCACGACACCATCCTGCAAACGCTCGCGCTGTGCAAGATCAAGTTGGGCGAGCTGGGCGTGAACGTGTCATCGGGCGGTGACGGACGGTTGCTCGAAGAAGTCCGCGGGTTGGCGGATCAGCTTATTTGTGACGTTCGCGACATCGTGTCCGAGCTGAGCCCTCCTCTTCTGTACGAGCTGGGATTCGAGCCGGCCATCGAAAGGCTGCTGGAGCGGTTGGAGGAGCAGCGGGGCATCGCCACTCAGTTCCAGGACGATGGCCTGCCGAAACCGTTGGAGGACCACGTCCGCGTCATCCTCTTCCAGGCGGTGCGAGAACTCCTGGTGAACGTCGCAAAACACGCCAACGCCCGCCGGGTCTTGTTGCGGGTGTCAAGGGACAAGCGATCGATCTGGATCGTCCTCGAGGACGATGGCGTCGGCTTCGACACCTCTCGCGTTGGGTTTCATCAATCGGGCCTGAGCGGCTTCGGGCTCATCAACATTCGGGAGCGCTTACACGTCTACGGTGGAACGCTCGACGTCCGGTCGACTGTCGGTTGTGGCACCCGCATCACCCTGACGACACCGTTGATGTCTGGAGGAGGCTAGCCCCTGTGGCCACGCGAATCGTCATCGCCGACGACCACAAGATCGTGCTGCAGGGTCTCCGGAGCCTGCTGGAACAATCGCCAGATCTCAAGGTGCTGGCGGAGGCGGGCACGGAATCGCCGTGGAGCTGGCCAAAACGCTCCATCCCGACATCGTGATCATGGACGTGGGGCTCCCGGACCTCAACGGCGTCGATGCCACACGCCAGATCGTGCGCGACACGCCGGCCATCAAGGTGCTCGCGCTCTCGATGCATGCCGACCGGCGATTCGTGACCGGCATACTGCAGGCCGGCGCGTCGGGCTATCTGCTCAAGGACTCCGCGTTCGAGGAGCTGAGCCTCGCGATTCAGACCGTGATGCGAGGTGAGATCTACCTCAGCCCGATCATCACGAGCTTGCTCGTGAGACAGCTCGTCCGCCAGCCGCCATCCGGCGAACCATCGGCGCTCCTGACGTCACGGGAACGCGAGGTGCTCCAATTGCTCGCCGAGGGCAAGGCCACGAAGGCAGTCGCCCACCGGCTGGGCGTGTGCGTCAAGACCGTGGAGACTCACCGCCAGCAGATCATGGACAAGCTGAACCTCCACACTATCGCCGACCTCACCAAGTACGCCATCCGTGAAGGGTTGACGTTCCTCGATGTCTTGCCACGTTCCTAGCGGAATTCCACGAGAGGGATGAGAACCCTCCTCGCTATTGAGCCTGGACTGTCGGTTACTTCACGATCCGCCCGTCATTCCGAACCTGGATTTAATCCAGTTCACGATCATCGGTCCGGAGCCGGGATCGCCGCCCATGTGACCTCCCTCGGGATAGACACGGGCGGACTTAGGCTCACCGCCTTCGAACAGGACATAGACGTCCTGAATCGTCATCCACGGGTCCTTCGCGCCGTTCACCGCCAGCAGCGGCGCCGCCGGCTTGTTCAGCCATCCCTGGCTCTCGAGCGAGAGAGTCGGCGCCTGTGCGAGGAGCTCGTCGTAGTTCTTGACGTGATGGGCATAGACGAACGCGTCGAGGATCGACCAGAGGTACAGCTTGTCCTGTTTCAAACCCCGCAGCCACGGCTCCTGAAAGGTGTAGTGCGTCGGTCCGCCCCAGTCGACCGCGGCCTTCAGCCGCCGGGGTTCGACGTACGCCATCTTGGCGCCCCAGTACCCGCCGTAGCTGCGGCCAATGATGGCGAGCCGGTTCGGGTCGATGTCCGGCCGAGTGACCAGATAGTCGATCGTCGCGGTGTAGACGCGGTCGGCGTCGGCCGTGTACCAGACGGGATTCTCTCCCGCCCCCGGCATGTCCATCGAAAAGGCGGCCATGCCGGCGCCGAGGATGTCGCTCACGTCCCGATCCTCTTTGTAGACGTCGATGCCTCCTGTTGTGATGACGAGTGCGGGCTTGACGACGCCCGGTGGCCGCCGGAAGTAGCCGGTGATCTGTTTACCTTCGAACGGGATTCGCACGATCTCCATCGGCGGATCGGAGTACTTCGCGGCCTTCCGATAGGTGTCGATGCACTTGCGATACGCGGCCTGCTTGGCGGGGTGGTCGATCACCGGAAACTTCGCGATGCTGTAGTACGCCGACGCCTTCAGGTACCCGTCTCTGGCTTCAGCGGTCCTGCCCTGCGCTTCCAGTTCCGCCGCGTGCGCTTCGATCGGTTCAGCGAGTCTGGTCCACTCCTGGACCCACCGTGTCGGCTCCAGGTCGTTCAACCGCCGGAAAATTGCCTCCGCGTCCTTGGGATTGGCGCCCCGTCTGATGAACTGGGCGAGGCGGGACTTGGCGCCCACCGCGTACCTGGAATCGGTGAGCAGATCGGCGCGTGCCGGAAGCGCACACAACAGCGCGACGGCCGCGCAGCCAGTCACGCACCGAAGTTTCAAGCCCGATCGCGGGTCTTTGGATCTGGTCATCGCGCCTCCGGAGCGTGCGCAGGGAGTCGATTCCCCTTCCGATGGTTCGCCAAATACGCCATACGGGACACCCTGCCGCTATGGGATCTTCCTGGAGTTCGCCGCAGCGCCCTGGCCCGGCGCAGCCGGAATGACGGGAAGCAGCAGATAGGAGTCGCGGTCACCGCCCGTGTAAATGCTGTTGGTCTCCTGCTTCAAGCTCTCGGCGGTGAAGACTCGATAGCCGGGATCGGTTGGTCGAACATCGAGCTGGATCCGGTGCCCTTTCTTGAAGGCCGTGCCAGTCGGCCAGACTTCCACCTCCACCTTGACCACTTCCCCTGGTTTCAGCTTCTGCTCTTCGTCGTGCGTGTGGTACGGTCGATAAGGAGTCGAGAGCTTCGGGTCCAGTTTCCGATGAGACACCTTGAGCCAACCCACGGCAGCAGGCGCGCGAGCGGAACCAGGCGTGATGGGGGAATAAGTGACTTCCTTGCCATTGGAGTCAATGTTCCTCACCGTCGCGAAGATGTTCATGTCGTCTGTGGAGGAGGATACCCACATCACCAGGTTGACCGGACCGATCGCTTCCACGTCCTCGGTCATGGGTTCTGAGAGGAACGACGTGCCCGTCGGAGGAGGACCACTCCGATACGCACTCTGGCTGGCATAAGTGGACACGCGCTCGGCAGTCGGGGCATTCTTGCTCAACGAACCGGGGGCATCTTTGCCAGCGCCAGCGGCTGGGGCGCTCAAATACAACTTGGTCCACTGCGTGTTGTCAAACGGCCATTGCTTGTTGTAGCGCCATTCGCATGAATTCGCATCGGTGCGGACGCAGGCTTTTACGGCTGGCTCCTTCATGATCCCTGTGTCAATCCCCTTCAGCCATTGATCGAAAAAGCGGATTTGGTCGATCCTCCCTTCCTCCGCGTAGAAGGGGTGGAAATGGGTGCCCGAATGAATCCGCAACTTCTTGTTCTGGGAAGCAGCCCGGACAAAGCCCTCCGTGTTCCCCCGCAGATGCAACATGGTGTGGCTCCAATTGCCCACGCTGTACAGCGGCACCAGAATCTTGTCCCATTCCGCTTGCACACCTTTATAAAAGCCCGTATCCAACCGGTTTCGCATGATGTGCCATATCCAGTTCAGAGACAGTGCATCAGGATTGTAGGTTTGCGCCGGGCCGTGGAGGTGATTGAACATGAGATTCAAATACCAAGTCGACATGAAGTTGTTGTAGATCCCTCCGTGGTAGGCGGCATCGCGGTACATGTCTGCGGCCCCTTCCCATGGGATCATCGCCTTCAAATGGGGTGGTTGCAAGCTGGCAACCCACCATTGATCCATCGCCATGTAGGAAATCCCCAACAGCCCAACGTTTCCATTGCTCCACCGCTGCACCCCGGCCCATTCAATCGCGTCGTAAAAGTCCAGAGCCTCCTGCTTTAGCCAAGGCTCCGCAAAACCCGGGGACTTTCCACTTCCCCGACTGTCCACCCGAACCAGAATGTAACCCCGCGGGCACCACCACTCTGGGTTACCGGTCTCCCAGTTCATGTACTGATTTGCTTTTTCCTCCAGATCCGGTGGTGGGACCCAGAGCGCGTCCTTCTGGTACGCTGTCATGTCCATGATGATGGGAAATCTTTCCTGGGAATCCGGTCGAAAGACGTCCGCCTTCAGAATCGCCCCATCCCGCATGGGGATAGACACGTCTTTCTCGATCGTCCACTTGTATTGCGGCTGAGATCCTCGGTTGTTTTGCGGCTGCGAGACTGCACCTGAACCTTGCGCCGCCAGGCTCGCATTCCATCCAGCCAGCATTGGCATCAACGCCATCACTAGTGACAAACAGATCAACGAGCCCATCACCCTTGTTCCTGTGTCGTTACGCGTGCTCATTGTGCGCCTCCCATCATCCTCGCGGCCCAGACGGTTTCACGATCGCCTTCGTGTCCAGGATGCAGCAGGGAAGAGAGTAAGACCGTCGCCTTCCCGCGTCAAGGTCAGATCGCGGTGGTGTCTTCGTTACTCTGGCGAGACACGCTGATCACTTCGCGCCGCGTCGGTGTGATTACTCGTGCAGCTGTCCACAAGGCGATCCCAGCATCGTGGTTCACACGGTCCCCGAGCGATCTCGTGAGGTGAAGAAGTCAGGTCTTACGAAACCAATTCCAGGGGAAATCAGAGGCGCCGCTAGGGGATTTTGGTGGGGCAGAGTCGGAAACTCCTGATTGTTCCGATGAGATAAGGGGCGCATTCCTTGAGCTTCAACTTGGCTCGACCTCGCTTGGTCGGAGATTCCTTTGAACCTGAACGGCCTGCTTGGAACCGTTTGAATTCTTGATTTGTGAGGAGGTGCAGTATGGCAACCAATCTGTCCACCGCTCGACGCAAGGGCTGGCGGGCGGGAGTGCCCCGCCGGGGCTTCCTGGGCGGGACGGCGGCGTTGGCGGGCGCCGCGTTGCTGCCTCCCGCCCTGGCGCGGGCGACCGCAGCGGGGTCTGCCTCGTCTGCGGGGCTCATGGGATCCGCAGCGCCAGAGATGCCCGCCGTGGTCGAACAGCGCATGAAGCGCTGGCAGGAGCAGCGCTGGCTTTTGGATGCGGTCATCCAGGTCATCGGGGTCGAGTGGGACCAGGGGCGCATCGCCTATACGCTGGGTCCCTGCGGGCCCGACGCCACTGCCGATTTCGCCGGCGTGCGGACCCGGGTTCGCAAGTAC
>Ga0209751_10007441_pt1 | contig 10044 bp, 6 predicted proteins | sample RifCSP13_1_FD_184019 | JGI IMG/M metagenome (GOLD analysis project Ga0209751, IMG submission 184019) | Soil microbial communities from Rifle, Colorado - Rifle CSP2_sed 13_1 (SPAdes) (version 2) | ecosystem: Environmental > Terrestrial > Deep subsurface > Rock core/Sediment | place: Rifle...
TTGGAAGACGGGAATTGTGCCAGCACGCGCATGAGTTCTTCTTAAAAAATCATAAAATGTTTCTACAATTTTTCTTAAATCTGAAAATAAGTTTTCTACCCTCCCATCCTCCCCTTCACAAGGGGGGGAAATAGAGGGGGTAATTGGTTGTAATCCCGGCTTCATTCCTCCTTCAGAATGGAGGGATATAGGAGGGGTGTTACTATGCTTCTGCGCGAGCCTATGGGGCGTGAGAGTTTGGTCTGAGATATCCTTGCGGTAGTCTAATAGACGGTTCTCTTTTAGTTCGTATATCTCCCGATCTGTCAAGCCCACAATGGGCGAACGCAGTATACCCACCAGTGCAATCGTATCATGCGGATTTACTATGATGCGCAGGAGGTTCATAAAATCGAGAATTTCCTGTGTGGTATAAAAATACTTTTCGCCTTCCACAATGTACGGAATACCGTATCGTTTGAGCGCTTCTACATACGGCCTTACCTGGGTAAATGCACGCAGAAGCATGGCAACATCCTTGTATTTCAGCTTGCGAAGTTTGTTTTCTGCCAATGTGCCTTGAATGATTTCGTTATCCACGTGTTTTGTAATCCATCGCGCAATCCACTCAGCCTCAGCCTCTCTGGCTTCGTCTGCCTTGAGTTCTTCCCCTTCTTTATCTAAAACGATAACAATTTCGATTTTTTGCGTGGGGTATTTTTTTTGTCTGTTTGCGTGGATAGGAACATAACGGGGTTGTAAGCCGGGTTGTTCTCTCATGATCCTTCCGTCAAATAATTGGTTTACAACCTCGATGATACCGGCATGACTCCTGAAATTTTCCTGTAATTTCAGGGTTTCATCATTACCGCACACCTGTTTTACTACCTGCTCATAAGCCTCGATATCTGCCCTGCGGAAGGCGTATATTGATTGTTTGGGATCCCCCACGATAAAGAGCTTTCCCGGCTCAAGGGTTACCTTCCGGGCATCTTTGCTGTAATGTCCCAATACCTCAGAAAGGAAAAGGACAATTTCATATTGGACTGGATCGGTGTCCTGAAACTCATCAACGAGTATGGCCCTGAACTCGTTCTTGAGCTTTTCACGAATATAACGAAACGCTTTATTTTGCAGCAAATCCCTGGTAAGGGTGAGAAGTCCGTCGAAAGAGACATAGCCCTTTGACAAATATGTTTGCCGGAATCCCTTTGCAAAAGGGAGAATAATGCCTATTGTGGTTGTGACAAATACCTCATCAACGGTTTTTAATTTCTTTAACAGCGTATGACATTTCTTTACAAGTTCTTGTGCAGCTAAAAATCCCTCATCTGGCCAACCGGTCTTTGCTTCAGACGGATTTTTCTCGAGGTCATATTCTAATTTGTTCAAATGACTAACACCTTCTATTTTTATTGCTTTAAAAATTTTCAAGAGTTCTTTTAATTGTGTGAGGAGGTTGTTGTTGGGCTTTTCGCAGGAAGGGATAACCTCGTTGATTTTGTTAATAAATGGGTCTGTCAATGACTGGATATTCGGTGGATGTAACAATGCCGCACCCCCTCCCCATAGTCCCCTCCCACGAGGGGAGGAATGTATATGTGGTGTTTGATTACCAGAATCCCTCTCCCTTGATGGGGGAGGGTGGAGGTGATCTATTACAGATTTATTATCCACATCAACCGCGAGAGAATTCAAAGGGATAGTAAACCCTGATAACCGTTTGGTTAACTCCCTGAGAGCGTCCATGTCTGTTCGCTTGAATACATATTTCCAAATGTTTGCATGGGGCGAATTAAGCACAAGTTCTGTTTCCAGCCACTGTGTCCATTCTTTCTCAAACAATTCATCAAAGATATCTCCTTCGTCTACTACGAATCCAGGTACTACTCCTGATTCGATGGGGTAAAGACGCAGGATATAAGCCGCAAAGCTGTGGATAGTGCCGATAAGAGCCTTGTCAATATCCTCCAGTGACTTCTTTGCGCGACGTCCGATTTTATCACGTGTCGTCTGGTAAAGATCGCAGATGTCCGAAAGAAATACTTCAATTTTTCTCTCGTCTTCCTGTGAGGCATGTCCATTGATAAACGACACAATCTTTTCAAGTTCCTGCATCAGTCGTATCTTCATTTCACTGGCGGCCTTTTCTGTGAATGTTATAGCGACTATCCTGAGGATGGGGCTTTCTTCCGTTTGGAACCTTTTATGGCCTAAGAGCAGATGTAACATTCGATTAACAAGAAGTGTGGTCTTGCCAGTTCCTGCGCCGGCCGTTACGACTATGTTTTTATCCTGTTCGGATACGGCGAGTTTTCTTATGTCGTTATCAATGGGTTTTGACATTTTACGTAACAGTTCAGCCCACCGCAAAGGCGCAAAGGACGCAAAGAAAAAACGTAATAGTTTAGCTACCTTAGACAGGAGGAACAGGATTTACATGATAATTTTTTCATCCTGTATATCTTTTACTTTAAATCCTTGACCTTTCGTTTAACCTCAACTTTGCTTTCCCCAAAATTAAGAATAAGGCCTATAGGTTTTCCCGTAGCAACAACAAAGACTTAATTTTAGACAGGATATACAGGATTAACAAGATAAAAGCTACCTTATTTCATCCTGATTATCCTGTATATCCTGTCTATCCTGTTATCTTGTCAAATCTTTTTCCTTTTGTGCTGAAATATTTAGGCAGATTTTCACCCTACACAGAAGGCGCTATTTTTATAAGTCCTTCCGTATTTAAATTTCCATGGACATCGATAGATACCGGTAAAAACAACTTTACAATCTCAACGTTCGTTAGCAAGTGTTGGGAAATCCTGGGCGTGACAAACTGTGATGTCCCTTTCGTGAGGGCAAGCGGGATGATGAGTTGGTCGGCTAGATATTCGTCAATGACGCCCCTGGTTTTTAGAAAGCAGAAGAATTCATTGCAGGCTTCATCAGCAACCGTTTCAGCGCGCTTCCCAATGGCGCCTAAGCTAAAATAACAACACTGGCTGTGTTCGAATTTTCCTACCAGCAGGAGCATTGTTCCCTTTCCAAAGGATGGGATTTCCGCCAAAGATATTTCGTGCGGTACGTTATACTCTAAAAGCCGTTTCTTTGCCTGTAATTGCTGTCGTTGTGCAATGTTTATGTCCAGGTTACTTACCGTGGATAGACCTTTTACCTGAATGAGGTTTCCCCTGCTCTCGATCTGTAACGGATGCTGTGGGCTTTTTGGTGTTATTTTGATTAAAATCTCACCGCCGCCGCGGGGGTAGAATCCGGCCTTAAAAGTTTGTATCTCTGCATCAAAGCCAATGTTTTTAATAAAGTGCAACCACTGCTGCCTGAGGTAGTCCACACAGGGACTGTGGGTAACATGTGTGCCCCCGACAATGGTAACAGAAGAAGGTTTGTTCGCCAAACTCAGTGGATAGAAAATGGTTTGTAAAACAAGAGAGACAGAGCCTGCAGTGCCAATGTTGAAATGGTAAGTACCTGCCTGTGTTTCCCATGGATAGAACTTGAGGTCTGTGGATCGGAGTAGATTCCCTATGACCTCCGCATTGCAGATTTGGGCTGTAGAGTTGACAGCCTGCAGGTGCTGGTGGCTGAGACCTGGCACTTTTCTATTGGCACGGATGTTATATATTTCGAATGGTTTTTTTGTAATTGCCGATAGTGAAAGGGCTGTACGCAGGATTTGTCCGCCGCCTTCACCAAAAGAACCATCTATTTTTATTATTTCTCCATGCATATTCATCCTGCATACACAAAAGAAAAGGGTAGAACATTTTCATGTCCTACCCTTCGAATGTTAACTGTATAGGAATTTTCATTTTATTTATGCGGGTTACACGGTGTATGGCATAGAGAATCCCCCTTAGAAAAGGGAACAACCCCCATATCCCCCTTAACAAAGGGGGATATGGGGGGTTGTAAAATAACCTCGGAAAAAACACAACCCCCTGAATCCCCCTTTATTAAGGGGGACTGCATAGTCCTAATTTATTTGCAGAATCCTCGAACTATTGTGATGAGGGCGTCAAGGTCTGCAAGGTCAACCCCAAGGTCTGAGAGTTTTACATAGTTGGGATTCTTTGTGCCGTTGGTCATTGATTCCTTCATCTGCGCATCGGTTCTGGACTTTTGATAGTCAGCATTCGAAAAGTCAGGCACACCGAATTGTATTCCAGCCTCGCTGCCTTTGCCATCCGGACCGTGACACAACTCACAGGTATCTTTAAAAATCTTATTGACATCTCCTGCATTTACTGAAGAACTGGCAAACCCAAGATATAAACCAAACATCGCTGCAACAGGGATTGCACAATAACTAAAAATCATTTTCAACGAAATATCCTCCTAAAAAGTATGTTTTTTGATAACAGTTCAGATCACCGCAGAGGGCGCAAAGTTCGCAGAGATACAACCCCCTTGCCCCCTTTTCTAAGAGGGATTTTTAAAGTCCCCCTTAACAAAGGGGGATTAAGGGGGTTGTTATGCGTTCTCAGCGGTGAACTATTACAAAATTACGGAATACGTTTTAATTCGTAATAAATTTCATGATGTTTACTAGAGATACTCATCACCTCCAATCGGGTTTATCCATGTATCTTCGATTCTATAAATTTTATGACGTTCTTCAAATCATTTTTCTTAAAAGCGGGTATAACTGATTCGGTCCTTTTGTTGATGGTAATCCTTAGATGGTTTTTGTGTTCTGTATCTGTCAATTCTATGTGACTGTTATTGCTATATATCTCGATATAAGGATACTGCCACTTTTTATACCCTTCGACAAGCACGACGTCAACATCGCAATAATTATGTTTCATGATATCTTTTATTGATGGCGGTCGTCGGTTGACCCTTTTAATGATTGCCAGTTTTTCCGGTGAGGATATAGAAACCACATCCGCCCCTGCCTTGTAATATGTATAAGTATCCTTTCCCTCGTAATCAATTTCAAAATAAGGGATGTTGTATTTAATGGTACCAACCCGATATCCCTTTTTCTTCAATCGGGGTATAATAAGTTTAATAAGTGTAGTCTTGCCTACATGTTGTTTACCAATGACCAAAACTACGGGAATATCTTTTGACAACGTATATTTACTTTTTCTCTGTTTTAGACTATAACTTTATGATATAAACCTTCAGGATTGTTGTGTGAATCATTGTTCAATAGTTAACGTCAAAACGAATTAATCGTAGCATCTCTGTCTTAGGGTGTCAAGCGCTTTTATAGTGTTCATTGAATGCTTGTTTAAAGCAGAAAAATTTGCTATATATAATTATTTGGCAGAAATCTATAAATGATTGCGTATGTAAAATGTGGAACAAATTCTATAGCGTTTTTTGTTTAATGGAATTAATCATAATGTTAAAGCATGTTTTAATTGTATAGGAATTTTCATTTTATTTAAGCGGATTTCAGGATGGTATAAAATCCCCCTTAGAAAAGGGGGTAAGGGGGTTGTAAAATTGCCGAGAAAAACACAACCCCCTTTATCCCCCTTTGTTAAGGGGGACAACGCAGGACTTAATTTGTTGTGGAGGGGGGTAGATGGAATCGGATGTTAAAAAGATCACAGAGAGGGTAAAACAAGAAAGTGATTTTGTGAACACCCTCATGTACGAGGTTGGCAAGGTAATTGTAGGTCAGAAATATTTAATTGAAAGACTGTTAATCGGCATCCTTTCCAACGGACATGTATTGTTGGAAGGTGTTCCTGGTTTGGCAAAAACGATGTCAGTTGTGACGCTTGCCAAAGCATTGCAAGCCGGTTTCCAGAGGATACAGTTCACGCCGGATTTACTCCCTGCCGATTTGATCGGCACCCTTATTTATAATCCCAAAAGCGGTGATTTTACGGTGAGGAAGGGCCCTATCTTTACTAATATTGTCCTGGCCGATGAGATTAACCGCGCCCCCGCAAAGGTACAGAGCGCACTCCTGGAGGCAATGCAGGAAAGGCAGGTTACAATCGGAGATCAGACATTTAAATTGGACGACCCGTTTCTTGTATTGGCTACCCAAAATCCAATTGAGCACGAAGGTACATATCCGTTACCCGAAGCACAGGTAGACCGTTTTATGTTTAAATTGAATATTACGTATCCTGATAAGAAGGAGGAACGTGAGATTATGGAACGCATGGCAATAACCAAAAAGGATTTTCATGTGAATCCTGTAATTTCTCCCAAGGATATTCTCCGACTTCGTGCCTTAGTTGATGAGATTTATATAGACGACAAAATCAAGGATTACATTATTGACATCGTATTCGCATCGAGGGATCCAAAGGCCTATAACCTGGAATTGGAAGAGTTCATAGAATACGGCGCTTCTCCACGTGCAACAATCTATCTTACGCTTGCCGCCAAGGCACATGCATTTATAAAAGGCAGGGGATTTGTGACTCCTCAGGACGTTAAGTCCATAGGGATGGACGTCCTTCGTCATCGTATAATCGTAACATACGAGGCTGAGGCAGAGGAGATAAATTCTGAGGGAATTATACAAAAGATATTCGACAACGTGGAAGTGCCATAAGATATAAGTTATGATCTCAAAAGATATAGTAAAAAAAATCCAGCAGATACAGATTCATACCCGACGTCTTGTCAATGAGGCGTTTGTGGGTGAGTATCACAGCGTTTTCAAAGGGCGGGGTATGGAGTTTGATGAAGTGCGTGAGTATCAGCCTGGCGATGAAATCCGGACGATTGACTGGAATGTGACTGCCCGTATGGGCCGCCCCTTTATTAAACGTTATGTAGAAGAACGTGAATTAACGGTGATGCTTCTTGTCGATGTGAGTGCTTCGGGAAACTTTGGGTCAATAAAACATTTGAAAAATGAGGTCGCAACAGAAATCTGCGCAATCTTGGCGTTTTCTGCCATAAAGAATAACGACAAAGTAGGCATGATTATGTTTACGGACAAGATTGAGAAATTTATCCCACCTAAAAAAGGCCCAAAACATGTGCTGAGAGTCATCCGCGAACTTCTATGCTCACAACCGACCGGCAAGGGAACAAATATCTCCGTTGCCTTAGAATATTTAAACAAGATAACCCACCGGCGCACAATTTCGTTTGTTGTGTCTGATTTTATAGCAAATGATTATGCGCATGCGTTGCGTATTGCAAATAAAAGGCATGATATGATTGCAATTGCGATTGTAGACCCCAGAGAACAGGAATTACCTAACGTGGGTTTTATTGAATTAAGAGATGCAGAGTCAGGCGAGATACTGCTGCTTGACACCGCAGACTCGCTGGCAAGAAAAGAATTTGGCGCTTTGAACAACCGTCGGAGGCAGGAGCAGTCGAGATTGTTCCGATCAATGGGCGTTGATGAAATTCTGATCAATACTAGCAGACATCATGTAGAGCCCATTGTCCGTTTCTTCAGGATGCGGGAAAAGAGATATTAAAGGAAAAACATAGAATATTTGCAACTTGATTGTATAGGAATTTTCATTTTATTCAAGCGGGTTATACGATGTATGGCATTGAGAATCCCCCTTAGAAAAGGGGGCTAGGGGGTTGTAGAATAACCCCGGGAAAAACACAACCCCCTTAATCCCCCTTTTCTAAGGGGGATTAACTCGGAAAAAACAATCTTTATTTGACATGGCAATAAAAGGGTATCAGATATTTAGTAAACTATTGATTTCGGTGTTAGTTGTATATACACTGGTACTTTCAAAAGACACTGCTTTTGCTCAGAAATCAGATGATACGGAAAATAGGGTGTTGGTAGAGGCGATTGCAAGTGTTGATAAAGATGAAGTAACGATTGGCGATAAAATAAAATTTGTAATTCGGGTAAAATATAAGGACGATATTACCTTACAATTCCCTGAAGTTAATGGGCAAATTGGTGTATTTGCTATAAAAAAAACTAGCTTTGCAGAAACATCTAAAAGAGAAAAAGACGGGTATTCGGTTGTTGAACGAGACTACGTATTGAGTTCATATGAAATTGGTCGTCATACGATCCCTTCTTTGAAAATAAAATACAAGAGCAGCCAGGGCGATGGTGAAGTTGCTGCAAATGAAGTAATTATTGATATCAAGGGGGTTATAAAAGAAGGAGAAATGTCGGGCGATATAAAAGACATTCTTCCTCCTGTCGGCATACCGACGAGTTTCAAGCGGTTGGTTGTGTGGGTTTCTGTTGGTCTGGGAGCGCTATTGTTATCAGGTGTTATTTATGGATTGGTCTATAAATTTAGAAAGCGATCAAAAATTCAGGAACATCAGTTTATCAAAAGAATGCCTCATGAGACTGCCTATGAGTTACTGGAAAGGTTGTCAAAGGAGGATTTGATTGCGAAAGGTTTCGTCAGGGAGTATTATTATCATATAACCGATATTGTGCGACACTATATTGAGGATCGATTTGGTTTATTAGCGCCTGAGCGTACAACAGAAGAATTTCTTACGGAAATGGCACATACAAATAAATTAGACGATACTCATAAAATATTGATCCGGGAATTCCTCGAGCGTTGCGATATGGTAAAATATGCTAAATACGGGCCGTCCAATTTGGAGGTTAAAGAAACCTATGATGCAGCAAAGCGATTTATAGACGAAACGAAGGAATGTTTAAAAGAGAAGGTGGTGGTTGCCGAATATAAATAAATTAATTTTTGTAGAGACGCCCCGCCGGGGCGTCTCTACCTATTTTTAATCCTGTTAATCCTGTTCATCCTGTCTCTAAGATAGCTGAACTATTACGAATTTTCATTTTATTCATTTATTAATAGCGGAGAAATAAGATAAAGACGTGGAAGACGGTATTTATTGTATCCAGGATTTGTCTGGTTTTGCCCGTGATATCTGGCATGGCGTACCTTTCCCCGATCGAAGTCGGGGACAAGTGTAAACCTCAAAAAAATGCGCCTGACATGCAATCAGACGGGGCAGGTTGGGTTGAACGGAGTGAAACCCAACAATCAAACTTGTCCCCGACTTCGATCGGGGATCCAAAACTTGAATTGGATAAGGCATCATTCGCCCAAAAAACCCGGAAACTCCAGATGCCTTTCATCGCCAATAATGGTCAGGTAGACGAACAGGTGGAATTCTACGCAAAGACCTTCGGCGGGACGGTGTTCGTGACGAAGGACGGCGAAATCGTATACGCATTGCCGAAGACGGAGAAGTCAGCATGTAGGTTGGGTGAAGCGGAGCGCACCCAACAATCAAGTCCGAAATCCGAAATCCAAAATCTAAAATCGGGCGTCGCCCTCCGTGAGGAATTTGTCGGTGCAAAAGTCAATGCGATACAGGGTGAAGACCCTTCCGTCACAAAGGTCAACTACTTCAAGGGCAACGACCCGTCGAAATGGAAGACAAACGTTTCAACCTATGATTATGTGAATCTTGGAGAGATTTATAAGGGGATAGAATTAAGACTGAAGGCATATGGGGATAATGTAGAAAAACTCTTTTGTGTAAAGCCAGGCGTAGATCCTGAACAAATTAGGATCAGTCTGAGTGGCATACAATCCACTGAAACGCCCATGATAGAGGAAAAACAACCCCCTGTATCCCCCTTTATTAAGGGGGACTTAACGGTATCCCCCTTAGAAAAGGGGGCAAGCGGGTTGTGGGTAAATGAGGAAGGACAGCTTGTGGCAGAAACAGAACTTGGTCCTGTGAAATTTACCAAGCCAACAGCGTATCAGGAGATTGACGGGAAGAGGGTTTATGTAGACGTTGCATATCAAATTGAAAACTTCAAAATGCAAAATGCAGAACAAGGAATAACACACCCCTTACCCCTCTCGAGAGGGGAATATAAAAGTCCCCTCTTGGGAGGGGAGTCAGGGGTGGGTAAATCAAACACTGACACGGACAACGGTCACGAAAAAGCACACCTGCCAACGGACACGGACAACGGCCACGTCTCACACACTTACGGTTTCACCGTCGCCTCCTACGACCGCACCAAACCCCTCATCATCGACCCCCTGCTGGCATCCACGTTCTTGGGCGGATATGATTGGGATGAAGGTCATTCAATTGCCATAGATGGAGGAGGGAACGTCT
>Ga0209751_10007443_pt1 | contig 10043 bp, 10 predicted proteins | sample RifCSP13_1_FD_184019 | JGI IMG/M metagenome (GOLD analysis project Ga0209751, IMG submission 184019) | Soil microbial communities from Rifle, Colorado - Rifle CSP2_sed 13_1 (SPAdes) (version 2) | ecosystem: Environmental > Terrestrial > Deep subsurface > Rock core/Sediment | place: Rifle...
CGGCCGCTTCGGGTGCCGGTCGTCCTGCGCGACGGCGTCGAGGTGCTCTCCGGGCGATTCGGGCGCAGCCAGGTGCGGCGCGCCCTGCGGTGATTTTGACTCTGAGACCGCTGCCTATATTGCCGCGATGGTCAAAAGGCCGGTTCCCCGGGTCACCGTGCAGCGGCTCCCGGTGTACCTCCGGTGCCTGGAGAGTTTTCCCGCCGGTCGGCAGCGGGTCTCGTCGGACGAGCTCGCCGAGATGGCCGGGGTGCTCGGCGCCAAGATCCGCAAGGACCTCTCCTACCTCGGCACCCACGGCACCCGCGGCGTCGGGTACGACATCGAACACCTCAAGCACGAGATCCGCATGGAACTCGGCCTCACCCGCGACTGGGCGGTGGTCATCGTCGGGATCGGGAACCTGGGCCGCGCCCTCGCCAACTACGGAGGGTTCGGGGAGCGCCGTTTCCGGGTGGTCGGGTTGTTCGACAACGATCCGGTGAAAGTAGGCACTCGTGTCGACGGGCTCACGGTCGAATCGCTCGAGGCACTGGGATCGGCGGTGGCGGCCCGGAAGGTCTCGATCGGCATCATCACCACACCGGCCCAGGCCGCCCAGGAGGTCACCGATGAGATGGCAGCGGCCGGATTGCGCTCCATCCTCAACTTTGCCCCCACCGTGATCAGGGCCCCCGAAGGGGTCGAGGTGCGGCGGGTGGACCTGGCAACCGAACTCCAGGTGCTGACGTTCTACCTCGCAAAGAGCGGGTGAAGGGCAGGAGCGAGGGGCGAAGGGGCGAGGTGGCAGGTCGCAGGTGGATTGCAGATGGCAGATGGCAGATGACGGGTGTCGGGTGTCGGGCGTCGGGCGTCGGGCGGGTAACGGGTACGGGTAGCCGCCGACTACTCCTCCTGCTCCGCCTCGTAGCGGCTGAGCCCGGCCACGAACATCGCAAAGAGCAGCAGCGATCCGAGCATGAGCGAGCCGGGGAGGATGCGCAACTGGAAGCCGTTGAGCCCCTGGACCAGCGTGGGGCGAAGACCGCGGGGGGCGTACACGGTGTAGAGGAAACCCACGATCGAGAGGAATCCGAAAAAGGCGGCCCCGGTGGTGAGGAAGGCGAGCCGGCGGCCCAGGTTGGTGTAGTTGATGAGGAACACGCTTCCCCAGAAGACGCCGATCGCCCCCACGGCCACGATGATGCCCCTGACGAGCACCCCCGGGGCGGGCACTCCATCGGGAGCGACATTGTTCTTGCCTACCAGGTGCTCGTAAAGCACGTCGAGCGCCGCACGGAACTGGGGGATGAGGGAGAGCAGCACCAGCGCCGTGAGTGCCATGCCGAGCCACTCGAGTCTCGACATCCCGCGCTCGTCGTCATGGAGCCCGCGGATCATCGCAGGGTCCTCTCGAAGCGGACGATCAGCATGATGTCATCGCCGCTGAGCATGGCGCCGAAGCCGGGCATCCAGCCCCGGCCGATGCCGTTCACCCCGTACTGGGCGCCGTTGCTCGATCCCTTGACCACGAAGTCGTAGTGATCCGCGATGTCGGGAAACTGGACGACGGCCCGTCCCTCACGCAGTGACGGCCCCATCGCCCCCGACCCGGCATCCTGGGTGAAGGCGATCCCCGCGGAGTATCCGGCGGTGTGGCAGCGGGCGCAGTAGGCGTTGTACAGGCCGACGGCGCGCTGCGCCTGGGTGACGTTCCCGTCGAAGGCCTCTGCGGCCAGCGTCACGATGTCGATCGCGTAGAGGCGTTGCTCCTGGGCGGTGATCACCGCCGCCAGCCCGGCCTGCGCCGCCGGGAGGAGTTTGTCGAGGTTCTGGGTGGTGAGCCGCAGGTCGCGCTCGATGGTGCCCAGGTCGGTGACGAGCACGCGAGCGTTGTCGAGATCGGGCACCGGCGTCGATCCTTCCGACGTGGTGAACGCCTTCGCCGGATCGAAGGAGATCTTCTCGATGGTGCTGCGGGCGTCGGATGCGGGCGCGCCGGCGACGACCTCGGCGACAAGGTCATCGAGCGCGGTTTCGGCGACATCGGAGAGCCCGTCGCGGTCGGTGTCGGCCGCAGTCCCCGAGCACGGGTTGGTGAGGATCTCGGCGGACCGGTCGGTGCACGACGCGGGGTCGGTGAGGATGCTCTCGAGCCGCTTCGGCAGGTCGCCGAGCGCGTCGTACTGCGCCGGCACCGCCTCCAGGGCGGCGATCTCGGCTTCCTGGGCCGCCACTACCGCGGCGACCTGCTCGTCGGCTCCACCGAGGCGGACGATGTCCCGTTCCACCCTGCCGTCGACCGCGGCCAGTACCTCGCTCTGCGGGAGCTGGATGCTGTCCAGGTAGGCGAGCAGCTCGTCGATCTGCTGGGTGTTGAGCGGTCCGCCCCCGGCGGTGCCCCAGGCCGGCATCGGGGAGCCCGGCCGTCCGTACACCAGCCAGTAGCGGGTCTCGTCCTCGGTGTAGCGGTAGAGCACGTCGTTGAGCGAAGGCGCCGCCCAGGTGGTGTCCAGCCCGGAGCGGGCCTCGACGTACGCTGCACCTCCGCCGCTGCCGTCGGCGCCGTGGCAATTGCCGCATTGGTACTCGATGAACCACTCGTGCCCGCGCTCGACCGCGATTTCGTCAAATCTGTCGGTCGCCGCCTCCTGCCGCCGGGTCTCGTTGAGGTAGTAGATCGGCATGACGATGGCGATCACCGCCACCGCCACCAGCGCGGCGAGGAGCACCCGGTCCAATCGCCGGGTCTCCAGGTCGTCGTCGGTGAGGTAGGGGGTGAGGTTCGGCGGGGGGACGTCGCGGCGGCGGCGCACCCGGGTGTTGCGGACCAGGAAGGCCAGCCAGCCGATGACGGCGAGGGCGACAAGGGCGAGGGTTGCGGCGCCGATCCCCATCAGGTGCTCCCCATCAAATGCACGACGGTCCTTGCGGGTACGCGGCGGTCTTCTGGGAAGCCCGCGAGGTCTGGATCACCTGGCCGGTGTCGATGATGAACTGCCCCGAGTCGTCGATGGTGACCACGAACCGATCGAGGTTGCGCGGCGCCGGCCCGTCTTCGTACTCGCCGTGGAAGTTGTACTTCGACGAGTGGCACGGGCACTCGAATCCCTGTGAGGAGTCGCACTGCGGCACCCGGCATCCGAGGTGGACGCAGCGCTGCCACAGCGCCATGAGCCCGCCCGCCACCACCGGGAGACCCTCGAAACTGCTGCCGGCGAGCTCACCCTGGAAGGGAATGATGTAGGCCTGCGCCGCCGGGATGAACAGCGGGCTCACCCGGCCGTCGGGGAGGAACACCTGGGCGGCGAGCTCCTCGGCCTTGCCGGCGGCGACCTTGGAGCCGAACCCGCCGGCCTTGATCCGCGGCCACATGAACCCGAGGGTGAAGATGCCCATCTGGGCGAGGAACAGCCCGAAGATGCCGGCGACGCCCCGGTTGAAGAACTGACGCCGGGTGACCCCAAACTCCTCGGGCGCCACCTCCTGCCGCAGGGTGAGCGGATCCACCGGCGTCGGGGCCTCGGCGAGCACCGCCGCGGGGAGGTCCGGGGCCAGCGGCTTCTCGCCGCGGCGGCGCTTGCCGTCGCGGCGCATCGCCCTGCGGTCCACCGAACCGGTGACCGTCCCCGATCCGGTGCCGCGGCGCAGGGCGACGCTCGCCACGGCGAGGGCCCCGATGAGGCCGACGGCGGCGAAGGCGAGGATGGCGATCTGTCCGGTGCTCATAGGTCGAAGAAGATCCCGTCTCGCCACGGGAAGGTGAAGTTGAAGCCCGTTCCCCGGTAGAACGATCCAATCATGGTGAGGATGGCCGCCGCCACCACGAAGAAGGTGAACACCATGATGGCGAACTTGCGGTCCGACGGCCGGATGGAGCGATTGCGGTCGACGAAGGGGACGATCGCCAACCCGGCGAGGCCGAGACCGGGGATGAGCACGCCGGCGACCTGCGGGTCGAAGTACGACAGCAGCTCCTGGAGCCCGAGGAAGTACCAGGGGGCCTTCGACGGGTTGGGTTGGGCATTGGGGTTGGCCAGTTCGAGGAGCGGAGCGTCCTGGAAGATCGAGAACACGATCAGCAGGCCCAGCACCACGAGCAGGGCCACGAACTCGATGGCGAGCAGGTGCGGCCACACGCTGACCTTGTCGGTGGGCTCACGCTTGACCTGCTGGATCGCCTTCGCCTTGACGACCGTGAGCAACCGCTGGGTGCGCACCCCCTCGGGGATCGCCGGGGCCGCCGGGGCCGCCGTGGGCGCCGGGGCTGCGGCGGTGGCAGTGGCGGCACCGGCGGCGGGCGCCGGTGCGGCGCCGCCGGTCATCTCGGCCCACACCTGTTCGAACGGCACACCGAGGGACTTGGCCTTGGCCTCGGCCGACCGGCGGAGCAGATGTTCGGGGACGTTTGCCATCGACCGTCCTCCTACAGGGGACCCGAGATGCCGCCGTCCTTGCGCACCCGCCAGAAGTGCACCGCCATGAAGATGACGATGAGGAACGGCAGGGCGAGGACGTGCAGCACGTAGAAGCGGAGCAGGGTCGGCGCCCCCACCTGGAGGCCGCCGAGCAGGACGAACGACACCTGATCGCCGAACACCGGGGTGTAACCGCCCATGTTCGTTCCCACCGTGACCGCCCACAGCGCCAGCTGGTCCCAGGGGAGGAGGTAGCCGGTGAACGAGAGCAGCAGGGTGAGGAACAGCAGGACGACGCCGACCACCCAGTTGAACTCACGGGGCGGCTTGTAGGCGCCGTGATAGAAGACCCGGGTCATGTGGAGGAACACCGTGATCACCATGAGGTGGCCACCCCACCGGTGCAGGTTGCGCACGATCTGCCCGAAGGCGACATCGGTGGAGAGCGCGGCGATATCGGGGTACGCCTGCTCTGCCGAGGGCGTGTAATAGAACATCAGGAAGATGCCCGTGATCGTCAGCAGGATGAAGAGGAAGAAGGAGAGTCCCCCGAGGCACAGCGTGTACGAGAGACGGACCCCGTGCCGCTTCACCTTCACCGGGTGGAGGTGATAGAGCACGTTGTTCATGATCACGTAGGAGCGGTTGCGCGGGCTGTCGCCGTATCCCTTGCGGAACGGCGAGCCCGGCCGGAAGATCGACTCCCAGGCCTCCGAGCCGCGGATGCGGCCGCCGACTCCGGCGAGACGCTTGCCGAGTCTGGTCTGCTCGTTTCCGTTTCCGTTGCTCGTCACGTTCCCTCCGTGAATCCTCAGTCTCCGCTCCGGCCCGTCACCCGATCAAATCAGAATCGCATCCCGTAGGCGTACCCGTTCTTGTAGTCGCGCTGCCCGCTGTCGATCTCCCACGGCGCCTCCACCTCACGCCCCTCCGCCCGGGCGGCGAGCGAGCCGTCGTACTTGCCGAGGGAGATCACCCCGGTGGGGCAGCGGTCGATGCACAGGGCGCAGCGGGTGCACTCGTCCTCGTCGACGACGAAGAAGCCTTGGTTGGCGGTGTCCGTCCTCGGATCGGCGACGTTGCTCGCCTCGGCGATGGCGTCCATCGAGAGGTAGTGGATGCATTTCCAGGGGCAGATGTCGACGCAGCCTTCGCAGAGGATGCATTCCCCCTGATCGATGTGCAGGTACTGCTTCGGCTTGACCGCGGCGGCGAGGTAGCTGCCGTCGACCAGGGTGAGCTGGTAGTCCTCGCGGAACGGAGGCGTTTCGAACCAGACCTCGGAGCGGGCCATCTACGTGCCCCCCTTCACGACGGGACGCCCGTAGAGCGAGGTCGTTGTCGCCACGGGGCGCCCGGCCTTCTTGGCGCGCTCCTGCCACTGGTAGGCGCCGATGGCGACCGCGGCGAGCACCGTGGTCGAATAGCCGGCGGCGATCACGTCCTTGAGCATCCCGTACGAGATGCGCACCGTGTTGTTGAGCACGAGCCACCTTGGGATCGTGAGCAGGATCTTGCGCTCCGACCAGTCGAGGGTGCCCTGGGCCAGGTTGAGCCACTGGTTGGGGACGATGCCGAGCAGGATGAGCATCTCGAGGGTGAACAGGAAGGCGCCGACGGTCGCCAGCGCCCAGGTGAGCTTTCGCCCGTAGATCCACCCGTACACGATTGCTCCCATGGCGATCTGGGAGCCGAGGACGGCGATGGCCCCCCCGGTGGTGGGGAGCACCCAGCACCTCTGCGGGTTGTTCTCGAAGAAGGTGCAGCGGGGGATCCACGGGTGGATCTCGCGTCCCACCGAGTCGAGGAGGGGAAGGTTGGTGAAGTGGGCGAAGATCACCCCGACGGCGAGCAGCGCGAGCCCGGCGGCGACCCCGATGACGCCGATTCGCCTCCGCTTCTGCTCCGTCACGGTCCGGGTCTCCTCTCGGGAATGGGCGCCATACTACGCGGATGCGATCGGGTCGCCCGTCGCCCGTCGCCCGTCGCCGGACCGTGGCTTTCCCGTCGCCTTTCGCCTCTCGCTCCTTGTTCCACCGGTGTGGCTGCCGCGGCGCGGTGCGGCACGGCCGCGTCCTTGAACCTCTAACCTTCCGCACCGATTCGCAGACGAAGGGGAATCGGGGAGTGGCTCCGGAGGAAGGCACGAGCATCGAACGCACCGGCGCGTCGGCGCTCTCCGGAGCGATGGCGGTGCGCCTCGCCTTCGTCGTCGCCGGTCTCTTCCTGGTCGCCGGCCTCGCGCTCTTCACCCTCGCCGCCGCCCGGCTGGTGTGGCCGGAGCTGCTCGACGGCAACGGCATGCTCGCCTATGGCCGGGTGTTTCCCGCCGGCACCGATGCGCTGCTGTTCGGCTGGCTGACGGTCGCGTTTCTCGGCTTTGCCTTCTACGCCGTACCCCGCCTGGTGGGGGTGCCACTCGCCTCTCCCCTCGCCGCCCTCGGTGTGCTCGCTTTGGTGGCGGGTGGTGCCGGCGGGGGAGTGGCCATGGTGCTGCTCGGCGAGAACACCGGCGGCCGTTGGCTCGAGTTCCCGCTGCTCTTCGACGCCGCCCTGGCCGCGGGTTACGCCGGGGCCGCGGGTCTCCTGGTCCTCACCGCCCGGCGCGGTGAGCGCAACCGTCTCCCGCTGCCGACGTGGTACCTGGTGGCGGGATCGGTGTGGCTGTTCCTCGCCGAGGTTGCCGGCGCCATCCCCGGGCTCGACGGGCTCCCCGCCGAGATCCAGTCCGCCTTCACCGGGACGGCGCTGTTCGGGTTGTGGGCGGCCTGCGCCGGGCTCGGGGTCGCCTACTCCGTGGTGGGTGGGGTGCTTACCGCGGCCGGATTCAACGAACGACTGGGTCGAATCGGGTTCTGGTCGCTCGCCCTCACCTGGGCGTGGACCGCCGGCCGCCTCCTCCAACACGGCCCCACCAAGGACTGGATCGAAACGGTGCCGGTTGTGTTCGGCGCCGGACTGGTGGTCGCCGCACTGGCGATCGCTGCCGACTTCGCCGGGGCACTCCAGGGCCGCTGGTCCGCGGTGAAGGCGTCGCCCCCGTTGCAGATGGTCGTCGCCGGACTCGGCTTTCTCGTGCTGGCAGTCGCGGCGGCCTTTGTCGCCAGCCTGCGATCGGTATCGGCGGTGGTCCAGTTCACCCCGTGGGAGAGCGGTGTGGAAACCGCAACGCTGCTCGGCGCCTTCACGTTCTTCGCCCTTGCGGGGATCACCCACGTCGCACCCGCGGTCCGGGGAAAGGCCTGGGGGAGGTGGTCGGGTCGCCTGGTGGTGTGGCCGATGGTGGCCGGTGTCGGCCTTGCCGTGGTCACCCGGTTGTTCGCCGGGCTGCAGCAGGGCTTGTCGTGGCTGGCCGGGGTGCAGTCCGGCGCCTATGAGAACGCCAATGAGGGTTTCGAGCACTCGCTGGCCCCGTTGCGCGGGCTCGACCTGGTCCAGATGATCGGACTCGGCCTGGTGCTTGCCGGTGCCGCCGTCTTCATGCTGCGCCTGTTGTGGCTGAGCATCGGCTCCGCCGCAGCCGGCGAGGACGCCGCCCCCGGGTACGCCACCCAGCCGCTGGGGACGCTGCTCCGCGGTGCGGTGGCGCTTTTCTGCTTCGCCGTTGTCGGCACCTTCGTGTTCCCCGCGGTCGACTCCGTCGCCGAGGCCACGGTGATCGCCGAGTCGACCCGCAACTTCGCCGCCAACCCGTCGGCCGAGCTCGGCCGCGAGGTGTACGTGCGTGAGGGGTGCTGGTACTGCCACACCCAGCAGGTGCGGCAGGTGATCACCGACGTCGGCCTGGGTCCGGTGTCCCAGCCCGGGGACTACGTGTACGACCCGGTGGGTTTGGCCGGCTCGCGCCGGATCGGCCCCGACCTCACCCATCAGGGGAGCAGGGAGAACACCGGGAGCGCCGCCTGGGTGCGCACCCACCTCGCCGATCCCCGCGCCGACGAGGAATGGTCGGTGATGCCTTCGTTCCGCTACCTGAGCGAGGAAGAATTGACCGCGCTCTCGGTGTACGTGTCGGGACTGGAATGACGATGGACGAGCTCCTCGCCGCAGCCGCCAAAGCCACCGGAATGTCGGAGACCATGGTGAGGCGCTCGGCGGCGGCGCGCGCCAAAGCCCAGGGGACCACGGTCGAGGCGGTGCTCGCCGAATGGGCCGGTGTCGAGGTTCCTGCCGGTGTCGAGGTTCCTGCCGGTGTCGCAGCCGCTGCCACCCCGGCGGCTCCCGTTCCGGCGGCAACCCCGGCCGAGCCCTCTCCCGCCGCCGCCGAATCCGGTCTCGAGGTCGAAGAGTCGGGTGAGGAGATCGCACCGACACCCGCCCCGGCACCGGTGGCGATCACCGCCGCACCCGAGGTGGAGCCGGTCGGCGCCATCCCCCGCTGGCTGGCGGCATTGTTCGTGTTCATGCCGCTGTTCGCCCTCGCCTACGTGGCCTTCCTCCCCAACGGCCCCTCGTGCGGTGACGCCGGACGGCTGGCGGTCGACCCGGTGAGCGGGGAGATGGTGAATTGCGACGGCTCGGCGTTCGGGGGAAACGAGATCGACTTCTTTGCCCTCGGCGAGGAGACCTACTCCAGGGCGGGCTGCATCGGCTGCCACGGTCCGGGCGGCGCGGGCCTCGCCAACTTCCCCGCCTTCACCGGCGGGGCGCTGCTCACCACCTTCCCCGAGGGATCCTGTGCCACCCACATCGAGTGGGTGCGTCTCGGGACCGCCGGATGGCCCGACCCCACCTACGGCGCCAACAACAAGCCGGTCGGGGGATCCGGTGCCGTGATGCCCACCTTCGGGTCGATCCTCGACGATCAGGAACTCGCCGCAGTTGCGCTGTTCGAGCGGGTGTCCTTCGGCGGCGAGGACCTGGCGGCGGCGCAGACCGACTGCTTCGGCATCACCACGGAACCCGCCCCCGCAGCCGAGGGGTAGACCCGACGGGTCAGCGCCGGACGGCCTTTTTCACCGCGGCGATCGCGGCGTCGACGTCGTCGCGGCTCACTCCGAGGTGGGTGACCATGCGCACCCGGGCCCCTACCGTCGATGCCCGTACCCCGTGTTTGGTCAATACGGCGCTGAAAGCGGCGCTATCCATCCCCTGGGGGGGATCGCAGAACACCATGTTGCTTTCCGGCGGTGTGATCGACAGACCAAGGTCGGCGAGACCCGATGCCAGACGTGCAGCGTTGGCGTTGTCGTCGCGCAGCCGGTCGACGTTGTGTTCGAGTCCGTAGAGGCCCGCGGCGGCGAGGATGCCCGACTGCCGCATCGCCCCGCCGAACAGGTACTTGAAGCGGTTGGCCCGCTCCACGAAGTCGGCCGATCCGGCGATGGCGGCCCCGCCGGGTCCGCCCAGACCCTTGGAGAAGTCGATCCAAATCGCATCCACCGGGCCCGCCCAGTCCGCGGCGGCGGTGCCCGAAGCTGCCGCAGCGTTGAACACCCGGGCGCCGTCGGTGAACACCGCGGCGCCGTGCTCGTGGGCGGCGGCGGCCACCGCCCGGTACCGATCGAGTGGCCACACGGATCCCGCGGCGAAGTTGTGGGTCTGCTCCAGGGCGACGAGCGAAGTGCGCGGCTGGTACACGTTGCCCCGGTTGAGCACCGCCTTCAATTGCTCCGGGGTGAAGTGGCCCCGCTCGGTGACGATCGG
>Ga0209751_10007445_pt1 | contig 10041 bp, 10 predicted proteins | sample RifCSP13_1_FD_184019 | JGI IMG/M metagenome (GOLD analysis project Ga0209751, IMG submission 184019) | Soil microbial communities from Rifle, Colorado - Rifle CSP2_sed 13_1 (SPAdes) (version 2) | ecosystem: Environmental > Terrestrial > Deep subsurface > Rock core/Sediment | place: Rifle...
TCTCCTTTTGAAGTGGGCTGAGTTCATCGCCCACAGACTGGGTAAGTTGGGCGATCTTGCCGAATTCCGTATTCATCCCCGTGGCAAAGGCAACCGCCTTACCCGTACCAGCGGCTACAGTTGTCCCGGCGAAGACCAGGTTGGGCAGTTCGACGCGCGCCAGGTCCTCCTGGCTGACAGGTTGGCTGGTCTTGCGCACCGGATTCGACTCGCCGCTGAGGGTGGATTGGTCTACGCGCAACTCGAATTGCTCGACCAGGCGGGCATCGGCCGAAATGCGATCCCCTTCTGTCAGAAGCACCATGTCTCCTGGGACCAGTTCTTCGGCCAGGATACGCTGTTCCTGCCCATCGCGCAGCACACGGGCGTAGGAAGGGAGCAACTTCTTCAAGGCCTCGGTAGCCTTCTCTGCCTTGAACTCCTGCCAGAAGGAGAAAACACCGTTGATGATGTTGACCATCCAGATCGCCACCCCCAATTGGGGCATTTGGGCGATGAAACCAACAATTCCTCCAGCCCAAAGCAGGATGGCCATCAAATGGGTGAAATTAGCCAGGAATCGAATCCAGAGCGGCTTCCCTTTCACCTCGCGGATGACGTTGCGCCCGAAACGCTCCAGATGCTCTTGAGCCTCCGGCTGGGTCAACCCCTCTGGGCGGCTTGAGAGCGACTGGTAGACAGCGGAAATCGGCAGAGTTTGGATTTCTGCGGGCAGTTTCCGTGAGGAATTATCTTTTGATATTGGCACGATGCTTCTGAAATGTCTCGAGCAGAGGTTTCAAATTAATTATATCCCCTCATCGCCGTAACGGCTCAGAAACTCCTCGGCCGGCATCCATATCTCAACCCGCTGAAGGCCAGAAAAACGTCGACTGCGCAGGGAGAGGGGATTAAACGCCCACATCAGCCACCACGCGTACAGGTTGTCCCAAAACGCGCCAAACCGCCCCAGCGGGTGATGGTAGGGCAGCACGGTAAAACCCAGCCGTTGGAACACGGCCACCCCGCTAGAACTGCCGTCCAGGGAAAGTAAGGCTGTTGCACCGCCGACCGCGCGCACGGAACCCAGGCGCGAGTCGCGCCTCATCTGCTCACCCACGGCGCGCAGCGAATGGACGAACATACGCCTGATCCTTATCGCCCAGGCCAAATCAGGCCCAGACGGCGGTAGAGGGGGGACATGCTCATTCCACAGGTGAAGTTCCAGGACCGGCGCTCCGGGAGGCACGCGACAGCCTGGAAAGCGTAATTCGTGTCCGGCTCGGGAAAGCTGCAAACGCAACAAGCATTCTTCCGCCTCACAAAAGGTGAACACGCCTCTCGCCCGGCGCACGGCTGTATCGATCAGGCGAACGAAGGCGCGCATCCTCACCGCCCGCCGATCAGGGCAATACCGGCGACGATGAACAAGGTGCCCAACCACTGGACAGGCGAGATCGATTCCTGGAAAAGCAGCCGGGCTGCGATCACCTGTACGCCGATCACGGCCAGGCCGGTAGTGACGGGGAAGGCCACGTTCAGCGGCACAAAGCGCAAAAGCCAGGTGAGCGTAATCACGGTGACGAGACCCGTCAAGTTACCCACCACTTGCCAGGCGAGGAAACCGCGCCAGGAGGGGCTGAGAGCAGAATACTTGAAACTGGCGTTTGAGATGATGTTGAAAAGAGTGTTCCCCCCGATCAAGACTATGGCTAATAAAGAATACTGCGCGGAAAATGCCTCAACACTGGTTCGGAAAGCCATGCGTAACATTACTACACCTCCATCCTGCCAGACTGTGCAAACAATAAACTTACATCCTGGAAAACCTACTCAAACCTCGGATCAAGGGTTGGTGCGTTGTTTCAGTAAACCTCCCTGTCTGAATTGATTGAGCCATTTGCGCCACAGCGGCTGGCTTTCTACCTGCCAACTGGCGATTTCACTATTTGCGAGTGCATAGCCGCGCTCGATCAACGCCAGGGTATGCCGAAAATCCGAAAGCAAAACAGGCTCTTCACCTCGCAAACTGATCCGCCTCACCGGCACACCGCGCGCCGAAGCCAGCGCCAGCTCCAATTCCATCTGGCGCTGTGCGACGGTGATGAGCAGCTTGCTGGCGAACTGGCCAAACCCGGGCGCATCGCTGGCCAAGCCGCGCGGGTCGAAAAGATCAAGGGCGATGATTTCCGTTGCCCCCAGCGTTAAGGCTGTCTCAATGGGTAAATTGCTGACGGCACCGCCATCGATCAGCAGCTGGCCCTCTTTCTGCATGGGAGATATCCAGGGGGGCAGCGTCGTGGAAGCCAGTACCCCCTCCAGCACAGACTGGTGTGGGTCGAGTCCGTAAAGCACGGGGCATCCGGCGTTTAGATCCGCGGCGATCAAAACCAATTGCACTCCGTGGATTTCGCCAAATTTTAAATCTGGCGCCACTCCGTGCTTGACGAAGAAGCTCTGCATGCGGTGGGCGTAGGAGATTGTCGGGCGATTAAATAAAACCCGAACGGATAACCACAAATAGTTCGAGGGCAGGAGATCAGCGCTCATGGCGTCCTGCCAGGCCCGTTCCAGGCCGTCGATGGTCTCCAAATTTACCCCGCGGGTAGCTATGAAGGCGGCGTTGACCGCCCCGATCGATGTGCCGACCAGGATGTCAGGATAAAATCCAGCCTCGAAGAGGGCGCGCAAAGCGCCCACCTGCAATGCGCCGCGCGCCCCACCGCCGCCCAAGACGAAAGCCAGTTGTCTCTTCACAGCCTACCTCTGCCCTCCTGATATTCGGTAAATGACATAACGAGGGTTGATGGATCAAACACAGTGGGGTTGTTCATCAGGTGGTTCAGTTTCGAAAGGGATCTCTCCATTCAACTCTACCGGTTGAAAAGGGACAACCTCGTCCACTTGAGCCATGGCGATGGATTTTCTTTTCAACTGTATCCGCCGCGGCCAATCCACCGCTTTCTTGGCCGGGATAGATAAAAAGAGTATGACCGCGTAGCCGAGAAACACTTGCGGCTGGTCAAGCGTATAGGCCAGAAATGCCAGCAGCCCCAGTCCCGTTGCGGCGCTCAAGTCAAAGTTTCGCGAGAGAAGATAAGCAGAACCGAAACCGATCAGGCCCCACGAGGTTTCCGTAGGCATCAGCACAAAGAGAGTACCCAGGATGGCAGCCATCCCTTGCCCGCCGCGAAACCCAGCCCAGATTGGAAAGTCATGCCCGATCACAGCAGAAATCCCTGCTGCAAGCTGCCAGGCCAAAGAAAGGCCGAAATATCTCGCCAGCAATACCGCCAAAGCGCCTTTGCTGAAATCGACCGTAGCCACCAGGACCCCCGGCCTCCAACCCAGGGTGCGGGTGACATTGCGCGCCCCCATGTTGCCATCGCCCAGCTCGCGGATATCCGCGTGCGCGACGAGGCGCGAAACGAGCAGCGCAGTAGGCAAGGAGCCAAGGAAATAAGCGCACAGCAGAATAAATAAAGGTTGCGATAGCACCTCAGTCACATCTCACCTCCAATATTAACCGACCTCGAGACACCAATGAGCAACTGAACGGTCACCTTGTGCGCGATCTCCTCAGGCGAATAAACCGGCAGGACAGAACCAGGAACGATGTGTTCTGTCAGGACAAAGGCTAGCAGGCTGCCTATGTATGTGTGGGCGGTTAAACCGGGATCTACCAATCCTGGGATCAGGCTGGAGAGGTAATGGCTGACGACATTTACGCCGGTGCTAACCATGTGGTGATAGGCATGTTGCAGCAGCGGAAAGCGGGTGCCCTCTGCCAGGATCAGGCGCAGCAACGCCACCCGCCGAGGGTCCTGGAAGGAAAGCAGGAATTGGCGCGCCAGGCACTCCAGTTCCTCGGATGTCTTCATCCTCTCATCCTCTGGGAGGGTTGCAGGGAAATGATTTACCAGGTCGACAAGGAGGTTTTCCTGGAGCAGCGCATCCAGTAAGGCTGCTTTGGTCGGGAATTGGGCATATAACGTTGCCCGCGCGACGCCAGCTCTGGCGGCGATTTCAGTCATCGTTGTGCCGTGGTAACCTTGCAGGCTTAAGAGATCCAGGGCTGCTTCCAGGATGTCCTGACGGCGGGGGTGGACCCAGGCGGCGGGTGATTCGGGAATCCCCGCCGCTTCGAAGAGGGCTCTTTTACTGCCAAAGTGGCGATAGAGCGTGGCAGGCGCCACCTGCGCCATCCGGCAGACATCCTGAATTCGGCTACCGGCATAGCCTTGCTGGGTAAAGCAAAGCGTGGCTGCCTGGAGGATGCGCTGGCGGATCTCTGATGACATTAAGTACGACGAATGAACATCCCTTTACGAGAGAGATAATATGTACATACTGGTATGTTCAATTCTATTATACTTAATATTTTTTGATTGTCAACTGGTCGGGTCATCCCCATTGGGCGCCGGCTGTCTCCAAAATGCCGCGCAATGTGTTCAAGAAACGCGCTGCGCCCGCGCCGTCGATCACGCGATGGTCCACAGCCAGGGTAACCGTCATCATAGCCCGCAAAACGGGCTGGTCGTATTCATCGGGCACGAACCGTTTGGCGATCCTGCCGATCGCCAGGATCGCCACCTGGGGAGGATTGATGATCGCCGTGAATTGATCGACTCCGAACATGCCGAGGTTTGAGATGGTGAAAGTACCATCGACGACATCCTCCGGTCGCAGAGCGCCCTGGCGAGCCCGGCTGGAGAGATCGTTCACCTCCTGGCCGATCTGGTACAGGCTTTTTTGATCGGCATCCTTCACCACGGGGACGATCAAGCCTTCTTCCAGGGCAACTGCCAGACCAATATTGACGTTAGGCAGTAGCAGGATTTGATCGTCACGGAAATAACCATTCAGCAGCGGGTGCTGGCGCAGGGCAGCCGCACAGGCTTTAACCAGCACCGCGCTCATCGAGATGGCAGATTTCTCACCCCCGAAGCGGGTGTTAAAGCTCTCGCGCATGGCCACCGACTGGGTCATATCGATGTCCAGGCTGAACAGGATATGGGGGATGTTTTGCCAGCTGGCCTGCATCCTTTGGGCGATAGTACGCCGCATGCCTTCCAGTTTGATCGCCTGTGGCTGGACTCCGCCCGGAGGCGCACCCCATGCGGGTTGCATCGCAGGCGGTGGCTGTGTCGTTACCCGGGTCTTGACAGGTTTGGGTTGGGCTGCCGGTCGGGCCGTGGCCGCCTGGACGTCCCAGCCCTGGATGCGCCCTTCCGCTCCGCTGCCCTTGACCTGGCGTAAGTCGACCTGTCCCTGGCGCGCCAGGCGGCGCGCGGCGGGTGAGGCCCGCAGGGCGGGTGAAGCCCGCACTTTACCAGGCTGGACTGCGGTTGGTTTTCCCTCTCCCTGGCTGGCAAGAAAACGCTCCACATCCTGGCGGGTGATCTTGCCGCCTTGCCCACTGCCAGGTGTGGCAGCAGCCAGGATGGCAAGGTCGACTCCCTGCTCGCCTGCCATGCGCCGGGCTACAGGTGTGGCCTCAACCTGGCGATCTGTCACCGGGGCAGGTGATGCAACCGGTGCAGCTGCCGAGGGGGTTGGCTCACCAATCGGGATCGACTCGCCCTCTGCCAGAATATAGGCGATGACGGCGGTGACGGGCACGGTCTCGTCCTCGGCGAATCGGATGCCGGCCAGAATGCCATCCCCGGTGGCCTCGACCTCCATATTGATCTTATCGGTGGTCACTTCGCAGATCGGATCGCCGTACTCGACGCGCTCGCCCTCTTTTTTAATCCAACGGACGATGGTAGCTTCTTCCTGGGTCATGCCAAAGCGAGGCATGATGATTGTTTTCGCCAAGACGGTTACTCCTGATTAATATTCGTTTTTTACCAGTTTGCGCGCTTCTGCGATGATATCCTCCACCTGGGGTACGGTATGGCGTTCCAGGTTGCGGTTGTACGGGATGGGGATATCCAGGCCTGTCAGGCGGCGGACAGGCGCCTCCAGGTAATCGAACGCTTTGCTCGCTGCGATGCGAGCCACGACCTCACCACCGTAGCCGCCTGTGCCCACCGCCTCGTGAACGACCAGGGCGCGCCCGGTCTTGACTACCGACGCAATGATCGGGGCGTCGTCCAGTGGGTTGAGGGTGCGCGGGTCGATCACTTCCAGCTCGATGCCCTCCTCGCTGAGCAGCTCGGCCGCCTCCAGAGCGCGCGGCACCATGACCGACGTGGCGACCACGGTCAGATCGCGCCCCTGGCGGGCAATGTTGCTCTGGCTGAGAGGGACGCGGTACATCTCTTCCGGCACATGCCCGGTGGTCTTATAGAGCAACTTATGCTCGACGAAAATCACCGGGTTTCCATCGTAAATCGCCGCCAGCAGCAGGCCTTTAGCGTCGTAGGCGTTGCTGGGCATGACGACCTTAAGGCCCGGGATGTGAACCAGTAAGTTCTCCAGGCTTTCGCTGTGTTGGGCGGCCGCGCCTGTGCCTGACCCAGCCGGCATGCGCAGCACCATTGGCACGCTGGCCTTGCCGCCGAACATGTAACGCACCTTGGCAGCCTGCAAGACCAACTGTTCCATGGAGAGCGTGACAAAGTCCATGAACTGGATTTCCCCAACCGGGTGCATCCCGGTCAGCGCCGCGCCCGCGCAGGCTCCGGCAATGGTCGCCTCGGAGATGGGGGTATCGATCACCCGTTGTGCGCCAAACTCGTCAATTAATCCGGCGGTAACGCTGAATGCTCCGCCGTAAACGCCGATGTCTTCACCGATCAGGAAAACAGTTGGGTCGGCCTGCATGGCCTGGCGCAGCGCCTCGCGCAAGGCCTCGGCATAGGTCAGCTGGCGTACGGTTGGCGCCGCCTGCGCCTCGCTCAGGGTCTTAGTCAACATAAACACCCTCCATGATACTGGCTACATCGGGTTCTGGGCTGGCCTCGGCAAATGCCAGGGCGTCATCTATACACTTGTTTGCATTCTGACGCAGTGATTCGAGTTGGTCATCGGACAGGAAGCCCACCTGGCGCAACTGGTCCGCGAAGCGCACGATCGGATCCCTGGCCTGCCACTCCTTGACCTCATCCCGCGTGCGGTACAGCTGCCGATCGCTCCTCGAATGGCCGCGCCAGCGGTAGGTGATTGCCTCCACCAGGGTCGGGCCATTGCCCTCCCGGGCGCGCTGCGCCGCCGTAGAAATCGCATCGTACACCGCCAGGTAATCGTTGCCGTCTACGGTAACGCCCGGAATCCCGTAGGCGCAGGCGCGCTGGCTGATGTGCTCGATGTTGAATGCACGCGGGACAGACATCGACATGGCGTACTGGTTATTCTCGCACAAGAAGATCACCGGCAGATCCCAGATGGAGGCCATGTTGAGCGCCTCGTGGAAAGGACCGGTGTTCGCCGCGCCATCTCCGAAGATCACCAGGCACACCTGGTCAGTGCCGCGCAGCTTAATACTCAATCCCACACCGACGGACATGGGGATACCGCCGGCGACAATCCCATTTGCGCCAAGGTTGTTGCGCTCCACGTCGGCAATGTGCATCGATCCGCCCCGCCCGCGGCAGTAGCCGGTCTCTTTACCCATGAACTCGGCCATCATCAGGTTCACTTCGCCGCCCCAGGCGATACAGTGCCCGTGGCCGCGATGGTGATTGAGCAGGAAATCGTGGCCGCTGCGCACAGCGTCGGAAGCGCCTATGGCGGTGGCCTCCTGCCCAATTGACAGGTGCATCGTCCCGTGGGTCTTGCCCAGGCTGTAAAGTTCTTCGGCCTTTTCTTCGAAAGCGCGGATCGTGGCCATAGTTTCCAGAACCTGCCGCGCTTTTTCGGGACCGATGGCGTTAAGAAGTTCAGCGGTTCGCTCCCGAGACGTGGTATAAATATTTGCTAAGCTATCGCTCATGAATCTTTTTCCCTTTCTAATACTTCACGTGCCGCGCTGTCGTCCGTGACCAGCGAATTGACCAACCTGGAACGCAGCGCGCCCAGGATGGCCGGCGATTTGACGAACCCCCCCGCCACGCCGATCACCAATGGGATGGCGCGCAGGGTTTCTGTCTCGATCCCGAAGGCGTAACCCGCCAGGGGGATGTCCATCAAGTTTCCGTGGATGTCAAAGTGCAGCCCGCAGACATCCCCCACCGCCCCGATCGCCTGGGTATCGCGCACCTCATCGTCGGTCAGATAACCAGCCCGCACCAGGCTCGATAAGGACGGATCGACCGTTCCGATCCCCACCAGGGCGATCTCGGCCCGCCGGGCCAGGTCCAGCACTTCGCGCATGCGGCGGTCTTTCATCAAGGCGTCGCGGATCTCCCGATCCTCGACCAGCCAGGGCGCGGGCAGCGTGTAGTATTGACCGCCGAACTGCCGGGCGAAGGCGCTGGCCAGGCCTGGGCCATCGACCTGGTGATCGCGCGAAGTCGCCGACCCGATCAGCTGCACGACCTTCACGCCGGGAGCGTGCATGGACTGGAGAGCGTTGGCCACCTCATACAGCGCGGTGCCCCAGGAGATGCCCAGGATAGAATGTTCGCGTATATTTTGCACCAGCAACCTCGCCGCCAGCCCTCCCAAGCGGCGCAGCATCTGTGGATAGGGCAGGTCGCTGCCCTGCAGCACCCGCACTTCACACAGGCTAAACTCTGCCTGCAGGCGCTGCTCCAGGGCTGAATTGCGCTCCAGCGGGTGGTGCACATGGATCTCGATGATGCCTGCCTGGCGCGCCTCGGTGAGTATGCGCGAGATATAAGAGCGCGAATACCCCAATTTAAGCGAAATTTCTTCCTGGGTCTGGCCGTCCTCATAATAAAGGCTTGCCACCCGGGCAAGTAATTCGTCGCGATCGGCGTGCAGATCCATTCGCCATCACCACCGATAATAGAGGATGGCTAATGATAACTTAAACTATGTAATTTTGTACAGTAAATTCACATTTGTGCATTCAAAGGGATTTCGGATTGTCTGGTGCCCGCTCCCATCCTCCTCCCATTGTCCATCGTCCTTCGTCACTCCTTGACACCAAACTCCCCCACCTCGGCCCCCTCCAGCGCCTTCAGCATATCCTCCGTCTTTAAAATCACCGTGACATTCCGCTCCCCTGAACCGATAGAAATAATCTCCTCCTGGAGAACGCTTTTATCAATCAGGATGGGCATCGGTGCCGGTAAGCCGAACGGAGACACTGCTCCCACCTGGTATCCGGTCATCGAAAGCACCTCAGCCTGGCTGGCGGTGGTCAGGCGCGATTGTCGCAAGTAAGCGCGCAATGCCGGCCAGGAGACCTGGGTTGGCCCGGCGATCAACACCATGGTAAATTGCTCCTGCGCTAGTCGAAAGACGATGCTGCGCACCACCTGTTCGGGTCGCTGGCCGCGCTCGCGCGCGGCTTGTTCGAGCGAACGCACCTCGCCCGGGTGGCGGAAGACCCGGTAGGGGATGCTCAGTTTGTCCAGCGTCCGCGTGACTGGCGTCGACACGCTCAATATCCACTCCTTAAATACTTAACAACGGAGAACGCAGAGCGCACAGAGTTTTTTAAGTAAATATAACGAGCTCTGTGTTCTCCGTAACAAAGTGGTGAACCTATCCAGCAATCAGCCTGGCGAACGTTCGATAGGCAGGTCGGGATCATGCCCCCACTCCTCCCAGGAAGCGTCGTAGAGCCCCAGGTCTGGGTACCCGGCCAGGTGCAAGGCGAACAGGCCCAGGGAGGCGGAGATGCCCACCCCGCAATAGGTGATCACCCTGCCTTCGGGCCGGACGCCCACCGCCAGGGCGCGGGCGCGTAAATCTTCGGGGCTCAAAAAAGTCCAGTCATGCGGGTCTAAATTCTCGGAGGAAGGCAGGCTGACCGCACCCGGGATGCGCCCGCCGCGCAGCCTCCGCCCGCCGGCATCCACCCACCCCTCGCCGGGCGGCAGGTACAAGCTGCCCTGCGGAGTCCAGACCGCCGATCCGGCGTATTGCTCGGGGGGACGGCTATCGACCAGCGAGGCGTGTAGCGCCGGATCGCTCAAGACAGCCTGAATCTCAGCCGCGGTGGCCAGGAGGGCTGGCCGGAGCCGGGGGGTGAAATGTGCGGGT
>Ga0209751_10007447_pt1 | contig 10039 bp, 5 predicted proteins | sample RifCSP13_1_FD_184019 | JGI IMG/M metagenome (GOLD analysis project Ga0209751, IMG submission 184019) | Soil microbial communities from Rifle, Colorado - Rifle CSP2_sed 13_1 (SPAdes) (version 2) | ecosystem: Environmental > Terrestrial > Deep subsurface > Rock core/Sediment | place: Rifle...
AGCTCACAACACAGCTCAGGCATCCTATGCAGGAGGTAACGGCCTCTTCAAACCTGCGGGAGGCTGTGATACGTCCGTCCAACGCAGCCCCTGATAGGGTAAGCCGCCCCCGCGCCACCATCGTCTCATCTTTGGTCATCGCGTAGGTAGGGCATCCGGCCATACAGACACCGCATTTGATACACTTAGATATCTCATCCTTCAGTGAGGCCAGGTGGGTGTATGCCTTATCCATGTGCAAGGAACTCCCTTAGAAACCTCCCTGTATAAGACCTCTCCTCTTTGGCGACATCCTCCGGCGTGCCATAGGCAACCACCTCTCCCCCCTCATCGCCGCCCTCGGGCCCAAGGTCTATGATATAGTCGGCATTCTTGATGACGTCAGGGTGGTGTTCGATGACAACCACGCTGTTCCCTGCATCCACCAGCTTGTTCAAGACGTCAAGCAGTTTCTGGATGTCTGCAAAATGGAGCCCTGTGGTCGGTTCATCGAGGATATAGAGGGTCCGGCCTGTGGCGCGCCTCGAGAGCTCTTTTGAGAGCTTGACCCTCTGGGCCTCTCCGCCTGAAAGCGTGGTTGCGGCCTGCCCGAGCCTGATATAGTCGAGGCCGACTGCCCTTAACGTCTCTAATTTGTGCCGGATTACAGGGATAGGCTCAAAAAAGTCTATCGCCTGAGCGACCGTAAGGTCGAGCACCCCGGCAATGTTCTTCCCCTTATACTTTATATCCAGGGTCTCCCGGTTATATCTCTCCCCCTTGCATACCTCGCACGTCACGTAGACATCCGGCAGGAAATGCATCTCTATCTTGATGAGCCCATCTCCCTGACAGGCATCGCACCGTCCGCCCTTGACATTAAAGCTGTATCTGCCGGCCCTGTAACCCCTGACCCTTGATTCGGGCAACTGCGCAAAGAGGTCGCGGATATGCGTAAAAAGTCCGGTGTAGGTCGCAGGATTAGACCGCGGCGTCCTCCCGATAGGAGACTGGTCAATATTGATGACCTTGTCAAACTCCTCAAGCCCGAGTATGGCGCCGCACCCTTCATAGGTCCGGGATCTTTTATAGAGACTGTTGACGAGATTTTTATAGAGGACTTCAAACAACAGGGTACTCTTCCCGGAGCCTGAAACCCCTGTAATGGCGGTCAATAACCCGATGGGTATGGAGACATCGACACCCCTGAGGTTATTTTTACGGGCCTCTTTGATGGTCAAAAACCGGGCGGCCTTCCGATGGCGTTTGGGAAGCGATATGATGAGCTCCCGCGCCAGATAGCGGCCTGTCAGGGAATTCTTATCTTTTATGATCTCTCCGGGTGTCCCATGAGCGATAATCCTCCCTCCATGCACGCCGGCGCCCGGTCCCATATCGATCACATAGTCAGACTCCCTGATCGTCTCCTCATCGTGCTCCACGACAAGGACAGTATTGCCGAGGTCCCTGAGCCTCTTCAGGGTGGCTAAGAGACGGATATTGTCCCTTTGATGCAGGCCGATGCTCGGCTCGTCCAGCACATAGAGGACACCGACAAGGCTTGAACCTATCTGCGTGGCCAGCCTGATGCGCTGTCCCTCCCCTCCTGAGAGGGTAGATGCCTCTCTGTCGAGCGTCAGGTAATCCAGGCCCACATTGGAGAGGAAGTGCAGCCGCTCCCTGATCTCTTTCACTATCCGCTCTGCAATGAAGGCCTCGCGCCTGGTAAACCTCAATACGTTAAAGAATTGGACTGCGGATTTGATAGAGAGCCTCGTGACCTCATCAATCGATCTCCCTTCAATCCTGATGGCAAGGGCCTCCTTCTTGAGCCTCTTCCCCTGACACGAAGGGCATACAATACCGGCATCTTCTTCATCCCCGATCCTGATGCCGAGGCCGTCGCAATCAGGGCAGGCCCCGTGGGGGCTGTTAAAAGAAAAGACCCGTGGCGTCACCTCGGGATAGCTGATACCGCAATCAATACAGGCAAGCCGTTCGCTGAACAGGATATCCTCCCCGTCCACAATATGGATCACGACCACACCGTCTGCCAGTCGCAGCGCCATCTCAATAGAATCAGCCAGCCTCTTTCTCAGACGCTCCTCCAAATCCCTTTTTAAGATGAGGCGGTCAATCACGATCTCAATCGTATGTTTTTTGTTTTTGGCCAGGGCGATATCCCTCTCCAGGTCAACGACCTCTCCGTCAACCCTCGCCCTGACAAACCCCTTCCCCCTCAGATCCGCAAACTCCTTTTTGTATTCCCCTTTGCGTCCGCGGACAATCGGGGAGAGAACCTGAATCCTTGTCCCCGAGGGGAGCGCCAGGGTCTTATCCACCATCTGCTCAACAGTCTGGGACGTGATCTCCTTCCCGCACTGATAGCAGTACGGATGCCCGATGCGGGCAAAGAGGAGCCTGAGATAGTCATAGATCTCTGTGATGGTGCCGACGGTAGAGCGCGGATTCCTGGTTATCGTCCTCTGTTCTATCGAGATGGCAGGGGAGAGCCCTTCGATCGAGTCGACATCCGGTTTGCTCATCTGCTCTAAGAACTGTCTGGCATAGGTGGACAGGGACTCTACATACCTCCTCTGTCCCTCAGAATAGATGGTGTCAAAGGCGAGTGAGGACTTGCCGGAACCGCTCAGACCGGTAATCACCACGAACCGGTCCCTCGGGATAACCACATCGATATTTTTAAGGTTATGCTCTCTGGCGCCCTTGATGATAATGCTCTGCTGGTCCATAGATATTATTTTAACACAGGAATATCTCTTAATGCATCAGACGAGAAAAAGGGGACAGATTTATTTTACAAGAAAATGTAAAATAAATCTGTCCCCTTTTTCCTTTTTTCCTTAAAAGGCATGCCCCAGGGTAAAGTGGGTCAGACACTGCTCCTCACCCACTTCTCTATCCAGCTTGCACCCGACATCCAGCCTCAGGGGACCGACAGGGGTATCATACCGTATGCCGGCGCCTGCGGTGGACCGGATCTCGGAGATATCAAACTCTTCCATCTTCCTCCAGACATTACCGCTGTCCACAAAGGCCACCATCCCAAGCCCCTTGTACAGAGGAAACCGGATCTCCCCATTAAACACAACCATCATGTTTCCCCCGGTTGGACTCCAGTTCGTCCCATCAAAGAGGATGGTCTTGCCGGGTATTCCCAGCCTCTCCTGATCGTATCCGCGCACCGTACTCCTGCCGCCGGTAAAGTATCTCTCAAAGATGGGGACCTCTTTGGACTCCCCAAAATTCCATGCAATGCCCCCGCGTGCTGAAAAGGCAACGGATAAAAGAGACTGGCCTGCAAATTAACCTTGGCAAACTGGGGTCTTGATCCTATAAGCCTTGCCGCCTCCCGGATGCCCATGCTGTAGAATATCCCCCTGGAGGGATTAAACGGGTCGTCCCGGAGGTCTATCGTCATAGAGGGGTTAATAGTGGCCACCTCTACCTTCCCTGTATCCTCAGGGGTCAGGATGGCCTCTGCGCTGACATCGGAGAGCCTGACATCCTCGTACTGATACATCAGGGATCCCTTGACATAGTCGCTGAAACTCTTGTCGATACCCGTTGAAAAACCGAGGGTACGCCGGTCAAAACTCCTCTTGTTCTCGATCTGGTCAACCATATTAATTCTTGCATCCATCGGATAGCCCAGAACCCACGGTTCTTTATAGCCAAGACTGTATTTCTGCTCAATAGAGCTCCCTTCAACCCTCAGTGTGGTCTGACGTCCTGTGCCAAACAGGTTTCTGTACGAGGCCTCAAACATCCCCCTCATCTTCTCCACATCGCCATAACCGATCCCAAATTCGACAGTCCCAGGATACCCCTCCTCTACTTTAAGGGACATGTCTTTCCGGTACTCCCTGACTTCAGGGTTCATGGGCTCTAATTTGATACCCTTAAAGATTCCCAGGCTTAAAAGCCGTCTCTGGCTCCTGAGGATATTCTCATAGCTGTACAGATCCCCTTCCTTGATGAGCAGCTCCCGCCGGATGACATATTCCCTTGTAACGGAATGACCGCTCACATAGGTTTCTCCTATATAGACGGGTTTATCTTCCGTGATGATGTAATCAATCATGACCTCCTTTTTATCAGGGCTATATCTGCTCTTCAGGTCTACCGAGGCATATAGGTACCCCTTCTGAACATAAAAGGACTGTATGCTGTAGAGGTCATCGATGACCTGAGATTCATTGTAGGGATGTCCCTCCCTTGATTTGCTATGGCCCATGATCTCTTCCCTGCTGAAGGTATTATTCCCCGAGACTTCCATCCTGGTCAGAAATGTCTGTATCCCCTCTTCCACAGTGATGCGGATGCCCAGGGTCTTGTCCTCCTCATGAAACAGGATATCCTGGGCAAGCTTGACTTCAAGAAAACCACTATTTTTATAAAGGGCCGTCATCTCTTTGATGTCTTCTTTTAAGACATCCTCTATGAGGAACTTCCCCTTTTTAATATCCAGATACTCCTTCAGGACTTTTGTGCTGAAATAATGATTCCCGCTGAACTCCACCTCTCTGACCGTTACAGGAATGCCCTCTGTGATCTGGAAGACAATCTTAAGATTCCTGTCACCAGATTTATCGATACGATACGTTACTGCCGCAAAATAGTATCCCTTATTCCGGTAAAATTGTGTCAGCCTGTCTGCAGACTCGTCTAAGACAGAGCTGTCAAAGGCCTTTTCTTTCCATATCAGGAGCTCTTTCTTTAAGGCCTCCGGGGCCATCGTCTCAGCCCCTTCAAACAGGACATCCACATGGGGGCCTGCCTCTATGGAGAGGGTGAGCAACACCTCCCCTTTTGCCTCGTCATAGACTAACTCAGGTGGACTGATAAGGATCTTCAGATAACCCTTATCGATATAATGTCTCTCAAGGGCTTGTATACTCTGGTCCATCTCCCTTTCGCTGTAGTAGTCTCCCTTGTGTAATTTCATCAGGGACGCCAGCTCCTCCGCAGGCCGGATCATATTCCCCTGAAAGATAATATCCGCTGCCTTTGCCCTCTTTCCTTCATCGATCATTATCCGTATCTCCGCCTCCTGATTCTTGCCTTCCGGCATACCTTCGACCTCTACAGAAGCATCAAAAAATCCGGCCCCTTTATAAAGATCCAGGATGCGGTTTCTCGCCCCGGCGATACCGTCTTTACTCAGGTCATTCCCCCTCTTTAACCCTGCGGCAGACTTGAGCCTCCTGGCGGAAAAGTAGTCGTGCCCCTTTATCCGGATATTCCCCACCCTTATCTTTTCTACAAAGGTATATTGAACCCTGACCCCGTCTCCCTCCTCAGAGGCCTCTACAAGGATATCCTGGAAAAGACCCTTCTGATAGAATGAGACGATACATGCCCTGACCGCAGGGATTGAAAATATCTCCCCCTTCCTGAGACCACATTCTCTCTCGATGTCACTCTCAGTAATGCCCGAAGTGGAGACCGCATTGATAGAATAGATCTTCTGTCCGACAAATGTGTTTAAATTATCCTGAGAATAGGCGCGCAGGGAAGAGAATAAGATAATCAGGAGGATTAAGATACTATGTATTGGGAGATTCTTCCGCGTCAACTTATCTAAACTCGAATCTGAACTTAACATCGCCGCTCATTCTGCCCTGTTCATCCCGCTCGCCGACGACATAGACATTTTTCCCGAGGAAGTACTCCAATTTTATCAGCTCCTCGATGGTCGTAATCCCGGTAGTATAGGTGACATAGAGCCTTTCGTCCAGCAGCCTCTTTCCCACGGTGAGACGCGCTCCCTCTGAGGCCGTCGAGCTTGAATAATAGGGGTCTACCTGAAATCTGTCTATCTTGAGCATGTCCTGCAAAGTGCCCTCGATCTTCTCCTGGATGGGGGCCGCAAGGAATGCCGTGGCCTCGACTGTGCCGACCTCTTTCATGGTCTCTGCCGACTCGGCCGCGGTCTGGCCTACGGTGAGAAGCGCCAGGATGTCGGTCTCGCTCAGGGGCGGTTCAGAGCTCAGGGACAGATTAAACCTCTCGACGGTCCCTGAGAGCCTCAAATCAATATGATACCCCCTCACCTCTGTCGTCGAATGGATATCCATTACCGGCCTGATCGTGTCCGGACTGATAAAATCAGCGGTGGCTGAGATCACCTTAAAAGGATTTCTGCTGAAGACAAAGGTGCCATCGTCCGCCTCTATTCTGCCGAACAGCAGGGGATGATCGATGGTCCCCTTTAATACAAGGTCTACCTCGACTGGGAGTTTCGCAAGATTATTGTTGATCCATATATCCTTCTTCCCGCCAATATGGATGTTCAGATCGGTACTGCCGAAAAACGGCACAGGCTGCTCCAGCTTGACCCTCTTTCTCTGGAGCTCAAGGACCATCGCCCTTAGATTTAAGTTCTTTTCATAGGCCGCCTTTTTTATCCGTATCTCCCCCTTCAGACCTTTAGACTTGGGTGTGCCCTGGAACAAGAGGGTGCCGTCTATCCTGGTTTCAAGGCCCTCCGGATACCGGAACAGGGCATCCGACACCTCCAGAGCAAACCCGAATTCTTTGACATCGAACCCCTCGATCGCAACTTTTCCAGAACCATTCACAGTGCCGCCCCCGATCATACCGGTCATGGACTCTAAGACGATCTCGCGGCCGTTGAAAAAGAGGGAGATATTGGCCCCCTCTAAGGTCTGCCTCAGGGTGGAACTTCTGATCGTCCCGTCCTTGACCGCAAGCCCCCCCTGTATGGACGGGTTCTCCATCCCGCCGCTGATGAGAAAGGCCACAAAGGCCTTCCCTTTGCTGTATTTGATCTCAGGGGTCAGGAGTGTCAGGAGTCTCAGATCCGCCTCGCCATTTACAAAAACATTGACATCCCCGTGAGGGGCCAGATTCCCAATAATACCGAGGGCCGTCCCTTCCCCCTTGAATCTGACGGAATCAAAGGTCAGCCTGTTTTCTGCATAACTGAGCCGGATGTCACCGTCATTCTCTACCCTGTAATCGCCATAGAGGCCGGTCACCTGCGGCAGGACAGCCTTTATCTGCAGGGCGCTCAGGTCCGCAAGTCTCCCCTCTGCCAAGACCTCTCCTGCGGCGCTCACCGATATTTCACCCGCTATAGAAGGCCTCAGCAGGGACAGCAAGGGATGGATACTCCCCTCCTCCATATGAATCGTTAAGCTAAACGGGGCCGCCCTGTCCCATACCACATAACCCTCATAGCGCAAAGAGAGGGCCTCTCCCGCCACCATCGCCTTTTCTCCGTTTTTGGATATCGAGATCTGTGCAAGACCGGTGTCTGCCTCCTTTATGAAGAGACGGGGTATCCGGACAGAGGCCTCGATGACAGGGTCCGTGACCTTCCCATCGCCGGTGATCTTAAATGTCCCCGTACCTTTAAATAAGGTCGTCCTCTCCGTTAACAGGTCTATATTCTCTATACTGAACTCTCCTGAGGAGATATCCGCATGAAACGCCCCACGGGATTCTCCCCGGAATCCGATCCAGCCATTTCCAGACACGGATTCTCTTCCGCGTTCTGCCTTCAGGCTGTCAAAGATGACCCTGTCCCTCGTCAGGGTCACTGCGACATGGCCGTTGTCAAATGCCTGCCCATAAGCAGACCCCTCAGAGACGTTGAGTTCCGCAGTGCCGGAAAAGTCGGCCGCATCGCCGGTAAATTTAAGGCGTCCGTCTGTCTTCATATCCAGCGGAAGCCTCCGGTAAAATATGGCCGCGACATCCTTTGGCGAGCCCTGATTGATCTCTGCCTGGAGGTCAAAGGAGGGATCCTTAAGACCAGGTGAACGGAAGTGTATATTGCCTGCAATGCGATAGAGCGCCTCGCCGCGCCTGAAAGAGACGGGCTGCAGGTAGAGGGTGTCTTCCGAGAGTTTCAGGTCTGCGGTGATGGAATCAAACGCGATGTCATCGACTACCCCCTTAGACATCATGACCACCCCGTTGATGACAGGCATGTCCATAGTGCCGGAGAGTTCGCCGCTGAGGGATGCGGCGCCGTGCAACGGAAAGCGCGGGATCTTTACATAACGGGCGATGTCCATCAGCTCCCCGGTTATGCCAAGACTGATATGGCGCCCCTCCCTGATCTCCCCGGAAAAGGTAAGGCGCTGGACTTCATCTTTATAATTCAACCACCCCCTGGCCTCTAATCTGTTCCTTGTTATTTCTTTGGCGTCATGCGGCACAATCCCCCGGGCCTCGATCTCAGCACTGACAACCCCGTCTTCCCGGATCTGCTGCTGAAGACCGGAGCGGTAGCGGTTTATTATCGCATAGGGTCTGAGGGCCTCCCCCTTCAACACCGCATGGTATGCCGGGGGTGTCTCCCTGAAGTCCATCTCAATGCCGCCTTCGATCCGGCCGTTCAGGACTTCACTCCTGAGGTTGGTCAATTTGAGGAGGTCTTCTTTATAAGCGATATCCCCTTTTAAATTACCGTACCGGATGGCGTCGTACGAGAGATCCTCTGCAATAACACTCCCCTCTACCTCCGGTGAGGCAAGGCTCCCCTTCACCCCCCCGGAGAACATGATCCTCCCCTGGAGGTCTTTTTGATCCGGAAGATACTCAGTGATATCTGTAAGAGAGAGGACGATATCCCCATTCAGGTCTATCGTGCCGTTGCCGTATATCATACCCTTGGCCTGCAACCTGGACCCGGTAGGCAAGGCAATGCGGAGGACGTCCACCCTTGCCGTCCGTAATGAACGGCTTTCGGCATCAAAATCAACGGCAACACCCCCCTTGATTCTCAAGCCCTCCCGGACGATCTTCCGGTCTTTATAATAACCCTGGGCCGTGAGATCGCCCCTCCCCTTCTTATTCTTCAGATCAGGCAGGATACGGACGCGGACATCCTGCAGGTTTAAAGTCCGATAGGCCAGCTGGTCATCATACAGGATGCGTCCATGGGTGACATCTATCTTGTCTATCGTCACATGCCAGGCGGGCGGCGGTCTCTTCGGAAAGAGACCGGCAAGGTTCGTCTTACCGTCAGGATATCGAACGACCGTAAGGATAGGATCTGTGAACTGTAACTCCAGGATCGACACCCTCTTTGCCCTTAACGGGCCCAGGTTCAGGTATATCCTGACAGTCTTTGCCTTGAGCAGGACCTCACCGCTCTTCCGGTCACTGAGGACTGCGTTATTCCACTGCCAGTAAAAGGGGCGTATATGGACCCGACTGTCAGCGAAGGCTATCTTGCGGCCTATCTCATCTTCAATATGGGAGATGATCTTTTGCTCAAGGATATTAGAAAGGGAGCGCCGCTGGAGAAATAATGTTGAAAGGACCGCCACTAACAGGAGAAGGGTAAGAGAGACTATGATTGTGGCCTTTCTGCTCAAATCCTCTCCTCTAAAATACCCCCTCCATCCCCTACGGCCCCTTCGAGGCCAGTTCCACGAATCTCATGCGAAGGGTATACAGGATATTTTTTACCAACTGGGCTTCTTCCGGCATGAGATTCCCCTTTGTCTTCTCTTCAAGGAGGGAGATGATGTCGATCGTCTCTTTGGCCAGGGGGAGAGAGACCTGCCTTTGTCCTGTCATGGGGTCAGGCTCCTCTCCGAGGTGGATAAAGGCCGACCTCCCAAGGGAAAAGATAAAGGATGCGAAATTGATCTCTACAGGTGGGGCATGGACATGCCCCTCGTGTCCGGCGTGGGGCTCCTTTTGCTCACTTTGGGCCTCTTTTGGGGGCTCTTCCGTGCCCTCAGCCCCTTCTGTGAAACGCCTTTTATCCTTGACTGTAAATTCCTTTTCCTCCTCCATCGTTCGGCCACCTCCTGCCCCTCCAATTTTTATCATAACAGGGTATCAAAAGCAAGAAGTACATTTTGCCGCATTTGTGATATACTCTTGCCACATCGCCATTACAAAACCACTACAAAACAAGAAAGGGTGCGCGATCAGGATATGTCCAGGAATTTCGACAGACTTGTAGAGATCATGGAGAGGCTCCGGGGGGAGCAGGGGTGTCCCTGGGACAGGAAACAGACCAAGGACTCTTTGAAACCTTATCTTATCG
>Ga0209751_10007449_pt1 | contig 10039 bp, 8 predicted proteins | sample RifCSP13_1_FD_184019 | JGI IMG/M metagenome (GOLD analysis project Ga0209751, IMG submission 184019) | Soil microbial communities from Rifle, Colorado - Rifle CSP2_sed 13_1 (SPAdes) (version 2) | ecosystem: Environmental > Terrestrial > Deep subsurface > Rock core/Sediment | place: Rifle...
GAAGACCTTTTACCACGGCCACACGTACACGGGAAACCCCTTGGGCTGCGCCGCCGCCCTGGCCAGCCTGGAGATCTTTGCGAGGGATCAGGTCCTCAAGCACCTGGAACCCAAGATCGCCTTCCTCAAGGTGGGCCTCGAGCGACTCCGGTCCTTACGCCACGTGGGCGAGATCCGTCACGTCGGATTGATGGGGGGCATCGAGCTGTTCGAGGACGTGGCCGCTCGCCTCGGTTACCCGCCCGGGAGGAGGATGGGGCACCGCGTGATCACGGAGGCGCGCCGACATGGCGTCATCATGCGATCCCTGGGTGACGTCATCGTCGTGATGCCCCCCCTGTCCGTCACCACAGACGAGATTGATACCCTCATTCATGTGGTCCACCGGGCGATCAAGACGATCACCGAGGGCGATGCCTCTTACCGTGAACCGTGAACACTGAACCGTGACCGTATGCCGTGAACCATGAACCACCAAGGGCGCATCAGTCGTACGTTGCTGTACGGCGAGGGGCTTTTCGAAACCTTGCGGGTGTATCGGGGTCGCCAGGTCCCTCTCCTCGAGGCGCACTGCCGGCGGATGGCGCGCGGAGCACAGTTCTTTCGGTTTCCCTTCTCGCCGTCGGCCTTCAGGAGGGCCGTCCAAGAGGAACTGCAGATGGTCTCTGAGGAGGCCGAGGCGCGCCTCCGGGTCACGTTGGAGGTCTGGGGAGAGGAGGGCCCGGCGGAGACCCGGTTGATCGCCCGCTCCGCCCCGTTGAGCGGCACGGGTGAGGGTGAAGGGGTGCGCCTGATCACAGCCCCCTTCGCCCGCTCCTCCGGTTCCCCCCTGCTCGCCTTCAAGACCACCAACTACTTTGAGAACAGTTACGCTCGGCAATGGGCCCGGCTTCAGGAGTATGACGATGCCCTGTTTTTCAACGAGCGGGCGGAGGTCACCGAGACGACGGCCGCGAACCTCTTCCTCATTCGTGAGGCGACGTTAGTGACGCCTCCGGTCTCTGCAGGACTCCTGCCGGGGATTGCGCGGGGTGTCGTGCTTGCCTGCGCCAAAGGGCACGGTCTCATCGCAGAAGAGCGCCCGGTGACGGCGGCCGATTTGCAAGGGGCCGAGGAAATCCTCCTCTCCAATGCGGTGATCGAGGTCGTGCCGGTCAGGGAGATTGCCGGGGTTTTTGCAGGGCGTTCCCCCTTCGATCGGGCGGGCGCGCTTCGGGCCGCGTACCGGGAGCAGGTCTTTGCAGGAGGGATTCCCTGAGGATTGCGTCAAGGTCCTTGTTGTCGTCAGTCGGGGAACGGGCCTATCCTTACGGCTGACGGCTGACAGATGGGTCGGGGGAGCATGGGGAAGGGTCTCTTCATCACCGGGACCGACACCGGCGTGGGGAAAACATTCGTCGCGGGCCTCTTGGCGGGCCTTTTGCGAGCCCGTGGCATCGATGTGGGCGTGATGAAGCCGGTCGAGACCGGCTGCCCCAGACAGGATGGGCGGCTCGAGCCTCGGGACGCGCTCACCCTCAAGGAGCGAGCGGGAACGACCGATCGGCTGGATGAGATCTGTCCCTATGCGCTCGAGATGCCGGTTGCCCCGTCGGTGGCGGCGGAAGCGGCAGGCGTCGCCATCGACCTTGACCGGATTACCGGATGGTTCCAGGATCTCGCCGCGCGTCATCAACTGACGCTCGTGGAGGGGGCGGGGGGACTCCTGGTTCCGCTCACCGACACGGCCGACACCACGCACCTGATTCAAAAGCTCCGCATACCGGTCCTCGTGGTGACGCGAACCTCCCTGGGGACGATCAACCACACCCTCCTCACCTGTTATTGGGCCAGGCAGAAAAGGCTGTCCATCCTCGGCGTGGTCCTGAATAGTCCGACCGGCCCGCCCGACCCTGCCGAGGAGGCGAACCTCGAGGCGCTTGCTGCGCGGCTCCCGACACCCCTCCTGGGTCGTGTCCCCTACTTTCCGGAGGCCTCGTATGACCTCTCCCGGGTGAGAGCATCGCTCGACGTGGACCGCCTGCTGGCACTCTTGGGGCACCCGTGATGCGATCAGAGCTGCGCGACAAAGTGGCCGAGCTCTTGATGGAGGCCATCCGGCACCGCGACCGGTCGTTGCTCGTGTTCTGGCTTCGCGCATACTGCCAGATGGTCGAGGGGCGCGATCCCCCGGCCGTGCCCTTTATCCGACTGGCGCGCTTCGTGGGGCGCCACCGGACGGAGCTCCGGTGGTGTGGGGACCTGGGGGAGGGTTGGGGGCGAAGCCTCGTCTCCGACTCGGGCCTCTTTCATTCCGGCGATAGAGAACAGGTGGTCATTGCCCCGCGATACCGGAAAGAGCTTCCGCTCGTCTGCGCCAGGGCGGCGGCTGGTCATTGCCCCGCGATACCGGAAAGAGCTTCCGCTCGTCTGCGCCAGGGCGGCGGCCTATTGGGAATTCCTCAGGGAGCTACACCGCCAGAGCTACCCCTCGGGGCTCCCAGGGGCGCTTCAGCAAGCGGCCCTCCTGTGGCAACACCGTCTCTTCTTCGAGTTCCATGAGCTGCTGGAGGCGATCTGGATGGACTGGCGGGGGCCCGAGCGGCGATTTCTCCAGGGCCTCATTCAGCTCGGCGTCGCCTTTTATCACGTGCAGCGAAACAATTGCCGCGGTGCCATGAGCATGTTCCGAAACGGGTGGACCAAGGTGGCGCCCCACACCCCCCGCTACTGTGGGGTGGAGCTGCAAGAATTTCTGAAGCGTATCGCAGGATGCCGTGAGCGCGTCGAACGGCTGGGTCCGGGGCGCTGCATCGACTTTGACTGGTCGTCGGTGCCACCGCTCCAGGTGGCGGGCGAGAGACAGGCCGCCGTCGCCGGTTCGGTCCGGCTGGGGAGCTGAAGGGGACCAGCCTGTCTTGACGGGGTATTGTGAGGAGGTATACTAGCCCCGCTCTTGATCTTCTCGGAGATGGGGAGGGACAGGCGAGGGGAACGCGGGGAGGAATGCGCCATGAAGGTGGATCCGAAAGCGCGCAGTCGTGCCATTACCGAGGGGCCCGACCGGGCGCCGGCCCGGGCGATGCTCAAGGCGATCGGCTTCAAGGATCAGGACCTGGAGCGGCCCCTCGTGGGCGTCGCCAACACCTGGATCGAGATCGGCCCGTGTAACTACCACCTCCGCCGCCTGGCCGCCAAGGTGAAAGAGGGCATCCGTGCGGCGGGCGGGACGCCCCTGGAGTTCAATACGGTCTCCATCTCCGACGGGATCACCATGGGGAGCGAGGGGATGAAGGCCTCCCTCGTCAGTCGCGAGGTCATTGCCGACTCCATCGAGCTCGTAAGCCGGGGCAACATGTTCGATGCCGTGGTCGCGCTGTCCGGGTGCGACAAGACGATCCCCGGAACGGTCATGGCGCTCGTCCGCGTCAACGTCCCGAGCCTGATGCTCTACGGCGGCTCGATCATGTACGGTGAGCACGGTGGACGTCGGCTGACGATTCAGGACGTCTTTGAGGCGGTCGGGGCCTTCAATGCCGGGAAGATTTCGGCCCAGGAGTTCCGCGCCATCGAAGACTCCTCGTGTCCCGGCCCCGGCGCCTGCGGCGGGCAGTTCACCGCCAACACCATGGCGACGGCCTTCGAGATGTTGGGGATCTCGCCGATGGGGCTGGGCGACGTCCCCGCCATGGATCCCCGGAAAGACGAGGTCGCTTTCGAGTGCGGCCGGATGGTGATGGACCTGCTCCGGAAGGGGGTCACCCCCCGGCAGATCATCACCCGCAAGGCGATGGAAAACGCCATTGCGGGCGTGATGGCCACCGGGGGATCGACCAACGCCGTGTTGCACCTGCTGGCGGTTGCGCGCGAATCGGGCGTGCGCCTCGGGATCGACGATTTCGACCGGATCTCTCGCCGGACCCCGGTCCTGGCCGATCTGAAGCCGTGGGGTCGGTTCACCGCCCCCGAAATGTACCGCGCTGGCGGGATGGCAGTCGTCGCCCGGCGATTGCTTGAGGCCAGGCTGCTCCACGGGGATGCGATGACGGTCACCGGACGGACGATCGGCGAGGAGGCGCGGGCAGCGCGCGAGGCATCGGGGCAGGAGGTCATTCGTCCGGTCAGGAGTCCCTTGAAGCAGACAGGGGGAATGGCCGTCCTCCGCGGGAACCTCGCCCCGGAGGGGTGTATGATCAAGCTGGCGGGGCATGAGCGCACGGCCCACCGGGGCCCGGCACGCGTCTTTGACCGTGAGGAGGATGCCTTTGCGGCGGTGAAGCGGGGACGCATCAAACCGGGCGACGTCGTGGTCATCCGCTACGAGGGGCCAAAGGGGGGCCCGGGAATGCGCGAGATGCTTGGCGTGACCGGAGCGATCGTCGGCGCGGGCCTGGGAGCGTCTGTCGCGCTGATGACGGACGGCCGCTTCTCCGGGGCGACGCACGGCTTCATGGTAGGGCACGTGGCCCCGGAGGCCGCCGTCGGCGGGCCGATCGCGGCGATCAAGAACGGGGACTCGATCGTGATCGATGTCAAGAGGCGCCGGATCGACGTCGAGGTCTCGGCCGCCGAGATGAAGCGGCGGCTGGCGAAGTGGAGACCGCCGAAGCCACGGTACACCTCGGGGGTGATGGCCAAGTATGCCCGTCTCGTCTCCTCGGCCTCCGAGGGGGCCGTGACCGGCTGAGCCCCAGCAGGCGCCCGGGCATCCTGTCAGAGGCGCGCCATCTGCCAGAGGTCAGAGTTGACCACACGCGGACATCCAAAGCCCAGGATCGCGGGGGAGAAGGGACGAGCCGGCACGGCACGCATGCCGGTTCGCCAGCAGGTCTCTTCCGGAGGCGTCGTCTATCGCCACGGTTCCAATGAGGTGGAGATCGCGCTCATCAGCCTGAAGGGCGGCAGGGTGTGGGCCTTGCCCAAGGGGGTGGTTGAACCGGGCGAGGATCCCGAGGAGACAGCTCTTCGTGAAGTGCAGGAAGAGACGGGGCTCACCGCGCGGTGTATGGGGAAGGTCGGGGAGATCGAATACTGGTTTGTGGACCGCGAGGCAGGGCATCGCATCCATAAGCGGGTCCACTTCTATCTTTTCGAGCACACCGGGGGAGATCCGAGCCAGCACGACTTTGAGGTGGATGAGGTGTGCTGGGTCCCGCTGCAGGAGGCCTTGGCGCGTCTCAGCTACCGCGGCGAACGAGAGATGGTGGAGAAGGCCAGCCAGGTCCTCCGTGAGCAGGGGTAGTTGCCTTGCCGGCGTCGCGCATCCCTACAGAGGCGTCGCCTTCTTGATTTCCTCGAGCAGATCGGCACTCAGGGTGCCGGTGTAGACCTCGCTCACCGGGCCTCGCAATGTGACCTCCCATTCCGGCTGGATCGTGATGTCGAGATCCCCGCCCGGCATCTGGATCGTCACCCGGTCATCCGTCAGTCCCAGACGGCGGCAGGCAGCAGCCACGGCGCAGGCACTCGATCCAGAGGCCAGCGTGTACCCGGCCCCTCGTTCCCAGATCAGGATCGCCACTCGGTCCCGGGAGCGCACCTTGGCGAACTGCACGTTGGTGCGGTGGGGGAAGGCGGGATGGTGCTCGATCTGGGGTCCAAGCCGGCGAACCTCCTCCGGGTTGAGGCGATCGACGGGGATCACGCAGTGGGGATTGCCCATCGAGACTGCGGTGAACTGGAAGCGTTCCCCGTCCACGCGCAGCTCCTCGTTCACCACCTCTCGCTCATCACCCGCCACCGGGATGTCGTGGCTGCGAAAGCTTGCCCGTCCCATCTCGACCGTCACGGTGGTCACCCGATCCCGGTCGCCTTCCAAGTTGACCCGCACGAGCCCCCCCTTTGTCTCGATATAGAAGGTCTTTTCACGGGTGTACCCATGCTCGAAGAGGTACTTGGCAAAGATGCGGAGGCCATTGCCGCTCTTCTCGGCCTCAGTCCCGTCAGGATTGAAGATCCGGAGGACAAAAGGGACATTTTGCGGACCCGCGAGGAGCAGAATGCCATCCGAACCGAGGCCGTAGTGCCGGTGGCACAGGAGGCGAACCGCTTCCGGGGTGATCCGAAAATCGAGGTCGGCCTCGTTGAGAACGATATAGTCGTTCCCGAGGCCATGAGACTTGACAAATTTGGTCACGGCCATCCTCCGGCGGCATCACCTTAAGAGAGCAGTGCGGAGCGGTCAAGGGAAATTCTCTTGCCCGGCCACCTCCCGTCATCCATACTGGGGTGAACCGAACCAACACCTCCGTTTCTGTTCGTTGATCTCCTGGGACAGGCATGACTCGGAAGAGGCACGGGGGTGCGGCGCGGCATGCTACCAGCGAAGGGAGGAGAGCGATGCCCACCTATGTGATTCTCGGGAACTATAGCGATCAGGGGATCCGGAACATTAAAGACACGACCAAACGCGCCGAGGCCTTTCGGAATTTCGCCAAGGGGATGGGGGTGGCGGTGAAGGAGATCTACTGGACCATGGGCCGGTACGATGTCGTCACGATCATCGATGCCCCCGATGACCCTACTGCAACCCGCCTGCTGTTGGCGGCCGGTGCCCTGGGCAACGTCCGGACGGAGACCCTGCGGGCGTTTACGGAAAGGGACATGGGGCAAATCCTGAAGGGGATCTGATGAGGCCTTGAGTCGGGTTGCCTCCATCGGCGGGATTATCCTCGCGCCCTCTCGAGGGCCATCCTCTTGGCCGTCTTCAGGTCCACCTTTCCCGTGCCGAGCATCGGTATGCTCCCGACCGAGTAAAGATGCTCTCGTTTGGGAATCCAAAGCTTCGGGAGATTGGTCTGGCCTAATCGCTCCCAGAGCTGCTCCGGCGTGATCTCTGTATGCGTGTAGAGGGCCACGAGCCGCTCGCCCTTCTGGTCATCCGGCAGTGCGGTGACCACCGAGGCGTCCTCCCCCAGAATGGCGTTGATAGCCTCCTCCAGCTTGATATGGGGAACCATCTCGCCGCCGATCTTGCTGAAGCGGGAGAGGCGGTCCGTGATACTGATGAAGCCGTCCTCATCGACGGAGGCGATATCTCCGGTGACATACCAGCCGTCTCGCATGACCTCCGCCGTCTCTTCGGGCTGGCCAAGATAGCCGAGCATCTGATTGGGGCCTTTGACCAGGAGCAGTCCCTCTTCCCCGGGTGGGAGGGTCTTACCGGTTTCGGGATCTACCGCCCTTACCGCGACGCCTGGGAGGGGATGCCCCACCGTCCCGGGCTTGAAGCCCGTTTGGCGGTAAGCGCCCCGCTCGAAATCCTGCGTGTTCACGGAAACCACGGGTGCCAACTCGGTGCATCCGTATCCCTCCAAGAGGTCCAGACCGTACTTCTCCTTAAACGCCCTCGCGATGGGTTCGCGCAGCTTTTCGGCGCCGGCAATGGCAAGCCGGAGCGAGGCAAACTCCTCGGCCGAGCATTTCCGGAGATAGGCCGCGTAGAACGTGGGGGTGCCTATCAGAATCGTGGCTTGGTATCTGGAGACCATCTCGCCGATGGTCTTCGCGTCCAAGGGGTTTGCGTGATACACGACGCCAAAGCCGGCCAGGAGTGGGAACCACAGGCTACCGGTGAATCCGAAGGAATGAAAGAACGGCAAGGCCCCCATGAGCCGGTCTTCCCTGGTCACCCAAAAGACCTGGGCCAACCCCTCGACGTTTGAGATGATGTTCTGATGCGACAGCATCGCGCCCTTCGGCATTCCGGTGCTCCCGCTGGTAAAGATGACGGTGGCCAGGGCCTGCGGTGATCGCTTTCCATCGTGGCAGAGGGTCGCGAGCAGCCGGCGTGGCAAGAGCAGGGCGAGGAGGCCGGCCTGAACTTTGTGAAGAAGGGTTATCTGTTTCATCACGTCTTCGACAAAGACCATCCCCTCCATCTCTTTGAGTTTTGCCTTGCCCAAGAAGATCCTGGAGGTCACGATGGTCCGGATGCCGCACTGCTGGATCGCCGAGGCCATGGCTTCGCGCCCGGCGGTGAAATTCAGATTGACAGGGACCTTCCCGGCGAACAGCACCGCGATGTTTGCCAGGGCCCCACCGACGGACGGGGGAAGGGCGATCCCCACCATCCGCTCGTCGGGACATCGGCTGCGCACCCACCGGCCAAGCAGCAGGCTGCCGACGAGCGCCCTGCCATACGTCAGCTCGGTGCCGCTGGAGTCGGCCATCGCAAACGAAAACCACCGCCATTTGGCGGTCTGGATGAACCGGAGCTGGAGCAGATCGCTGGGGCTTTGTCGATAGTCCACCGCAGCGCTACCGAGCTCCTGAATGGCCTGACGAACATCCTCGGCCTTTGACGTGGAGGGCAGAGGGGGGCCGAAGGACACCGTGATGGGATAGGGGAGGCGCTCGGGCCGCTTCCAGAAGAATTTTCCCTGCTTGAAGCTGAAGATACTCCCCCACAGCCGGTCGAGGTGAACGGGAATGATCGGGATGTCCAGCCCATCGACGATCCGCTCAAAGCCCCTTCTGAACGGGAGGAGGTTGCCCGTCCGGCTCACCGCCCCCTCGGCAAAGATGCACACCACGTGGCCCTGACGCAGCTCCTCGCGCGCCCGCTCGAGGGATTCGATGAGCTCTTTTCGGCGGCCGGCTTGAACCGGGATGGCCTTCATCAGGCGAAAAAGCCAGTTGAGGACCTTGAGTTCGTAATAGGGTCGGTAGACCATGAAGCGGATGAACCGCTGCACGCAGGCGCCGACCAGGAGTCCGTCGACGTGGGACATGTGGTTGCAGACCAGGAGTGCCGGCCCACGGAAGGGCACGTGCTCCTGTCCCACGACCCGGATTCGATACATCGTATGGGTGAGCATCCAGAGGGTGAAGCGGACGAGAAACTCGGGCAGGAGGCGCAGGATGTAGGCCGTGGCGACGAGGGTGAAGAGCCCGAGAATGAAGATGATCCGGTCCGCTGGCACCTGGAGGAGATCCCGCAGCACCCAGAGGACACCAGAGGCCAGGAGGACACCCCCGGTCGTGAGAAAATTGGCCGTCGCGATCACCCGGCCCCTCTCCTCTCGGCCGCTCCTCTGCTGGAGGAGGGCATTCAACGGGACAATGAAGAGCCCGCCGGACAGCCCGAGCAAACACAGGGCCGTTGCCGCCTGGACATACGACGAGGCAGATGAGGCCAGCAGGAGCGAAAAGCCCCCGATGCCGATCGAGCCCAACGGCACCAATCCGAGCTCGACCTTTCCCGCCGAAAGGCGCCCGGCTGCCAGGCTCCCCAGCCCGATTCCGACGGCGAGGAATGTGCTGAGCATTCCGGTGCGAAAGTCGTCCAGCCCCATCACCTCTTTGCCCAAGAGGATAATGTCCAACTGAAGCAGGGCTCCCAGGAACCAGAAGTAGGCGATCCCCAGCACCGTGAGCCAGAGAGCCTTCTCGGAGTAAAGCCGCCTGAGGCCGATGCCGATCTCGGCCCAGGGGTTCACGCGAAACGGCTTTCGGGCGCCCGAAGGCGGGACGGGGTGGATTCCGAAACTCGCGAGCGTCCCGGCGATGGCGACCACGATCAGGACAAGGCTGATCAACCCCAGCCGGTCGTACCACGCGGCGAACATCATGCTGCCAATCGAGGTGCCGAGGATGATCGCCAGGAAGGTCGTCATCTCTAGAAGACCGTTGCCCCGTGAGAGATCCTGGTCAGGTAGCATCTCAGGCAGGATGCCGTATTTGGCCGGACTGAAGAAGGTAGAGTGCAGGGCCATGACGAAGAGCACTCCCAGCATTGGCTCGATCCGCCCGGAAAGGAACGCGAACGCACCCAGCACCATGGCGACAACCTCGAGGCCCTTGGTCGCGACGAGGACGGTGCGCTTGCTGAAGACGTCGGCCGCGTGACCCGCGTAGCCGGAGAAGAGAAAGAAGGGCAGGATGAAGACCACCCCCGAGAGCGAGAGATACGCACTCCCGCCGCTTGAGTTCGTCGCCGCGCTCACCGCCACCATGGCGACAACCATCTTGTAGAGGTTATCGTTGAAGGCCCCGAGGAACTGTGTCCAGAGAAAGGCCTGAAACCCCACTGATTTCAGGAGGTCTTTGTATGTTCCGG
>Ga0209751_10007451_pt1 | contig 10038 bp, 5 predicted proteins | sample RifCSP13_1_FD_184019 | JGI IMG/M metagenome (GOLD analysis project Ga0209751, IMG submission 184019) | Soil microbial communities from Rifle, Colorado - Rifle CSP2_sed 13_1 (SPAdes) (version 2) | ecosystem: Environmental > Terrestrial > Deep subsurface > Rock core/Sediment | place: Rifle...
TGCCTTCACGACGACGGCATGGCTACCGACGGCCCATTGGGCGGTCAGGGTCCGCGTCGTCCCGACGTCGGCGAAGGACCCGCCGTCGATGCTGACCTCGTACCGTTCGACCCCCGAAAGCGCATCGCTCGCGCGCCACGACACGGTCACGTCGGCCATGGCGAGTGTGCCGTTCGGAGACACGTCCTCGAACACGGGCGGCGTGTAGTCCACGTCAATCACCGCGCTCTTCGCCAGCTCCACGTATCCCATTGAATCGGAGGCCTGGTACTCCAGCACGTGCCGGCCCTCGTCGAGGGCGAGTGGCGAGGCGTACGCCGTCCCGGCACCGCCGTCGACCCGGTATGTGATCGTCAGGATGCCGCCACTTCCGCCCGTCGCGGTGAGCATGATATCCACGGTCGAGGTGTACCAGCCATTCGCGCCCGAGCTTCCGTCCACGGAAAGCGACGTGACCGGTGCGGAGTACGCGGCGCCGGTGATCGTGATGGAGATGCTCCGGACGCCCTCGACGTTTCCAGCGTTGTCCGTCGCGAAGTACCCAAAGGCGTGCGTCCCGTTCCCGCTGAGGAGAGCGATGCCCGAATACGTGGTCCAGCTGCCGCCATCGATCCGATAGCGCACCGTCTGCACGCCGCTCGTCGCGTCGACCGCATCGAGGGTCACGTTGACCGACCCGACGTATGATCCGTCGCCGGCGAGCGCGCCGTCGAGAGCCGCGGTCGTCACGGGGGGCGCCCCATCGATCCGGACCGTCATCGTGTGCGCGGCCTCGTCGTTCCCGGCGTTGTCGGAGGCGTAGTAGTCGACCGGGTGGGACCCGTCGCCGGAGACGGTCACGGGAGACGTGTACGTCTGGTAGCTTCCACCGTTCATCCGGAGATGGATCGTCGCGACGCCGCTATCTCCGTCCGTCGCGGTCAAGGTGACGGTGACGTCGGAGGTGTACCAGCCGTTGCTCCCGCTCGAGCCGGATACGGTCGCGGTCGTCACGGGCGGCGTCGTGTCCGCGGTGGTCAGGACGATCAGCTGGCGGCTCGTCGAGTCCGAAAGGCTGTTCGAATCAAGGATCTCAACGCGAACCGTGTAGGTCCCGGGCGTCGCGAACGTGTGCTGCGCGGTGAGGGAGGACGAGAGCGAGGTGTCCCACGTGCCGTCGCCCTCCCAGTCCCAGCGGGCCTGGAGGGTCGCGGTGGGGTCTGAATCGGTGGACGGGGAGGCGTCGAACGTGACCGCCTCGTTCACCTGCGGCGACGCCGGGTTGAAGGTGAAACGGGCCGCAGGGCCGTTCGGCGGGCTTCCGATGCTGAAACGGTCCCAGAACGTCGTTGCAACTTCGCCCGGACACTGCCCCGCGCCGTCGGTCGATCCCTCGGGACAGAAGTCCGTCTCGGCGCTCAGGCTCGTCGCGGTCACGGTGTAGAGAACAGGCCCGTATCCCGGGGTCAGCCCTTTCGAGTTCGCGTCCCCGCCCATCACCTCGGCCATGTAGTACAGCTCGGGGTCGCTCCCGTCGAGAGGGATCGAGTAGAGGCCATGCCCGCCCGCGCCGTTGATCACGACAATCGTCCCTGCGCCCTTCGAGTAGTTCCCGTCGGAACCGTCATCGACGATGCAGTCCGCGTCGTAGCGGTCTTCCGAGGGGACGGTCGGGCAGGCCGCGCTCAGCGCGAGCTGTCCGCTTCGCTGGTAGCTGTGGTAGTGCGCGTTGAGGATCAGGTCGACCTTGAGGTCGACGAGCTTGTCGAACAGGTCCTGGTTCATCTCGCAGCCGTACCACCCTGCGTTGATGCAATCGTGGTGGCCGCCCACGGCAACCCAAGGGATCCCGCGGGAGCGTGCGTCGTTGACCGCGTTGACGACGAAGTTGTAGTGCGAGGTGCCCGGGCTGTAGTCATAGTCCACGGATCCTCCGGCTCCCGGCGCGATGAGGATCGTCCGCAGGAGCGGACCCGACGCAGGGTAATCGAAGTAGTACTCGTACCCGTAGCCCGGAGTGCCGGGTCCGGCTGTGACGGTCACACCGAGCGTGAACGGGCAATAGATCACGTACTGGGCGATGTCGCCTCCCGAGCTCGCCCCCGTGTCGTGGTTTCCCGCAATCAACTCAACGTCGTTGAAGGCGCCCTTGATCGAGCCGCACCAGTCGGGTTCGTCGGGCGCGTACCCGAGGTCGCCGAGGGCGACGAGGAACGATGCCCCCGCCGCGGCGGTGCGCCGCGCGACCCCGAGCATATCGGATTCCCCCGTCCCTCCGAGGTCCCCGACCGCCGCGAACCGGAACGAACTGCTCACCGCGAGCGGATTCGATTCCGAGCCGGCGGGAACGCCCCGCGTCCCGCGCGGGGCGAGGACCGTGAACGCCCCCAAGAGCAACATCGCGGATACCGCGACCACGCTGAAGGCTCGCGAGATCCGTCGATCCATGGGTTCAACCACGCCGGCGGCCCCATCCTGACTCCCCGACATAGCGATATTCACCCCACTGGCGACCGGCGAGAATCAGAGCAGATATCACCCTGTATTAGCTTATGCGGTGCGGGTGCACGGCCCCGTCGCGGGCGAACCTGCAAGGCAAACCCGACCCCGCCGGGCCGGGCCACGCAGATTGCCTCAGAGTTCGGAGTCCTCTTCTGGCTCTTCATGCGATCGGGCTCCGCGTTGCCTCCGCCCCTTGCGGCGGCGCACGAGCGATCGGGTCGCCAGGACGAGGCCCAGAACGGCCAGGGGGCCGACGAGCTGAACGGGATCGAACCCGGACGGATTCGACTGGATCTGGAAGGTGATCGTCGTCTCCGCGGAGTTGCCGGCCACGTCGAATGCCTTCACGACGACGGCATGGCTACCGACGGCCCATTGGGCGGTCAGGGTCCGCGTCGTCCCGACGTCGGCGAAGGACCCGCCGTCGATGCTGACCTCATAATGCGCGATCCCGGACGCGTCATCGCTCGAGCTCCACGCGACGGTCACATCGGTGCTCGTGACGGCGCCCGTCGGGGACACGGCCCCGAATGTGGGAGGTTGCCCGTCGATTTCCAAGAAGATCGTGTGAGCCGGCTCGTCGTTCCCGGCGTTGTCCGTCGCGTAGTAGTCGACCGTGTGGGACCCTTCGCCGGAGACAACGAGCGTCGGACTGTAGGTCTGCCAGGAGCCGCCGTCCACGCGCACATAAATCGAGGCGACGCCGCTCCCGCTGTCTGTCGCGCTCAACGCCACGGTCACGGGACCCGTATACCAGCCGTCGTTCCCGCTGGAACCGGAGAGACCCTGGGTCGTGGCAGGCGGCGTCGTGTCCGCGGTAATCAGGACGGTCACCGAGTGGGTCACCGTGTCATTGAGTGCCTGCGAGTCGACGATCTCCAACGCGACAGGATACGTTCCTGGGGACGCATACGCATGCTGCGCGGTGAGGGACGAGGACAGCGACGTGTCCCAGGTGCCATCGCCGTTCCAGTCCCAGCGTGCCTGGAGGGTCGCCGAGGAATTCGCATCTGTCGTCGAGGTCGCGTCGAACGTGATCGCTTCGTTGACGAGAGGCCCCGAGGGAGAGAACGCGAAGCGGGCCGTGGGCCCGGCCGGTGGGGTCACGCTCGTGAAGAACTCTGACATCGGTGCTGCACTCGCGTCGGTCGCTTGGAGCGGGGCAAGTCCCCAGTTCGCTTCGAGCGTGCTGAGGAACGAGTAGGTCGTATACTGCGTCGTCGACGAATATCCGCGCTTCGCGACCGGTCCCGCCCAGACGGTATACACGTAGTCCGTCGGATAGTTCGTGGACGAGCCTTCGTCGAAGGTGATGAGGAGGGCGGCCCGCTGCGTCTGGAACACGTTCGAACCAAGGATCCTCGGCACGAGCGCCTCGAGGTACGCATCGCCGGTATCGAGGGAGCAGCTGTGCATGTTGTTGCAGTCGTTCGGTGCGAGGTACATGAAGTTCGCAGCGGTCGACGTAGACCCCAGGCTATTCACGAGCTCATCGTCCGTCGGCTCCGACGTGGGGAACGTCTTCGCACACCGCGACGCATCCCCGGTGATGTCCGTGAAGTAGTAGAACGGGAAGTGCCGGACGCTCCCGAAGCCCGGGTACAGGTCCGTGCCGTCGCACGGTGTGCCGAGGTCTTCAGCGTAGGCTTTCCACGTCAGGCCGGCGCCCTCGAGGCGGTCGACGAGATTGAGGTTCGCCCCCATCGTGCATGACGAGGAGGGGCTGCAGTCACTCGAACTGTCGGCGCCGCCCGTCATGCATCCGCCCGTTGCGCCACCGTTGTTGCCGCAGTCCCCGGCGAGACCGCCGAGCATCGCGAGGTAGTTGCCCTCGCTCGGATGGACGATTGCGGTGTCGTGCGTGGCGATTGAGTAGCTGTCCGCCAGGCTCGTCATATACGGCAGGGGGCCGTAGATGTCCCCGATGTCCTGGTTCTCCATGACGATGACGACCAAGTAGTCGAAGTAAGCGCCGGAGGCGGCCTTGGGCTGCGGGGGGGATGCGCTCCTGGACACGACGGAAACGCCGGCGAACGCGACAAGGAGGAAGAGGACTGACAGTGCGACGACCCCGATCCAACGGCTTGTCCTGAGATCCATGCGCGTCCCCATTGCGGCCGCATCCCGAGTTCCCGCTTGAGGATTCTCTCCAAAAATGTCATTCCAGAGAATCGAAGTAGGAAACGTCGAGGCTGCGGAATCGCGATGCCCTGTTCGAGGGCGTTTTCATGCTCGATAACACTCCTCTTTAAAAGTCTTCTGGTGCAGCCATCGACCGGGCCGAGAATCGTTCCAAACACGCGGGAATCCTGAGTGGGAGGGGGCGGTCCAACGATCCGCATCGTTCGTCGTGCCAGGAGAGGAAGACCGTCGCACGGCTCTACTGCGACTCTGGCCGTCCGCGCGGGATATGCAGTCGATCGAGGACCCGCTGAATCCACTCGACGACCCGGTCCCGCGCGGCCGCGTACGCCGGAAGCCTCGTCGCGCGGACGAAGACGTAGCCCCATGCGAGACCGATGACGGCACCCGCAAGGACGTCCGACGGCCAGTGCACGCCGGCGTAGATCCGCGAGATCCCGACGAAGATCGCGTACGCGAAGACGATCCCTTGAACACGCCGGTCCGGAAGGCGCAGCGTCAGGAGCAAGGCAAGGGCGAATGCCCGGGTCGCATGGGCGCTTGGGAACCCGTAGCCGTCGCGGTCGAAGGGTGGCAGCACGGTCCCGATCGTCGGGCGCGGGAGGGCGAACGCATCCTTCATGAGCGTCGCGAGGACCATGTCGATCAGGATCAGGAGGAGGAGGTCCACCGCAATGCGGCGGCGGCCGAGGAACCAGAGCGGGACCGCCCACAACGCCATGAAGTAGACGTATCCCGAGACGCTCAGGGCGACCATGATCGCGTCGAGGACGGGGTTGCCCGGACGGTTGAGGAAGAGGAAGACGGCTAGGTTCAGGTCCATCCGATCGACCAGGAAAGGCAGCGATAAAAACCTTTCTTCGACGTCCGTCCAAGTCGCGCGGTCCGCACGCACGGGACCCCACGTCGAAGTCGAGATCGACGTGCGTCCGCCATTCCGCCGCTGCTCCGCGACCTCGGCGAAGAGGTTTTAAGGGCGGCCCACGATGAAACCGCCGACGCTCGTGTTGTCCCGCGAGAAGAAGGGGGAGGCGGAACAACCGGACCCGTTCCGCTTCGTCCGGCTGGCCCTCCTCGTGATTGTGATCCACACGTTGCTCGTCCTCGCGACTCCGCCGAATCCAATCCAAGGCGCCTTCGCGATCGGGGCGCTGCTCGCCGCAGGTTACTGCGCCCTGAGCCTCGTCCTCCGGCAATCCGTCTCCCTGTCGCACCCAGAGCTGCTCGCGCTTGTCGCCGGGTTCTCGATCCTCACGGTCACGGGAGCGGCGCTCCTGGTCTCGACCCTCGGAATCCCGTTCGATCTCCTGATCATTGACTCCGTCGGCCTGCCCGTGGGCGTCCTGGCGTCCCTCGAGGTCCCCTGGCACGGGCCGACCCTGCGCGGCACCGCCGCTTTCCTGTCCGGCCTCATGGACCTCCGCGACTACTCGCGGACGGAGAGGGCCACCGCGAGGACGTTGGTCGCCGCGATCTTTGTCATGACGATCGTCGTGCTGGTGACGGTCTACGGGACGACCTACCCGGATTCCCTTTCCGCCGGGATCGCAATCACGGGCGCCGACGGTACGCCGCTCTCGCTCCCGACCCGCTTCACGGTCGACGAGCCCCAGGAGATCAACGTGACCGCGTTCGGCGGGTCTACGACCGAGAACGTTACCGTCGCGGTACAGCTCATCCCGACGAACGCCACGGGAAACGGGACGGTCCACCCAATCTTGTGGGACACGCTGATCCAGCTCGATCCCTACGGCGAAGCGCGGACGGCCGTGACCCTCGAGGCGCGTGGCACTTGGAACGAGCGGGTAACAATCAGCGTCACCACGCCAGGGAATTTCTGGCTCCGGTTCCTCCTGATCGAGTCGGCCTCCGCAGCGCCGCGCGTGAGCCAATTCGCGATTTCCGTGGCTCCCTAGGGGACCGACATGACCACGTATACGGAGAACGTTGCGTCCTGGTATGCTAGGGCGAAGTGCGGATCGGACGCGAACTTGTCGACGTTCGCCCGGGGCAGCGGCGCCGTGGGGAGAATCGTGTCCAGGAAATCGGGCAGCGAGTTGAGCATGTACCGGTCGACGATGACGTAGTCGCCGACCTGGAGCCGGCCCCAGGCGCTCGCGTTCATCGTCGCGTTCGCGAAGACGCGGTACTGCCCGAACTCCGCGTCCATACTCGCAAAGCCCGCGAAGACGGAGAGGACGAGCTGGTCCCCCCAGACGCGGGCCGTCCCGAAGCGGGTCGCCCAGCTCGACGCGCGCAGGGCGTCAGCGCCCAGATAGAGCGGGGAGTCGGAAAGCCGGTCCCTCGGCGCCTCGTAGTAGGGGCGCAGGGTCAGCGGCGCGAGGTTCCCGCCCATGAACACGAGGACGACGAGCAGGCCGGACGCGATCACGAGGACCGTGCGTCCACGTCGGACCCGCCATCGCAGGATGCGGGCCTCCCCCCGCGCGAAGCCGTCCGACCAGCGCAGGATCGTCGCCGCGGCGAGGGGTGCGACGAGGAAATTCGTGAACTCGCTTACCCGGAGCGGGATGTAGTTGAGCTTCGTCGCGAGAAGAGGGAGCGTCACCCCGAGCATTCCGAACGCGACGAGCCCTCCAGCGAGGAGGAACGGGTCAACATCCGCCGCGTGCCGACCCCGGATCGCCAGGAACGCCAGAACGGCGGGCGCCAGGGTCGCCATCCCGAGCCACGCCACCTCCCACGTCGCGAAGGTGTGCCCGAGCCCTGCACCGCCTGCCTCCGGAGGCTGGAAGAAGACGACCAGAATCCCTTCCGCGGTATTGAGCTGACTCAGCAGGACCGGCGTGCTGACGATCACGATGTCCACGGCCAGGGCCGCGAGGTAGATGTCGAGATGCAGCTCCAGCCGCAGGGGCCTGAGGCGGGCGCGGCCCCACGCGATGAACGAGAGGAGCGCCACCGCGCCGAGCCACATGCCGAACAGATAGGAGGACAGGTGGTGGGTGAAGACGAGCGCGGTGGAGCAGAGGACAAACACGATCCGGAGCCGGAACCGCGCGCTGCGGTCCTCCGTCGTCGCCATCATCGCGAGGACGAGGACAGAAAGCCCGAAGAAGATCGCCCCCATGCCTTGTTGGACCGGGCTGTTGAAGAGGATTGAGGCGGTGCCGAGGTAGAACAGCACGGAGAGCGCGGCGACGCGGGGCTCGTAGAAGCGACGCGCAATCGCGTAGACGATGGTCGGGATGGCGAGGAGCCGGAGGAGCGGCTCCGCCCACGCGAACGCATACGGGCCCGGAACCCCTGACGCGGCGACGGCGATCCCCAGGTACAGGTTGCCGACCGGGTAGTACGAGTACACCCGCGCCCACACCGGGAAGGCCCCGGGGGACCAGAGGCCACTCGCCACGGTCGCGTCGGAGAAGTGGAAGTTGAAGATCGGATCGCGGTAAAAGACGACCCCGTGGGGCGCCGCGATCGGGAACAGGAGGAATATCAGGACCGTCGGAGGAATCAGGAACAGCGGCTGGGGGCGCCGGACGAAGGACACCAGGAACGGCGCGCAGATCGTGCCGAGCAGCGCCAGCATCGCGATCCTAGGGACGCTCTCCGGCGCCCGTTTCAGCGTCGTGGCGGCGATGAGAAACCCGACGAGACCAAGGAGGCACGCGACGAGCGCGAGGAGCTCCAGTCGAACGCCGCCTCGCCCCTCAACGTTCAACGAGTGCGTATCCCGCAAATGCACTTCAACGTTTTGGACGCTCCATGCTCGGCACGCTGGAACGGCTTTTGACGCCGTCCCAGACCGCGGCGAGGGAAGGCTTATCGCCTCCGTCACGTCTCCCTCACGATGTGGGGCGCGGACCCGGCACGGCGGAATCGACCGTCATCCGGGAACAGGGCACCTGGCTGTTCTTCGCGACCCTCGTGAACTCGGGCCTGGGCTTCGCGTTCTGGGCGCTCGCCACGCGCCTCTTCTCGCCGCGCGACGTGGGAATCGCGGGCTCCCTGATCTCCTTGGCCTCGCTCGGAACGAGCATCTCGATCCTCGGGATGGACAACGGGCTCGTGCGGTTCGTGACGAAGGTCGATCGGCCGCGTCGGCTCGTCCGCCAGCTCGCCGCGATCGGCGGCTCGCTGGGATTCGGCGTCGGGTTCGTGCTCGCGGCGGTACTCCTCTCGATCAGCAATGTGGGCGGAGCGGGCCTTCTCGTGCCGCTCGTGCTCCTCGGCGGGACGCTGACGATGCTCGACGTCTGGTTCCAGATCACGGATGCGTCCATCATGGCCGCCGGACGGAGCGACGTCCTGATGGTCCGCAACACGGTCCTCGGCATGATCAAAGTCATCCTCGTCCTCGGCCTGAACGTCCTCGGAGTGGTCGGCCTCCTTGGGTCCTACATCGCCCCCTTCGCCCTCGTGGCTGTAATCGGGTTCATCGGAAGCGCGATCCTCTGGCCCCGCCACAACCCTGAAGGGACCGCCGTCCATGTCCGGAGCTTCGCGGGCCTGTCCCTCGGCAACTACGTCTCCGGGCTCGTTTGGTTCCTCCCGAACCGACTCGCCCCCGCGCTGCTTCTGATCTTCTCCTCGAGCGCGAATGCGGCGTTCTTGTTCCTCGCGATGACGCTCGCCGAGGTCCTCAACTACATTCCGGAGTCCGTGGGGAAGTCGATCTTCGCGCACGGGTCCCGCACGGACCGCGTCACATACTCCCTCATGCGGACGATCCAGCGGTGGCTCGCGCTGATCATGGTGGGCTTCGTCATCCTCGGCATCGTCTTCGCGGGGTTCGCGATGTCGGTCCTCGGCGGCTCCGTATACGAGGCCCACGCGCTCGCGCTCCAGCTGTTCTGCATCGCGGTCCTGCCGCGGACGGGGCTTCAGCTTTTGAAAGCCCAGTTCAACGTGGAGCGGAAGGTCTTCCGGCTCGTCGGGCTTGGCGTGTCGACCGGCCTGTCGACGCTCGTGATCTTGATCATCGAGCTGGCGCTGAAGGTGCCGGTCGATCTGATCCCAATCGCCTGGATCATCGGCGGCACGATCGGGCTCGTCACAGGCTGGCGGCTCGCGGGGGGACGGCTGCCGAGGAGTCTCCTCCTGCGCGCGGCGGATCCCGAGGCCGTTAGCGCGCGCGACGAGGTCGAGCGACCGCCGGAAGGGTAGTTCCTCGAGGTTCCCGCCGGCGGCCTTCGGATCGCCGAGCTCAGGTCAGGTTCGCTTCTTCCACCGGAACACAGCGACCGCAATCAGGACGACGATGGCCGCGATCCCGACCAGGGTCGGAATCCCGGAGTACGGTCCGGTGAAGCTGAAGAGATTCGTGTCGACATGGAACGAGATGGCGGCGACCGCGGAGTTTCCCGCCTCGTCCGTCGCACGCACGAGGACGTTGTGGTCCCCGTCAGGGAGGACTGCGGTGAAGGAGGACGTGGACGCGCGATCCACGAA
>Ga0209751_10007453_pt1 | contig 10037 bp, 6 predicted proteins | sample RifCSP13_1_FD_184019 | JGI IMG/M metagenome (GOLD analysis project Ga0209751, IMG submission 184019) | Soil microbial communities from Rifle, Colorado - Rifle CSP2_sed 13_1 (SPAdes) (version 2) | ecosystem: Environmental > Terrestrial > Deep subsurface > Rock core/Sediment | place: Rifle...
TGCCCTCATCGCGGCCTTCATCCTCGCTGTGTCTCTCTGGCACATCCAGCTCAGCAGGATCGCGTTCACGGTCAACTCCTGGCCGCTCATGGAGGTGGCGACGCTGGCGGCGGTGTTCTGGGCTTTCCGCACCCGCAGCCTGGCCCTGTTCGTGCTGGCGGGCGCTCTGCTGGGCCTTGGCGTCCACACGTACCCGGCCTGGCCATTGTTTGTGGGCGGTATGGCGCTGTTCTTCGCTTGGGCGCTCATCCGGGGAGAGCCTGTGGCCAGGCGCGAGCTGTTGCGCGGCCTGGCCCTGTTCAGCCTCGCCGCCTTCATAGCTGCGCTGCCGCTGATCCGGGAAGCCCTTGATAGCAGCAGCCTGTACAGGAATGATGGCGCACGGAAAGCCGCCCTGATCTTCAACCACCCGACCTACGAAGACCAAGGAGGGTTCTTTGACCGTGTCGGCTTCCTCGCAGACCGGGCACGGGACTACTTTCGAGCGCTGACGTGGGAGGCGAAGCTGGATGCCGCCGATATGCTGGGCCTGACGCCCATCCTGGATCGGTTCACCACGGTCCTCGCTCTCGCCGGCTTAGGTTACATGGCTTTCAAGTGGCGGCGGCCCGCGCACGTCCTGGTCTGGATCATGATCCTGGTCCTTCCAGCGCTCGCGGTGTTTACCGTGGATGGATCGTACCGGCGGACGTTCGGCCTGGTCCCCTTCATCAGCCTCGCCGCGGCCATGCCCCTGGCCTTGGTCTGGGAGCGCGCTTTGAAGCTGAAGCCGGCCGGGCGCTGGGCCTTGCTGGGGGCGGTCGTTCTGGTGGTGGCGCTGATCGCTCGCGTGAACCTCGTTCGTTACTTCGATACCGTGGCCAACTCACAATCCACCTCGTGGTCCTTCGTGGAGGACCTCACCAAGGCTTCGGAGTACACGGCGGACCTGCCCGGCCAGCCCTATGTCTATCTCTACTCCGGCCGCTTCTTCTACCCGTACGAGACGCAGAGATACCTGCTGCCGGGCAGGCCCGGCGAGGACAGGTCCAAGGAGCACGGCAAATTCACCCTGGCGGCGGATCGCAGCAAGGATGTCGTCTACCTCTTCCTGGAGCCCTACTTCGACCTGCTGCCCCAGGTGCAGGCCTTATACCCCGGCGGGACCGCCCACCAGGAGAACCGCTCCACTGGGCAGCCACTGTTCAGCGTCTACTATCTTCCCAGGGAGACCGCGGGGGCGACCGCGGTGAGCCCGATCCGCTGACCGTTCGGGAATGCCGTTGCAGGTGCGGCTCCGCTGGCGTCCGCCAGCGGCTTGGGTGCGGCGCTACTGGGGCGCCAGGCGGCGGATCTCGACCCCGTTGGAGTAATAGACGATGCCGCGACTGTTGGCGGCGAGCGCCACCGTGCAGTCTTCAGCGACCACGCTGTCGTCGGTGACCTTGTTCTGGTCGGACTCGGCGAACTGGAGGCGGCGCAGGTACTTGGTGAGGTACTCGCATACCAATAGCCCGTCGCCCAGCGCAGGATACGTCTGGGCGGACACGAACTCCACGCCGGTGGGAGCGACGTTGGAGGGGACCGCCTGGGGCTTTTTTCCGGGCTTCGCAAACAGGTAGACCGGTTCCTTGGCGTCGGGGTTCTGGCAGGGGACCTCTCCGCCGGTCAGAGATCGAGGCCAGCCGTAGTCCTCGCCGGCCTCTACGAGGTTCAGCTCGTCGCAATTGCCGGTGCCGTTGTCGGCGGCGTAGATGCGGCCGCTTTTCGGATCGATCGCGAACCCAAACGCATTGCGGAAGCCGTAGGCGTACACCTTGCGGTCAGCCCCCGCTCGATTGGCAAAGGGGTTATCGCTGGCGGGCGCTCCCTCTCTGGTGACCCGAAGGATCTTGCCGTAAGGGCTGCTAAGGTCCTGCGCCAAGTCGGGCTTGTCGGTATCGCCGATGCTGATGTATAGATTGCCGTCGGGCCCGAAGTGGAGGCCGCCGCCGACGTCGACAGGATTGAGCCCGGGCTCCAGGTTGGGAAACTCTATCAGGACCCTCAGGTCAACCCCGACGTTATTAACCTCCTTGAACCGTATCAGGACCGGCTGGGCCGAATCACCCGGGGCGGGCCGGGTGTAGTAGATGTACACGTAGTGGTTCGTCTCGAAGTCGGGGTCGACGGCCACGCCGAGGACGCCCCATTCCAGCCGCCTGGCTGGCTCGACGTGAGCGAACGGCTCGGCCTGGAGCTGGCCCTCAGCCGTGAGGACACGAATATCGCCGCTGTTCTGTTCCGCAATGAAGAGGCGCCCGTCCGGGGCGAAGGCTATGCCCGTCACCGTGTCGGCGGCGAGAGCGACCAGCTCTGACCTGACACCGCCGATCTTCTTCACGCTGCCACCGCCCCCGCAGGCAGCCGCGACAAGCCAAACAGCTCCCACAAGCAGCGCGAGGAAGACGAGTCCGGTGAGCCTTGAGCGATGCATTGCCCAGAATGTTACATCCGCTGGTGGTAATGGACAACACCACCCCTGGTCCTGCCGGCGCCTGCCGGCTAAGCGTGGGTATGCCGGTAGCACGGGTTGAGGCCGCCAGTGGGAGCGGCTATCATCTGGTCAAATGAATCGCTACCCGGTGGCGGGTCGGAGTTGACCTCAGCTCAGAAGCAGGAGGCGCCGCTCCTCTCTGTCGTGGTCCCCGCCTACAACGAGGAGGAGAACGTTCGCCGCGGAGCGCTCCAGGAGGTCGTCGACTACCTATCAAGCCAGAAGTACGTCAGCGAGCTGATCGTCGTCGACGACGGCAGCGAGGACGATACCGCGGCGCTGGTGGAGGAGGTCTCCTCGCGCTACCCCTTCGTCTCGTTGCTGCGCACTCAGCACGGCGGCAAAGCCGCCGCGGTGACCGCCGGCGTGTTCGCGGCGCGCGGGACGTACATCAGTTTCACCGATATGGACCAGTCCACGCCCATCCGGTTCGTGGAGGATGCCTTGCGGGAGCTCCAGGCTGGCAGCGATGTCGTTATCGGCTCGCGCTGGCGCAAAGGGGCAGCCCGCCTCGGCGAGCCGCTGGTGCGACACCTCCTGGGTCGGATGTTCGCTCCCCTGGTGCGCATCCTTCTTCTGGCGGAGATAACAGACAGCCAGTGCGGATTCAAGAGCTTCAGTGGGAAGGTAGCTCACGAGCTGTTTTCGAACATGAAGGTGTTCAGCATTGGCCCCCAGGGGGCGATGGGCCCCATGGTCAGCGCTTTCGATGTAGAGCTGTTGGTGCTGGCTAAGAAGCGCGGATACCGCATTAAGGAGATCCCCGTTATTTGGCGTCACGTCTCGACCAGAAGGGTGAGCCCATTCAGAGACGCCTACCGAATGTTGAAGCAGGTGGCGCAGGTATGGCTCAACAATGTGCGTGGGAGGTACGACGTCTCGGGCCCTTGACCCTCGGCCCGCTGTTGACTTGGGGGGGAACGGGCCTATATTCTGCCGATGATGGTGAATAACAGCCAGTCTGCAGATTTGACGGCCCGCTCCATCTTACCCGTGCTAATCCTGGCAGGGCTGCTGTGCCTCCTTCTATTCGCCTGCGGCGGCGAAGAGACAAAGGTGCGCGAAACGGTACGCATGGAGCCACCCCTTGCGTCGGAGCTTGTTACCAGCGCCGATTTCCCGGTATCCTTGGCCTTCGCCCCCGACGGCCGCCTGTTCTACAACGAGTTCACCACAGGCGACATCCGCATCCTCACTCCGGACGGCCAGCTCCTGCCGGCCCCATTCGCGCATGTCGATGTGGCGGTACCGGATGTGGAGGTGCAGGCGGAATGGGGTCTCCTGGGACTGGCCATCGACCCGGAGTTCGAGGCGAACCACTACCTGTACATATACTTCATGCAGCCGACGCAGGGGGCCGAGGCGAAGCCTGTGGTGATGCGCTTCACGGATCAGGGCAACCGGGGCGTCAACCCAACTGTTATCATCGGTGACTTGGAGGAGAGCCGGTCGGATCTTGGTTTCGTCAACGTGGGGGGCAACATCCACTTCGGCGACGACGGCTACCTATACGTGACCATCGGTGACCGTCTGGTCTTCACCTCCGAGGACCTGACCACGCCAACCGGCAAGATCCTGCGCGTCCGAAAAGAGGACGGCTCCGCCGCTCCTGATAACCCACTCGTGGGAACGGAAGGCGCTGATCCCCGCATCTTCGCCTACGGGTTTCGCAACACTTTCGACTTCACCTTTCAGCCGCAGACAGGGGTGATGTACGGCAACGAGAACCATTCTGAAAGGTGCGACGAGCTAAACATCATAAGAGCCGGTCAGGACTACGGTTGGCCCGCTACCCGCCTCAACTTGACGTGCGGGCGACCAAAGGAGCGCCCCGAGTCCATCAAGGGCATCTACAATTACGCCGCTCCCGGCACGAATCCAGAGGACGTGTTTTCGTCGACGGCCCCGACGGCCATCCAATTCATCTCCGGCAACCGGTATCCGCGGCTGGGCGACTCCCTGCTGATATGCGAGTTCGTCACCAAGTTCATGCGTCGCCTGGAGCTGGCTGCGCCGAAGCAGGACAAGGTTGTCGCTGATGAGATCGTTGTCGAGGACTGCTCACTCGACATCGCCATCAGCCCCGACGGCGTCGTCTACTACAGCAACGAAACAGAGATCCGCCGCCTCGTCCCTGGTTAAGCCCGCGCCGGCCGCCAAAGACGCCAGCCGGCCGACGGCATCTTCGTCAGTGTCACTGGCGCTTTACAGGTAGCCGGCCAAGGAGCCGCCGCCCCGGCCCCGGCAGCAGCCGTCGCCAACGGCCCGCTGTGATCCAGAGCAGCCAGGTGAGAACGAATGCAGCCCAGGCGGCGATTGAAAGATAATCGGCGACCGTCCTGATCGTTGAATTCTCGAGTTGTAGGGAGACCTCATGACTGCCGGGCGGCACATCGAACGTTATGAGCCCCTGCGCGTTCGCGTGATCATGGGACACCGTCTTGCCGTCAACCCTTACCCGCCAGTTGGGGTAGTCGATCACGGCTGCCCTGATCGTCGCCTCACCCTGGCTCGTCATCGAGAAGGTCAAGCTGTCGGAGCCCTGGTTGATCCCGGAGACCTCGGCGGTGCCCTTGAGGACCTGCACCTTGGCTGGAGCTGCCACGGGGTACACCTGGGAAGCCGTTGGCACGTAGGCGTGGTAACGGTCAAACAGGTGTGGAAAATTCGCGGCAGTGAATTTCTCTTCATCCGTTGTGTCGTAGGTGAGTGCTTTGAAGAACTGTTGGTTCAGCAGGACAACTCCAGCAATCAGGGCCAGTGACAAGGCAAGTGGTAGGACTCCGCGATCTCTCAGCAGGGCGAATAGCGATCCGGCCAGGAAGGAGCAGGCGAAGATGGCAAGGGCCAGCAGGCGCCAGGGAAACTGAAGCCATTTCAGTTGCGGGACAGCCTCCCAAATGAACACGGAACTCCCGGTCATCATGAATACTGAGAGCCAGAAGAGCGCGAGAATCGCCAGCGTGGCCCAGAAGGCGACTCGGCTCTTTCGCCAGAGAAGAGGCGCCACAAGAACGGCTATGCCCGCCATGCCCCAGTGCAGCCAGCCGATCTGAAAGGACAGACCGTCGTTCGGTCCCGGCTCTGATAAGCCGAAGCCCCAGAAGCGAGAGATGAACAGCTGGTTGAAGTCCACAAAATGCCGGTGGTAGTCGAAGTAGCCGGCAGTCTGTGCTTCGGCTTTCGTAAGCCCCATCTCGAAGATGACCGGCAAGATGAAGAAGGCGGCCAGACCTAGGCCCCACAAGCCTGATAGCAGGAGAAGGGGGACTCCCTGCCTCGCTCTACCTTGGGACAGCAGAGTGGCGGCCCATATGAGTCCAACCGGCACGAATATCAGGACTATGAGGTTGTGGGATAGCAGAAGTAACGAAACAAAGAGGCTCAGGAGCAGGACGTGGTGGGATTTTCCCTCCCTGACGACCTTGTAGATGCCCCAAAGGACACCGGGCACGAACGCGATGGCCCACTGCTCCGCCAGCTTTCCCCCGACATATACATCGAGGGCCTGATAGGGAGCATAGAGGAAGAAGGCAGCGGACACGACTCCGCCAATGTTCCCCCAGAACTCTCTTGCCAGCAGAAACATAAGAGATCCCGCAATCAGGAAGCCGAGAACAAACGTAATCTTCACCGAGGCCAGCATGGAGAATCCGGCGACATGAATCAGCTCGCCCGCGTAGTAGGCGAGGGGGGCTTGGAGGTTGAACAGCGGCGCGCCCGAGCCTGCTGCCAGGTCTTGAGCCCATCGGCAGGGAATCTGCCCATCCTGGAAGCACCTGTCCATCTCATAAATGAAGGCGGCGGGGGCATCATCGTGCATCTGGAAATAGCCTCTGGAGGTGAGGGGCTGCCAGACCCGATACGAGAGAAGAAGGATAAAGGCAAGGGCAAGGGCTAACGGGATGCCCCCACTGAATCCAAGCCGGCCGACCTTCCCCGCCCAAGAATCGCGGAGGAGCATAGCGGCCTTCGATATCATCACTCCCGCTCGCTCAGTGGCGGCGTGGGGCCGGTGACGTCCCCCTCATGCCAATGCCTGTTGCTTCCGCTATCCGTGTGAAACAGCCGTGGACGGGCGCAGCCATCGAGCAGCTAGCGCCGCCAGATTACGTGGTTGTTCCAGGCCCAGTTCCAGCTCGTGCCCAGGACCACGCCGATGGTGTTCGCTATGTAGGGGCTTATACCGAAGACCGGCGTCAGAACGTTGACGGTGGCCACGGCGACCAGGGGGCTACCGATGGATGTGAGGTTGAACCTCAGGAAGCGGGCCAGCGCCGGCGCCCCCCGCTGCCGGTGACGGAACGTCCAGCCTTCGTGCCAGTAGAAGTTGGAGACGACGGCCGCCTCAACCGCGCAGACCGAGGCGATCAGCAGCCTGATATCGGGGTGCGTGAACAGTACGAGATCGAAGTGGGTATGCTTGGCCGGCAGGAAGCCGAGCAGTGGCGAATCGTAGACCAGCAGGAGGGTGAACTGGTTCACCAGGTAGCCGATGCCGCCGACGATCAGGAACTTGGCGAAGGTGGTGGAGATATGCAAACGCTCCAGCACCGCTTGGGCCGTCCTGGTAAGCGCTAGCGTCGGCGGATCCTGAACCTGTGGCTTCATGTCGGGTCGTGGCAGATATTATAACGTCGCGCCATCGGACGGGACACAGGCAGCGGCGATTTCGCATGGCCGGAGCCACGGCGTGTCCCTACACTGAGGGACGCTGAATCCCGGTGGCTTGTTGCGCCGACGCTCGCCCCGCGGAACCGGCGCGTGCGGTGCTACGGCGGCGCCGGGACGCTGAGCTGAAGGCGGCGCACCTGATCAGGCTCCGCCTCCGCCACGTACAGGAATCCGCGGCTGTCGAAGGCGACGCCGCGGGGAACGGCCAGCGCGGTGCCTTCGGCGTCCAGGGTGGCGGCCGGCTTGCCCCGCGCGTCCAGCCGGAACAGCTTGTTCTGGGTGGGATCACTGACGATAAGGCCGCCGTCCGGGAGCAGGGCGATGTACGGCTTGGCGATCGAATCGACGTACAGCCAGCCGGGGACGGCGTATTCGGCGAGGAAGTTGAAGCCAGCGTCGAACCTCTGCACCCGCCGGTTGCCACTGTCGGCCACAAAGATGTCGCCGCCGGGCGCGATCTCGATCGACGTTAGCTCCTTGAACTGCCCCGGCCTGCTGCCCATACCGCCGAACGGCTGGATCAGGCTGCCGTCGGGGCCGTACTTGACCACGCGGCCTGTGCCGGTATCGGCGACCCAGACGTTGCCGCCGGCATCAACGGCAACGTCCCGCGGTCCCCAGAAGACATCCGGCTCGGGGTCCTCAAGGTTGGAGGCCGGCTTGCCGAAGGCGAGGACGAAGTTGAGATCTGCATCGAACTTTTGGACACGGTGATTGAAGGAGTCAGCCGCATAGACGTTTCCGTCGCCGTCCACGGCGACGCCCCAGGGCTCGTTGAACTGGCCTTCGCCCTCGCCGTGGCTGCCCACCTGGGCCAGGAACTTCCCCTCCGCATCGAACTTCTGGATGCGATGATTCATTATATCGGCAACGTACAGGTTCCCCCGGGAGTCGACCGTCAGCCCGCCGGGTTCATTGAAGGTGCCCGATTCGCTGCCCTGCTTGCCCAGCACCAGGCTGACGGGCAGCTGCTGCTGGGCCGGCAGGGTCGGCTGGGCGATCGGCGTGGTGCCCGGGCTCTGGCCCGTGGGAGTGGCGCCGGGGACCACGTTGCCGCTGCCGCAGCCGGCCTGCCAGAGGAGGCCCAGGAAGGCGGCTGTCGCGGCGATGCCAAGGCGGAGCCTATGCCGCGGGTACGGTGGAGGTGTCATCGGGCGATGTTTCCTATCACAAGCTGCGGCCACTACGGCGGCGCCGGGACGCTGAGCTGAAGGCGGCGCACCTGGTCGGGCTCCGCCTCCGCCACGTACAGGAATCCGCGGCTGTCGAAGGCCACGCCGCGGGGAATGGCCAGCGCGGTGCCTTCGGCGTCAAGAGTGGCGACTGCCGTGCCCTTAGCGTCCAGCCGGAACAGCTTGTTCTGCGTCGGGTCGCCCACGATCAGGCCGCCGTCCGGGAGCAGGGCGAGGTACGGCTTGGCGATCGAATCGACGTACAGCCAGCCGGGGACGGCGTATTCGGCGACGAAGTTGAAGCCGGCGTCGAACCTCTGCACCCGCTGGTTGCCGCTGTCCGCCACAAGGACATCACCACCGGGCGCGATCACGATGTCGGTGGGCTCCGTGAACTCCCCCTGTCTGCTGCCCAGACGGCCGAACGGCTGGATGAGGTGGCCGTCGGGGCCGTACTTGACCACACGGCCGGTGCCGCCGTCCGCCACCCAGATGTTGCCGTCGGCGTCGACGGCCACGCCGCGGGGCCCCCAGAAGGCGTCGGGTTCCGGGTTCTCGAGGCTGGAGGCCGGCTTGCCCAAGGCGAAGAGGAAGTTGAGGCCGGCGTCGAACTTCTGGATCCGGTGGTTGAAGGTATCCGCGACGTAGAGGTTCCCCTCGCCGTCGACCGTGACGTCCCAGGGCTCGTTGAACTGGCCCTTGCCTTCGCCTTTGCCGCCCACCTGGGCCAGGAAGTGCCCCTCCGGGTCGAACTTCTGGATCCGGTGGTTGAATATATCGGCGACGAACAGGTTGCCCGCCCCGTCGAGGGCGAGGCCGCCGGGCTTGTTGAAGGAGCCCGGCTCGCCGCCCGGCTTCCCCACGACGAGCCCGACGGGGAGCTGCTGCAGCGGGGGAAGGGACGGCTGGGGGATCGGCGTGGTGACCGGGGGCTGGGGAGACCCCTCCGGCAGCTCCACAACGTACTGCTTGGGGAAGTAGGCCACCATGTCCAGCCTGCCCAGACGGTCCTCGGGTGTGGTGGTGGTCGCCGGTGGGTTGCGGTAACGGAAGTACTGCCACCAGTTGTCCCAGGTGCTCGAGCGGAACAGCGATGCGATGAACCAGTCCAGGAGCCGCGGCACGACGCTGGGGTGGACGCCCCGGATCACGCCTGCCGTGGGCACCATCTTGTAGGTGTCGAACTCTGGGTACCACCAGCGGAGGGGAAAGCGCACCGGCTCCTGGTACTGGTCTGCGTGGGACTGCATCGCCGGCTCGTTGCTGGCCAGCGCTATCACCACCGCACCCGGCGGCGGCTGGTACCCTTCCCGCACCGACGTGTACTGCAGCCGGGAGTAGTCGCGCAGGTACCATTCCCAGGGCTCGATCCCGCCGTCGACGACCACCGGGAGGTCCTTGTTGAGTCCGGAGTTGCGGCCGGCGGCCTCGATGCTCGCGACGATGTCCGGCACGTAAGGGGAGGTCTGCGTGTAGACGAGCAGCTCCCTGGGGACATCGCCGAGTTGATAGGTGAGGCGGATGCCGACGAACAGGGTGGCGGCGAGAAGGCCGCCGGCGACGGCGGCGCATCCGAGGGCGGCCGTGCGCCGCTGGTCCGGCGCCTGCAGCGAGGGCTCGCTCTTGCGCCGGCGCCGTCCCGCCGTGGCGGGTGGCGTCGCGCCCAGGTTGACGGG
>Ga0209751_10007455_pt1 | contig 10036 bp, 5 predicted proteins | sample RifCSP13_1_FD_184019 | JGI IMG/M metagenome (GOLD analysis project Ga0209751, IMG submission 184019) | Soil microbial communities from Rifle, Colorado - Rifle CSP2_sed 13_1 (SPAdes) (version 2) | ecosystem: Environmental > Terrestrial > Deep subsurface > Rock core/Sediment | place: Rifle...
CCGCGAACGGCTCCGTGGAAGAAATCCGCCGCTACATCGAGGCCGACACTCTCGCCTACTTGAGCCGCGACGGCATGTACACTTACTTCGACGGCAAGAGCCAGGGCTTCTGCGACGCCTGCTTCACCGGAAACTACCCGGTCCACTTCGACGACGAAGGCCACACCAAGCAATTGCACCTGTTCGAAGCGCTCCAGCAGCGGTAAAATCTCGCTTGCTCTCCAGCCGTCAAATCACGTAGAATCCGCGAAAAAGGAATCTCGCGTTTATCAATTTGCTGTGCTAGGAATCGTCATCAGCCATCTACTCGCCTTTTAGCGATAACGCTCTATGCCGACACTGAACTGGATCGGGAAAGAGGCTGTGGTCAATCACCACCAGCAAGTCCCGTTTCACCTGCTCAAAGACGTGCCTGATCTTGCCTGCGGCGATCTGGGAAGCGGCAATCTCATCGTCCAGGGCGATAATCTCGTCGCGCTCAAGGCGCTGCTGCCCTACTACGCGGGACAGGTCAAATGCATCTACATTGATCCGCCTTACAACACGGGAAACGAAAACTGGGTCTATAACGACAACGTCAACAGCCCGATCATCCGTGAATGGTTGGGTAAAGTCGTCGGCAAAGAAGGCGAGACTCTCGACCGGCACGACCGATGGCTGTGCATGATGTATCCGCGGCTTTCACTACTGCGACGATTCCTCCGTGAGGATGGGGCGATTTTCGTCAGCATCGACGATAACGAGGTGCAGTCGCTTCGTTACCTAATGGACGAGATATTCGGTTCTTCTAACTTCGTGGCGACTGTCCTTTGGCAAAAAGTTTTCGCGCCTAAGAACACTGCACGTCACTTTTCGGAGGATCACGATTATCTAGTCATCTATGGAAAGAATGCCGATGTGTGGCGGCCAAATCTCGTGCCCAGGAGCGAAGAGGCCAAAGGTCGCTACAAGAATTTGGACAATGATCCTCGTGGGGAATGGACTTCGGGCGATCTTCAGGCGCGAAATTATTACTCTGAAGGTACATATCCGATTACTTGTCCTTCCGGGAGGACGATTCCGGGTCCCGGTAGTGGAATGTATTGGCGTGTTTCTAAGGAAAGGTTTCTTGAGCTTGATCGGGAAGGACGTATCTATTGGGGCCCTAAGGGCGCCAACATGCCACGTCTCAAGCGGTTTCTAAGCGATGTGAAAGAGGGCGTGACACCGCAGACGCTTTGGGTGCACCGAGAAGTCGGTCACACTCAAGAAGCCAAGAAGGAATTATTGTCGGTCCTCAAGTTTGAATCTTCCGCCGACGTCTTCATCACACCGAAACCCACCCGTCTCATTGAGCGCGTACTAGAAATCGGCAGCAGTCCAGGGGATATAGTTCTTGACTCCTTCGCCGGTTCAGGGACGACCGGTCACGCCGTCTTAAAGCTGAATCAAAGGGGAGCGAATGCGAGTCTTCGCCGATTCATTCTCATTGAAATAGAGTCAAGGATCGCCCGTGACATTACAGCCGAACGTGTACGTCGGGTGGCCGAAGGATACACAGATACAATAGGCGAACGCGTCGAAGGGCTTGGAGGTGGTTTTCGTTATTGCGAGTTGGGCGAGTCGCTGTTCGACGAGAACGGAAAGATTCGTGAGACGGTCAGTTTTGCTGACCTAGCGCGGCATGTCTACTTCAGCGAGACGGGCGAGCCGCTTCCGCGTGAGCGCGTGAAGAAAGCGCCTTTTCTCGGCGAATGTCGTGGCGTCGGAATTTATCTTCTCTATAACGGCATCCTGAAAGACAAGAGCGCCAACGGCGGCAACGTGCTCACGCGCGCCGTGCTCGCGGAGCTGCCGCGATTCGATGGACCGAAGGTGATCTACTGCGCGGGGTGTTTACTCGGGCGCGATCGTTTGCAGTCCGAGCGAATCATCGTTCGCCAGACTCCGTATGAGATCAAGGTGAGTTGACTGGATGACGCCAGGTGAAAATCTATCGGCGCTTAGAGATCCAGCATGATTGAGCTGGTCACAGTTTGTGACCAGGTGCAATTGAACGTTCCAGAGCGACGTATCGACGTCCTCGAAGATTAAAGATGATCACGCTCAAGGACTATCAAGAACGCGTGCTAGACTCGCTGCGCGAGTTTTTCCGGGAATGTTCAAGGGAAGGCCGCCCTGAGGCTGCCTTTCAGCGTGTTTTGGAAAGGAACGGAAGTCCAATCCAGCCGTATCTTCCGGTTTTGGCCACGGGCTTGGAACCCGGAATGCCGTACGTGTGCCTGCGCGTTCCGACCGGTGGCGGCAAAACGCTGATTGCCTGTTACGCGAGCGGGCTGGCAATCCACGAACTACTGCACGCGGAGCGTGCCGTAGTGCTCTGGTTGGTTCCCAGTAATACGATTCTTGAACAGACGGCCGACGCTTTGCGCGATCCCCGCCATCCCTATCGCCGGGCGCTCGAACTCGCCTGCGGCTCCGTCGAAGTCGTAACCATCGAAGAGGCGTTGCGTCTGTCACGGGCTTCGGTGGACGGCCAAACCGTCGTCATCGTATCGACGATTCAGGCGTTTCGGGTTGAGGACACTACGGGGCGCAAAGTCTATGCACAGAACGGTGCTTTTGCGGAGCACTTGCTGAATATCCCATCGGACAGGCTGGCGGAGCTACTACCGGGTGCCGATGGCAAACCAAAACCGTCGCTCGTGAATATGCTGCGGTTGCGCCGGCCTGTTGTTATCGTCGACGAGGCGCATAACGCGCGGACCGACCTCTCTTTCTCCACCTTGGGAAGCGTGATGCCCTCGTGCATCGTTGAATTTACTGCGACTCCTGCCCGAACAAAAAACCCGTCCAATGTTCTGCACCATGTCTCCGCCGCCGAACTGAAAGCCGGCGAGATGGTGAAGCTTCCATTGCGCGTGATCACACGGCATCCCAGCCAAAGAGATCAGCTGTTGGCCGAAGCTCTAACACTGCGCAGCGATTTGGAGAAGTTGACCATCGCGGAGGGACAAAAAACCGGCGAATATCTGCGCCCGATTCTGCTCATTCAAGCTGAGCGAGTCGATGGGTGCGAGCCCTTGCGCGAGCGACTGGTGACGGATTTTGCCATCGGCAAGGATGAAATTAAGATATCCGTCGGTGTCAAAGATGAACTGCCAAGCGCGCAAGAGATTGTGTCTGTTACTTGTCCTGTGCGGGTCGTGATCACGGTTCAAAAGCTGCGCGAAGGCTGGGATTGTCCGTTCGCGTACGTGCTGTGCAGCCTGAGAGAGACGCGGTCGGCAAGCGCCATCGAGCAAATAGTCGGTCGCATTCTCCGCTTGCCCGCTGCGTCTTCCAAACAGCATCCCGACCTGAATTGCTCGTATGCCTTCTCGGTGTCCGGTTCCATCGTCGAAGTTCTGGCGGAGCTACGCGATGCCTTGGAAAGCAACGGTTTCACCGCGGCCGAAGCGGAGCGGATCATCATCCCCATCAGCCAAGGCACACTGCCGCTGGGTGCGCATCCTCAGACTATCAAACTCGCGCCCGGAGAGATCGACGCAACGGTCGCCCAAGTGCAGGTTGACGCACTGGCTGGCAAAGTGCTGGTCGACGCCGTGAGTAGCGAGATTACCGTACGCGTTCCTCTTGACGAAGACGAAGAAGAAAAACTAATTGGCTGCGTCAAAACACCTGAAGCGAAGGCCAAGGTCAAAGAGATTGTTGCGCTCGTGCGCGACAGGGAAAAGGCCTTTGGTGGTAGCGGTAAGACCCGTCTGCCGTCACCTTACGAACGGCAACTCGACTTTTTCGTGCCACTGTTGTGCGTGCGGGAGAACGGTAACTTTTTTGAGTTCGATATCACTTATTTGATCGATCATGAGTGGAAGCTCAGTGAAAAGGACGCTTCGCTGTCGGATTCCTATAATCCGCTGGTTAGACCGGCGGGCTATGCGGGATTGGTGGACGTTGGCGCGAGAGGTGAAGTTCAAACCAGCGTCGTCAAGGAATCGCCGGACGCGGATTTCGTCCGCACGCTGCACCAGCAGGTGTTTCAACTCGGTGGCAGCATGGACTGGACCTTAGAGAAGCTAGTGGGCTGGCTCGACCGGAACGTTGAGCACAAGGATATTCCGGTCGGCGAGTCGGCTGAATTTCTACGGAAAGTTTTGCGCGGGTTAATGGCCAAGCAAGGCATAAACGACATCGGCCTATTGGCGCTCGACCGTTATCGCCTACGAAACGAAATCGAACAAAAGATTCAGCAGCACCGCAACGAGGAGCGAGAGGCTGCGTACCAGATGTTTTTACTACCCGACTCTGCGTTGACCGTGAGTTCTGAACGCCAAATAAACTTTAAAGCTATGACCTATGAGCCGAGTTGGCAGTACGAGGGGAGCTTCCAATTCAAAAGACACTATTTCGGTCCTAAGCCCGGCGAATTGGCAGAGAAGACTCCCGCAGGCAATCTGACCGAGGAGTTTAAGTGCGCCCAGTTCATCGACGGCTTGGAGCAAGTTCAATTCTGGGTCCGCAATCTGTCACGTAAGGCGCCTTCGTTCCGCCTTCAAACCTCGAAAGATTGGTTTTACCCGGACTTTATCTGCCAGCTTGTGGGTGAAAAGGTGCTTGCCGTAGAGTACAAAGGCGCCCATCTTTTCACCGACGCCGAGGAAAAACGGGCCGTGGGCGAGGTATGGTCCTCACGCAGCGCGGGGAAATGCTTGTTTGTGATGCCGACCGAGGGAGATTTTGCGGCAATCGAACGGGCGATTAGCCGGTGACAAATCGTCAGTCTGAACCTCACGTCCTATTAGATCACCTTCCCGAAACGGATAGCTTCCTGACAGGAACCGTCGAGCAGTCCACGGAGAAATTCCTACCTGTCTCGCAAGTATTTCCGCAACAAAACACTCTGCCGAGATAAGAGATCAGCCGGCAGATAAAGACTTCCGGCTACGGACACACCCATGCCAAGACCGTGACGAGACGGCCTTGGCTGGTGTGTATGCTTTGTGACGGGAAAGTTTGCTACTTTACGTGACGGCTGACCAACTTGGTCATCTCGAACATGGTGACCGTCTTCTTGCCGCCGAAAACCACTTTCAGGTTGTCGTCGGCGTTGATGTTGGTTTTTTTCTTTTTGTCCTGGAGCCCGTGCTTCTTGATGTAGACCCAGAGTTTTTTCGTCAATTCAGTACGCGGGATCGCTTTGCTTCCGACCACGGCGCTGAGGGCTTCGTCGGGCTGCACCGGTTTCATGAACGCCGGGTTCGGTTTGCGTTTCTTTGTTGCCATTTTTCCTCCTTCAGGAATCAAAAGATTTAGTGTGCTTATAGCAGAGGCGCGTGCGCATTGCCACAGTTATTTTGATTTTTTTCCTCGTAAATTTCCGGTTTCTGCAGGGTCGATCTTTGGCTCCCCGTCTTGGAGACTCACGGCTACGCCGTAGTCGGTCCGGGCATGCGCCAGCGAGACGTAACCCTGGCGCGCGTCGTTGAGCACGTTTTGCGCCGGGCGCTCCAGCGGATCGCCGAGGCCGCCGCCGCCGGGGCGCTCGATGCGGAGGAGATCGTTCCTTTTCAGCCGATAATCGCCGAAGCGCGAAGGCAACCGTTTCTCGTCCTTGGCGCCGGGATTAACGATGCAGGATCCTTTGGCTCCCGCTAGACCACCGTCGCTGCCGAAAGGCTCGATGGCGTGTTTGTCGGTGCGCATGGAGAAGCGCACTTCGTCGGCGAGGATGCGATAGTCGCGGGCGAAGCCCAGGCCGCCGCGCCAGCGTCCGGCGCCGCCCGAGTCGGCAATCATCTCGAAGCGCTCCACCCGGGTGGGAAACTCCGACTCGATGATTTCGATGGGCGCGGTCTTGCAGTTGCTTAGATGGAAAGCCGTCGCAGATACGCCGTCTTTGCCCGAGCGCGCCCCGGTGCCGCCGCTGAGAATTTCATAGTGCACGTAGGCGCGATCGCTCCCGGCGGCGCGCCCGCCAAGCACCAGCGCGGCGCTGCCGGAGCCGCCGGCGATGCGTTTTTCGGGGACAAAGGGCGCCAGCGCGCGCAGGACCGCTTCGGTCACGGTTAGCGCCGTGGGCATGTAGGTGTTCACCGCCGCCGGGAAGCGCGGATCGACGACGCTTCCCTCCCGAAAGGTCGCTTCGATAACGCGGGCCAATCCTTGATTGACCGGCAGGAAACGATCGACGAGAGCGACAAGGCAATACGCGCAGGCGGCGCGCACCAGCGGCGGCCGGATATTCGCCGGCCCCTGGGTCTGATCGCTGCTGGCGCTGAAATCGAAGTGAACTCTGGCGCCGCTCTTCTTGAACTTCACGTGAATCCGGATCGGCTGGGTAAGATCGATGCCATCATGGTCGACGAAGCTCTCGCCCTCGGATTCGCCGTCGGGCCACGAAGCGATGGCCCGTCGCACGCGGTTCTCGGTGTAGGACGAAAGGAGTTCGGTGGAATCGAGGACAGTTTCCTTGCCGTAGCGCGCCATCAGCTCGGCGATGCGCCGCTCGCCCAAGCGCGCGGCACCGACTTGCCCACGCAGGTCGCCGATCACCAGTGCCGGCGTGCGGCTGTTCGCCGCGATCAGCGCTTCGATCTCTTTGATCGGCCGCAAGTGCGACATGAGTTTGACCGGCGGGAGATGGAGCCCTTCTTGATAAATTTCCCGCGCGTTGCCCGAGCCGCTGCCCGGCACGGTGCCGCCGATGTCGCTCTTATGCGCCATGTCGGCGGCGAAGCCGACCCATTCCCCGCGGTAAAAAATCGGTGACAGCACCGCCATATCCGGGGCGTGGGGGCTGCCGCCGAGATAGGGATGGTTGGTGATAAATGCGTCGCCCTCGTCGATTTCCGACAGCGCAAAAGTCTTCAAGATCGCCGCGGCGCAGGCCGGAAAGGCGCCCATGTGCAGCGGCAGCACGACATGCTGCGCGACCACTTCGCCCTGGCGGTTCAAGATCGCGCAACTGGCGTCCTGCGACTCGCGGATGATCGTCGAGTAGCCGGTGCGAAAAAGAGAATTCTGCATCTCCTGGACGATGCCGGCCAGACGGGCTTGGATGACTTGTAACGTTACGGGGTCAACGTCCGCCATGGGTCGTCAACTTTCGGTGCACCGGCACTGAGGGTCGAGGATGGAGGATTGAAGATAGAGGATCGAAATTCGCCATCTTCCATCCTCGATCCTCCATCATCAATTTTACGTTTGTGCCCGCAGTGCGCGCGTCTGTGCTTCATCGAGAACAAAATCGCCGTCGCTTTGCGCTATCGCGACGCGGTAGACCTCGCGCGCTCTTTTTTGCGTCACGTAGCCGTTGCGCACGTCGTTGAGCACGCGGACGGGATCACGCTGGAGCGGGTCGCCCAGGCCGCCGCCGCCGGGAGTTTCCAAGCTAAAGACTTCCCCCGGGTGGAGCACGTGGTCGGAAAAACGCGAGGGGATAACGCGCTCGCCGGGCATGCCGGGATTGAGCGTGCAGCGGCCGGTCTTGCCGTTGCCGCCGCCGTCGATTCCTTTGGGTGCGACGGTGTGCTTGGTCGAGCGCAGGGAAAAGCGCGCGTCATTGTCGAGCACTTCGTACTCGCGCACGAAGCCGAGGCCGCCGCGAAAGGTGCCGGGGCCGCCGGAGTCTGCAATCAATTCAAATCGGCGCACGCGAGTGGAAAATTCCGACTCGATGATTTCGATGGGCGCGATCTTGGCGTTGGACTGATTGACGTTGGTCCCCGAGACACCGTCCTTGCCGCTGCGGCCGCCCGAGCCGCCGCCGAAGATCTCATACTGCACGTAGCCCTTGCCGGTCTTGTTGCTGCGCCCGCCGATGATGATCGAGCGGCTGCTGCAGCCGTCGCCGACCTTCTTGTGCGGTGTGATCCGGCTCGAAGCTTCGAGCAGCGACTCGACCAGCGCGTGGACCGTCGGATTATAGGTATTTACCGGCGCGGGAAAGCGCGGATTGACCACGGTGCCTTCGCGCACCTTGATTTCGATGCACTTCGCCAGTCCGTAGTTGATGGCAAGGGCCGGATCGACCAGACAGGTGAGCAGATAACAGCAGGCGGCGCGCACAATGGTGGGGCGGATGTTCGCCGGTCCTTTGGTCTGGTCGGCGCAGCCGGTGAAATCGAACAGAAGGCGGTCACCTTTCTTTTCAATACGCACATGGAGGCGCACCGGCTTGTCGAGATCGATGCCGTCGCTGTCGACGAAGCGCTCGCCCGTGCCCGCGCCGTCGGGCCAGGAGGCGATCTCGGCGCGCACCTTGGCTTCGGTCAACGCGAACAGTTGCTCGAAGGAGTTGAGAATCGTTTTTTTGCCGTAGCGCTCCATCATCTCCTGAAAGCGCCGCTCGCCCAGGCGCGCCGCGCCCACCTGCCCGCGCAGGTCGCCGACGACCAGCTCCGGCGTGCGGCTGTTACAGCCGAGCACCGCTTCGAGGTCTTTGCTGGTCTGATATTTGTGCGCGTACTTGACCGGGGGGACGTGCAGCCCTTCTTGATAGATTTCTCGCGCCTGGCTCCAGCAACTTCCGGGTACAGGGCCGCCGATGTCGCTCTTGTGCGCGAGGTTCGCGGCGAAGCCGACCCACTCGCCGTGAAAAAAAATCGGCGAGAGCACCGCCATATCCGGGGCGTGGGGGCTGCCGCCGAGATAAGGATGGTTGGTGATAAATGCGTCGCCCTCGTGAACTTCGTCGGCGCTGTAGCTTTTTAGAATTCCCGCGGCGCAAGCCGGAAAGGCGCCCATGTGCAGCGGCAGAACGACATGCTGCGCGACGACTTCGCCCTGGCGGTTCAAGATCGCGCAACTGGCGTCCTGCGACTCGCGGATGATTGTCGAGTAGCCGGTGCGGAAAAGCGAGTTCTGCATCTCCTGGACGATGCCGGCCAAGCGCGCCTGGATGACTTGTAAGGTGACGGGATCAACGGTCGCCATAGGTCGTCAAATTTAAGCTCATCGGCACTGAGGATCGAGGATGGAGGATTGAAGATAGAGAATCGAAATTCGCCATCTTCCATCCTCGATCCTCCGTCTTCGATTTCATGCCTTCTCCCTAATGATGATGTTCCGATATTCATCCACCGCGGCTTCCTGCTCCGGCTGGATCACCGTCGTCGTGTCCAACTGTTCGACGATAGCTGGACCGCTGAGCTTGTGCCCAAGCTCAAGGAGATCACGAGCGTAAATTTGCGTGCTCAACGTCCCATGTTCCTTGCCGAAGAAGACCTTGCGCTCGCCGGTTTTGGCCTCCTCGACCTTGCGCCCGGTGACTTTGCCGGGCAAGAGTTTCGCCTGGGGCACGAGTCCGAGGGAGATCAGCCGCAGGCTTACCAACTCCACCGGTTCGGTCTCCGCCTTGTGGCCAGAATTCTGCTCGTGCATGGTGTCGAAGCGCTGGCGCATCAGTTTCAAATCTTCCGGTTTGAGCGGCGGCATGGTGCACGGGACGGTCAGCTCATAACCCTGGCCCGCGTAGCGCAGATCGAGGTAGGGCTCGATCTTGATCTCGTCGTCATGAAATCCTTCGCCGTGGAGGTCGGCCTTGGCGCGGTCGATCAGTTGATCGAACAACTGGTTGATCTCGGCGAGATCGAGGTCGTCCAGACTGACGAGCTTCGAGCGCACGTAGTCATGCTTGACGTCGGACATCAACAGCCCCAGCGCCGAGTGCACGCCCGGCGTGAGCGGCACGAGCACCGAGGGAATGCCCAAGTCGAGCGCCATCCTGCCGGCGTGCATCGGGCCGCCGCCGCCGAAGGCGACCAGGGTAAAATCGCGGATGTCGTAGCCACGCGCCGAGGAGACCGCCTTTATCGCTTCTTCCATCTTGACGTTGATGATCTTGATCACGCCGTCGGCGGCTTCGAGCAGGTTCAACTTCAGCGGCTTGGCGATTTTTTCTTCCAGCAAGCGCTCGGCCTTGGCCTTGTTCAGTTTCATCCTGCCGCCGAGGAATTGATCGGGGTCCAAGACACCGGTGACGATATTCGCGTCGGTGACAGTGATCTCCTGGCCGCCGCGGTCGTAACTGACCGGCCCCGGTTCGGCCCCGGCG
>Ga0209751_10007459_pt1 | contig 10034 bp, 7 predicted proteins | sample RifCSP13_1_FD_184019 | JGI IMG/M metagenome (GOLD analysis project Ga0209751, IMG submission 184019) | Soil microbial communities from Rifle, Colorado - Rifle CSP2_sed 13_1 (SPAdes) (version 2) | ecosystem: Environmental > Terrestrial > Deep subsurface > Rock core/Sediment | place: Rifle...
TTCGTTTGGTCCCATTGCTGACAACGCCAATGGCATCGGCGAGATGTCCTGGAGCGGCACTCGCGACAAGAAGCTGCTCAAAGCGCAGCAGATCATGGCTGACTTGGACGCGGTAGGCAATACTACCAAGGCCATCACCAAAGGCGTAGCTATTGGTTCCGCGGTGATCGCCGCTGTCTCCCTGTTCGGCTCGTTTCTGGTGGACGTGAGTCGGGCCCAGGCGTCTTTGGGTGTACCGCTGGCCGAACAAATCCAGTCAGTTGGCATCCGCATCGACATCCCACAGGTGTTCGTGGGTATGCTGATTGGTGGCGCCTTGCCCTGGCTGTTCTCCTCGTTTGCAATCCAAGCTGTCAGCCGGGCAGCTTCTTTGATCGTTCAAGAGGCTCGTCGCCAATTCAAGGCCGGGGTACTTACGGGCAAAGTAAAACCGGATTATGCCAAAGCTGTAGGCATCTCCACCACAGCAGCGCAAAAAGAGCTAATCCCCCTTGCGCTGTTGGGTGTTGTCACGCCGATTCTCGTTGGCGTGTTGCTGGGCGCGCAAGCGTTAGGCGGCTTCCTGGCGGGCATCATCCTCTCTGGCCAACTGCTGGCCGTGTTTATGAACAACGCCGGTGGCGCCTGGGATAATGCCAAGAAGCTGATCGAAGATGAGCCTAAGAACCCAGCCAAGAATCTAGGTAAAGGGTCTGAGCGTCACAAGGCAGGGGTAGTTGGCGATACAGTTGGCGACCCACTGAAGGACACCGCAGGTCCGGCGTTGAACCCCATGATCAAGGTTGTGAATCTGGTTTCAGTAATCGTTGCGCCAATCGTGGTTCAACTGCCCCAGCCGTTGGGGACAATCGAATGGGTTGCTGCTCTCGTACTGGCTGCCATCCTGGCATGGTCTATTATCACCAGCAAGCGAACCGCGCCGAAGGTCAAGTAAATTACACCTATAAAATGTGAAGAGGACGCAGAGTTCTGTGTCCTCTTTTTTTCCTTGTAGGTTACACGCCGATCTTTTCCAGTGTAGCTTCTGATTCTTCCTGTTTCTTGAACTGGCTCATGTAGAGTTCGTAATAGAAGCCTTTCTTGTCGAGCAGTTCCTGGTGTATGCCGCGCTCCACGATCTGACCGTCGCGCAAGACCAAAATCACATCCGCATTGCGGATGGTGCTGAGGCGGTGGGCTATCACAAAGCTGGTACGTCCAGTCAATAATTTTTCCAGGGCCTGCTGGATCAGGCGCTCGGTGCGTGTGTCCACACTGGAGGTGGCTTCGTCGAGGATGAGAATGCGCGGGTCAGCCAGTGCGGCGCGAGCGATAGCCAGCAGCTGCCGCTGTCCTTGACTTAGGCCGGAGCCGCGCTCACCCAGAATCGTCTGGTATTTTTCCGGCAGGCGCTCGATGAAAGAATCGGCGTGCGCCAAACTCGCCGCAGCAAATACTTCTTCATCACTGGCGTCCGGCCGCCCAAAGCGAATATTCTCCATCACGGTAGTGCTGAAGAGGAAGGTATCTTGCAACACGATGCCGATCTGTTTACGCAGAGATTTGGCCTGCAGCTCGCGCACGTCAAAACCATCGACTTTGACAGCGCCGCCGGTGACATCATAGAAGCGCGGGATCAGATTGATGATGGTTGTTTTTCCAGCGCCCGTGGGGCCGACGATGGCGACCGTTTGCCCAGGTTCCGCAACAAAGTCCACACCTTTGAGCACAGGCTCTTTGGCCTTGTACTCTGCATTCACTTGGTCGAATTCAACGCGACCCTGGATGTCGGCAATCTCCTTGGCATCCGCGCGATCCACGATGGCGGGCTCCACATCCAGCAAACCAAAAATCCGCTCGGCGCCAGCGATCGCGCTCTGGATATTGCCCCAAAGCACGGAGATCTGCTGAATGGGCTGATTGAAACGCTGGACGTAGCCTAGGAAAGTGATCACCAAACCGATGGAGACCACGGTCCCGAAAAGCACGGAACCGTTGAGCAGGGCCAGGCCGCCCACCACGGTAACCACCGCCAGGCCAAGATAACCCAGCGCTTCGAGTACAGGCGCTAACGCCGAGGTGAATGCCACAGCACGCACGTTGGCATCACGGTAGCTGGCTGAGGTGGCGCGGAAGTTCTCGATGTTTTCTTCGGCGCGGTTGAAGGCTTGGGCCTCGCGTACGGCAGAAATGCTCTCTTGCAAATTTGCATTTACGGAACCCATCTCCACACGGGTCTTGCGGAAGGCTTTACGCGCCTGGGACGAAAACCACGCTGTGGCGATAAACATCAGTGGCGCGACCACCATGCTTAGCAGAGCAAAGGGCAGGTTTCTGGAGAGCATGTTGTAGGCGATCCACCCCAACAGTAAGAAGCCAGAGACCAGGTTCACCAGTACGAAGTTTAGCGCTTGTTGAATGGTGTCGGAATCGTTGGTGATTCGGCTCATCAAGTCACCGACCTCATGCTCTGCGTAGTAACCGACGGGCAGGCGATGGAGATGCTCGAATACTTTGACACGGATACCACGCAGCACATGCTGGCCTGCCCAGCTCATCGTGTAAAAGGTGGCTCCGGTGAGAACGGCGCTGGCCACGAAGAGGATGATCCAGATCAAGACCGTACCCGCCAAACCGCCAACTCGCTCCGAGTCAGTCAGAGCAGCGGCAGCGGTCGGGGCTGGGACTCGCCACCAGGCGACCACGGACTTGATGACGGCCTGGGTAGGATTGGCCGCCTCAACATCGGCAGCCAGCCAACAGGAAGATTGCGAGGCGTCGGCAACATTACTGGCGAGAGGCGAACTCGCAAAGGTGTCGGCGGCTGCGGGGCTAAGATAGCAGTCCACCACCTGGCCGGTAAGTTCGGGCGTAGTCACCTGCACCCAGGTGGAGATGACCATGAAGACCGCCGTCAGCAACAGGGCAGGCCACCAAGGAGTGAAATGGCGAGCCAAGCGCGACAACGTCTCGGAGGTGCGTTTGGGTTTAAGTGATTCTTGATCAAGCAAGAAGCGAGGGTTTCCAAACATTATTTAGTCCTGTAGTTAGTCAGAGGGTAAGGGCATGGATGAGTTATGCAGCTAGTTGCGAGTTGTAGATGTCAGCATAGATCTCGGATTCTTCGAGCAATTCGCCGTGTCTACCGCGAGCCACGATTTTGCCTTTGTCCATGACCAGAATCAAGTCAGCATTGACCACAGTGCTGATGCGCTGAGCGATCACAAAGGATGTTCGGCCTTTCATCAATTTGTCCAACGCGGCCTGGATCTGGGACTCAGTTTGCACGTCCACGCTGGAGGTCGAATCATCCAGGATGAGAATGCGCGGATTGAGCAGCAGCGCGCGGGCAATGGCGATACGCTGCTTCTGTCCACCCGAGAGCGTGGTACCGCGTTCACCTACGGGAGTTTCATAGCCATCGGGGAACGAGGTGATGAAATCGTGCGCTGCGGCTGCCTGAGCTGCGGCGGTAACCTCTTCCATTGTGGCGTTCGGTCGGCCAAAGGCAATATTGTCACGGACGCTACCGGTGAACAGCGTGGTTTCTTGCAGCACAATGCCGATCTGGGCGCGGAGGGATTCCAGAGTTACGTCACGCAGGTCGTAGCCGTCGATGGTGATGCGGCCTTGGGTGGGGTCGTAAAAGCGCGGCAGCAAATTAATGATGGTGGTCTTGCCGGAGCCGGTTGCCCCGAGGAGTGCAACCGTCTGCCCGGGTTTGGCTTCGAAATCAACCTGGTCAAGTACGGGGTCCCCGCCACCGAAATAACGGAAGGTGACGTTCTCGAATTTGATCTCGCCAACAACAGGGGGAAGAGAAATTGCGCCGGGTTTATCGATGACGTCCGATCTGGCGTCAAGGATCTCGAAGATGCGCGCCGCTGAAGCCATGGCCTGGCCGAATTGCGTGATGATGAAACCAAACTGCGCAAGAGGTACGAAGAGGAAAATGAGGTAAAGGCTGAACTCCTGCCATTCGCCTATGGTCAGTGTACCGTTGATGATCTGCTGGCCGCCGAAGTAGAGAGCAGAGCCCTGCCCCAGGCCGGCAACCAGGAAAATAATTGGGAACATAAAGCTGAATACGCGAGCGATAAGGATTTGCTGCTTCATCAAGGCGTCCGCCGAATCCTGGAATTTAGTCTGCTCGCTTTTTTCGCGAGTAAAAGCCTTGACTACTTTAATCCCGGCAAGGTTCTCTTGAAGGATCGTGTTGAGCGAGGATAACTTCTGCTGCACTTTGGCGAAAAGCGGTTGCACGATGGAGCCAAAGACAGCGAACAGAAACAATGCGGCCGGCAATATCCACAGGGTAACCAGGGCAAGTTGGCTATTGGTACTAAATAGGATCACAAGCGTGGCTGCAACCAGCACTATGGCGCCAACCAGCTGCACCAGACCCTGGCCCAGGAAGAGGCGAACTTTTTCCACGTCATCTGTAGCGCGGATCATCAGCTGCCCGGTTTGAGTCTGGTCGTGGTAGGAGAAGGAAAGTCGCTGGATTTTTGCGTAGAGGTCATTGCGCATGTCAAAGGAAACCGCCTGGGAATTGCGCTCCGCCCAATAGGATTGCAAGAAGGCAAAGATTCCTCGCAACACAGAAAACACAACGATCAGAATGCCAGCCTGGATCAGAAGCCCAGGGGCGTCTGTTTGAGTAGCGGCAAGTTTATCGGCCAGCTCAGTTTGAGCCATGGTGGTCGGGTAATTGAGAAATTCCAGGATACGAGGCAAAACTTGGGATATGAAGTTGGCGGGAATTTGCTCGAGGCCGGCCAAAACTTGTTGGGCAATGACGCCTTGGGTCACGGCGTCGATGATATTGCGTACCAGGCGCGGCACGGCCAGTTGCGAAACCGTGGCGACGAGCAAGAATATGTATGGAAAGGCGGCCTGCCAGCCATAACGGAACAGGTAGCGTCCGGCGCGACCCAGTATGCCCTTCGACATGAAGGGGCGTGCCGTGCCTGGGCGGGATTGAATCATTGCGTTTGCGTGCAAAGAATTGCCCTTTCGGATGACATTATTTATTGCAGATTACTTAATATTTACACGTTTTGTTGCATAGATTCATCCAGCCCGCGATGCGATTTCTCAAAAAGCGCGAGCAGAATGTCAAGAGCGCGCTCAACGCGCCTTACGTCCCTGGGATCCAGCGATTCCATCTTGGCTGCCACCCACTCGGTGAGCCGGCGGTGCTCTGAAGCCAAGACACGACGCCCTTCATTGGTCATTCGTAGTGTGACCTCGCGACGATCGTCGGAGGAACGGTCGCGGTCCAGCCAGCCGCGTTCGACCAGAGTCTGAACCGTAGAGGACATGGTGGGAAGACTGACATTCCACTCCTCGGCGAGCTCGGTCAAATTACAGTTTCGCCTAGCCAATGCGCCCAGCACGCGGAAGTGGTTTGGCGCCAGATTGACCTGGCCCCTTCGAGATTCAGCGAACACCGTACGCATCAACGTGGGGATTACGATCCAGAATTTCCGGGCGACTGAACGAGTATGGCCGTGCATTAGCAAGTTCTCCTAATAGTTAGGACAGCTAAGTATATCGGCGGCGAGGCATTCGTCAAGGGGGAAAATTAAAGTCGGGGGCAACTGACGTAAGCTATCGGCCGATTAATCTCGGATGTCGGGCGGGAAAACATGATGCTAGCAAATTCTCACCAAGGCTTGGGGGTGCAGCATCTTCATCCAGAAGCCGTCTTGAATTCGGGCGCCTGGCCCACCCGACGTCCTTGAAGGCCTGACCTCGACACGGTTCCACACCTCTTTGGACTAGGCTTGTACAGGCCGTTTGTCAAGGCCACCACATTGCGGATGAGGTAAGTCATTTTGCCGCTCTAAGAAGATTAGAGGCATAGTTTGCTCTACGGACCAGGGCAATGCGTAATTTTCCTTAGGTATTCCACGCGATGGCCAGGCGGTAAGCGCCTAAGATTGCAAAGCGTAGAGACAGATTGGCCCGCCGCTTGCAACTTCCTTCGAGAGATGGCATACTCTTTCTCAAGAGCGAATAATGGTAGCGAAAATCAGTTTACGTGATTATTTGGGCGGGATTGAGGAATTAGTTGACAATGGGCGCACCGAAGACGCACTTGCGCACTGCCGCCACATCCTGACCCTGTTCCCCAAGAATGTTGCCACCTATCGCCTGATGGGAAAAGCCTATCTCGAATCTCATCAGCACAATGAGGCCAGCGACATCTTTCAGCGCGTGTTGTCCTCTATACCGGATGATTTCGTATCTCATATCGGACTAAGTATCATCCACGAAGAGGCCGGTGACCTGGACGCCGCGATCTGGAACATGGAGCGCGCCTTTGAGGCGCAACCATCCAACCGCGCCGTGCAGGACGAGCTGCGCCGCCTTTATGGCAAACGCGAGGGTTATGCCGCGCCCAAGGTTCGCCTGACCCGCGGGGCCCTGGCGCGCATGTACGCGCACGGTGACCTGTATAACCAGGCCATCGGCGAACTACGCGGTGCATTGACTGAAGATCCGCAACGACCGGACCTGCAAGTGTTGCTGGCGGAGATGTATCTCAAGGTCAACCGCGAATCTGAAGCCGAGGAAGCTTGTAACGCAATTTTAGAGAAACTACCCTACTGTTTGTATGCCAATCGTCTGATGGCTGCCATTTTGCGCAATAGCCAACGCGAAGACGAGGCCAAGATATATTTGGATCGCGTGGAAGAAGTGGATCCGTACGCAGCACGTGTCGATATCTCGACCTCTGCTGACTTGGCTGCGGCGAACATTGCAATGCTCGAAAAATTGGTCATTGAAACTCCTGCGGCCAAAATGCAGCCGGTTCCCAGAGCCTGGTCGGGTTCGCTCGTTTTCGAAGAACGAGAATTTAGCAAGGAAGAGTTGCCAAAGTGGCTTTCCGTTGAAAATGAAGGCATGGCACTACCTGAGGAGACCAAAACGAAGGATGTGACCGAAGAGATCGAATCCACAATAAGCGAAGAACCGCCATCCATCCCGCCATTTGACGTTGGCGCGCAAAAGGAAAATCTAGCCAAGGATGAACTCGAAGAAAAAGGGGAACCCGACTGGTTGAGCGAATTGCGCCCAGTAACAACCAGTCTTGTTTCAGATGACGAGGAGGAAGCGGTTTCTGGTGAAACGGGAAGCGAGGAACTTTCTGATCGACTAGATGCATTGCGGCCGGACGCAAGCGAACTCGGTTCAGAAAGCCAAGAGCACCAAATCGGATCCGAACCGATTGCCGCGCCGACTGAGCAACTCTATGAAAAAGAAGAATCGCCTGTCGACCAAGAACAAGGGACAGATAAGGTTCCCTTCTCCGCAGAAGAGTCGCCTGAGGGATCTACAGTCACCGAAGCTAAAAAATCTCCTGAGGAAGACCGGAGCCTGAGCTGGCTGGAAAATCGATCTGTTCAACAAGCCGCCGCCGAAGTGGAACTGCCGTCCACGGAAGATTTGGTTGAAGAATCCAAACAAGTATTACCGGAAGAAACTGAGAAAGAAAAATCGCCCGAAGAAGATATGAGCCTGGGTTGGTTGGAGAACCTGGCTGCGCAACAAGGGGCTCCAGAAGAGGAATTATTAACGCCGCCGGAAGGTCGCAAAAAAGCCGGCCGGGATTGGCCAGTCGAAGAAAAGCCTGAGGAAACACAGGACGTGCTCGGCTGGCTGGACGAACTGACGGCTGAGAGCGAGCAGGACTCAGCCGCAGGTCAGGAAACGCCTGCTGAGCAGCCTATCCAAGAACCATCAGCCGTTGAAAATGAAAAAGACACCAATGTCACGACCCCCTTATGGCTCAAGGAGTTGACGGTTGAGAGCGAGCAGGACTCAACCGCAGATCAGGAAACGCCTGCTGGCCAGCCTATCCAAGAGCCATCAGGCGTTGAAAACGAAAAAGACATCAATGTCACAACACCCTTATGGCTCAAGGAATTGACCTCTGAGATGGGTGGAACGGCCAAGTTGGGCGACGAGGCCGAGGAATCGGTCGCTCCCCGGTCGATGGGAGAAGCTCCGGACTGGTTGAGCGATCTTCCTCCGGTTGATGAAGCCCCGACCGAGGAAGAAGTTGAAGAAGCGGTAAAGGTGGAAGCTGAGCCTCCAGAAACAGCCGAGGAGATTAGCAAACTTGATTGGCTGGAAGAGCTTGGTCCGCCAAAAACAATCTCGGAGAAAGGCGAATGGATTTCAGAAAATCAACCGCCGGGCCAGCAGGCTATCACGGAAGCGGTCGCTGAACCGCCGGTCAAACCCAAAAAGGCCGCCCTCAAAGCGCGGCAAGAGGCGCCAAGTCGCCTGGAAATAGCCAGGCAATCCCTGAATAACGGAAAACTGGGAGAAGCCGCCGACCATTATGGATACCTGCTTAGGCGGCGATGGCTAATTAAAGATGTAATTGCGGATTTAGATGCCGCAGTACATCGCCACCCCGGGGATGCAACATTGTGGCAAACGTTAGGCGACGCTTATATGCGCAATAACCAATTGCGCCAGGCATTGGATTGTTACAATCGCGCGAAGGATTTGCTTTAGCCGTATCTTGCTCTGGTAAAATGCTCGGAATCCCCGAGCATTTTTTATTTTGGAGGAATCTTGGAACGCAGTTTAGTGCTGGTGAAGCCAGATGGTGTGCAGCGCGGATTGATCGGCGAAGTCATCGTTCGGCTCGAACGCCGTGGATTGAGACTGATAGCTGCCAAATTTATCTGGGTAAGCCGCGATTTGGCCGAACGACATTATGCGGAACACCAGGGAAAACCCTTTTACAACGGGTTGATAGAATACATAACCTCGAGCCCAGTGATGGCTATGGCCTGGGAAGGACCGGAAGCAGTTGCCGCAATCCGGCAAACGATGGGCAACACCAAGCCAACAGAGGCAGCCCCCGGCAGCATACGCCACGATTTCGGGCTACAGATCGGTCGCAATTTGACTCACGCTTCGGATAAGCCGAACACGGGCGAGCGCGAGGTCAAACTTTGGTTCGACGACGGTGAATTGGCGAGTTGGGAACGAGAAATCGACAAGTGGGTGTTTGAAAAATAGAAAACGGCGCTTGGAGCGCCGTTTTCATTGCACGTGCAATAAAACTTTCGCTGCAGACCACAGATCTTCCAGACGATAGTAGTCCCGCTGGGCGTTGGAAAAAACGTGCACGATAACCGAGCCGAAATCAGCCAACAACCACCCATCCGATGGCTGACCTTCAAGGCGCGGCTTGACGTGGAACTTTTCTCGGGTTTCATCCACGACCGCGTCCATCAGGCCGATGATCGTTCGGTCGCTGCTGCCGGAGGCAATCACAAAGTAGTCACCGACGGGGGCTATATCCTTCAGATCGAGCAACAAAATGTCTTCCCCCTTCTTGTCTTCAAGGGTTTCAACAATGCTACGGGCTAGTTTAATTGGTTCCAAACGCTAAGTACAGCTCCTAGTCTTGGCTTGAAAGAAGGAAACGTGACAGCGCATTATATACGGAGCCGCTGGGTTTTAGTTCGCTGCTGAACAATGTGATTTTGTCTGCAATTCCTTTAGTGGGCGCGGGTTTTGGGGTTGCTGCCAAGACACCGCGGATGCGCTCGAGGTCAGCAGACCGGGCATGGCCACGGAGGCGCGCCAGGGTCAGGTGCGGCGAAAAGGCGCGGCTTTCGGGTGTGAAGCCGAGATCCGCTAAGCTTGACTCGATATCGCGCTGGAAATCATACAAGGGTCGCGCAGCATTCACACCGACCCAGATGACCCTTGCTCGCTGAAGATTGGGGAACGCGCCCAGACCGTCGACACTAAGGTCAAATGGAGCGAAAGGAGCGGATTGAGTCTTTAGTATTTCGATGATAGAAGGCACTTTGTCCACCGCAATGTCACCGATGAACTTCAGCGTGAGGTGCATATTTTCCACGGGAACCCAGCGCAGCCTTGCTGCGGAAAGCTCTTTGCGAAGATTCATACTGATCTCGTCCAATGCACGGCGGATCTCGTCTGGCATCTCTAAAGCAATGAATGCGCGGACTTTTTCCATTCGGTCAGCCTGCCAGCTTCAATAAGCGCTGGTA
>Ga0209751_10007460_pt1 | contig 10034 bp, 8 predicted proteins | sample RifCSP13_1_FD_184019 | JGI IMG/M metagenome (GOLD analysis project Ga0209751, IMG submission 184019) | Soil microbial communities from Rifle, Colorado - Rifle CSP2_sed 13_1 (SPAdes) (version 2) | ecosystem: Environmental > Terrestrial > Deep subsurface > Rock core/Sediment | place: Rifle...
AGCCTGCACGATGGCATCCCGCTCGAGTAATTGCTCGCTTTTCTCCCGAGCAATCGCCAGCGTTCGGTTTGCTTCTTCCTGGGCCTGAGCCAGGATACGATCGCGCTGAGATAAAAGCTGCTGCGCCTTTTTTACTTCATCCGGAACGGCAACGCGCATCTGATCGATAATATCCAGCATGCGGTCTTCGTCCACCATTACGTTATGGGTAAACGGCAGCGGGCGGCTTTGATTGAGCAGCTCTTCAAGACGGTCAACAAGGTGCAGAATGTCCATAGGGTCCCTCCCCAGAGTGGACTTTGAGATGATGGTTTAGATTACACTCAAAATGCCTTTTCGTCAACGGTTTATCAACCTTCGTTGGCTCGGATCAGCCTAATCACGCAATGAAGTGGTGACGACGTGTCCGTCTCCCAGCTCCTGAAATCGATGGGTTAGAGCTTGTTCTACATGCGGCGGCACCATGCTGCTGATGTCCCCGCCCAAGGAGGCAATCTCGCGCACGGTGCTGGATGAAAGGAAGGTATGCTCCTCGGCTGTGATCAGGGCGCAGACCTCGATCTGCGGCGCCAGCCGGTGATTGGCAAGAGCCATTCGAAACTCCAGCTCGAAATCCGAGAACACACGCAAACCACGAACAATGACCTGTGCATTGACAGCTTTGCATAACTCGACCGTCAGACCGCTGTAACCCATGACCTTGATCTTGGGTTCGCCGATAAATGACTGTTGTACTAGATCGATGCGCTCTTCCGGCGTCAACACAAGCGATTTAAGCGGCTTATCATACACCGCGATGATCACCTCGTCGAACAGGAGGGCTGCTCTATGGGCGATGTCGATATGCCCATAGTGGATCGGATCAAAGGTTCCTGGAAATACAGCTCGTACCATACGATGTTCCCTCTTGGGTTGCAGGATTTATACCTAGCTGATGTCACCATTGCCACCGCCCCAGGCGCGCTGGTACGCCAGCGCCAGTAACTGGTGCTCAGGGCGGTCCAGGTCTGGATCTTGCTCAAAAACGGTTTGAGAGAGGCGGCGCGATTTTTCGATTAAGCGGATATCGCTCAGGCTGGCGAATTGAAATTCGGCATAGCCGGCCTGGCGCGTGCCTAAGAACTGTCCGGGGCCTCGCTGCTCGAGATCGCGTTCTGCCAGGATGAAGCCATCGTTGGTCGATGCCATCACCTGTAAGCGCTCATTTTCTGCTTCGTCGGCCTTGTCTGGGATGAGCAGGCAGAACGATTTCTCCGCTGCGCGACCCACCCGGCCACGGAGCTGATGCAGCTGAGCCAGTCCAAAACGGTTAGCCCCCTCGATCAGCATGACCGTAGCGTTTGGTATGTCCACACCGACCTCGATCACGGTCGTGGAAACCAGGATATGATACTCACCGTTGCGAAAATCGGTCATCACCTGGTCTTTATCTTCTGCGCGCATCCGTCCATGTAGCAAGCCGAGCTTAAAATTCGGAAATACTTCTTTCTGCAAGCGAGCTTGCTCATCGACAGCTGCCCTGGCGGTGCTATCTTCGTTTTCCTCCACCAGGGGATAGATGATAAACACCTGCTGACCTTGCTCTACCTGGCTGCGAATGAGCGCATAGGCCCGCTCGCGCTCGCGCGGCGTGAGCACGAATGTGCCGACAGGTTGCCGCCCAGGCGGCATTTCATCCATGATGGACAGATCCAAATCACCGTAGATGGTCAAAGCCAGGGAGCGCGGGATAGGCGTGGCGGTCATCACTAGCAGGTGTGGGCTGTGCCCTTTGGCGCGTAAGGCCGCGCGCTGTTCGACCCCAAAGCGATGCTGCTCGTCCACAACCACAAGCTCGAGATTGCTGAATGTAACCAGGTCTTCGATCAAGGCGTGTGTTCCGATCACCAGTTTGATCGAACCATCTGCCAGACCGAGGCGGATCAGGCGCTTATCAGCCTCTGGCGTCGCGCCGATCATCAGCCGGATCTGTGACTCGTCAAGGACGACCGAGGGGAGGTCCGTTGAATCGGCAACACCAGCGGCTTGCGGCTGGGTGGCCAGCAGTTGTACCAGGTTCTGATAGTGCTGCTCCGCCAGGATACTGGTTGGGGTCATTAAGGCGGCCTGGGCTCCTTCGCGGGCAACCATGGCAATCGCCAGGGCGGCTACGATGGTCTTGCCAGAGCCGACGTCGCCCTGGATCAGGCGGTTCATGGGTCGTCCCGAAGCAAGATCTTGTCGCACATCATCGATGGCTCTCTTTTGAGCGCCGGTGAGGCTGTAGGGCAGCAGGCTGATCTGCCCATCCAACCATTCTGTCTCGATGGTGAAGGCTCGCGCGGTACGATCCTGCCAGGCGCGCCGCTGAGCCAAAACCCCAAGCTGGAGCAAAAAGATCTCATCGAAGGCCAGGCGATCCTGGGCGGCTTTTAATTGTTCCCAAGAGTCCGGATAGTGGGCTTGCAACAGGGCTGTTCCAAGATCAACGATTTCGGCTGAGCGCCGCAAGTCAGCCGGCAATGGATCGGGAACGCGCGGCGCCCAGTAAGTAACCACCTGGTTGACCAGCCGGCGCAGCCACCGTTGGGTAATTTGAGCGGTAAGTGGGTAGATGGGCACAATGCGATTTGTGCTCAGCTGCTGCTGTTCCAATGGCTCCCAGGAGGGGTTGTCCATCACGGCGCGACCCAGGTATTGCGAGACTTTTCCAGACAGGGAAATCTGGGCTCCGGGGTTCAATCGCCGGGCAATCCATACCTGGTTGAACCAGCTAACGCGCAGTGAGCCGGTGCCATCCGACACAATGGCTTCCACTCGCTGCAGTTTGCCGCCGTGCATCGATCGAAGGTTGACGCTTTGTACGGTGCCGATAACGGTAACTTCTTCGCCGTAGGCCAACCGGTTGATTGGCTTGAGCCGGGAGTAATCATCATAGCGGCGCGGAAAAAAGTAAAGCATGTCCCGCAAGGTGTGAAGCCCAAGCCGCTCCAGGGTTTGTGCGGTGCGAGGACCGATGCCTTGCACCGCAGTGAGCGAGGCGTTCAGGGCGCCTGGCTCCACCGGGGGAGGGGCAGGCGGCAGAGAAGATACTGCCTGCACTTCGGGTGGCTCGATCGCGATCGGCGCCTCCTGGCTCGATGGACCAAATCGCTCACTCTCTACGATGAGTTCTGTAGAGGCTTGACGATCTAGTGATTCATCGACCGTTTGCTCGCGCACTTGCTCGACCGGCTCGGCCTCGAAGGGGGTCTCCGGCGGTAAACCGGATTCGCTGCGCTGGATTCGCCGCCATAATCCTTGCAGGGTTTCAGCGCGTGATTTCTCCGTTAGCCTGGAATAGTCTCGGATGCGGGTGACAATCGCCTGGATTAAATCCTCTGGCACGCCATCGAGGCGTGCTTCAGGCACCCATACATCGAGCATGCGTTCCAATCCACCAAGAACGGCGTGATTATCGTAGCCTCGCTCGGCTTCCAGCTTAAAAAATTTTTGTAACTTTTGAATGGATGGCTTCATTATCAGTGTATTTTACCAGCCTTTATCCCCTCACTTCACAACCGCGGCAAAGCCGAGGCCATTAGGACCAACGTGCGTCCCAATCACAGTCGTCACGTTGATAACCAACGGATCAAAAGGCAGGCGGTTTCGGAGCTCGCTCAGGATCTGCCGGGCGTCGGCTTCAGCACGGGTGTGCAAAATTGCCAGACGCTCCAATTCGCCCAACCCAAGTATCAGCTCTTTCAGCCGGGCGATGCCCTTGCTGCGCGTGCGCGCTTCGCCCAGGCTGATGACCTTGCCTCCCTCGCGAACTTCTATAAAAGGCTTTATCTGTAGCAAACCTCCCAGGCGCGCACGCGCCCAGGAAACTCTCCCGCTGCGACGTACATATTCCAGCGTATCAAGCATCGCAATCAGACGCACCCTGGGACGAATATCTGCCAGCAAGGCTAATATTTCGCCGATCGTTGCGTGGCGTGCGATGGATTCAGCTGCTGCGAGGACCTGAAAGCCAAGGCCCATGGAGACGCTCTGGCTATCCTGAACATATACGCGCCCTGGGAATTCTTGTGATGCAGTGTGAGCCGCGTTGTAGATCCCACTAAACTGGCTGGAAACATGGACAGAGATGACCTGGTCGGCGCCGAGTTCGAGCAAGTTTTGGTAAAGCTGCTGGTATTCGCCGGACGAGGCAGTGCTGGTCGTCGGAGGCTCTTTCATCCCAGGCAGACGCAGATAGAATTCATCACGCGAGATATCTTTTCCATCCACCAGTGCTTGGCCGTCGATTATGACCAGGTTTGGAACCACATGAATCTGGTGTTTTTCAATCAAATCGGCCGGAATATCGGCCGTACTATCGGTGACGATGGCAATGTTCATCATGAGACCCCAAATTCAATATGTAGCCGCGAGGTGTGGGTGTAATAATAGTTTCGTTTACTCGATAGCGATGATGAATTGATAATGCGGCTGACAGCCTTCCTGGATTTCTACTTCTTGGGCAGGGTAAACGGTGCGCACCTTATCGGCGATGCGAAATACCTCTGCCTTTGAGATGTTATCCCCGTAAAACATCGTGATCAATTCAAAATGGTCGGCCTGAGATTCTTTTAGCAATTCAAGGCAGGCTTCCTCCAGACTTGCAGCCGCCAGTACAAGCTTTCCGTTATGCAGGGCGATAATTTCGCCCTCCCGCACCTGCACATTGTCGATCTCTACGCTGCGTGTGGCAATGGTAATCTCGCCTGTTTCTACATCCTCCAAAGCCTCATTCATTTCTGAGACAACAGTTTCGAAATTGCCGTCTGGGATCAGGCGCATGATCGCAGCCAGGCCCTGAGGAACTGAGCGGCTGGGGATTACAGCGACCGTTTTTACGGTTAACTCCGCGGCGGCCTGGGCAGCCAGGATGATGTTCTTATTATTCGGCAGCAGGATGACTTTGTCGGTTGGCAAATTTTCAAAGGAATGGATGATTTCTTGTGTGCTTGGGTTCATCGTCTGTCCCCCCTCAACAATGCCGGCGACGCCTAAGCTGGCGAACACCCTTGAAATCCCTGGTCCAGGCGACACAGCAATCACGGCAATTTGACCTGGCTCGATCGGCGCTATGATCGGCTGGCTATCATCGCAAGAATCCTGTCTTTCCTCCATCTGGGCAATCAGATTCTCGATCGCAATTTTTGTGATCACGCCTAACGAGCGGGTGTAATCAATCGGTGAATAGAGTTTTTCGGTCGGCACGTGGATATGCAAGCGATACATGCCGTCGCCCTCGCCCACCTGGATCGATGTTCCCATCTGCTCCAGGTCATTATAAAAGACTGGCAGCTCGAGCGGCTCGTGCGGTCGAAAATCGACGATAACTTCGAAGTCTTGACCAGGCTCGATCGCTTCCATCGTATTCTCAAAAATCATTTCGGAGAGTGGAAGGACAGCCGTTATGGCCACGTCTAATGGCTCTCCCTTGAGATATCGCAGCATCCCCTCGAGGATAAAAAACAGACCTTTGCCACCCGCGTCAACCACCCCTGCCTCTTTGAGGACCGGCAGTAATTCCGGTGTGCGCTGCACCGATCGGTCGGCGGCGGTAACCAGGATATCCAACAGGGTGACAGGATTATCGGTGGACGCCTGGGCAGAATCGGCCGCCGTCGCGATGTCTTTTGCCACGGTCAAGATGGTTCCCTCGACCGGTCGAACCACCCCTTTATAGGCTGTATCTCGTGCTGCAGCGAATGCTTGCACCATCGTCGGTACATCGAGCACGGCTTTGTTATCCACCGCTCGCGCAAATCCACGCCAAAGCTGGGAAAGGATTACGCCGGAGTTGCCCCTCGCTCCCATGAGCGCACCATGCGAAACGGAATGCACCATTTTTCCGAGATTGTGCTCCCCCGAATTGGCTATCTCATCGAAGGCGGCTTGCATCGTTAGCAGCATGTTCGTGCCGGTATCTCCATCCGGCACAGGAAAGACATTCAGCGAATTTACGATTTGGTGGTTGGTTCGCAACCATGTCAGGCTGGCTTCGACCAGACGCTTGAAGGTTTGACCGTCGATGACAGTCTTGGCTGTATCTGGATCAGATCTTGCGACGGGCGTTGGATCAGATAACATTAATACATTGCTCCTTCGGCAGGTGGTCGTAGCGGGATCGATCAGAGCAAAACTGCACGGATTTCAATCGTAATCGGTAATACGCAAACCGCGCACATGTACATTGACTTCATGAATGGGCATACCGAGTGCTTTTTCCACTTGAAAGCGAACAGTGTTGCTTACGCTGGTGGCTACCGACTTGATCCGCGTGCCGTACTCGATGATCACATAAAGATCGATCATGATGCTTTGCCCGTCGTACTGAACTTCGACGCCTTTGGTCGGGTCTTTCACTAACACATGCGCCAGACCTTCCATCAAACTTTTGGATGTCAGGCCGACCACGCCATAGGATTGTAATGCTGCGTGATAGGCGATGCTTGCAATGGCTTGTGGAGAGACGTGAATGCTGCCGAGTGGGGTGGTTTCGTCCATCTGAGGTTCCTCTGGAATTGGCAGATTATACATGAAAATTCGCATCTATGCTTGAAAAGAGCCGCGCTTTGTGGTAATATTGTTCGGCTGTCCTCCTGGCAGGAATGCCAGCCGGAAGGGATTGGATTTTTTCTTGATGTGAGAATTATTGCGCATCGAGTGTTGGAAAGGAAATTGTGAACTATGGCTAAGTGTGCTCATTGCGGAAAGAAAACGACTTTTGGTCTCAACAGGCCGTGGTCAAAGAAAGCTACGCAGCGAACTTTTCGTCCTAATCTCCAAACAGTTAGTGTGTTGGAAGATGGTCGAATGGTGCGAAAAGTGTTGTGTGCCAAGTGCATCCGCACCCTGGTAAAAACAGAAGCGTAATCCGACTCGCTCCCAACGGTTTTCATTTCGATCGCGCGGAAATCACGGCTATAGCCGTGATTTCCGCGTTTTCGCGAGCCGGTGATCCGTACTCTTGTAAGGGGAGCTGCCATGCCAGGTTCGGTCTGCTTGATGATATACCCTAGACCGGAGGATTCAAAATATAAATAACCCATAGCCAGAAAGGTATCAACCCGCCGACAGCAATCAGAGCCAGCAGCGCCAACAGCCAGGTAACATAATCGAAGGCTGTCGCGCGTTTGGGTGGAGAAATTACGACGTAGCTGGGCTCTGGTTCTTCTTCGGCGTATTCAACGTACTCGGGCAGATACTCATTTGTGGATGGTGATCCTGAGCCTACCTGGGTAGGAGGGGAGTAACCCGGCTCTGGATTGGGGGCGGCAACGGGTTGAACAACTGCAGCCGGCTGCTGTGCCATTGCGGTTAACACCCTCCCCAATTGGTCGGCAGTTCGATAGCGAGAGGCTGGCTCCTTCGCCAGAATTTTGAGCAACACCTGTTCCAGCGAGATAGAGAGCGATGGGTTAAACCGGCGTGGCGACGGGGGCAAGGATTCGCGATGCAAACGGGCCAGCTCGTCGGCGGTGGAGGCGATGAAAGGCAACCGCCCGGTGAGCATTTCGTAGAGCACAACGCCGAGCGAATAGACATCCGAAGCTGGTGACGGGGCCATGCCAGTAGCCTGTTCAGGCGAGAAGTATTGCGGTGATCCCCAGACCACATCGCTCTGCTCATCCGGTGAGATGCTCGCCATCAGCCGGGCAATTCCGAAATCGACGACCTTAAGCCGGTTATCCGGTGTGACCAGCATGTTCTGAGGCTTGATGTCGCAATGCACCAAACCGGCCCGGTGCGCGTAGCCGATACCGGTGCAGGCTTGTGTGATCAATTCAAGCGTTTCGGCAGAGCTAAAATGGTCGCGCTCTTTGAGCAATTTCTTCAAGTCACTACCGGGCACGAACTCCATGACAATGAATAGCTGATCAGAAAATAGCCCAAAGTCGTGAACCGTGACGATGTTGGGGTGGGAAAGGTTGGCCGCGGCCTTTGCCTCTTGATGGAACCGCTGCCGGAACGAAGGGTCATTCGAAAAATCTTTACGCAGGATCTTGATCGCGACGGTTCGCTCGAGAGTCAGGTCGTGTGCTCGATAGACCATCGCCATCCCGCCGGTACCGAGGCGTTCTTGTAATTGATAACGGTTGTTTAAAATAACAGGTGCGTTCATAGCGTGCAGTTTATTATACCAAGCTCGCTGCTATGTTCTATGAATGACCTTGATCTTAGCTTTCAGGAATAGAAAAATGGGTTAAAATCGTGGGCGGTGTTCCGGGTAATCGAATCGTTTGGGCTAACTTCCAGAAGGGTAACGGTGATGAAAATAGTCGGCAAGTTTTTTCGGGAACAGCCTGTCAACCTCTTATTGCTCGCTCTACCTCTGGCAATCCTGGCCGAAATCGGGGGCTGGGGGGAGATGTGGGTGTTTGCTTTATCTTCCCTGGCGATTATCCCGCTGGCGGGCCTGATTGGCATGTCCACCGAGGCTTTGACCGTCTATACCGGCCCGCGATTGGGTGGCTTGCTTAACGCCACCCTGGGTAATGCTGCAGAGCTGATCATTACTATTGTGGCTATCCGCGAGGGTTTGCTCGAGCTGGTCAAAGCATCGATCACAGGCTCGATCCTGGGGAACATCCTGTTGGTCATGGGGATGTCTATGCTTATGGGTGGGCTGCGCAACGGAATTCAACGCTTCGACGCTCGGCATGCCAGCCGCAGCGCGATCCTGTTGATGCTTTCGGTGATCGCTTTGCTGGTGCCTTCGGTGCTGAGCAGCTCCATCGGCCCAACCGACAGCGTGCAGGTGGAGACGCTCAGCCTGGGCGTGGCGGTTATCATGATTATTCTATATGCCTCAGCCTTGTTCTTCAGCTTCCGAGATACCAACGGGCTGGTTGCTGAAGCAATTACCACGGAGACGCCCAAGGTACGCCATTTAGAACACGGCGTCGAGGTATCTGCAGAGCCCACGTCCCATTGGTCCTTGCGGACGTCGTTGATTATGCTCGTCCTGTCGACCTCAGGTGTGGTGGTGATGAGTGAAATCCTGGTGGGTGTGGTTGAGCCCGTGGTAGCCAGCCTGGGGGTTTCGGAATTCTTCCTGGGCATCATCCTGATACCGTTGATCGGAAACGTTGCCGAACATCTGGTGGCAGTAAAGATGGCTATTCAAAACCAGATGGATCTTAGTGTGGAAATCGCGGTTGCCTCCAGCCTGCAGATTGCCCTGTTTGTTGCTCCGGCCCTGGTATTTATCAGCCTGGTGATAGGCAATCCGTTACAATTGATATTTAATGAATTCGAGCTCCTGGCGCTCATCGTTGGCGTGCTGAGCACGGTGATGATCAGCATGGATGGCGAGTCAAACTGGCTGGAAGGGGCGGAGTTGTTGGCCGTATACCTGATCTTGGCTCTGGCCTTCTTTTTATTACCGGTATAATAACTCATGCCCAGGCGTCGGACGGCGGTCCCTCCGGAATATCTGGCAAGCCTGATCAACCTGCGTGTGATTGGCGGCGCATTTGTCGTTGCCAGCTGTATGTTGTTGACTCTTCTGGGTCTTCTCTGGGCCACGCGATCTGCAAGCCCGGCTGGTATTCAATCTACCGCAGTCATGAACCTGATCCCCGCCGAAACCATGGCTGCCCCCGGCCGGGAATCGCCTGGCTCCACCGGACTGACCCAGACCGTGCCGCCTTCACCACCACCCGGGGTCATCGCGGTTGGCGCTTATGTACAGATTAAAGGTACTGCAGGCTCTGGCCTGCGCTTTCGCGAACAACCCGGCCTGGAAGCACCGGTGTTACTGCTTGGTGCAGAGGCAGAAGTTTTCCAGGTTAAAGAAGGGCCGCAGGATGCGGATGGCTATGTCTGGTGGTATCTGGTCGGACCTTACGATCCGGCGCGGCATGGCTGGGCAGTAGCGAATTATCTGGAAGTCGTTCAAAATCCCTGAGTGTTGTCGAGCTTCTTGAGTACGCTAAAGCTACTTGAGTACGCTCAAGCCACTTGAGTACGCTCAAGCCAAATGAGGTTCTTGATGAGTGAAATCAGACCTACCGGTA
>Ga0209751_10007461_pt1 | contig 10034 bp, 9 predicted proteins | sample RifCSP13_1_FD_184019 | JGI IMG/M metagenome (GOLD analysis project Ga0209751, IMG submission 184019) | Soil microbial communities from Rifle, Colorado - Rifle CSP2_sed 13_1 (SPAdes) (version 2) | ecosystem: Environmental > Terrestrial > Deep subsurface > Rock core/Sediment | place: Rifle...
ACGGCGCCTGTACGCCGCCCTGCAGGAGAGCACCCCTGGAGGCCAGGGCCAGGATTTCCTGGAGGCCCTGGCGGCTGAGACGCCAGCCCCCGGAGGCGGCTCCGCCAGCGCTTATGCCGGCGCCATGTCCGCCGGGTTGGTGGCCATGGTCGCCCGCCTGACGATCGGGCGGAAGAAGTATGCCGGGGTCGAAACGCAGATGAGGATCGTGCTGGAGAAGGCCGAAGGGTTGCGCGCGATCCTGGCCGAGGCGGTCTCCCAGGACGCTGCTGCTTACGAGGCCGTGATGGCCGCTTACAAGCTCCCCAAGGACGATCCAGCCGAGCAGCAGGCCCGCTCGGCTGCGGTCCAGTCCGCCATGCTGGAAGCGGCGCGCGTGCCGCTCTCGGTGGTCCAGTGGTGCGTCCAGGTGCTCGACCTGGTGAACCAGGTGGTGGTGCTCGGCAACGTGAACGCCATCAGCGACGCCGGCACCGCTGCCGCCCTGGCGGGTGCCGCCCTGGCAGGCGCCGCCCTCAACGTACGCATCAATGTCGCCGCCTTGGAAGACCGGGAGGCCGCCGGGCAACTGGCGGATGAGCTCCAGATTCAGGAAAACAGCGCGGCCGGCTTGCAGGAGCAGATCCAGAAGACCATCCGCGAACGCGGGGGCCTGGCCTCCGCATGAAAGTCGTCTCTCTAATCGTTTGTGCGGCGTTGATCCTTGGCCTGTCCCTGGTCGCCTGCGCCTCTGGCGCCGATCTCCCGGCAATCCCCTCGAGTCAGCCGTCTGCCGCTGAGCCGGCCGGCGCCCCGGGCCGGCCCCCGACCCGCACGCCCTTCCAGCCCCGGCCACCCGGCGCCGAGACCGCCACCCAGCTCCCGGCCAACGCCGTTGAAAACGCCGTTGAAAACGCCCCTACAGCAACCGGCATTTCACCCCTGGCATCCGGCGACACCGTCTGGATCGCGGCTTACCTTCCAGATGCCCTTAAGGCGAGCCTGCGAGAACTTGATTTCTCCCCAGCCGCTTCGCCGGAGCAGGCCCGCCTGCGCCTGGAGGTCGGCGACCAGCAGGTCGCCAGTCGCTGGGTGTATGCCCTGGTTGCGCCCTTCCCTACCATCCCGGATGGCGTCGAACCGGCAGACATCCGCGACACCTGGAAGGGCGACTCCAGCGGGCCGTTCGCGGGGCAACCGCTCTTGATGGACGAGCGCACCCAGGCGGTCTTCTCCGCCTGGTGGGGCGAACCGGCAGCCGGGGCAACTGAAGTCCTACCGGGTGGCGAACTGCTCGAGGCCGCCTGGGATCGCCGCCCGACCTGGGCGATCGTGCCTTTCGAGGCGCTCGAGCCGCGCTGGAAAGTCTTGCAGGTCGATGGGCAGTCCCCCCTGCACAAGGACTTCGACCTGGCGGCCTACCCCCTGGTCGTACCCTTCTCGCTGGCTGGCGACCCGGTCCTGGTCGAATCGCTGCTCGCCGCGCAGCCGGACGGCGGCGCCTTTGCCGGCCTCCCGGATTCCAACCGCGACCCAAATAAACTTACCACCGTCGCCCTGACCGGGGTGACCGCCCTGGTGCGCGCCACCGCCTTCACCATGCGCCGCAACGGCATCACCTACCCGGCGAAAGACATCGGCGAAATCCTGCGCGACGCCGATTTCGCCCACATCAGCAACGAGATCCCCTTCACCCCCGATTGCCCGCCCGCCAACCCCACCCAGGAGGGCCTGGTCTTCTGCACCCCGCCGGAGTACATCGAACTACTCGAGGAAGTCGGCACCGATATCGTCGAGCTGACCGGCGACCACTTCGGGGATCGGGGGCCGGAAGCCATGCGCTACACCCTCAAGATGTACGAGCAGCGCGGCTGGCCCTACTACGGCGGCGGCTATGACCGGGACGACGCCCGCCAGGCGCGCCGGTTCGAGCACAATGGCAACCGGCTGGCCTTCATCGGTTGCAACGCCAAGGGCGGCGGTTACGCCACGGCAGCTGCGAAACAGCCTGGCGCGGTCGCCTGCGACTATGACTGGATGCACCAGGAGATCGCCCGCCTGCGCGGCGAAGGCTACCAGGTGATCGCCACCTTCCAGCACTTTGAATACTACACCTACGCCGCCCAGCCGGGCCAGCTAAAGGACTTCCGCGGCATGGCCAAGGCCGGCGCAGCGGTCGTGAGCGGCAGCCAGGCCCACCAGCCGCAGGCGATGGACTTCGCCGGGGAGGCCTTCATCCATTATGGCCTGGGCAACCTGTTCTTCGACCAGTACCATTTCTGCACCGATAACGCCTGTGATGATGGCTTCATCGATATGCACGTTTTCTATGATGGGCGCTACCTGGGCGTCGAGCTGATCCCGATCGTCTTCGTGGATTACGCCCGCCCGCGCCCGATGACGCCCGCCGAGCGGGCCGTGCTGCTGGAAAAGGTCTTCGCTGCCAGCGGCTGGTAAAAATTAATTACTGGAGGCAAATGTGGGACTGAAACCAGATCACTGGATCCGCAAGATGGCGCGCGAGCACGGCATGATCGAACCTTACGCCGACAACCAGGTGCGCGATGGGGTTATCTCCTTCGGCGTCTCTTCGTACGGTTACGATATCCGCGTCGCAGACGAGTTCAAGATCTTCACCAACGTGTTCTCGGCGGTGGTCGACCCGAAGCACTTCGACCCCAAGTCGATGGTCGACTACCAGGGCGAGGTGTGCGTCATCCCGCCCAACTCCTTCGCCCTGGCCCGCACGGTGGAGTACTTCCGCATCCCGCGCAGCGTTCTGACGATCTGTCTGGGGAAGTCCACCTATGCCCGCTGCGGCATCATCGTCAACGTCACCCCGTTCGAGCCTGAGTGGGAAGGCTACGTCACCCTGGAGATCTCCAACACCACCCCGCTGCCCGCCCGTATCTACGCCAATGAGGGCATCGCCCAGGTGCTCTTCTTCGAGGCCGACGAGCTGTGCGAGGTTTCCTACGCCGACAAGAAGGGCAAGTACCAGAAGCAGCAGGCGATTGTGCTGCCCAAGCTCTAGTCTGGCCCCGCTGGCATCCCGCCCACCGTGACCAACCCCTCGATCTTCTCCAGGATGGACGGGCCGATTCCTGTTACTCCCAACAGATCCTCTACCTTTAAGAATGGACCGTTGGCCTGCCGGTAAGCGACGATCCTGCCGGCGATCACCGGCCCGATGCCGGGCAGGCTTTCCAGCTGGCTTTGCGAGGCGCTGTTCAGATCGATCGGTCCGGGGAGAGAGGCTGGAGGAGGTTGTGTTGTAAACGCCGGAGCTCGCTGCCCGTCGTCGCCGGCAACCGGGCTGGCCCCCGCTTCCGCCTTCCAGGGCACCCAGATGCGCGCCCCGTCCTCCACGAACGCAGCCAGGTTCACCGCGTCCAGGTCGGCCTTTGGCAGCGCTCCGCCAGCAGCCAGCAGGGCGTCCCGGACGCGTGCCAGGCGGGAAAGGGGATACACACCGGGGTTAGCGACTGCCCCGGAAACGTGCACCAGGCAGGGTGAGGCAGTGGGCGGCGGGCTGAGTTGGACGGGCTGGCCTCGAGGCTGGCTGGCAACCAGGCTGAGGACGCCTGCCACCAGAAGCCCACAGACGATCCCAAAAGCAATAGCCCACCAAGGTTTCATCTTTCCCTCCCCTTGGTCCGCCGCGGTCAGGATTTCAGTTGCTGAGAAAGCGCATCCGAAACAGCTGCTTAGTGAACGCGCCCTCCTCTAATCTAATACCAGGCTCAGTCCGAGGCGCTGGCGGTTCGAATCGACCTGCAGGATGCGCACCATGACCGACTGCCCCTCGAAAAAGAAATCGGCCGGCTTGATATTCTCGTGAGGTTCGCCCATTTCGGACACGTGAATCAGCCCGTCGAGGCCCTCTTCGAGGCGGGCAAACGCGCCAAACGGCAGGATGCTGGTGATCACCGCCTCGACTACCTGTCCCGGTTCGTAATGATCCTCTGCCGTCTCCCAGGGATTGGCGTACAGGCGCTTCAAGCTGAGCGCGACCCGCAGGCGCTCGCGATCGACGCTGATCACATAGACCTCGATCCGGTCCCCCAGGTGCAGCATATCAGCCGGGTGACGCACCCGCCCCCAGGAGAGCTCAGAGACGTGGATCAACCCTTCAAGGCCGCCCAGGTCCACGAAGACGCCGAAATCGGTGATATTGGTCACCGCGCCCCACGTGCGGTCGCCCGGATTGAGCGTGTCCAGCAGGCGCGTCCGGCGGCCCGGCTCGGATAGCGCCGCCCGCTCAGATAACACCACCCGGCCGCGCGCCGGGTCACATTCGATCACTTTCAGGGTCATGAAGCAGTGCACGTAGTGGTTGAGCATATGTTCACGCTCGACTTCACCTTTATTCCCAGGCAGGGCGATCAAATGAGAGATGGGCACGAAACCCTGGATCTCGCCTCCCTCAACCAGCAAGCCGCCCCGGTTGAAGCCCGTCACCCGTAAACTGATCGTCTCGTCTCCCTCATAAATCTCACGAGCCCGCTCCCAGTTTAACCCGACCTGGCGTGCCTCATTCCTTCTGACCTCTACTACAGGAGGAGCAGCGGCAGGCGCAGCCGGTTTATCCTCCTCTGACAATATCGCCATCCACCAGGACTCGTCGATCGGTGGAGGTTCCTCCCGGTAAACTTTAGAGATTGGTTTGTTTACCATTAATCCTACCTCTTTTAGGTGATGTGCGTTGGCTTTAAGGTCGCCCTCCGAGTGCGTTCACTTCAACAAGTTCTTGTTCTCTTTGATAAGGACTCATCTCCTCTCTGGCCTGGCGTTCCATTTCGATAATGGACTGGGCTACGGCCTCGATCGCCACGCGCTGCTTACGATACAGGTCTGCTTCTGACATCGCCAGGCGCATGGCTATCTCTCTCACTTTGCGACCTTCCAGAAATTTCATCTCTAATATATTGTACAGGATCCACTCGCCAGTGAAACGCCTTTCCCCTTCCGGACGGGTCTTATCGATGGCTTCGTTCAAGATCGACCGAAGGGCGTTGGTCGGATTGCCTTCGTGTGAATCCAGGGCGTGTTGGACGATCTGCAGCCGCATCAACGGGCTCTGCGAAAGCTTAGGCCCGCCCCAGTAATGGCTGAGCGCATCCTTCACCCACTTCGACATATTCCGGTTTTCGATCGCGATCTCCGGAGCGGTTAACACCTCCGTGCCTTCATAGCGCGCCGCAGCCCGCAACTGCTGGATAAAATTCACCTGAGGATTAAGCTCCTGCAAGGAAGCGAAGACCTGCTGCTGCAGAGTCCGGTCTTTGAGAGCCAGGGAGGCGCGCTGGGCCAGCCGCATCAACGCCTCTACCTGCTCGTCATCCGGGAATTGGTTCGGGAGGCGGGCGACTCCCATGAAACCCAGCAAGCGGCGCTCCCCCAGGTCTTCGTACAGCGGCACCAACCAGTAATCCTTCCAGGTGAACAGCTGGTGGTCCGCCCGCCGCACCTCTACGGTTCCATCTTTCGATACCGCCTGGAACAAGCCCGGCAGATCGGCCTCTTCACCGAACGGGCTCTCGCTGCCGACCGTCAGCAGCATCTCCGCCCCTGCCTGACCGAGCACCACGACAAACGCCTCCGAGACCTGAAGGCGGTCACACATCGCCGCCAGTACAGATTCCAGGTACTCCCGCAGGTCGCTCGTGGTCAGCAACCGCTCCTCCAGTGTCTGGATGAGCTGGATATTCTGGCTGTCTCCACCATGAAATAGCCAGCGCTCCCAGACCGGTGCCGCCAGGGTGATCAGGTGCTCGAAGATCAGCAGGCTACCAACCATAACCACCGGGATGGCTGTTTGGTAAGGGAGCCCCAGCGCTTCCCCTGCCTGGCGAACGATGGTCGTCAGGGCAAGAACCATGGAAGCGGTCACCGGGCCGCGCATCAACCATTTGAACATCCTGCGCTTGATCACCCGGTCCGGCCAATCCACCCCGAAGAAAGCCACTGCGTAAGCCATCAACACCAGCAGGAAGGACACAAGCATGCTGCTCAGGGTGGCGAGGGTCCAGAAGATCAACGCGTGGCTGGCGATCAGGTTCGAACCGAACAACAGGAAGGGATAGGAGCCCAGGGCAGGGGCCAGCGCACCCACCAGCAGATATCCCATCCTGCGCCGGCTGTTGCTGGTGACCGTCCGCTGGTAGGCGCGCCACAGGTTAATCCATGCCAGGGCGATCACCGAGGCGTAGTAAAGCGAAAACACCCAGGTCAGCCAGGTGCGCTGGAGGTGCGGCGCCGGGGCCACGTTCTCCACCAGCGGTCCTACCAGCCATTGAGTGGGCAGCAGCGCAAGAAATGCGAACGATACCAGGTAGGTCAGCAGCACCGCCCGCCGGCGCCGGCCGCGCGAAGGCCGCCCGGTCGTCGACAGCAGTGCGTCCGAGAAGTGCATGTAGGCCGGCGGCAGAAAGATGATCCCGATCCACTGCACCCGCAGCCAGATTGCCGTAAACGAGGAAGTGGCGCCGACCAGGGCTTCCCCCACCGAGACGACCACCACGCACACCAGGATGATCGCAAATGAACGCGCCACGCGGTCTCTTAAATTAAAAGACAGCGCGTAAAGCAGCAGGGAAAAAGCCGTAATGGCGATGCCTGCGCTCAGCAGCTCGTTAATCGTTTTTAGACCGTTAATGACTGTTTCCATTAAGTAACCCACTTAGCAAACAGCAGGGCGATGTCCTGGTTGGGGTAGTAGGCCTCCAGATAGCCGGCGAAGCCGAACCCGAGCACCTGAGCGAAATTGACCGCCGGAAAGTTCCTCGGCTGCATCTCCAACACCAGCCTGTTCCGGTGGTGGTGGGCAGCCCAATCCAGCCCCGCTAAAACCAGGGCGCTGCCGATGCCCTGCCGCCGCAGGCGCGGAGCTACCACCAGATCGGTCATCCAGGCAGTGGACGCCATGCGGTCGAGCGCCAGGCTGGCATACCCGACCGGCTCCCCGGCCAGAGCAGCCACCAACACGCTTGAACGGCTTTGCCAGTCCTGTTTGAGCGCCTGGACCGGGCGGGGATAGTCCACCCGTACGGCCCTCGGCAGGCGTTCTTGCCGGAAGAGCGCCCCCAGCGCGTGGCCCTCCGGCTGCGTTTCCATCTGCCACATTTGATCGCTGGTATAGCTGTGGTCCAGGTTCACCAGGTTGGCGATATCGGGCTCGGCGGCAGGGCGGACTTCTATCTCGGGCATGGACTCTCCAGCAATTAGTAATATACCTTAAAACGAGGGTTAAGGTGTGACCGGATTATTGACCCTGACCCTGATCACACACGGATCAATGGATCCTCCCTGGTTATCGGTCACCACCAGCCGCAGCTGGTAATCCCCGGTCGGGAAGGTGCGCGTATCCCATTGACCCAGATCCCCGTTCACCTTCACCTCGCGACCCGCCAGGATCGTCAACCAGACTGTCTCCTCGGGCCGGGCGATCTCATACTTATAAAAACCGAAGTTGGGGATATTGGCTGTGCCTTTGACCAGGACGACGTCGCTGATCTCGCTGCCATCCCTTGGCTCGTCGATCATGATCTGCCCGGGCACACATCCCACGCCAACCGGTTCCGGCGTGGAGGTGGGGGCAGTTTCCGTGCCAGCAGCCAACTCATCTTCGCCTGCCTGCGCTGGCAGGGTGCTCGTCACCGTGGCCAGTAAATCCAACGTCGGGGTGAGCAGCGGGCTGGAGCCCGGGAAAGTGGGTGCGACAAACGATATCAGGACAAACTCCGCCATCGCCATCATGATCAGCAGCACCACCATGCTGGCAGACTGGTTGAGCCGCGCCTGGGCGCTTTCCCGCTCGAGACCGAAGGCCGCCTCGCGCAGATCTCCCCAGGCCAGGATGAACTTCCGGATATAGAAAAGTCCCCCAAGGGACAGCAGTACATAGATCCAGATCTCGTAGGTCCTGAAAAAGCGTAATGCTTCTTCCATCTTACTTCTTTTTTTAGATGATTGTCATGCTAAGCCGTTCATTCTTCAGGGCAGGCGCTTAGAAGCAGCTCACGACTCAGTGGGAGTCTCTTGGCGGAGTTTATCCTGAGTAAGCGAAGGGCTCAGGGTGACAAACCATCTCTACGAAGTTTATTCAATGCGAGCAACATAATTGGACCTGATCCACCAGGGTACGGGTTTATAGCCGCTGCACCACGCCCTTCACCAGGGTCGTGAGCCGGGGGACCTCGTGGGTGGTGACTGTGTTTCCATCCAGGTTGGCTTTATTGCTGATCGTGGATATTCCCAGGACGCGCATCCCACCGTGCCGCGCCGTGATCACTTCCGGCACGGTCGACATGCCCACCGAATCGACCCCGATCCCGCGCAAGTAGCGATACTCGGCGGGTGATTCGAAGGAAGGCCCAGCCAGGTAGGCATAGACGCCTTTGTGCAGGTGAAGGTCGTGCTCCCCGGCGACCTGTCGCGCCAGTTCCATCAGCTGCGGGTCGTAGGGGCGTGACATATCCAGAAAACGCGGGCCCAGCTCGTCCAGGTTCGGGCCGCGCAGCGGGTTCTCACCCGCCATGCCTACCAGGTTCAGGTGGTCGGTGATGATCATCAAGTCTCCCGGTTCGAAGTCCGGGTTGACCGCTCCGGCCGCGTTGGTCACGATCAGGCATTGGATGCCCAGGCGCTGCATCACCCTCACCGGGAGTACAACCTGGGACATGCTGTAACCCTCGTAATAGTGAACCCGTCCTTGCAGCATAAGGACCGGCTGTCCCTGCAGTTTTCCGAGCACCAGGCGCCCTTCGTGCCCGGGGACCGTGGAGACCGGCCAGTTGGGCAATTGGCTATATGGGATGACCGTCGCTCCTTCGGCGGCGTCGGCCAGCGAGCCGAGTCCCGAACCCAGGATCAGCCCTGCCCGGGGGATTGCCTCGAGACGGGAACGCACGGCCTGCGCGGTTTGATCGATCTCCTCGAGCGTGACGAATTTATCCATGTAAGGTGGTCTCTTCCGGAATATCTAGAGTGGTTGGGTTGCCATCCTGGCAGGCAGCTTCCAGGCGGCGAATGAGGGCCTGGGTGGAGAGGATATTATCGTGTCCCAGCCTGGCCTGGATCTCAACGACCGTCTTTCCAGAGCGCAACATCCTCAGAGCGGTGGTGTTTCGCACCAGGCGCGGCGAGAGATCGATGGGTGGTTTGGCCTTGCGCCCCCAATGGCGCAAGATCTGCCAAAGACCCTGCCGGCTGATGCGGCCGTCCATCTGGCTGATAAACAGGGCTTTTTCATCCGGCTGGTGGTTTAATTCCGGCCGGCCTTCTTGCAGGTAGCCGCCCAGCGCCAGAGCCGCTGTCCCCACAGGGATGCGATTCGACTTCCCGTTCTCACCTGGCACGTATACGAAGCCCTGGCGCAGGTCCAGGTCGGCGAGATCCAGCCTCACCAGGGCACCGACCGAGAGACCGGTTTCCAACATCAGCAGCAGGATGGCCTGGTCGCGGCGGGCCCGCGGGCGGGGGGAGGTCTCGATGGCCACCAGGACGCTCGCCACCTGAGCCTCCGTCAGACACTGCAGAACAGGTAACACCGGCACCGCCGCGATTGCCCGCTCGACCTGCACTGCATCGATAGCCGGCGCTCCACCCGGCAGGTCGCCATGTCTGGTTAAGTAACGCGTGAAACTGCGCAGAGTCGCCCGGCGGCGCACCAGGGTGCTCTGGCGCTTGCCGGAGTTGCCCTCGGCTTGCAGAAATAAGGCGAGATGTTCTGGGGTCAGATCTTCCAGTTGGGGTGGGCGCTGCAGGCTGGTCGTCAGGTAATCCATAAAAACGCGCAGGTCGCTGGCATAAGCCAGGCGCGTACTGGCAGAATAATCGGATTGGGACTCGATGCTGGCCAGAAAGGCGTTTACCTGTCGTTCCATGGTTGAGGCGGCTTTTCTATCTCCCGGCTGCCGCCTTCCCAGCTGGGGTTTCGTTCAATAAAGATTCTGTTTTCCCGCCCTCCTCGGCGAGAAATATTATATCATAGCCTCCCTGAGTACCTCGCCGAAAGCCCGCACCGCCCGCTCGACCCCGGCCACGTCCACCCA
>Ga0209751_10007462_pt1 | contig 10033 bp, 11 predicted proteins | sample RifCSP13_1_FD_184019 | JGI IMG/M metagenome (GOLD analysis project Ga0209751, IMG submission 184019) | Soil microbial communities from Rifle, Colorado - Rifle CSP2_sed 13_1 (SPAdes) (version 2) | ecosystem: Environmental > Terrestrial > Deep subsurface > Rock core/Sediment | place: Rifle...
CAGCCCGCGCGATCTCCTCCCCGTCTTCGAGCAGGATCGCGCCCTCCGCCCCGAGCGTGACTGCGACAAGGCCGTCGCGGCGTGCGAGGGCCTCGAGCTCGTAGCGGTTCACGATGGTCACATCGGGATCGACCGCGACCTGCCGCGCGGGGGCGGCGTTCAGGCAGAAGAGGCCCGAGCAGCCCGTCCAGGCGGAGAGAACCGCCTCGTCCGGGATCTCGAGCTGGCAGAGGACCGCCTCGTGAGCCGCGAGCTCGACTTCGCCGAGCGTCGCGTTGGCCCCCGGCGCGACGACGATCTCGGTCTCTCCCGCGGCGTCGACGAGGATGAGCGCGACTCCGGTCGGCTCATCCGCCACGAGGAGCTCGAGCGTCACCCCCGCCTCTCGCAGCCCGGCGAGCGCGTCGTTCGCGAACGGGTCGCGTCCGACTGCTCCGATCATCGTCACCTCGGCACCGAGCCGCGCGCACGCGACGGCTTGGTTCGCACCCTTGCCTCCGGGCACGCGTGAGAACGTCGCGCCGCTGACTGTCTCGCCCACTCTCGGCAGACGCTCACAGCGTGCGACGAGATCGAGGTTGATCGACCCGACGACGACGATGCTCGGGGCCACGGGGTCCAGCCTAGGCTACTGGCATGCGACGCGGGCTCATCGTGGGCCTGGCCATGACCGGCGCCGTCTTCGCGGCAACCGGGAGCGGCGCGTCACACGCATCTATCAGTCCGTGGTCGCTCGCCGAGGCGCGCACGCAACTCTCCGCGACAGGTGAGTTCACCGGCGTCGACGTTACCCAGGCGGATCGGCCGCGGTTCTGGGTCACGGTCGGCGGCGTTCGGCCCTTCTCTGTACGCCCGGTCGGCAAGGGCACCGTCGTCCGCGGCGTCCGGAAGTGGCTGAGCTTCCGCTTCTCCGGCCGGGTGTCGGACAGTCTCACCGGCACGCGTCCCTCGGTCAGGTTCGACTTCTCCCCGGCACCGACAGGTGGAGTCCGCATCCGGGACTTCCGCGGGCCGCTCCCGGACGCCACCCAGCCGGCGTTCCCGATTCGCGGCGCGTTCTACTACGGATGGTTCCCGGAGCTCTGGACACAGGGCGGCCTCACCCCCTACACGCACTACGTCCCGTCGCTCGGGCTGTACGAATCGGGCGACCCACTCGTGCTCCGCCGCCACGTCGAGGCGATGCGGTATGGCGGCTTCCATGCCGGCATCTGGTCGTGGTGGGGAGACGGCGATCCGACCGACGCACGCTTCGCGACCGCGCTAGCGGTCGCCCGCCCGACGCCTTTCCGGTGGCCCTCTACCACGAGCGCGAGGGGTATGGGAACCCCGATCCGGAGGAGATTCGGCGAGACCTCCTCCACGTGCTCGACCGGTACGGCTCGAAGCCTTCGTACCTCAGGATCGACGGGCGCCCGGTCGTCTTCGTCTACTCGGCCGACGACAACGACTGCAGCATGGTCGACCGGTGGATCCGTGGAAATCCCGGCGGCGTCTTCGTCGTGCTGAAGGTCTTCGGCGGCTACCGGGACTGCGTCTCACAACCCGACGGCTGGCACCAGTACGGAACGAGCTTTGACACCGGGATCGACCGCCAGGAGAGCTATTCGACCACGATCATGCCCGGCTTCTGGCTTGCGGACCGCTTGCCGAGTCCGTTCCCGCGCGATCTCGAGCAATGGCGCGCCGTGATTCGGGAGATGACCGCTGCCGAGGATCCCTTCCAGCTCGTCGTGAGCTTCAACGAGTGGGGCGAGGGGACCGCGGTCGAAAGCGCCTTCCAGTGGGCGACGCCGTCCGGCCACGGGGCGTACCTCGATGTCCTTCACGAAGAGCTCAGGGCCCCGCCGTAGGGGTGAGATATCTCCCCCTATGCGGCGAGCGCGCGGAGGTCGTCCACCGTCGATCCGAGCAGCGTGTCCCGGAGATCGAAGAGTCCGGCCCAGAGCGACGAGCGGTCGGGCGCGGCGTCCAGGCTGGCCGCGGTGGCAAGCCCCTCGAGCGCCCGCACGAGGACCGCCAGCTCCAGGTAGACGGCCGCCACGCGGTTCGGGGAGGCACGCACTCCCGCGCGCTCGAGCACCGGCTGCCACTCGACGAGCTCTCCCATACCCGGGCCGGCGTACCACGACTTCCCCTCGGCGCGCTCCGGCTCGAGCTCGAGGAGGTAGCGGGAGAGTGGCCGCTCGAGGCCAGCGATCGCGGTCTCGACGCGATCGGCCGCCCTCCTCAGCGCAGCCTGGCGCGCGCCCGGAGTCGCAGGCACCGCCTCCCCCCTCCCCCACCGCTCGAGCAGGCGGCAGAACGCAAGCGCGGCGACCTCACACGCCCGGAGCTGGGAGACGAGCCTTGTCGCGGTCACCTCGCTGGCTGCGTTCATCGCGATCACGGAGTCCCAGCCCATCATCAAACTTCGATCACCACAGGAAGGACCATCGGCCTCCGGCGCGTGCGGTCGTAGACGATCTGCCCGATCGCGTCGTGGATGTGCTCCTGTAGGAGCTTGATCTCCATGGCGTGCTCCGATGCGAGCACGCGGACGACGCGGTCGGCCTCTTCGCGCAACTCGTCGAGCAACTCGTCGGACTCGGCGAAGCCGCGCGCGATCAGCTCGGGTGGTGCGATCTCGCCCCCGTCCGACTGCGCGAGCGTCGTCACGACGATGAGAACCCCGTCGTCGGCGAGCCGTCGTCGGTCGCGCAGCGCGACATCCTGCACGTCGCCCACGCGGAGCCCGTCGACGAAGGTGATGCCCGCGTTGACACGGTCGACGAGTCGCACCCCGCCGCGGGAGAGCTCGACGACGGAGCCGTTCTCCGCGAGCACGATCCGCTCTTCGGGGACGCCTGCGTCGCGGGCGAGCTTGGCGTGCGCCGCGAGCATCCGGTACTCGCCGTGGATCGGCATCACGTAGCGCGGCCGCAGGAGCGAGAGCATCGTGCGCAGCTCTTCCTGGTACGCGTGGCCGGAGACGTGCACCGGCGCGATCTCTTCGTGCAGCACCTCCGCCCCCAACCGGGCGAGCTGGTTGATCGAGTCGTGCACGCGGAGCTCGTTTCCCGGCACTGGCTTGGCGGAGATGATCACCGTGTCGCCCGGCTCGACGGAGAGCGCGGGATGGTCGCCGTACGCGATCCGGGTGAGTGCCGACAGCGGCTCTCCCTGGCTCCCGGTGCAGAGCGCGAGGATGCGGTCGGGCGGGAGCAGCGCCACTTCGTCCGGGTTGACGAGCGCCTCCTCGGGGAAGTCGACATATCCGAGGTTGCGGGCGATGTTGAGGTTCTTCCGCATCGAGCGCCCGACGACGGTGATCTTGCGGCCGCACTCGACGGCGACGTCCGCCGCCTGCTGCATCCGGTGGATGTTGGACGCGAACGAGGCGACGAGAATCCGCCCCCTCCGAAGCGGGAAGAGCGCGCGGAAGGCCTCCCCCACGAGCCGCTCCGATCCGGTCGTTCCCGGACGCTCGGCGTTGGTCGAGTCCCCGAGCAGCAGGTCGACGCCGCGGTTGCCGATCTCGGCGAGCTTCCCGACGTCGGTCTTGAGCCCGTCGACCGGTGTGTGGTCGAGCTTCCAGTCACCCGTGTGCACGACTCGTCCGGCGCCCGTCTCGATCACGAGCGCGACCGAGTCGGGGATCGAGTGGGCAACCCGGACGAACTCCACCCGGAAGGGGCCAAGCTCGCGCGGGTCGTCTCCGGGCTCCGCCTCGAGCAGCTCCGCCGCCTGGCCCAAGCCGTGCTCGTCGAGCTTCGACTTGACGAGCGCGAGGGTGAGCCGTGTCGCAACGACGGTGTCCACCTCGATCTCGCGCAGCAGGTACGGCAGCCCGCCCACGTGATCCTCGTGCCCGTGCGTGAGGACGACGGCGCGCACCCGGCGCCCTTGCAGGTAGCCCACGTCCGGGAGCAGGAGGTCGACCCCGAGGTGCTCGTCGCGCGGGAAGGCGAGGCCCGCGTCGACGACGATGATCTCGCCGGCTAACTCGTAGACGGTCATGTTCTTGCCCACCTCGCCGAGGCCGCCGAGCGGAATGATCCGGAGTGCGTCGCTCATCGCCGCTGAGTCTATGCGCGTCCGGCGATGGTTCCGCTGGCCTAGAGGGGGAACAGGTCGACAGCGAAGAGATCGTCGTCCACGCGCTCGGCGTGCAACGCCACGTCTCCGTGCTGCTCGACGAGGACGTCAAGGGCGGCGATGGGTCGGATCGTGGGCTCCTCGTCGACGGTCAGCTCGCGCACGCCGCCGACCATGCTCAGATCGACGACGTCGCCCTCGATGTGTGGGAGCTCGACGATGACGATCGCCTGGGCGACGGCTGACCAGACATCGTCCTCGTTCCTCACCGCTGCGGCGCGGTAAGGCGGCGAGAGCGTCTCTTCGATGGCGTCCGCCACCGGAGCGAGCGAGTCGTCCGGCACATCTTCGTCGACGATCAGGGTCCCGTCCTCCAGAGCGACAAAAGCCACTGTCTCGCCGGTGAGATCGGGAGCGTGGGTCGAGGCGACCGCGTCCCAGCTCTTTCCTCGGGGTACGCCCGACACGCCGGCGATGCCGAGTCCCGGCTCCCCGTCGAGGCCCGGCGGCTGTGCGACGAACCCGCCCGCCTGGATGCCCATGAGGGTCGCCAAGAGCTCCCGTGTACGCGACACGGCTTACGCAGGGGCCGGCTGGAGCAGGCCGAGCCGCTCGAGGCAGCCGCGGACGGCCTCGCTCTCCGCCTCGGTCGCCTCGACGAGGGGGAGTCGGAGCCCTCCTACCTCGTGACCGAGCAGGTTCAGCGCGCATTTGATGGCGATCGGATTGACGACGACGCGGAGAAGGTCGATCGAGGGCCGAAGCTCCTCGTCGAGCGCCCGCGCTCCGTCCACGTCACCCGAGCGGAAGAGACGCACCATCTCATTGACCTGCGGGCCGACGACGTGGGTGTGGACGCAGACGCCGCCGAGGCCGCCGAGCTCGAGGAACGAGAAGACGAGGTCGTCGTCCCCCGCGTAGAGGTCGAGCTCGAGCCCGACGATCCGCCGTGCCTGCTCGAGGTCGGGATTTGCCTGCTTGACGGCCCGCACGGTCGGGATCTCCGCGAGCTGGGCGATGGTCTCCGTCTCGAGGTTCAGGACGACCCGGCCCGGGATGTTGTAGACGACGACCGGGCGGTCCGACATCGCTGCGATCGCCTTGAAGTGCTCGACGATCCCGCGCACGGGAGGCTTGTTGTAGTACGGCGTCACGACGAGGAAGCCGTGCACCCCGATCTCGTGCGCGCGGCCGGTCAGGTGGACGGAGTGCTCCGTGGAGTACGTTCCGGTCCCCGCGATCACCGTGGCTCGGTCGCCGACCTCGTCCACCGCCGCCTCGTAGAGTTCGAAGCGCTCGTCGTCGGAGAGCGTCGGCGACTCGCCCGTCGTCCCGGTCACGACGAGACCGTCGGAGCCGTTCTCGACCAGGTGTGACGCGAGCGCGCGAAATCTGTCGAGGTCGACCGACCCGTCGGCCCTGAAGGGCGTGACGATCGCGGTCAGGATCTCGCCCAGCACCGCCGGAATCCTACTCCCCGGGCACCCGGCCGAAGAACGAGCTCGAGATCATGTAGAAGGCGGCGATCACGCCGAAGAGCACGGCGCTCGCCTCCGGCGAGACGAACGCGACGAGCGTCGCGGCTGCGTACATCGGCGTGCCAGGGAGGTAGCTGCGCGTGATCCCCGACACCTCTTTCGGATCCGCGTTCGGATGGAGAAGACGACCGCCTCGGGAGGCGTAGAGCCAGACGGAGATGAAGAAGACGGCGGTCACGGTGAGCGTGATCCCGTAGAGAAGGGCCGCCGCCTGCCCCTCGTCACCGCGGACGAACTCCGCGAGGATTCGCGTCGGGAAGGGGACGAACGCGATGCAGGCGAGGAGCCCGATATTGAGGAAGAGGAACGTTCGGTCGACCCGTTCGATCTGCCGGATGAGCATGTGGTGGTTCACCCACATGATCCCGATCGTGACGAAGCTGATCGCGTAGGCGGCGTACTGCGGCCAGATGTCCAGAAGCTCCCGACCCAAGGAATCGTCGAAGTTCTCGGGCAGGCCGACGTCGATGATGAGGAGCGTCGCGGCGATCGCAAAGACCCCGTCGGCAAAGGTTTCCAGGCGACCCGGCGTCACCCTGCCTCGTTCGCCGCCGGCGAGCGTCGTCCTACGGTGCCGCCCGCTCGAAGAGCTCCCGCATCCCGTCGTCGAGGAAGACGAAGCGAATCTCGTCGAAACGATCCTCGAACTCCCGCGCCGCGGAGACCGCAACGGGTGCGGCGAGCTCTGGCGGATAGCCGTAGATCCCGGTGGAGAGTGCCGGGAAGGCGACCGTGCGGCAGCCGAGCTCTTCGGCGACCTCGAGCGAGCCCCGGTACGCAGAGGCGAGGAGCTCCGCCTCTCCGTGGCCGCCACCGTGCCAGACCGGGCCCACCGCGTGAACCACGTGTCGCGCGGGCAGCCGCCCGGCCCCGGTGGCCTTCGCATCGCCCGTCGCACAACCGCCGAGCCGGGCGCACTCGTCGAAGATCTCGTCTCCGCCCGCCCGCCGAATGGCGCCGCAGACCCCGCCGCCCGGCGCGAGCGCCTCGTTGGCCGCGTTGACGATCGCGTCGACGTGCTGTGCGGTCAGGTCGCCGACGACGAACGAGATCACGGCGGGAGCATTCTCACTACAGGAAGGTCTCGTCGAGCGCGACCTCGTAGATCTCGACGCCCGTCCGGCGGCCCTCGCCTTCCCCGGGGGACATCTGGTTCAGCGCCTCGTGTGCGCGCTGCATGTCCTCTTCCGTCTCGCAGAACGCGATGCCGAGCGATGTCCCGCTCTCGCGGTCGACGAGCTCGACAAAGCGCTTGACGGTGTCCATGAGCGTTCGTACCTGTTCCGGTGCGCCGGCAGGCAGCTCACCGGATCGCGCACCGGCCATCTGCTGCTTCATCTGGGCGACCTGCTCGTCGATGCGGCTCGCGTCGATCCCTTCGAAGCGGGCAATGCGTGCGTACATGCTCGATCTCCTCTCCCGGGTGCACGACAAGGGTAGTCAACTAGGCGTCAGTCTCACTCAGAGCAGGGCGTCCAGACCGACCGTGAGTCCCGCCGGCAGCCCGCGCACCTTCTCGAGCGCGAGCAGGACGCCCGGGACGAATGCCTCGCGCGAGGTCGTGTCGTGGCGGATGGTCAGCGTCTCCCCCGGCCCGCCGAAGATGACTTCCTGGTGTGCGACGAGGCCCGGCAAGCGAACGGAGTGGATCGCCGGGTTGGTTCCCATGCGGGCCGCAGTCGTCTTCGCCGTTCCCGAGGGCGCGTCCCGCTTCGTTTCGTGGTGGAGCTCGACGATCTCCGCTCGAGGAAACACCTTCGCGGCCTCCTCCGCGAAGCGCATCATCAGCACGGCGCCGTGCGAGAAGTTCGGGGCATGGAAGCACGGAATGCCGGCTTCCCGGGCAGCGGCATCCACCGCGTCCGTGTCGAAGCCGGTCGTCCCGATGACGACGGGGACGCCGGCGGCAAGGCAGCGCTCGACGTTTCCGGCCACGGCATCGGGCCGCGTGAAGTCGACAGCCGCGTCGCAGCCATCCGGCCCTGACGCCCGTCCGTCCACGACGTCGTAACCCCCGACCTCGAGAGCCGGTGCGAGGACCGATCCGACTTTCCCCTGGGCGCCGAAGACGGCGACGCGCACTATGCAGCCTTCGAGAGGAGTGCCGGGTTCACACGCTCGACGGCCTCGCGGAACCGCGCCTCGTCGGGGCCGATCCCGGCGGCTGAGAGCCGCCTGGGGGCAAGAAGCTCCCCCGCGAGCTCGCTCACCTCTTCAGCCTCCACCGCCTCGAGACGGCGGACGACCTCCTCGACCGAGAGGAGCGGCGCGCCGGTCACGACGGCTTTGCCGAGGCGGGTCATGCGGTTGGACGTCGACTCGAGCGAGAGGAGCAGTCGGCCCTTGAGGTTCTCCTTCGCGCGGGCGAGCTCCTCGCTCCGCACGTTGCCGGCGGCGAGGTCGACCAGTTCGGCGACGGCGATCTCGAGGCAGGCGGGGAGATTCTCCTCGCGGGTGCCGACGTAGAGCCCGACCTGGCCCGAATCCGAGTACTGCGACGCGTAGCTGTAGACCGAGTAGGCCATCCCGCGCTTCTCGCGGATCTCCTGGAACAGGCGCGACGAAGCGGATCCCCCTACGATCGCATCGAGTATGGAGGCCGCGAACCGGCGCTCGTCGGTACGCGGAATCCCGGGACCGCTCAGGCACGCGTGGTACTGCTCCGTGTCCTTGCGCTGGAACCGCAGGCCCGGCGCGGGCAACCGGCGGAGAGGCTTCCGCACAGGGGGTCGCACGCCTGTGACCGCTCCGTTCCGACGCTCTTCGAGGAGCCCCGCGAGCCGCTCGTGGCGTACGTTCCCGGCCGCAGCGAGCACTACCCGCTCGCCCGCATACGCACGCCGGTGGTACGCGGAGAGTGCGCGGCGGGACACGCTGGAGATCACCTCCGCACGACCGATGACGGGGCGGCCGAGCGGGTGGCCGCCGAAGACCGCCTCCGCGACGATGTCGTGCACGAGGTCGTGGGGCGTGTCCTCCACCATCGCGATCTCCTCCAGCACGACCTCGCGCTCGGCGTCGACCTCGCTGAACGACGGCCGGAAGACCATGTCGGCCATCACGTCGAGCGCCGTCTCGACCCTGTCGTCGGGGACGCGCGCATAGACGACGGTCGTCTCCCGGGAGGTCGCCGCGTTCAGCTCCCCGCCGAGCTCGTCGAAGATCTCCGCGATCTCCTGCGCCGAGTAGCGCGACGATCCCTTGAAGAGCATGTGCTCGATGAAGTGGGAGACGCCGGCGCGCGCGTCGGGCTCGTCGCGCGAGCCGGCACCGATCCAGAAGCCGAGCGCGACCGAGCGGACGCCCGGGACGCGCTCGGTGATGACCCGCTCGCCGGTCGCGAGCTCGCTCAGTTCGTGCTTGGCCACGCGCGGATGGTAGACGCCAGTGGGGTCAGGTCTTGCATGTTGCACGCGACTTCAGTGCAACATGCAAGACCTGACCCCGGGTTGTCCTACTGACGCTCGCGCTCGCGACGCCGGCCGCGGTCGCGGCCGCCGCGCGGGCGCTCCTCGCGAGGCTCGCGGGGCGGTGCGTTCTTCGCCCGTTCGATCAGCTCCTCGGGCATGACCAGTCCGCCGTCCTCGTGCTTGGCGATGAGCTTGAGACCGATCCGGCCCCGCTCCTTGTCCACCTCCTGCACGAGTACGTCGACGATGTCGCCGCGGTCCATGACGTCCTCGATGGCGGCGACGCGCCCCGGGCCGACGTTGGAGACGTGCAGCAAGCCGTCGGTACCCTTCTTGAGCTCGACGAATGCGCCGAACTGGGTCGTCTTCACGACCTTGCCGGTGTAGGTGTCGCCGACCTCGGGCTCCTTCGTGAGGGCGGTAATCGCCGAGATCGCCGCCTCGGCCTTCGTGCCCTCGGTGGCGTAGATGAGGATCGTGCCGTCCTCCTCGATGTCGATCTGCACCTCGTAGTCGGCCTCGAGCGAGCGAATCGTCTCCCCACCCTTGCCGATGACGAGGCCGATCTGCTCCTGGTCGATCTTGACCGTGGAGATCCGCGGCGCGTGGTCTGCGAGCGCCGTTCGGGCCTCCGGGAGCACCGCGAGCATCGTGTCGAGGATCGATTCGCGGGCCTGCTTCGCCTGGGCGAGCGCCGCCCGCATGATCTCCTGCGTAACGCCGGTGATCTTGATGTCCATCTGGAGGGCGGTGATGCCGTCCCGCGTGCCGGCGACCTTGAAGTCCATGTCGCCGAGGTGGTCCTCCGCCCCCTGGATGTCGGTGAGGATGACGTAGTCGTCACCCTCCTTGACGAGGCCCATGGCGATGCCCGACACGGGCGCCTTGATCGGCACTCCCGCGTCCATCAGCGCAAGCGTCGAGCCGCAGACGGAGCCCATCGACGACGAGCCGTTCGACTCGAGCGTCTCCGAGACGAGGCGGATCGTGTACGGGAACTCCTCGACC
>Ga0209751_10007467_pt1 | contig 10030 bp, 11 predicted proteins | sample RifCSP13_1_FD_184019 | JGI IMG/M metagenome (GOLD analysis project Ga0209751, IMG submission 184019) | Soil microbial communities from Rifle, Colorado - Rifle CSP2_sed 13_1 (SPAdes) (version 2) | ecosystem: Environmental > Terrestrial > Deep subsurface > Rock core/Sediment | place: Rifle...
ATGCACAACCAGTCCTTTATCCTTACTTTCCATTAAATCTACTCCAACTATTTGTCCCTGTACTGCGTTTTTTGCTTTGATGCATATGTCTTCCATCTCTTTTGTAACCTTACATTCTTCTGCCTTGCCACCAAGTGCCATGTTTGTTTTCCATTGATCATCTCCGGAATATCTATAGATTGCAGCAACAACTTTGTCTCCTACCATTATAGCTCTAATATCGCGTGGTGGTCTTTGAACAAATTCTTCAAGATAATACACTTGGTAGATTGGATACATCCTTTCTCTACTTTCCATTATTCCTTCTGCCGAATCACGATCTTTGAGTAACGCAATCATTCTTCCCCAGCTCCCAACTGTTGGTTTTAGAACCATTGGATATCCTTTAGATTCTAGAGTTTCAAGTGCAGCTTCTTCAGAAAATGCTACTGCACTAAATGGGGTTGGAACTCCATATTTTTGTAAAAGCATATGAGTGAACAGTTTATTTCCTGCAAAGATGCTTGTGTTCAAAGAGTTTATCACATTAACTCCTTTTCCTTCAAGTGCTGCAGTAGAGTGTAAACTACGGTAATAACTAACACATCGTTGTATCACAGTTTCAAATTTTTCTTTGGACTTATCCAAACTGACAAACAAATTCTTACAATCAACCATCTCCACATTGATTCCCATCTTTTTTGCAGCGTCAAAGAGAGCTTTTTCTTCCCACCGGATGGTGTCGTAAAGAATCGATAATCCGGAGCTCACTGGCCCCAGTCCTCACCAACAGTTTGTGCTGGTTTTAACTCAAAGCCTGAAGATCCTTTTGCTAGCTCAAAGCTTGCGCCACAATCTGGGCATGTTATTATCTCTCCTTCGATTGCATCCTTTGGAGGAGTGATGGTTGCATCACATTCTGGGCATTTCATCTTACTTTCCTTACTTTACCTTAATTTGGGTGTCATTAATTATCTTTTTTTCAAGTCTGTCATCCAATGGAATTTCAAGCAAATCGCCCATTCGCAAGTTCTTTAGTCCTGTTGCTACTGCCTTTGCATGCTCATCATTTTGTTCCAGGCCCAAAATTGACATGAGATAGGCTGCACCATTTTTGCCTGCTAGTTCACCAAAGACTATCTTCCTTCTGTTTCCTACTATTCTAGGTTCGATTGGTTCGTACGCAGCTGGATTTCTAAGAATTGCCGCTAGGTGAGTCCCAGCCTTGTGCTTGTAGGCTGTTGCACCTACTATTGGCTTGGAATCGTATGGTTTGATGTCCGTATATTGTTCGATTAATCGTGAGAGATCCATTAACATGTCTAATCTGAAATTATTTGGAGATTTGTATAGGTAGGTAAGTGCAACTGCCGTCTCTGCTAATGCTGGAATGCCTGTTCTTTCACCAATGCCATCTATGGTTGTATGTATCTGATCTGCACCCGCATCGCATCCTGCAAAAGCATTTGCTAATGCAAGTCCGATATCATTATGACAGTGCACATCAAGTGGAGTCTTTATTTGTTCTCGTACGGCTTTTACAAGATTGTACATTCCCATTGGTCTCATAATTCCGACAGTATCTGGAATACTGATTCTGTCTACACCAACTTCTTCAATTGCTTTGCACATTTTAATCAAAAAGGCTGGATCTGCTCTGCTTGCATCTTCCATAGTAAATCTCATCTTCAAACCATGTGATTTTGCATACTCTACTGTTTCAACAGATCTGCGCAAAGCTTCTTCCCTCGAAATTCTTAATTTATCTTTTAGATGAATGTCTGACATACCAAGATATGTTGCCATCCAAACTGCATCACAATCAAGTGCAACATCTACATCTTCTTTTAACGCACGCACATGTGCAACAATATCTGCTTTCAATCCTTGTTTGATTATTGTTTTTGTGGCTTCTTTGTGATCACTTGATACTACAGGCGAGATCTCTATTTGATCAACTCCAAAATAATCAAGCATCCATGCAATCTGGATTCGTTGCTTGTTTGAAAAAGTAACACCTGGGTGTTGCTCGCCTTCTCTTAGAGTGCTATCTAAGATGTGAATCTTCTTTGGTTTCATACCCATGTCATTATACTGATTTGCGTAGTAATTCGGATCATCCATTGCTGATTTAGTACAAAAAACTACTAGATATAAACATATTCGTACTAGAATCGTCTGATTTGACTTCTTTCATGTCGATTCTCGTCTTACGTGGAAAAAAGCAACCGAATTTCGTTTTTATGTTACAGTGCGCAAAATGATGACAGTGTTTGTGTCAAAGACTCCTGGTACCTTTCGTAGAGAATCAATACACACGTTAATATCTGTAATAGTTGGTGCTCGTATTATTACTGCAATGTCATATTGTCCAGTTATTTCATAAACAGTATGTACTCCTGGAAGTTTTGTTAGCTTTGCAGAAACTTTTGATGTATCAATTGAAGAGTCAACCGAGATCAAAATGATTGCGCTTGTTGCATTTGCATCGCCAGTTTCTATTGTGAATTTTTTTATTATTCCTCCATCAAGAAGATTTTTAACTCTCCTTCTTACTGCTGATTCCGAAAGACCTAACTTTTGCCCTATTTCTACAAAAGATTCTCTAGAGTCTTTCTTCAGTGTTTCAATTATGAATTCGTCCGTTTTGTCTCTAGACATTTCTACGCTTTTCCTCTCTGTCTAATACTGCATCAAGTACTTCTAAAGTTTTGTCTATATCTGATTCTGAGATCACAAGTGGAGGTAACAGTCTGAGAATGTTTTTTCCCGAATACAAAAATAATATGCCATTTGTTATTCCATCAAACAAAATATCTTTAACTTCAAATTTCATCTCTACTCCAATCATTAGACCCTTGCCACGGATTTCTCGAATTATTCTATGCTTTTCTTTTAGTCTCTCTAATCCTTCTCGGAATTTGTTGCCCATTTTTGTTGCATTTTCAACTAATCTGTCCTGAGTTAGAGCCTGTATTGTAGCTGTTCCTGCAGCACATGAAAGAGGATTACCGCCAAAGGTTGAGGATTGTTCTCCTTTGCTTATGCATGCAAGTATGTCTGGCCTAACAAGTGTAGCACCCATAGGTACTCCACCTGCTATGCCTTTTGCAAGACACATGATGTCTGGAGTTGTGTTCCAGTGTTCTCCTGCCCACATCTTCCCAGTTCTGCCAAGCCCAGATTGTATCTCATCAAATATCAAAAGTATCCCTTTTTCATCACACAATTTTCTTACGTCTTGGAGAAAACCATCTGGTGCAACATGAATACCGCTTTCTCCCTGAATTGGTTCCAGTATAATAAATCCAGTATCAGCGTTCACAGTTGATCTTAACGCTTCAATATCTCCAAATGGAGAAAAAGAAACTTTTTCTACAAGTGGTTCAAAAGATTTGCGATATTTTGGACTAAATGTTAGTGAAAGAGAACCAAATGATTTCCCATGATAAGAACCATTCATTGCTACCATTCCAGTTTTTCCAGTAAATTTTCTTCCAAACTTTATTGCAGCTTCAACAGCTTCGGTTCCACTATTGTTTAGATATGCTTGGCTCAAAACTTTTGGTGCAATTTTTATCAAATTTTCAAGAAATTCTTCACGTGTCTTGTTGTAAAATGAACTGTGTACTGTGATTATTTTTTCAAGCTGATCTTGCAGAGCTTTTACAACGCGTGGATTACGGTGACCAACAAGAGCAACTCCGTATCCTCCCATACAATCAATATACTCTTTCCCCTTGATGTCCCATACATGAGCTCCAAGACCTCGTTCTACAGTAACAGGAAATCTCTGGTAAATGTTTCCCATAAATTCGTCTTCGGTCATTTTGAAATCACCGTACAATTGTCGTTTGCAATAGCTAATGATATTGGGTTTTCTCTCTGACCATTTGAAATGAGAGCTTGTTTGACGCCCATCTCTAATGCTTCAGTAGCTGCAAGAACTTTCTTTTCCATACCAAACCCAATCTTTGGAAGCATCTCTTTTGCCTCTGACAGACTCAGGTTCTTGACAAGCTTGTCATTCATCATTAATCCATCAACATTAGTCAAAAATAGAATCTTGTCTGACTGCATCTTTCCTGCTACATATGCTGCTGCTCTATCTCCATCTACATTAAGAAAGTCAAACTCCTCACTTATTGCAATTGGAGATATGACAGGAACATATCCCTGATCTAAGATTGATTTTATCAGACTAGTGTTTACATCTTTTATCTTTCCTGTGTAACCGCCATCTATTGCCATTTTTCTTCCCTTTTCATTTATTATCATGAGTTTCTTTTTGCGTTCGGCCTGAATTATTTTTCCATCTACACCTGACAGTCCTACTGCATTAATTCCATTTTTTTGCAACATTCCAACAATCATCTTATTTATCTTGCCTGACATTACCATGGTGAAAATTTCTACAGTCTCTTTGTCTGTATATCTACTTTTTATTCCGCCAGGGGAAACAATAAATTTTTGTTCTTTGCCAAGTGCTTCTGAAATTTTTGTCACTTCTTTACCGCCACCATGGACAAGAATTATTTTTTCTTGTTGTGATACTTTTTTGAGGTCGGAAATTGTCGAGGGATGAAGACCATCTACAACACTTCCTCCGATCTTGATTGTGATCATTTTTTTACACAGGTGTTAGCGGTGAGTAGTGAAGACCTTCCATCTCATCAAAGCCTGCCATTACATTCATGTTCTGTATTGCAGAACCTGCTGCGCCTTTCATGAGATTGTCTGACGCTGACAATACGACCAATCTGTTGTTGTCTTCATCTATGTCAAATCCCACATCGCAGAAATTAGATCCCACTACAAACTTTGGATCTGGAAACTTGTAGAATCCTTTTTTATCTCTGATTAGTCTGATGAATTTTTCATCTTGGTATTGTTCGCGATACATCTTCCAAAGATCCATCTCAGTTACTTGTTTTGTAAGAAATGTATGATTTGTACACAGAATTCCTCTTACAATATCCACTGCGTGCGGACTCATAGATACTTTGATCTTTTTTCCAGCAATTATGCTTAGCTCTTGCTCAATCTCTCCAGTGTGTCGATGCTTTGCTGGTTTGTATGGTCTAATTACGCCAGATCTCATTGCATGATGTGTTCCTGCAGCTGAACCGGCTCCTGCACCGGAGGAACCAATTTTAGAATCAACGATGATGTGCTCGGTATCAATTATGTCCTTTTTCACTAGTGGATAAAGCGCTAAAAGTGAGGTTACTGCCATGCATCCAGGACATGAAACAAGTTGCGCCTTTTTGATTTCTTCCCTGTGAAATTCTGGTACTCCAAAGATTGACTTTGATAATAGCTCTGGATGTGGATGTTGCCAACCATACCATTTGTCATAATCTGCAGGGTTGTGTAGTCGATAATCTGCACTAAGATCAATTACTTTCATTCCTCGATCGTATAGAGCCTTGACTATCTCAGTTGCTGTTCCGTGTGGAACTGCGGTAAAAACTAGATCACACTTGTCTGACATCTTGTCATAATCAAGCTCGGAAAATGTCAAGTCAATAAAGCCTTTCAGACTTGGTTGTATTCTTGAGATGTATTCTCCAACATACTGTCTTGATGTAACCATTGAGATTTCTACTTTGGGATGACTTACCAGTAACCTTAGCATTTCTCCACCGACATAACCAGATGCACCTATTACTCCTACTCTCATTGATACTCCTCTAGCGTAACATAGTATAATTTATCTTATAGCTGACTTGACTGCAAAATCAATTATCTCTTTGGGAATATTCTTTTTTGCTACTTTTGCCAAACCTTTGAACTCTACGGTGTTGTTCACTTCATGTACCACTAGTCCGCGTGTTTCATCTTCCATTAAATCAACACCAAGTATTCCTCCGCCTACTGCTCTTGACGCTTTAAGACAAATGTCTTCAAGCTCTTTTGTTATTTCACAAGGGACAGGTTCTGCTCCAAGTGCTATGTTTGTTTTAAAACTTCCAGTTGAAGTTCGATACATTGCAGCTACAATTTGATCTCCTACAGAAATTACTCGTATGTCACGTGGGGGCCGCTTTACCATCTCTTGTAAATAATAGATTCTGTCTAGTGGACCATCATTAAGTTCTCTTACTTCGATTATAGCGTCTGCCGTATCCCTGTCCTTTAAAGCCATTACTCCCCTTCCCCAGCTTCCAACCACTGGTTTGATAACCATTGGGTATCCTATCTTCTCAAGGCTTTCAAGCGCTGTCTCCGATGAGAATGAGAAGTAGGTTTTAGGTGTGGGCACATTGTGTTTTTTTAACAAAATCGATGTAATCATTTTGTTTCCACAATTGTTGGCCACTGCAAATTTGTTTATGACTGGAATGTCTAGAAACTCTAGACATGCCGTAAAGTGAAGACCACGAAAATAGCTGACACATCTTTCAAGCACGACATCGCCAAAATCAAAATCGTTTCTCTTGCTTTCGGTATTGATCTGCGTTATCTTTGCATCAATCATCTTTGTATCATGACCAAGCTCGACTGCCTTTTCCTCGAGCATTTTCTCCTCTGACCTAACTCTGTCAAACACGATACGAAGTTTTGACATTTACTCTCCCCAATCTTCGCCAACTTTTTCAGCTTGCTTTAGTTGGAATGTAGAACCATTTTTTGATGCGATCTCAAAATCTGCTCCACAATCAGGGCATGAAACTATTTCTCCGACGGTTGCATCATCTGGAACATTTAATTTTGCATCACATTCTGGACAATTCATTTTTTACTCTTTCACCTCTTTTTTAGCAATTTATTAGCTTCTGTGGATTGCATTCCCCACAACTCAACAAATCCTTTTGCGAGAGTTTGATCAAAGGTAGAACCAGCTCCATATGTTGCCAGGTCATGACTGTACAACGAATAATCTGATTTCCTTCCAACAACTCTTAGATTTCCTTTGAACATCTTCAGCTTTACAGTTCCGCTAACTCTCATTTGTGTGGCATTGATAAACATATCTAAATCTGATTTTAGTGGGTCTTGCCATAATCCTGAATATGCTAACCAAGCCCATTCTGCATCAACCATTGATTTGAATTTGAGTTCATGTTTTGTAAGAACCATCTTTTCAAGATCAGTATGTGCCTCAATTAGGCACGCTGCTGCAGGGGTTTCATAGACCTCGCGTGATTTTATGCCTACAACCCTGTCTTCTATGTGATCTACGATACCAATTCCACAAGATCCAGCCTTTTTGTTGACATATTCGATAAGTTCAATTGGTTTTAGATTTTTACCATCCACAGCAACAGGAATTCCATTTTTGAATTTTATTTCTAGATATTGTGGTTTGTCAGGTAAATTCTTGGTTTTCACCCAAATGAAGGCATCATCTGGAGGTTCATTGTATGCATTTTCTAATACTCCTCCTTCTATCGCTCGGCCCCATAGATTCTGATCTATGCTGAATTTTTTTGCCGCAGTATCAATCTGTATACCATGTTTTTTTGCAAATTTTAATTCTACATCTCGTGTAAGATTCAGATCGCGAATGGGTGCAATGATGGGAAGAGTAGAGCCTGAACGCATAGTGACATCAAACCTTACTTGATCATTTCCTTTGCCAGTGCAACCATGCGCAAGCGCCTTTGCATTATCTTTTTTAGCAATTTCCACTACTTTTTGTGCAATCAATGGCCTTGCTAACGCTGTTGCAAGACAGTATTTTTTTTGATAAAGTGCATTTGCCTTGATTGCAGGAAAAATAAAATCATGAACAAATTCTTCCCGCGCATCTAAGTTGTAATGTTTTACAACGCCAAGCTTCTTAGCTTTTGCAGCAATCTTTTTTTGATCATCGCCTTGTCCAACGTCAACCGTAACAGTGACAACATCCAAGTTGTGTTCTTTTTGTAAATATTTCACAACTACAGAAGTGTCTAATCCGCCAGAGAAAGCTAAAACTGCCTTTCCTTTCATTTAGGTTTTTTGTGATTTAATTTTCGCATTTATCTTTTGTGTTCTTTGTGTTTTTCATTTTGTGATCTCAAAAATTAAAAATTTAACTCTCAAAAACACAAAGTAGCTTGAGCTAAAATTCGAACACTATTTAACCGCATTATTATAACAGCGTTATATGAAAATCATCGTTGGTGGTATGATAGTAGTAATAGCTGTAGCTGTTGCTGTGATCGCACTTTACACACAATCAACAAATCACGAGCAAGAAAACACGGTTAGAGTGGCATTCTTTCCAACTATTGGGCATTCAATTGCTATTGTAGGAATGGAAAGAGAAATATTTTCGGAAAAAGTTGGAAATCAGACAACAATAAAAACGCGAATTTTTGACTCTGGTCCACAAGTGATAGAGGCAATGTTTGCAAGTGAAATTGACCTTGCATATGTAGGACCAGGTCCTGCGATCAATGGATTTCTAAAGTCTGATGGAAAATCTCTAAAGATACTAGCTGGTGCCGCAAGTGGTGGTGTGAGTCTTGTTGTCAATCCTCATTCTAATATAAAATCAGTGAGTGATTTTTCTGGTAAAAGAATTGCAGCTCCACAAATAGGAAATACACAGGATGTGTCGCTAAGAAGCGTCCTTTATCAAAATAATCTTAAACCAGCTGAAAAAGGCGGAACTGTTTATGTTATTAATGTGGTTAACCCAGATATTTTTACACTTTTTTCAAAAGGTGAGCTTGATGCTGCATGGGTGCCAGAACCATGGGCAACAAGACTGGTGCAACAACTTGATGGCACAAGACTCTTTCAAGAAAAAGATCTATGGCCTGATCAAAAATTTTCATCTGCAGTTTTGATTGTAAGATCTGAATTTTTAGAAAAACATCCTAATATTGTGCAAAAATGGGTGGAAGGACATGTAGAAACATCTGACTGGATAAATGAACATGGTGATGAAACTGAAATTATTTACAATGATTTTCTAAAGAAAACCACTGGAAAAACACTTGGTCCAGAAATTCTTCATGAGGCATTCTCAAACCTGCAAATAACATCTGATCCTATGGAATCCTCTATCTACACGTTTGCTGAGAGAGCAAACACTCTAGGCTATCTTGGAAGGCAAGGCTATAACTTGGAAGGAATATTTTACACAGAACCACTCAATTCTATTAGAAAGGAGATTATCTCATAATATGACAAAACTCGAAGCAAGAAACATTGTAAAACGATTTGATCATAATGGTAATCCTGTTGTTGCGTTAGATGGAATCAATCTAAAGGTTGACGAAGGAGACTTTGTATGTATTGTTGGACCCTCCGGATGTGGCAAATCTACATTTTTGAATATTATAGCTGGTCTAGAAAAACCAGATTCAGGAGAGATTCTACTTAATGGTAAAGCAATAACTACACCAGGTCCTGATAGAACGATGGTCTTTCAGGAAGGCGCACTCTTTCCTTGGCTCAAAGTGGTTGATAATGTAGAGTTTGGACTAAAGATTGCAGGAATTCCAAAAAATGAACGCGTACAGATATCACGAAGATACCTAGACATGATGCAGCTAACCAAGTTTGCAAATTCATATACCTATCAACTCTCGACTGGAATGAAGCAAAGAGTTGCAATTGCACGAGCACTTGTCATGGATCCAGAAATCCTTTTGATGGATGAGCCATTTGCTTCTTTAGACGCACAAACCAGAGATCTCTTGCTGGTAGAATTGCAGCTGATCTGGGAAAGAACAAAGAAGACTATACTCTTTGTGACACACAACATTGCAGAATCTGTAATACTTGGGAATCGTGTGGTTGTATTAAAAAACAGACCTTCAAAAATAAAAAAGGAATTTGTAATAGACTATCGCAGGCCAAGACTAGCAGAAGACCAGAACCTAGTAAAGTATCAGCAAAATATTCTTGCTGAATTGAGAACTGAAGTAAAAGCCCAGTTCAAAAGGGAGTTTGAGGAATGAAAGGAAAGATAACTGCAAAAAGAGTTGCATTCTATTTTGGAATAATCGCAGTTTGGCAAATTGTCTTTTCATTGAACATATGGTCTGAAAACATATTTCCATCACCTCTCCAGGTTGCTGAAGTTCTAGGATATGGTGCAGCTGATGGC
>Ga0209751_10007469_pt1 | contig 10029 bp, 9 predicted proteins | sample RifCSP13_1_FD_184019 | JGI IMG/M metagenome (GOLD analysis project Ga0209751, IMG submission 184019) | Soil microbial communities from Rifle, Colorado - Rifle CSP2_sed 13_1 (SPAdes) (version 2) | ecosystem: Environmental > Terrestrial > Deep subsurface > Rock core/Sediment | place: Rifle...
CGATCACGCCGTCGGAGACGTCCTGGTTGAAGGGGAGTCGATATCCCACGCCGGCGCGCCGTTAGGCGACGTCCGGCGCGACGACGGCCTGGAGGTCATCGACTGCACCGGCCAGATCGTCTCCCCTGGCTTCATCGACGTGCATTGTCACCTGCGCGAGCCGGGACGGGAGGATGTCGAGACCGTCGCCACGGGCGCCCGGGCGGCGGCGGCGGGAGGCTTCACCGCGGTGTGCGCGATGCCGAACACCGACCCGGTCACGGACAACCAGGCCGCGGTCGGTTTCATCGTCAGGCAGGCCCTGCGCGCCCGCTCGGCGCGCGTCTATCCGATCGGAGCCGTGTCGGTTGGACAGAAAGGCGAAGCCCTGGCCGAATTCGGAGAAATGGTCGGCGCCGGCGCCGTCGCCGTCAGCGACGATGGCAAGCCGGTCGCCACGGCCCAGCTCATGCGCACCGCGCTCGAGTACGCCCGGACATTCGGAATCCCGGTCGCCGATCACTGCGAGGAGCCGACGCTCGCCAAAGGCGGCGCCATGAACGAAGGCCTTGTCTCGGCACGACTCGGCCTCAAGGGGATTCCCGCCGAGGCCGAAGAGATCATGGCCATTCGCGACATCCTGCTGGCGCGGCGAACCGGTGGTCACGTCCACCTCTGCCACATGAGCACGCGCGGCTCAGTGGAGTTGATCCGGTGGGGGAAGGAACGCGGCATCAGGGTGACGGCCGAGGTCTGTCCGCACCACCTTTCACTCACCGAGGACGCCGTCGAGGGTTACGACACGAACGCCAAGATGAACCCGCCGCTTCGCACTGCGGACGACGTCGCGGCCCTTCAGGAAGCCGTTCGTGATGGCACCATCGACCTGGTGGCGACGGATCATGCGCCCCATCACTATGACGAAAAGGAACGCGAATTCTCCGACGCGCCGAACGGCATCGTCGGCCTGGAGACGGCCCTGGCGGTGGTGGTCACCCACCTGGTCGTGCCGGGCATCCTGAACTGGACGACACTCGTCGACCGGATGTCGACGACGCCGGCCCGTGTCTTCGGACTGGCTGGCGGCACGCTCAAAACCGGAGGTGTGGCGGATATCACAGTCTTCGACCCCGCGGAGGAATGGACCGTCGATCCAGGCGCCTTCCTGTCCAAGGGGCGCAATTCGCCGTACCGGGGGAAGCGCCTGACGGGCCGGGCGACCTGTACCATCGTCGGCGGACGAGTCGTCTTTCGAAAGGCGGAGACCGGAGGGCGGACGGGAGGTGTGCGGTCATGACGGACACCGACGTCCGACGCGAGATCGTCCGCGTCTGCCGGCGCCTGTACGAGCGCGGCCTGATCGCGGGTGCGGACGGGAACGTGTCGGTGCGGATTGCGCGGGACCACATCCTCATCACGCCGCGCGGGTATGCGAAAGCCGATGTGGAGGAGCATGACCTGGTGCTGGTGACTCTCGATGGAACCCGGATCGGTGGCAGGCACGAGGCGTCATCGGAAGTCGCGATGCACCTCGCGGCGTATCGCGCGCGCGAGGATGTGGGCGCCGTGGTGCACGCGCACCCCCCGGTAGCGACGGGATTCGCCGTCGCGGGTTTCGGGCTGCCCGGAAACGTGCTGCCGGAACTCGCGGTGCAGGTGGGTGATGTGCCATTCGTCCCGTATGCCACGCCGGGCACCGAGGCGCTGCCCGACGCCCTGGCGCCGTGGCTGCCTAACTACGACGCCTTCCTTCTCGCCAATCATGGCGCGACGACGCTGGGCCGGACGCTGGCCGAGGCGCACCAGCGGATGGAGTGCGTCGAGCACAGCGCTAATATCCTCTTGACGGCGCGACTGCTGGGGCGCGTTAATGCGCTGGGCGCCGAGGACGCGCGCGTCCTGGAGGCGGCCCGCCGGCGGGCGCTGGTGGATGGACCGGTCCCGGGCGAGGCACGTTCGGCCGATGCCGGGAGAAACGCATGACGAGTTCGATGACAAAGGCCATGGACGACCTGAATACGCTGCTCGAAGAGCGGGCTCAATACGAAAAGTGGATCGCGCAACTGACCGCGAAGCGCGAACAAACGCCTCCGCACGTGTTCGAGCGCGTCCGGACTGACTACGTCTCGCGCCTCGACTCCGTAATGAGCCATTTGCGGAGCCGCGCCGAGGGCCTGCAGGCGTCAGCGTCCACGCTGGAGGAGCGCGTGGCGGCGCTCACTACCGAGGAGTCGACGCGTCGTGACGCCCGGGCCGAGATCGAGCTTCGGTCGATGGTGGGCGAGTACAGCACCGAGCGGGCCCAATCCGAGCTGTCGATCTGCGATGTGGACATCAACCGGCTCGAGTCGGAACGGACGACGGCGATGGCGGAGCTGGGCCGGCTTCAGGAGATCCTGGCGCTCATCAGGCAGCCCGACGCGAGACCGGCGCCGGCGCCCGCGTACCGTCCGTTAGGCGCGCCGGTGGCGCACGCCGAACCCCATTCGGCGGTCGACGAACTCGCCTTCCTGAACTCGGTCGTGGATCGTCAGGCGAACCCCGCTCCGGCGGCGCCGGCAGCCCATCCGGCCCCCGCACCCGCCGCGGTCCCCGCGCCGCGGATCGAAGACGTGCCGCTCGTCACCAGCCTCGAAGCCGCCGAACGTTCGGAAGCGGAGGCGGCCGCGCGGGAACCGCAGACGATGCGCGAGACGGCAGGAACGCCAGCGTTCCTCAAGGGCATGCCCACCGAGCAGGCGAAGACGCTCAAGTGCCAGGAGTGCGGCACGATGAACTACGCGACCGAGTGGTATTGCGAACGGTGCGGCGGAGAGCTGGCGGCTATGTAGGGCAGGGTCGAGGCTCGAGAGAAGGGAAAAGGGTCGAGAGCCAGGGATGCTCTCGACCCTTTTGATTGCTCGCCGCTCGTTTACCTGGCGCTTGCGTCGAGACGACCTTTGTACCGGCCAGCCGCGTTGCGATGGATCAGGCCTTTGCGGGCCGCCCGATCCAGCAACTGGATAGCGCGCTTCTTGTCGACGGCCGATGCGCCTTTAGTCCCGGCCCTCTTCAGCGCTGAGCGGAGGGCCGAGCGCTGGGCGCGATTACGGATTGCGGCCGCGCGAGACTTCCGAAGGTGCTTGGCGGCCGATGCGATTCTTGGCAAGGAATAGACTCCAGTGAGGCTAAATCGGTGTCGGTTTTGAACCGCGAAGCATAGGGCTGAAGGGGTCGGATGTCAAGCAATCACAGTCAATTACGTCACCTCGCCTTCTTTGACTCTCCCGTGCGGTACCCTTAGTTTGCGCCCATTCACGAGCCGGGGCGGCTTTCCGACATCCGCCTTCCCACATCCGCCATCCCAGATTGGCCGAACTCGACAACTTCCTGCTCGCCGTTCCGGTGCTGCTCTTCTCCATGGTGGCCCACGAGTACGCGCACGGGTACGCGGCGCTGAAGCAAGGCGATCCGACCGCACAGCAGCTCGGTCGGCTGACGTGGAATCCGATCAAGCACATCGATCCGTTCCTCACCATCCTGATGCCCGTAATGCTCTACTGGGCGTCGAACGGCGCCTTCATCTTCGGCGGAGCGAAGCCGGTTCCGGTGAATCCGCGCAATTACCGGAACTACCGGCGCGGGGACATCATCGTGTCGCTGGCCGGCATCGCGACGAACCTGCTGCTCTTTCCGCTCTGCGCGCTGATCATTGTCGGCCTGGGATTGCTGGGGCGACTCATCCCGCCCGGCGTTGAAACGTTGTTTCTGGTTCAGCGCATGATGGTGATGGGCATTCTGTTCAATCTCGTGCTGGCCGTCTTCAACCTGCTGCCCATCCCGCCGCTGGATGGATCGCACGTGATGAAGTGGGTGCTGCCGCCGGCGTGGTCGCTGCGCTATCAGCAGCTCGGACGGTATGGCATCGTCATCCTGCTGGTGCTGCTGTGGACAGATATCGGGCGGCCGTTCTTCATGTTCTGGATGAAGCCGGTCACGTTGCTGGCTCAGACGGCGATTCAGGCGGTCTTTCCGTTCTTCCTCAAGTCACCCTACGCGATGGGAATCGGATGACCGCCACGGCGCAACCGGGCGAACCGTTCGTCGTCGAACTTCAGCAGTTCGAGGGCCCCCTCGACCTGCTGCTGACGCTGATCCGCGACGAGCAGGTCGACATCTACGACATCCCGATCGCGCGCATCGCCGAACAGTTCCTGGCGCGGATCAAGACGCTGGCGATCGACCAGGCCGCCGAGTACCTCGAGATGGCGGCTCGCCTGCTGCGCATCAAGGCGCAGCTTCTGCTGCCGCGGAACCAGGACGATGAATCGTGGGAAGATCCGCGCGCGGAACTGGTCAGGCGCCTGCTCGAGTATCAGCAGGTGAGGGAGATCTCGGATCACCTGGCGCGAATGGCCGAGGAGCGCCGCTCGCGATTCGCGCGGTCCTGGCTGCCGTCGCAGTCGATCGAGCCGCCACCGGCGCCGCTCTCGCTCTCGCTGGGTGAATTGCTGGCGGCGGTGGATCGAGTGCTCCGGATCGCTGGAGAGCCGCATCTGCACGACGTGGTTCCGCGGCCGCTGGATGTCGATGGCGCGATCCGGATGATCCGCTCATTGCTGGAACTGCGGGCCCGCGCGCGCTGGTACGACATCGTTCGTCCCTCGGCGGAGTCGTGGGAGGTGCTGTCGGCACTGCTCGCGCTCCTTGAACTGGCCCGGCGCGGTGAGTTGCGCCTTCGCCAGGCCACTCCCTTCGGCTCTCTGGTGATCACACGTGAATCCGCTGGCCAAGCTGCTTGAGGCGGCGCTCTTCGCGAGCAACCGCCCGGTCCCGGTGGACGAGCTGGCGGGACTCGACGCCGATGCGTCGCCGGCGGCCGTCGTCGCCGCGTTAGGCGAGATCCGCGACACGTATCAGACGAACGGTCATGGGGTCGAGCTCGTGGAACTGGGCGAGGGATGGCAGATCCTTACCCGGCCCGAGTACACCGACGCCATCGAGCGCGCCCAACTGGCGGCGAGACCGCATCGCCTGTCCGGGGCAGCCCTGGAAACGCTGGCCATCGTCGCCTATCGGCAACCGATAGGTCGTTCCGAAATCGAGGAGATCCGCGGGGTGAATTGCGGGGCCATCCTCAAGTCGCTCCAGGAGCGGGCGCTGATCGACGTGACGGGGCGCGGTGAGGGAATGGGTCGTCCGCTCCTCTACGGGACGACGCCCCTGTTCCTCGAACAGTTCGCGTTGCGGCACCTGGAAGAGCTTCCGCGCGCCGACGAGCTGGCGGTGACGCTGCGCGTGGAGCCCCGCGCGATCTGATGCCGACAACGATGCGGCTCCACCGCGCCCTGGCGCGGGCGGGCCTTGCATCGCGGCGCAGGGCGGAACTGCTCATCGGCGAGGGTCGCGTCAGGGTCAATGGCGCCATCGCCCATATCGGCCAGGGTATCGATCCCAGCGCGGACCTCGTCGAAATCGACGGCCGTCGCGTCAACGTTCACACCGTCCCGACGACCTGGATCGTCCTTCACAAGCCCGCCGGCATCATGACGACTCGTTCCGATCCACAGGGGCGGCGCACGGTGTTCGAACTGGTACACGACGTGCCGGGACTCGTGTACGTTGGCCGTCTGGACCTGGAGACCGAAGGCGTGCTGCTGCTCACCACCGACGGGGATGCGGCGAACCGGCTGACCCACCCTCGGTCAGGGATCGAACGGGTCTATGTGGCCACGGTGACGGGAGACGCCCGCGCGGCCGCCGATCGGGCGAGACGTGGAGTCATGCTGACCGACGGGTTGGTTCTGCCGAAGCGAGTGACGGTTCGGCAGGCGCCAGGTGGAAAGTGGCTTTTCGAGGTCGTGATCGCGGAAGGTCGAAAGCGGGAAGTGAGACGACTCTGTCGAGAGCTGGACCTACGGGTCGAGCGCCTGGTCCGCACGGCGTTCGGTCCGGTTTCGCTGGGGAACATGCCGGCAGGAACCACGCGGGCGCTCACAGGGAAGGAGCGGGGCGCATTGGCGAAGTTGATTGGGCGGTCTCCGGACGCTTCTGACGGGTCATGAGGGCCGGCGGCAGTGCAGATTCCTCACCAGGCACTGAAGGCTGGTTGCTGCTTACTGCTTACTGCTTACTGGTGCTGGCGCTGGTTGCTGGTTGCTGTGGCTGGGGCTTGAGCTCATTCCGACGAGGATCCCGTGAACGAACGAAGCAAGGCAGCGGCGACAAGCACGGCGGCGGTGGACACGTCCCTGGTGCAGGGAGTCCTGCAGCAGGTGGCGCGTCGGGTCGTGGGACAGGAGTACATGGTCGAGCGGTTGCTTATCAGCTTGCTCACCGGCGGGCACGTCCTGCTGGAAGGCGTGCCGGGTCTGGCCAAGACGCTGACGGTGCGCACCCTGGCCGAGACCATCCACACGACGTTCCATCGAATTCAGTTCACTCCGGACCTGCTGCCGGCCGACGTGCTTGGGACCCAGGTCTTCGACCAGTCGCGCGGTTCGTTCACAGTCAAGAAGGGTCCCATCTTCGCCAACATCGTGCTGGCCGACGAAATCAACCGGGCGCCGGCCAAGGTTCAGGCGGCGCTGCTCGAGGCCATGCAGGAGAAGCAGGTAACGTTAGGCGGAGAGACCTTCTTCCTCGAGGAGCCATTCCTCGTCCTGGCGACGCAGAACCCGATCGAGCAGGAGGGCACCTACCCGCTGCCCGAGGCGCAGATCGACCGCTTCATGCTCAAGCTCCGCGTCGGTTATCCGAGCCGCGAGGAGGAGAAAGAGATCATGCGGCGCATGGCGAGCGGCGAGCCGATCGCCGTCCAGGCGGTGGCGACGCCGAAGGCCATTCTCGAGGCGCGCCGCCACATCGCCGAGATGTACATGGACGAACGGATCGTGGATTACATCGTGGACATCGTGCTGGCGACGCGCGCACCCGCCGAAGCGGGGATGAAGGACCTGGCGCCCCTCATTGAATTCGGCGCCAGTCCGCGGGCGACCATCGCGCTGGCTCAGGCTTCCCGCGCTCACGCCTTCCTGCGTGGCAGGGCGTACGTCACGCCGGATGACGTGAAAGCGATTGCGCCCGACGTGCTCAGACACCGGGTGCTCACGACCTATGAGGCCGAGGCCGAGGAAGTGACGTCCGACGACATCATCAAGAAGATCCTGGCCACGGTGGAAGCGCCATGAAGACGGGGCCAGTGGCCAGAGGCCAGAGGCCAGAGGTGCGCCGAGTCACGAGTCACGAGTTACGAGTCACCACGTGATTCAGAAGGTTTCCGTCCCCCCAGAAGTCCTGCGCCAGGTGCGGCTCATCGAGTTGCGCACGCGGCGGCTGGTGAACTCACTGTTCGCCGGCGAGTACCGGTCCGTCTTCAAGGGTCACGGAATGGAATTCGCCGAGGTCCGCGAGTACCTGCCGGGTGATGAAGTGCGGTCGATCGACTGGAACGTCACCGCGCGCATGGGACGGCCCTTCGTCAAGGGATACGTCGAGGAGCGCGAGCTGACCGTAATGGTCGCCGTCGATCTGTCCGGCTCGTCACAGTACGGCACCGTGAGCCGCTTCAAGTCAGAAATGGCGGTAGAGCTGGCGGCGGTCCTGACCATGAGCGCCGTCCGCAACAACGACCGCGTGGGCGTTCTGCTCTTCACCGATCACGTGGAGCATGTTGTGCCGCCGGGCAAGGGCCGGAGGCATGCCCTGCGGATCATCCGTGACGTGCTGGTGCACCAACCTGAAGGGAAGGGCACCGACATCGGCGGGGCGCTGGAATACCTCAACCGTCTGCTGCCCCACCGCGCCATTGTCTTCGTGATCTCCGACCTTATCGATCCGGGGATTGAACGCCCGCTCAAGGTCCTGTCGCAGCGACATGACGTTGTGGTGGCGCCCCTGGAGGACCCGTCAGAGTGGATGCTGCCTGACATCGGAGTGGCGCGGTTCGTCGATCCGGAAACCGGTCAGGTCGTCAGTGTAGACACATCCGACAGGCGCGTGCGCGAGGGCTTTCGGAAGGCTTCCGATGCCGAGCGCGTGGCGCGCCGGCAACTGCTCCGTCGTCTTGCCATCGATGAAGTGCCAGTGAACACGAAGGACGGATATCTCGAAGCGCTGCTGCGGTTCTTCCGGGCCCGGGGAAGGCGGGTCAGGAGGCGGTGGTGAGCGCGCTCGCAATCCTCGCGTTGGTGCAGGCCGTCACGCTCAGCGGCCGGCTTCAGGGCGGCGTCACGATCACGCCCGACACGGTTCGCGTCGGCGACCCGTTTACCGTCTCGGTTCGTGTGCGAGCGCCGCTGGGCGCGTCCATCGAGTTTCCCGCCGCTCCGGATTCCGGCGGACCGGTGGAACTGCTCGATCCGGTGCAGATCACTACCACAGCCGACAGCGCGGCCATCGACCAGACGGCGTCGTACCGCCTCGCGGCGTGGCGCGTCGGGACCTTCCAGGTCCCGTTCGGCGATGTGTTCGTCAGGCAGGAGATTGGCAATCGGCGCGTCGAGGTGAGCGGCGTGGTGGTCCACGTCGTGTCGGTGCTTCCCGCCGACAGCGCCGGAGTGGAGCCAAAGCCACAACGCGCGGTCTTCACGTTCGGATTGCCGTGGTGGATCTGGGCGCTCGCGCTCGCGGTCGCGGTGGCGATTCTTGCCTTGATCGGCTGGCTGTGGCGCAGACGGCGACGCCGGCCCACGGTGCGCGAAGCACCCTATGCCATTGCCGAACGGGAATTCGACCGGGTCGAGGCGATCGGGCTGCTGGCTGCGGGCGAACGCGCCCGGCACGTGTCGCTCATGATCGAGGTGCTGCGAGACTACCTCGCCGCGGCCGTCCCCGGCGCATCGATCTCGCAGACGTCGACCGAGCTGGCCGGCGCGATACGTCGCGCCGGAATCGGGACGTACGCGCGCTGCGCGGCGCTGCTGTCTGAAGTGGATCTGGTGAAGTTCGCGCGCCGCCCGCTCACGTCCGATCGCGCGGCGGCACTCGGTCGTGAAGCGCGCGCGATCGCCGCCGCCGTTCAATCCGCCATGACCGCGGCCGAGAAGACCGCGAAGGCAGCCTGATGCGGCTCTTCGACTGGCCCTGGATGGCGGGCGCCTCGGTCCTCGTCGCGATCGCGATGGCATGGCTGGTCCGGGCCTCGTTCAAGCGACGGATCAAGCGCGTCGCCCGGCTTGGCACGCGCCAGCTCGTTATGCGGCTGGTACCGCCCAGCGCACTCCGGCTGCCTGGCGGCCGGGCCAGCCGGCTCGGCCTGGCGGCGCTGCTGTCGGCCGTCGCGCTGGCCGGTCCGCGCTGGGGAGAAGAGGCGACGATCCTCCGGGGCGAGGGGATCGACATCGTGCTCGCGCTGGACGCCTCGTTGTCCATGCTGGCGACCGATGAGCGACCGAGCCGGCTGGAGCGCCTCAAGCAGGAAGTGCGCCGGCTTCGCGCCGCCTCACGCGGCGACCGCTTTGCCCTCCTCGCCTTCGCCGGGCGCAGTTACATCCTGTCACCGCTCACGGTGGATGACGGCGCGCTCGATCTCTTTCTCGACAACCTCGACCCGTCGATCGTCGGCCAGGCCGGCAGCGCCATTTCACGCGCCATCACTCAGGGCACCGAGCTGCTGCAGGCCAGCCGTTCGGCGGGCGATCGCGCGCTCGTGGTGATGAGCGACGGTGAGGCTTTCGAGGATCAGCAGGAGATCATCGCGGCCGCCGACCGGGCAGGCAAAGCCGGTATCTCGGTGGTGACGGTTGGATTCGGGACGGACGATGGGTCGACGATCCCCATCCGCGAGGGCGATCGCATCGTCGAGAAGCGCGACGAGAACAACCAGATCGTCGTGACGCGCTACAATCCCGGGACCCTGCGCGCGGCGGCGGAGGCAGCGCACGGCACATTCATTGACGCGGCGACGACCGACAAGGCGACGCGGATCCGGCGCGCCCTGCAGGCGCTGCGCGCGACGTCCCGGCAGGTTGAAAGCGGCCGGAATGCGACGCCTCGATTCCAGCTTTTTCTCCTGCCCGCGCTCTTGCTCATCGTCGCGGACAGCCTCGCGTTGCGTCGACGCCGCCAGGG
>Ga0209751_10007471_pt1 | contig 10028 bp, 8 predicted proteins | sample RifCSP13_1_FD_184019 | JGI IMG/M metagenome (GOLD analysis project Ga0209751, IMG submission 184019) | Soil microbial communities from Rifle, Colorado - Rifle CSP2_sed 13_1 (SPAdes) (version 2) | ecosystem: Environmental > Terrestrial > Deep subsurface > Rock core/Sediment | place: Rifle...
CTGCACCGTGAGTCTGAGGGCTTAACATAGCGGCGTCCAGACCCGCGAGGGTATGCCGCAATCGTGGTTCGCGAGGATGCAGGTGATGGTGCAATCGACACCTTACTGGTGGGAAACCGCACCACCAACCGCCCCGCCTCAGGTCGCCGTGCGCTCCAAATGCGACGTCGTCATCGTCGGGGCCGGCTACACCGGGCTGAGCGCCGGCCTGACGCTTGCCCGCGCCGGCCGCGACGTTCAGATTTTCGATCGCCAGCGGCCGGGCGAGGGTGCCTCGACCCGCAACGGCGGCATTGCCAGCGGCAGCATCCGGCCCAGTTACAGGCAGATGGTGCGGAGATTCGGCAAGGCGCGTGCCGCCGCGATTCAATTCGAAGCCAAAGCTGCGCGTGAGGATCTGGCCGCTTTCATCGCGCACGAGGCGGTCGACTGCGAGTTTCAACTGACCGGTCGTTTCACCGGGGCGGCAATAGCTTCTGAGTACGAGGGACTTGCGCGCGAGGCCGATCTTTTGCGCAAGGAGCTCAAGGTTGAGGCCTACGCTGTACCCCGGTCGGAGCAGCACGGCGTGCTCGGCACTGAATTCTATCATGGGGGTCAGCTGCGCAACGATATTGGCGGCTTGCATCCGGCCAAGTTGCATCACGGCCTGCTGCGGTTGGCGCAGGATGCCGGTGCACTGGTCCACGGCGAAACAGCGGTCCTCGGCTTCGTCCAAAAGGCTGGCGGCTACCAGGTCGAAACGGCACGCGGCAGAGTGCAGGCCGACCACGTGATCGCCGGCACCAACGGCTACACCGACGGCTTTGATCCGTGGCTGCGCCGCCGGCTCGTGCCCGTGCGCAGCCGCATCATCGCCACGGCGCCGTTGTCGAACAACTTGATGGCCGAGCTGATGCCAAGGGGCGTGATGTGCGCCGAGACGCGCAAGCTGCACTACTACTACCGCCCGTCGCCCGACCGCACGCGCATCCTGTTTGGCGGCCGTGACGGCACCATTGCCGGCGAACCGGCTTGGCCGACGGACAACCTGCGCCGCGCGCTCAGCGACATTTTTCCCGTGCTCGATGGAGTCGACATCACGCACAGTTGGTATGGCCATGTCGCCATGAACCGCGACATGATCCCGCGCATCTTCTCGCGCCAAGGCATGCGCTACGCCGTTGGCTACTGCGGCTCCGGCGTGGTGTGGGCGCGCTGGGCAGGCCAGAAAGCCGCTTGGCAGATCCTCGGCGATGAACGGGGCGGGTCCGCTCTCGACTTCCGTCCGCCGGCCGCCGTTCCGCTCTTCAACGGCAAGCCCTGGTTCCTGCCGCTTGTCTTCGCGGGGTTGACGCTCCAGGACCGGCTCAACCGGCCGCGCCGAAGACAGCAGCGGCCCAGCGCACGGTGAGAGATCCTTCAAGCTGGGAACTCTGGGACCGCACGTGAACGGCGACTTCAGGGCACCAATACTTCGGGATTGAAGATATTGGGAGGTCTGCGGCCTTCGAGCAGCGCCAGGATGTTGTCGACGACCGTGTTGGCCATCTTCTCCCGCACCTCGACCACGGCGCTACCGAGATGAGGCGTCAACACTACGTTCGGGAGTTTCAGCAAGCCGGGCTCCGCCGCCGGCTCGCGCTCGAAGACATCGAGGCCGGCGCCGGCGATCTTGCGCTCGACGAGCGCGCGCACGAGCGCGGCCTCGTCGACGATTGGCCCGCGTGCCGTATTGATCAGAATGGCCGTTGGCTTCATGAGCGCGAGCTCGTGTGCGCCGATCTGATGAACGGTCTCGGGCCGCATCGGCGAATGCAGCGAGACGAAATCCGACTCCGCCAGCATCTGGTCGAGCGGTGTGTAGATCATGCTCAGCCTGCGCTCGTCGTCTTCCGCCATGCGACGCGGACCCCAATAGAGCACCCGCATGCCGAACCCGTGCGCGCGGCGGGCGACGGCCTGGCCGATGCGTCCCTTGCCGCCCACCAATCCGATCGTCTTGTTCCAGACGCCGGCGCCGAGCAGCTGGGAGGATTGCGAGCCGGGGAAGATGCCGCGGCGGACGAGCCGGTCGCCTTCGACAACGCGCCTGGCCACGGCCAGCAGCAAGGCGAACGCGGTATCGGCCGTCGACTCGACGGCCAGTGCCGGCACCACCGTCACCGGGATCTTCCGCGCCGTCGCTGCCGCGATGTCGGTGTTGTCGGGAGTGATCGACATCGATGCGATCATGCGCAGGCCCGGATTGGCTTGGATGACCTCGCGATCCACCTTGTCGTGCAGCAACGAGAAGAGAATGTCGTTGCGGCGCACGCCGGCGATCAGCGCAGCCTTGCCCAGTATGCAGCTCGCCTCGGGATTGACTTCGACGTCGGCAACAACGCGCAGCCGCTCGATTGCGCTGGCGGCAACGGGCTGAGTGACGAAGACGCGTGGGCGCATCAGCGCATCCACCGCACGACACCCGCGATGCCATCCACCGCGACCTGGGAGCCGTCGGGGATGCGCTTCGTCGCGTCGAGCACGCCGAGCACCATGGGAATGCCGCGCTCGCGCGCGAGCGAGGCAAGATGCGACGTCGAGCCGCCCAGCTCGGCGACGACGCCGGCAACCCGCGGCAAGATATGGCTCAGGGCCGGGCCGGCGACCCGCGTGACCAGCACGTCGCCCGCGGCCACGCGCGAGAGCTCGCACTCGCAGTTGACCACGACGGCGCGTCCCGACCCCCAGCCGATGCCGGCGGGATGACCGTTGAGCCCGGGGTGCTTGAGCCAGATTTCGTCCGGCACCTTGGTCGGCTCGACGTGCAACGGCCGCGCCTGCAGCAGCTTGAAGCCTGCATCGTCCGCCGCCCACTCGATTTCGACCGGCGTACCTAGAACGCTTTCCGCCTTGCGCAGCATCCGGCCGAGCGTGACCGCCTGGCCCGGGCTCAGGCATGGCTCGCGCACGAGATCTGCAGGCACCGCCTGTGGCATTGCGCCGATGCCGTGGCCGCACGTTTCGCGGTGATCCTTGCGGCCAGCTTCAATGCTGCGCACGACGCATTCGCGCGTGAGCGAAATGCGGTCGGGCACCACCTCGCCCTGCGCAATCGCAGAGCCGAGGCCCCAGGTCGCGCTGATGAGCATCTGGCCGTCGGCGGTTTCACTCAGACCGCCGCCCGAGGTGCGCGCATTCACCAGGGGCTGAACCAAGACAGCCATGGCGGTTGCAGCGGGGCCGAGGTCGTGATTGGCCATGTAGCGCCGGGCGGTCGATGTCCACAGCGCGGCCCAGCAGGCGCGCACGGCCGTGAGGAAGGCCGCCTCGTCCTCGATGCCGAGAAAGCTCTCGAACTGGCCGGCGAAATTCGCGCCCTTGCGATCCTCGATGAGGGCGCTGGAGCGCACCACGCCGGGCTCTCCGCTTGCCGCGCGCTGCGCGCGCCACGCCGCGAGCAGCGGCTCGAGAAGGGTTGGCGAGATCGGCCCCTCGTGGAGCCCGAGTCGGATCTCGACCGACAGCCGGCGGGCGGCGACCGCATCGGCAGCGGCGAAGGCTTCGATCATGGGCACGAGCCCAAGCTCTGCGATCTGCAGCCGGTAGGCATCGGCGGAGAGGCAGAAGCCGTCGGGCGTCGGCAGGCCGGCGCGATCGAGTTGGGCGAGGTTGGCAGCCTTCGGACCGACGCGATCGGGATCGGTCGCAGCGGCGGCGGTGAGCGGGACGATGAATTCAGTCATGAACGGGCCCTACGCTGGCTCGTCCCGAGCGATGCAGGGCAGGGGCTCGAGCCCGGCCATCCCGCTCGGGAGAGCACACCTATCCAAGAAGCTATTTCACATGATCGCCGTAGCCGGGGATCGGATCGACGACCGTGATCTGCTTGACGGGGAAGTTGGAGATGATCTCGATCGAGTCCTTGTGGACGATCAGCATCTCCTCGATGCGCACGCCGTAGCGGAAGCGCTTGCCGTGCTGGGTCTCCAGCGCGAAGGTCATGCCCTCCTTGATCTCGACGGGATGGTCGAGCGACCAGATGCGCGAGATCACCGGCGGGTCGTATTGCGCGAGCCCGAGGCCGTGGCCCCAGAGGTTGGCGGCCGCCTGATCCTCCTCGTGGTAGCCCCATGCGTCCTTGGCGGACGGCCACTTGAGAGCAATCTCGCGGGTCGTGGTGCCGGCCTTCACCGCGTTGATCGAATCGTAGAGCCAACCGAGCGCCTCGGCGTACGTATCCTTCTGCTCCTGAGTGGGTTCCTTGCCGACGCAGTAGGTACGGTAGTAGCAGGATTTGTAGCCGTTCCAGGTGAGCGCGGCCAAATCCATGAACACGATGTCGCCGGGTTGGATGATGCGGTCGGAGAAGTTGCGCCAGTTCGGCCATGTGTTCGGACCGGACGACACGATCACGTCCTCGACATCCTCCATGCCGGGGATGTTGTAGAGGTACTTCATGAGGTGTGCGGTCACCTGGTTCTCGGTGATACCGGGGCGGAGGAACTTCATGCATTCCCAGTGCGTGGCATCGCCGATGGCGCCGACGATGCGCATGCATTCTTGCTCATCGACGTTCTTGACCGCGCGCGCCTCCATCATCGGCGTCATGCCGTCGACCCAATCGATCTTCTTCTCCTCGAAGATACGCAGCATGTTGATGTCGACGAAGTCGCAGCCGAGCTTCTGCCCGGCGACACCGTGGCGCTTCATCTCCTCGAGGATGGCGTTGGTGAACTTGCTCACCTGCTGGATGGAGGCCGGGCCGGCCGCACCTTTGATCCAGGCGTAGGAATAGCGGATGTTCTCCTTCGGCAGCCAAGGCGTATGGCGCTCGATCTGGAAGCCGAGGTCGCCCTGCTCGAACAAGACCGGCTGGCCATCGCCGCACAGCAGCGCGTAGCGCAGGCCAGGTTTCAGGCGGTTCCAACCGGGCGTGAGTGTCCCCGTGATGTAACGCACGTTCTCGTCGTACATGCACAGCACGGCGCCAAGGCCGTGCTTCTTCATCATCTCGCGTGCACGCTCGGTTCGGTATTTGCGCAGGCGGTCCCAGTTGATCCGCTGCTGCCAATCCATTCCGACGATGCCGAAGTTCGCCGTACCCATGTAGACCTCCCCGACTCGATGTGCGCGAGCCCACGCGGCGCAATCGACTGCTGTCACGATGCTAATTCAAGCAACGGCCCATAACTTGACGTTGGTCAAGGTTGTCGTCCGTCACGATTTAGGCCCAGGAAGCAGAGGCAGGTCAAGCATGTGGTTCCTCACGCGCCTGTCCTTCCACGCCCGTGCTGGACGCATCAACGTCTATCGGCTCTTCACCGTGACGCTCGTGATCGCCGGGGCGCTGTCCGGGCTGGCAGGCGGCCTGCATGCGCCCCTGATCATGGTCGACCCGCAGATGGGGCTCGAGGTGCTGGCGATGGCCTTCATGGTCGTCATCATCGGCGGTCTCGGCACCATCAAGGGCATGTTGGTGTCCGGCTTCCTCCGTCGGACAAGTGGTATCCCTCGGTTCCCTGATCTATGCGCCGCTGGCGCAGATGGCCCCCTTCGCTATCATGTTGCTGATTCTGCTGATCGAGCCGACGGGCCTTTACGGCGGCCCGCTGCCGAAACGGCAGGACGCGGGCGTCAGGCGGCCGGCCCGGCCGCTTTCGGCCGCATGAGATGCCCGGCTTGCGGCGCCCGCCGAGGCCCGTGCGGAAGCGCTGCCTCGGGCCGACCGCCGGTCCGCCTGGAGCCTGATGCCGCCATTGCGCCGGCCTGCGTCGAGCGATTGCAGATCACCGAGATGGCCGCGTCGGCGTGATATGCTTCACCCGAATGGGGGAGGACGACAATGACCGCGAACCAATCGCATATCCCAACCGAAGTATATCTCGATTTCCTGGGAAGAACGATCCAAATCAACTGGAATTACCACGCCGTCCTGATGGTCGGGATCTGGGTCGTGCTGGTGCCGCTCTGCATCATCACGATCAGATTCGGAAAACCAAAACCAACGCTCAATGGCATCCGGGAGGAAGTCAGGCTCAAAAATATAGTCTGGTGGTGGTTCAGCGTTCACAAATTCGGTCTTTACCTGGCAGTCGGCCTGTCGCTCGTCGGCTTGGCCGTGGCGTTGACGGCCAGCCGCGGCTTCAGCGGCTCCATGCATTCGGTGTTCGGAATCACGACGATCGTGCTGGGATGCTTGCAGGTTGTCTCCGGCCTGCTCAGAGGGAAACACGGCGGCAGAAACTACCATAAAGCCGACCCGAACGATCCCGCGACATGGCGTGGCGATCATTACGACATGACCCCGCGCCGGCGGAAGTTCGAGGCCTATCACAGAACCGCGGGCTATTTCGCCGGCTTTTTCGCGGCCGGCGCGGTAGCCTCCGGCCTGATGCAATATCCGATGCCGGTGCTTGCAGCCGTCGTTCTGATCATCGTGCTTGTCGCGCTCGTGCTGTGCATCGTGCTGGAGTACAAAGGGCTGCGCTACGACGGTTACCGCGCGGCCCATGGCTACAACCTCGAGCATCCCTACAACAAAGAACGCGAATTTCTGTAACGAAGTCTCTGGCGGCAGCTCAACGGCAGGCCGCGATGTCAGGAGCGACGCGAATGACCGGTCAAAACCTGCCCGCGCCGGATTACGTCCGGAACATGAAGCTGATCGGACATTCCGATCAAGGTGGACGTCCGGACGGCGTGCAGGTGATGGTCAACAAGGGCTACGCCTTCGTCGGCCATATGTTCTCCAAGGGATTCAGCGTGATCGATGTGCGCGATCCGCGCAATCCCAAGCCGGTCAAGTACATCCCCGCGCCGGCGAATACCTGGAACATCCACTTGCAGACCCACGGCGACCTGTTGCTGGTGGTCAATGCCAAGGACATGTTCGCTGCGGCGGAGTTCCAGGACGAAAGGCAGTATTACAAAGGCTCGCTGGGCAAGAAGGTCGGAACGGCCGACGCGGCGCAGGCCCGCGCGCGCGATTGGACGGCCGGCATGGCCGTCTATGATATTTCAAACCCGGAAGAGCCGCGTCGGATCGGCTTCATGCCGGTCGAAGGCGGCGGCATTCACCGCATCTGGTATGTGGGCGGCCGCTGGGCCTATGTCTCGGCGTTGCTCGACGGCTTCACCGACTACATCTTCATGACTGTCGATATGTCCGATCCTACCCGGCCGAAAGAAGCCGGCCGCTACTGGCTGCCCGGCATGAACGTGGCTGCCGGCGAAAAACCGGACTGGGCGCCGACGCGACGCTATGGGTTGCACCACGCCATCGTCCACGGCGACACGGCCTATGGCGCCTGGCGCGATGCGGGGCTGGTGATGATGGACGTTTCGGACCGAGCCGCCCCCAGGCTCATCACCCATCGCAACTGGTCTCCACCCTTCGGGGGGGGCACGCACAACTGCCTTCCACTGCCCGATCGAAATTTGATGGTCGTTCTGGACGAGGCGGTGCTGGATAATTGCGAGGACGGCATCAAATACATCTGGATGTTCGATATCCGCGAGCCGTCAAATCCGATCAGCATATCGACATTCCCTACTCCGGCCGAGGCCGATTATCCGAATAAGGGCGCCCATTTCGGGCCACACAATATTCATGAGAATCGTCCGGATGGGTTGGTCAGCTCGAAAATCATTTTTGCGACCTATCAGAACGCCGGCATCCGCGTCTTCGACATAAGCAATGCCCATCGTCCCGCGGAGGTCGCGGCTTTCGTTCCGCCTGCACCCAATCGCCTGGTCGACCACCGCCCGAATCGACCCAAAGTCATCCAGTCGTGCGACGTTTGGGTGTCCGCCGATGGCCTGATCTACAGCAACGACTACAATGGCGGTCTGTTCATTCTGGAGTATCAGGGGTGAAGCGCCCGCCGGCGTCGCGCCTCTGCGCCTGATGTCCGTTCCGTGCGAGGAGCGGATGTTCCGCACGCACTGGTCCGGCTCTTGGATTGGGCGGCAGCGAGCGCACAGGCGCCCCAACATGATTGATCCACAAAGTCGACGCTGGAGTACCGGCGCGGCTTACAGAAAGCCGATTGAAAGCCAGGGCACGGCCGCGACGATGATGACGCCGATCAGCAATGCGCCCAGATAGGGCCAAATTCGCGTCATTGCCTCATCGGGATCGACATTCCCGATCGCGCAGGCGGTGAAGAATCCCACACCGAACGGCGGCGCGAACAGCCCGATGCCCATGGCGAGAATGACCACCATCGAATAGTGCACGTCGTGGATGCCCATCGTCCGGGCGATCGGGAAGAGCAAGGGTGCAAGCAGCACGAGTGCCGGCACCCCCTCCAGAACGCTGCCGAGAATGACGAAAACGATGATGCTGAGCCCCAGGAACCCCGCCGCGCCGCCAGGCACCTTTGCCATTGTGATCGCCAGCGTGTGGGAGAACCCCGACTGGGTGATGGCCCAAGCCATGGCGGTCGCGGTGCCGACAATGAAGAGGATCGAGCCCGACAAGGACACGGTGTCGACCAGCATCGGCCAGACTCGGCGCCACTCGAATTGGCGATAGATGAGGATGCCCGCGACGACGGTGTAGGCAATGCCGATGGTCGAGACCTCGACGGCCGTGGCAACGCCCTCGACCACGGCTGCGCGAATGATGAACGGCAGGATGAGCGCGGGGACGGAAATGACGAACGCGCGTGCGATCTGTGCCACGGTCGCGCGCTTTCTGGTCATGTGGTCGTCGTCGCCCGACCGGAAGTAGGCGACAACGGCGAGCGTCAAGGCGAGCACGGCGGCAGGCAGAAGCCCGCCAGTGAAAAGTGCCGCGATCGAGACGCTGGCGACCGAGCCGATCACGATCAGGACGACGCTCGGCGGTATGGTTTCGGCCATGGCTCCGGATGCCGCCAGCAGCGAAACCAGCTCTCCGGGCTTCATGCCGCGAGCCTTCATTTCGGGAAACAAGACCGGCGCCACCGCCGCCATGTCGGCAGCTTTGGCTCCCGATATGCCGGAAACGAGGTACATCGCGCCGAGCAGCACATAGGAAAGACCGCCACGAACATGGCCGAGCAGGGAAGCCAGGAAACCCACCATTGCCCTCGCCATGCCTGTCATGTCGATCAGAATGCCGAGAAGGACGAACAAGGGGATGGACAGCAGCAGCAGATGCGACATGCCCTCGTCCATGCGACTGACGACCACGCTGAGAGGTGCCCTGGTCGCCAGGGCGACATAGCCGACGGTGGCAATACCGAAAGCGAAGGCAATCGGGACGCCTGCTGCCACGGCCACACCGACCCCAAGGACGAAGAAAATGAGCAGATTGTAGTTGCCCAACCCCATGAACACGGGCCGCGCCCACCACAGAGCCGCACAGGCAAGCGCGACGACTGCCACGCCCGCCGCCAGGAACGCGCGGCTCGGAGAGATGACGAGCAGCCGCAGCAGCGAGAGGAGGGCGATCAGCACCGCCCCTACGGCAACGGCTGAGGCCCGCCAGGAATTGCTGATATCGAGGCCTGGCGTCCTGACGATCGCCTCCTCGATGCTGTAGTCGATCGCCGGATAAGCAAGAATGAGGACAAAGGCGGCAACCACCAGCAGAACGATCACTTCGATTTTTTGGCGCAGCTGCGGACCGGCTCGGCTGATGAAAGCCGTCAGGCGCATGTGCACGTTGCGCCGCGTCGCCACGACCGCGCCGAGGGTCGAGAGCCACACGAACAGCGTGGACGCCAGCTCATCGGCCCAGATCAGCGGATTATGGAAGAGGTAGCGTGCCACCACGCAGGCGAACAGCAGCGCGACTTCGAAGACGAGAATGGCCGAGGCGACGAGCGCTACTGCCGATCCCAGCAGCGCCTCGACGTTCCCGATCCACCTCCGCGGTGGAGAGCCTGCGGGTTGAGCGCCACCAGGTGCGTGCGACACGAATGAGCGCCGGCGTCAGGACAGATTTCCGCTGTACCGCTCGAGGATCTTCCACGGCTCCTCGCCGTACTTCTGGCGCCACTCCCCGTAGAAGCCTGCGGTCTTGAGCGCCTGCTGGAAGGGCTTCTTGTCCACGGTATTGAAGATCAGCCCCTTCT
>Ga0209751_10007474_pt1 | contig 10026 bp, 10 predicted proteins | sample RifCSP13_1_FD_184019 | JGI IMG/M metagenome (GOLD analysis project Ga0209751, IMG submission 184019) | Soil microbial communities from Rifle, Colorado - Rifle CSP2_sed 13_1 (SPAdes) (version 2) | ecosystem: Environmental > Terrestrial > Deep subsurface > Rock core/Sediment | place: Rifle...
CACCGCCTCCGCGGGCACGAGCACGGGACAGCCCTTCGGCGTGATGCGCCTGCCCCCCGACGTCACCCCCGAGGACGGGACCTGGATGCCGCTCGCCTGCACGACCCAGCTCGGTGTCCGGAGGGCGGAGCTGTCGCTGGGTGAGTCCGTGGGTGTCGTCGGCCTGGGCATGCTGGGGCAGCTCGTCGTGCAGTACCTCCGTGTCGCCGGCGCCCGGCGCATCGTGGCCATCGACACCGTCAAGGGACGGCTGGATGTGGCCCGCGCCCATGGAGCCACGCACGTCCTCGAGTGCGATGCGTCGGCCGCCCGCGCGCCGGTCGAGGAGCTGACGGCGGGACGGATGCTGGACGTCGTCTTCGACGTCACCGGACACCCGGCGGTGCTGGCCCCCGCGACCCGGCTCCTGCGCCGCCTGGGGCGGCTCGTCCTGCTCGGCGACACGACGACGCCCTCGCGCCAGCACCTCGGCCCCCGCGTCCTCGCCGACTCGCTTTCGATCCTCGCCATCCACGCCCTCATGCGACCGGACACCGCCACCGAGTTCAACCCCTGGACAGCGGAGGAGATGACGGCCCTCTTCTTCGACTACCTGCGTCAGGGCCGGATGCGCGTCGGGGACCTCGTCACGCATCGTGATTCGCCGCGGGAGGCCCCTCGCGTCTACGAGGGCCTCCTCAAGGACCGCTCCTCCATGATCGGCGTCGTCTTCGATTGGACGGTCCTGTGACCACGCCGATGTCCCAGTTGGCCTTCGGTTATCACCGTCCGCTTGCACGCGCGACGGCGGCGCGGATCCCCTCGAGGCTCCGCTCCACGTCGGCCTCAGTAGTGGCCCAGCCGCTGACGCTGATGCGCATCGCGGTGTGGCCCTGCCACTCGGTGCCTCCGCACCAGCAGACCCCGCCCCGCTGCACCTCCGCGATCACCCGGCGCGTCCGCTCGGGCGCGCCGAAGGATACGAGGACCTGGTTGAGCACGACCTCGTTGAGGACCGCGTGGCCGTCGGTGCCGAGGGCCTCGGCGAATCGTCGCGCGTGACGGCAGGTCCGCTCCAGAAGCCCGCGCAGCCCGGTGCGACCCAGGGAGAGGAGCGCCGCCCAGACCTCCACCCCTCGCGCCCGTCGCGAGAAGTCGGGCGTGTACTGGTCAGGCTCACGCGCCTCGCTCTCGGTCAGGTACGCCGCCCGGGCCCGGAGGGCGGCGCGGAGTTGCCCCGGGTCGCGCGCGAACACGATCCCACAGTCGTAGGGGACGTTGAGCCATTTGTGGGCGTCGGTGGCCCACGAATCGGCGCCCTCGAGGCCGGCGGCGAGAGGGGCGAGGGCGGGGCTGGCGCGCGCCCAGAGGCCGAACGCCCCGTCCACGTGGACCCAGGCGCGCGCCTCGCGGGCCCGGCCCACGATCGCGGGGGCGGGATCGAAGGCCCCGGTGTTGACGTTGCCGGCCTGGAGGCACACCACGGTGCGCTCATCGAGAGGCGGCATCGCGTCCTCGCGGATCCGCCCCTGCTCGTCCACCCTCACGCGCTCGACACGGTGGCGGCCGAGGCCGAGGAGGGCGAGGGCCTTGAGCACGCTCACGTGGACCTCGTCGCTCACCACCACGCGTAGCGGCGGCGCGCCGAAGAGCCCGTTCGCCTCCACGTCCCAGCCCGCGCGGGCCAGGAGCGCGTGTCGCGCGGCGGCGAGTCCCGCGAGGTTGGCCGTGGTGGCACAGGTCACGAAGCCGCCTCCCGTCCCCGCGGGTAGGCCGAGGATGTCCACGAGCCATGCCAGGGCCACGTCCTCGAGGGCGGCGGCGACGGGCGACGTCGCGCGCAGGCCCGCGTTCTGGTCCCAGGCGGCCGCCAACCAGCTCGCGGCCAGAGTCGCCGGCAGCGAGCCTCCGATGACGAAGCCGAAGTAACGCGGTCCCGCCGTGGCCATGGTCGCCGGGGAGCCGGCTTCGTCGAGGAGAGCGAGGACCTCCGCCGGTGGCAGGCCTTCCTCGCCCAGCGCCAGGCCGAGGCGCGCGAGGCCGACCAGGGCCTCGGGGGAGGGGGCGACGTCCCGGGTACCGAGTCCATCGAGGTAGCAGACGGCTCGCGCCGCGGCGTCGAGAAGCAGTGGCGAGAGGGACATGGCGGCCTCCAGGCGACGCGCATCATAGCCCGGGCGTCGACCTCGTTCATCGCCGCGGCGCCGCGTCAGTCCGACGAACTCTCCCCCACGCGCACTCGTAACCCGTTGGAGCGATGGAACGAGGCTGGCCCCGTGCTACTCGGGGATAGACGAGAGGCCAACGCCATGGTATCGTGGGCGATACCATGCCCCAAAGCCCCAGGGTGGTCGTGGACACGAACGTGGTGGTCGCCGGTCTGCGCTCCCGACGGGGAGCGGCCTTCCGCCTGCTCTCAGAGATCGGCAAGGGCCGTTTCGAGATCGCCCTCTCCGTCCCCTTGGTGCTTGAGTACGAGGATGCCCTGCTCCGCCACTCGAAGGTCACCAACCTCGGCCAGGCGGACGTCGATGCTGTCCTGGACTACTTCTGCAAAGTGGCCCACCCGCAGCAGATCTTCTATCTGTGGCGACCGCTTCTCCCCGATCCAAAAGACGATCTCCTCCTGGAGCTTGCGGTCGCGGCCCGCTGCCAGTCGATCATTACCTACAACACCCGTGACTTCGTTGGAGCCGAGAGGTTCGGTGTTGGTGTTCTGGAGCCAGGTCCCTTCTTGGCTGGTCTTGGAGTCCTCAAATGAGCACGCTCAGTGTCCGTCTTCCTAACTCCCTTCATCGTCATCTGCGAGAGGTCGCCGTGCGAGAAGGAGTGTCGATGAACCAGCTCATCAGCTCTGCCGTCGGTGAGAAGCTGGCCGCCCTCATGACGGAGGACTATCTTGCTCGCGCAAGACGCGGCAACCGGAAGGCGTACGAGAATGTCCTGCGTAGGGTTCCGGATGTCGCTCCAGAGGAGAGAGACAAGCTGTCGAACAAGCGGATGCAGCTGACGAGGTCCGCGAAGGCGAAGCGGCGCGGCCCTCGCAGCTGATCCGCGGTGTTGGACGAGCATTAACCCGCGGCACCGGGAGGACGTACGCCTGACCCGAGGAGGTCCCATGGCCAGAGTTCTGAAAGCCATATTGCTCGTCCTTCTCTGCGTAGTATCGCCCGGCGTTGCTCTGGCCCAGGATACGGGCCAGGCCACCAAGACCTCGAAGTCGGAGGACATTCGGCGTCTGCTCGAAGTCACTGGAACGGTGCACATGGGCGAGCAGATCATCGATCAGATGCTAGACATTCAGCGGCGGGCCTTGCCGGAAGTACCTGAGGCGCTCTGGGAAGAGATTCGAAAGGCGTTCGATACCAATGAGATGGTCGAAATCATCACTACCTTGTGGGACAAGCACTTCACGCAACAGGACATCCGCGGACTTATCGTCTTCTATGAAAGCCCTCTGGGTACGAAGCTTCGCCAAGTTCAACCGCAGATCCTCCAGGAATCCATGGCGGCTGGCCAGGCGTGGGGGATGAGGGCCTTCAAGAAACTGAAGGACAAGCTGCGGGAAAAGGGCTATTCGGTAACTGCTTGAGATAGAGGGGAGTGCCGCGCCCAACCTAGTGCTGCCTCAAAGATCCGTGGCGTGGGGGCGTCACAGGCCTTGCACCGTCCGGCCCTGTGGTCCGCTGACGAGGCACCGCTGTGATCGCGGGCGGCCTGGAGCCTGGCAGCTGAGCCACGTTGTTGGGTGTCTCATGAGGAGATCACACAGTGAGTGAGGCTTGGCAGAAGCGGCTCTTGTTCGTTGCGGCCGCATGGAACGTGCTCGGCGGCGCGAGTGCAGTCTTCGATCCGGCGCAACACTTCGCCCAGATGTACACCGCCTCGTTGGCGATGGACGAGCCGCTGCAATTGTTCTTCTTCCGCTGCACATGGATCAACGTCATCGCATGGGGTCTCGCGTATCTCTTCGCCGCAATGCATCCGGGTTCAAGAGCTCCTGTGCTTCTTGCCGGCGGCGCCGGAAAGGTAGTCTATTTCGCAGCATGCTTCGCGCTCTTCACCAGCGGCGTCGGCAAGTCGCTCCTACTGGCTACGGGTGTCTTTGATCTTGCCCTCGCGGCGCTGTTTCTTCTTGCCGCCCTCGCGCGGCCGTCCGCTCATGTCATGCCTTAAGCCGCTCGCACTGGTGACCTGGCGATGAGGTTGGTTTCGATCAACGTAGGGCGTCCAAGAGAAGTCACCTGGCATGGGAAGACTGTACTGACCTCAATCTGGAAGGAACCTGTCAGTGGCCCCGTCCGCGTTTCAACCCTCAATCTGGAGGGCGACCGGCAAGCTGATCTCTCCGTGCATGGCGGAACCGATAAGGCTGTCTACGTCTACCCGGCTGAGCATTACAGCTATTGGCACAGCCAGCTCTCCGGGGCGGAGCTTTCCTGGGGAGCCTTCGGCGAGAACTTCACGACGGAGGGGCTGTCTGAAGATGGCGTCAAGATCGGGGATCGGCTTCGGATCGGCTCCGCGGAGTTCTTGATCACGCAGCCGCGCATGCCGTGCTTCAAGCTCGGCATCAGGTTCGATCGGCCCGACATGGTCAAGCTTTTTCTCCAAAGCAGGCGCACCGGGTTTTACCTCGCCGTCGTGCGCGAAGGGGAAGTCACCGCGGGCGATCCGATCCACTTGGGCGCTCGGCAGGAGGACAGCCTGACGGTTGCTGACATTGTGAGCCTCCACACCGTTGACTCCGAGAACCAAGAGCGACTGCGTCACGCGACTCGGCTCTCTGGACTGCCTGAAGGCTGGAGAGACTACTTCCGAAAGCGGTTATGGGAACCGGATGCTTGACTCTTACTGGCCCTACGCCGACGTGATCTTCCTGAGTCGCGATTGAAGCGCGGGCGTGCCGGCTATAACCGCGGCCGGCGACCTGTGACCCGGCGCCAAAGGCCGTACACGGGGAACCCCGCTGCCGCTATCAGAAGGCCCCAGAGCGGCGAGTAGTTGGGTGTCGGGCGGCCGATCTCGTCCCTGACGATGGCCAGGAGCCCCGCCAGCGAGCCAGCGATGAAAACGAGCGGCACCCAGGGATGGAGCGGCGTGCGGAAAGGCCGGGGCGCCGCTGGCATCCGCCGGCGTAGGACGATCACCGCGCCGACCGCGAAGAGGAGAGCGAACCACTCCACGACCACGAAGTAGGTCGTGAGGGTGTCGAAGTCGCGCAAGAGGCCGACGAGGACGAGCGCCCCTGCCGCGTGAATCAGGATCGCGGCCAAGGGGGTCGACCACCGCGGATGCGCGCGCCCGAGGAACGCGAACGTGAGGCCGTCGCGGGCCAGGGCGTAGGCCACGCGCGGCTTCGCGAGGATGTTGCCGTTCAGGGCGCCGAAGACGCTGCAGAGGATGGCACCGCTGATCAGGGTGGCTCCCAGGGGACCGAGCCATTGGCCCATGATCTGCTGCGGCACGCCACCCGTCGCGCTGGCCATCACCTCCGGAGACAAGGCGTAGAAGTAGCCGACGTTCGCCCCTAGATAGAGCGCGACGATCGCGAGCATGCCGACAATGATGATCCGCCGCATCAGCTTCTCGGGGCCGAGGACCTCGCCCGCGATCATGCTGACCGCGATCCAGCCGTCGTAGGCCCAGATGACCGAGGCCGCGCCCCGGCCGATGTTCTGTCCTCCTCGGGGAAGGGGGGCGAGATGGCCGAAGCTGCCGCCCGGCAGGGCGAAGGAAGCGGCCATGAGCGCCAGAAGCGCTCCGACCTTGACCAGTGTCAGGATCGTCTGAACGGCGGAGCTGAGTCGCGCCCCGAGGAGATTGACGGCGGACAGAGCGAGGATCGTGAGGCCGGCGAGGGCGGGGATGCTCCCGGGCCGCGTCGGGTCCGCCCCCACGAGGCCCACGAGCAGCTCCGCGAAGAACGTCGCCAGCGCGCCGATGGTGGCGGGCGTCGTCACGAGGAGATACAGCCAGCCGAAGACGAAGGCGGCGCCGTCTCCGTAGGCGGTGCGCAGGAAGACGTAGGCGCCGCCCGTCTCCGGGAGCATCGAGCTCAGCTCCGCGAGCGCCAGCGCGCCGCAGAGACTCACGAGGCCGAAGAACGCCCACAGGCCCAGGATCGCGACGGGATCGCCGACGTCGCGGGCCAGGGTGTAGGGCTTGCGGAAGATGCCGCTGCCGATCGTGATGCCCACGATGAGGGCGAGCCCTCCCCCGAAGCCGATGACACGCTTTAAGCCGGCGGGCGGGCCCGTATCGCCCATCTGCTTCATGGGAGTGATCGAGGGGACGATGCTGGCCGCCTCGCTGCGAGGGAGACTACCGCCGAGCGGCCTCGAGTTCCAGTCTCACCCGCCGAGCCTCTCCTTCGCCCCCGGCCTTCCCGAGGTGGGCCTGGAGCACGAGGGCGTTGTGCCCGGCGCCGAGGATGATCCCGTCCCAGTCGGCCGAGCTCACGAGACCGTCGACGGCACCAGGGGGTGAGAGGCGACGACGCTCAAGGGTTGCGCACGCAGTCGAGGGTCAGCGGGATGCGCGCCCCTGCCTCTACCATCTCGAAGTCGCGCGGCCGCAGCGCCGCGAGGTCGCGCGCGCCCAGCCGCCCCTGCCACTTGGCCCGCGTGAAGCGGTCGCTCTGCGCGGTGAGGGCGATCTGGCCTCCGTCCGCGAGCAGTATCCCGTAGCGCTGCATGGCGCGGGCGACGGTTCTCGCCGCCCCGGGGAGCGCCTCCAGGGGATAGTCCGCCCGCAGGCGGAGCCGCGCGCCGTACGGAGGCGCTTGGGGGGGACCGGTGGTCGCGCGCGTGCCGTGGGTCGCGGGATGGACGTACTCACCGCGCCGGATCCGCGCGTTGGGGAGGATGAACCGTATGGCGTGGTCGATCGAGCCCGCCGCGACCTCGTCGGCGGAGAAGAGGAGCGGCGCGATCGGGTACCCCGCGGCGTCCGCGCTCGTGCACTGCTCGCCGCGTCCGCTGGGCGGGTACACGCGCGTCATGTCCCACACGGCGAGGCAGCCCCCGAAAAACCGTCCCCCGACGATGTTGGCGCGCCACATCTCGAACAGACGCTGGCGCTGCCGGTCGAAGACGATCAGGTGGCAGTCTCCGTCGCCCCGGCACTCGTAACCCTCCTCGCCCTCGAGGGCGCCGCCGGGCGGAACCGGGACCGGGTCGAGGTCGCAGTCGGGGCGGAAGTGGTCTGCGGTCGGCGTGAAGGCCAGGAGCGGCGTCTGGGGTGTCGCCTCGAGCACCTCGATCGAGAAGTCGATCCGCATCTCGCCGGTGCCCCAGCCGACGGAGTCGAGGTACGGGATGACGTCCCTCGACTCCGGGTCGAGGGGGTCCCAGGAGACGTCGCGATACCAGACCGCCTCGGGGGGGAAGTAGCCCGCGCCGGCTGAGGCTGACGGAGACGGCGCGGGCGGCGGCGTGCCCGAATCCGAGGCGCCGCCCGCCCCCCCGCAGGCCCATAAGAATATGAAGACGGCCGCCGCACCGACCCCGGCCAGCCAGCGACGCGCCTGTCCCGACCGACCGCGGTGAGAGGTCAAGACGCCCTCACGATAGCCGTTTCCGCACCCGGAGAGAAGCGTTTTCTTTCGTTTCTTGTTTTTTTCTTGCGTTTGCCCGGCCGACCCCCCTAGAATCCGCGGGCGGAGCAAAGTCCCTGAAGACCGTCCAGGCCATCGACTACGCCGTCATCGCGGCCTACATGGCGCTGATGCTGGGCATCGGCTACTTCTCGATGCGCCTCAACACCGGGGCCGCCGACTACTTCAAGGGCGGCAATCGCATCCATTGGCTCGCCGCGGGCCTGTCATCTTTCATGAGCGGGTTCTCGGCCTGGACCTTCACCGGGGCGGCCGGCCTCGCCTACCAGAAGGGTCTGGTCGCGATCCTGCTCTACGTGGGCAATGCCTGCACGTTCCTCCTCGGCTACTTCGTCTTCGCCGTCCGCTGGCGGCGCGCGCGCATCTCGACGGTGATGGAGTACCTGGTGGAGCGCTTCGACGAGCGGACGCGCCAGGCCTTCTCCTGGACCACCATCCTCTTCCAGCTCTTCATCGGGGCGAGCATGCTCTACGGCCTGGGGCTCTTCATCGGCCCCGCCTGCGGCTGGCCCCTCTCCTGGACGATCCTCGGCTGCGGTGCGGTGATCCTCGCCTACTGCGTCGTGGGGGGCCTCTGGGCGGTGGTCATCACCGATTTCCTGCAGGCGGCGATCCTCCTGCCCTTCACATTGATCATGGCCGCGCTCTCGCTCTGGCGTCTGGGAGGCCTTAAGGAGCTCGTCTCCGCCCTGCCCCCGGAGATGACCTCGCTCCGGCTGACGCCCGACTTCGGCTGGACCTACGTCGTGTGCTGGACGGTGATGGTGAGCTTCGGCTACAACACCGCGGCCATGGCCCAGCGCTACTTCAGCGTCAACGACGAGCGGTCGGCGCGGAGGGCCGCGCTCCTCTGCTTCGCACTCTTCTTTCTCGGTGCCTTCATCTGGTTCATCCCGCCGCTCGCCATGCGGGCGGCGCGGTCCGACCTCGCGGCGGTGTGGCCCGGGCTCTCCAACCCTCACGAGTCGTCCTACGCGCTGGCGGCGGTGACGCTCCTCCCGAACGGCCTCATCGGCATCATGCTCGCCGCGATGCTCAGCGCGACGATGTCGAGCGTCTCCGGTCTGCTGAACGTCCACTCCGGGATCATCTCCCGCGACATCTTCCCCACCCTCTTCCCGAAGCGGGCGGGCGACGCCGAGAAGCTGACCGTGGGCTGGACGGCGACCTTCGGTGTCGGCGCGGTGATGATCGCCCTCGCCATGACCATGGCCGCGAGGGGCGAGAGCGTCTTCCAGGTCATGCTGACCTTCAACACGATCATGTCGCTCGCCTACGGCCCGCCGGCGCTCCTCGGTCTGGTGGTGAGACGAACGCCGCCGTGGTCGGGCCTCGTTGCTTTCGCGGTGGCGCTCCTCATCGGATGCTGGGGCAGCTTCGTGGAGGGATGGGGCCTCGTGGCCAACGTCGCCGTCATCGTGCCGACGTCGACGGCGATCTTCATGCTCAGCGCGCTTCTCGACCGTCGCGAGGGCGTTCGCTGCGATGCGCTCTTCCGCCGCCTCGACACCCCGGTCGACGTGCGGGCGGAGCTCGCGGATTCCCCTGACCCCACCGCGGCGGTGTTCCGCTTCCTGAGCCGTGCCACGGCCCTGGTCGGGCTGTTCAGCCTCTCGCTGATCTTCGCCGCCGCACCCGAGGACCGGGTAACCGTGGTCGCCTACGTGGCGGTGACGCTGGGCCTGTCCGTGGGTCTCCGGTTCGTCCGTGGCGCGGGCGGGCGGGCCGCGCTCGGGAGGTCCACGTGAGCGGGATCGCCAAGCGCCGGGCGCTCATTGCCGCGCTCCTCGGCACCTGTCTCGGCGCACCGGCGTGGGCGGGTGTTCGCTCCGTCTGGGCCGTGGACGACGGCGAGAGGGTCGAGCGCGACGACCTCGCCCATCCCCGACGGTCCGGGAACTCGGTGTGGGACGGCGACCGCGTCCGGCTTTTCGCGGCGCGGAACGAGGTCGTCGCGTTCCAGATCATCGTAGAGGCCGACTCCGCGGGGATCCAGGCGCTCGCGGCGAGGCTCCCGGAGCTGCGAAACGGCGAAGCACGCATCGCCTACGCCCCGCCGGCGCTGGACCCGTCGGACTACCGGGGCCGGGAGATCCAGCTCTTCTCCGTCCACTACCTGAACGTGACTCAAGAGAGCCGGGCAAGCTGGGCCTGGGAGCCGGGTGGCCCCGCCGCCCCACGCGACCCGACGGGGTGGAAGCCCGTCGTCCTCGTGCCGGAGAACGCCCGGGCGGGCAAGGGAGGCTTCCCCCTGCGTGTCGAGCCCTCCCGAAACCAGGCGTTCTGGATCGACGTGTACACGGGACGGGGCCGGCCGGCGGGGATCTATCGCGGGACGCTCACGGTGACCGCCGACGGCGGGACGCACGAGCTGCCGGTGGAGCTGGAGCTCCTCGATTTCGCACTGCCCGACGCGAACAGCCTGCAGG
>Ga0209751_10007475_pt1 | contig 10026 bp, 8 predicted proteins | sample RifCSP13_1_FD_184019 | JGI IMG/M metagenome (GOLD analysis project Ga0209751, IMG submission 184019) | Soil microbial communities from Rifle, Colorado - Rifle CSP2_sed 13_1 (SPAdes) (version 2) | ecosystem: Environmental > Terrestrial > Deep subsurface > Rock core/Sediment | place: Rifle...
CCGTCGACGAATTGGTCGCTCATCGCCTTCGACGCGAAGTACAGGGAGCCCTGGCACACGGTCGTGTGGCCGTGGTAGTTCGTGGAGCCCAGGCCGTCCTTGATGAAGAAGTCGATGAACTCCCGCCGACCCGCCTTGAGCCGTCCCCAGGCGAAGACGATCTGGTTGTTTCTCGGTCCGAGATCTGGGTGGTCCGGATCGATGAGCTTGCCGAGCTCCGCCACGTATTTCGTCTTGAACTCGTCGACGGTCATCGTCTTCTTTTGCACGAGCTTGACGTCGGCGGCCATGGCGTTCATGAGGGCGGGGTCGCGGAGGGCCCACAGTTCCTGCAGGCCTGGCACGATACGGGACTCCTCCCCCGCCACGTTCGCGAAGAGGGTGCCGCCGTCGGAGATCTCGCGGATCGCTTCGTCGAAGGGGATCGTGATCCAGCGGTTCGCACCTCGCGGCCCCGCGCGCTTGAGGACTTTCCGGAGCCGGTACGGGTCGTAAGCGGTCTGGAGGCCCGCCTGCCCCTTAGGGCAGAGGGCCCCGAACTCCTTCGCCGCGGCCACGACGTCCGTTGCGTAGGGGAGATGGGGGAAGCGGTTGAACGGACTGAAGGGGTTCCCCTCGATCTTCACGGCCTCGCCGTTCACGACCTTGACCTTGATGCCGCAGCCCGTGTTGCACTGGAGGCACGAGCTGTAGAGGTAGCCTTCGGGCCCCACGACAATGTCGGGGTCCGTTGGCCTGCCCGCGGTCCCGCCAAAGGTGCGGGCGAGGACGGGACCGTAGCCGAGGCCAAAGGCGGCGAGGGCCCCGGCCGCGGTCGCGCCCTTCACCAAGTCCCGGCGGCTGATCTTCATGCGGCGACCTCCTTGGCCGGAGCGGCGGGCAACGGCTCGGGCACCACTCGCCTCCACGGAGAGATCCACAAGGCCGCAACGAAGAGGAAGTACGCGAGGGCCAAGACCGCGAGGAACTGGAGGACTTCCTCGATCGTCGGCCAGAGGGACGCGTACGTCTCGCCCGCGGGGGCATCGTAGAACTGTCCCGCCGCGAGGAACCCGTACTTCTGGGCGAAGGCCCCCACGAGGGCCAGGATCCCCGAAAGGCCCGCGAGCCACCGGCGCGGGACCTTGAGGATTGCATTGCCCGCGAGCAGGACCATCGGGACGACGGTCCCGAGCCCCAGGCCGATCCAGAGGAACAGGGGCGCGAGCTCGCCCGTCGCGAGGAGCTGGACGGCGGGACGTACCGATGGCGGCGAGTAGGACAGGCTCACGTACGAGATCGCGTTCAGGGCGAGGAACAGGGCGAGGAGGGCGGGCAGGATGAGCGTGCGGAGGGTCGCCTCCTCCCCAGGCGCGGGGGCGACCTTCTCCCTCCGCTCCAAGGCAATCCAGAGGACGAGGACGAAGGCCATCCCCGAGATGATGCCCGTCAGGAGGAACATGAGGGGATTGATGGGGTTCGCCCACAGGGGCTTCGAGGGGATGATTCCGAGTTCGAGCCCGCTGTACCCGAAAAAGAGGACGAGGACGAAGCCGAGGGCTCCCGTGACCTTGAGCCAGAACCGGGAGGCTTCGGGGACGGCGCCCACGGGAGGTTTCGTAATCAGCAGGACACGCAAGGCCTTCCTGCGAATGCCTCTCGCCTCTCGGTATGCGAGGACGACGTCGGCATAGTAGAAGAAGCGTCCATTGATCAGGACGACGACGACGTATGCGAGTAGGATGGGCCCCGCCCACGACATCGGGGAGGTCCAGTGGAAGTCCGTGAGGAGGTTCACGAACCGTCCCGGCTGGCCCAGGTGGCCGAAGATCGGGATGGGGATCATGAGACCCCAGACCGCGGCGGAGATCCAGGCAAGCTTCGACAGGGACCGGAAGGCCTTCAGGCCGAGCCCCTGCCACAGGTAGTACGTCACGAAGGCGCCGGCCGAGAGGCCGCCGAAGAGGTACTTCGCGACGACGGGGAGTCCCCACTCCATGGACGTCACGGTCCTACCTCCTGGGAAAGGCGGTCGTCAAGGCCGATGTAGAAGAACATCGGGTCGGTCCCCTGCTCCGGTTTCAGGGTCTGGACGGGGTGCTTCGCGAGGAGCCGGGACACGTCGCTCGTCGGATCGTTGAGGTCTCCGATAGTGAGGGCCCCGCCGATGCACGTCGTCACGCAGGCGGGCTTCTGTCCCGCCTCGAGGCGGTGCACGCACAGGGTGCACTTATCCGCGGTCTTTTGGACGGGGTTCAGATGGCGCGCGCCGTACGGACAGGCCTGGATGCAGTACCCGCACCCGATGCACTTATCGTAGTCGATGAGGACGAGCCCATCGTCCCGCTTGTAGGTCGCGAGGACGGGGCACACGGGCACGCACGGCGGGTTGTCGCAGTGGTTGCAGAAGACGGGAAGGTACCTCGGCCGCGTGTTCGGGTACTCGCCGACCTCCTCGAACCGAAGCCACGTCCGGAACACCCCGTCGGGCACGTTGTTTTCCGACTTGCACGCGACCGTGCACGCTCGACAGCCTACGCAGCGCCGAAGGTCGACGACCATCGCCCATCGGTGCTCCATCTCGGACCGGCGCGGGAAGTTGTCGTAGTACTTCGCGTGGGCACCATCGTGGGCGCTCGCCCGGTCCGTCAGGAGGAGGCTCGCACCCGCCGCGGCGATGCCCGCAACGGTCCCTTTCGTCAGAAGTTCACGACGCGTCAGACCGATGGCCTGTTCCGTTCGGGCGGTCTTCCGGATGCGGAACACGATCCGACCTCTGAAGCTCCCTCGTGAATTAGGGCGGGAGCGACCCCAGGGCTACTTGGATGCCCTGTTACGACTGTAAATACCGCCACGGCTGGCGCCCCAGGGCCGGGATACCTTGCCTCATGCTTACGACAATACGTTTGCGTCTCGGCCCTTCCGCGAACCCCGAACGGGTACGACGCAACTATTTAGCAGGTTCCGGGTATCTCCGGCCTGCCGTGCTCGTGGACGCGTTTGGACGCGAGGTAACGGACATCCGAATCAGCGTCACGAAGCGGTGCAACTTCGGCTGCATCTATTGCCACGACGAAGGCCTCGGGCCGATCCTCAGGCCGCGGATGCCCCACGAGGACGAGATGTCCGTCGACGAGATTGAGCGGCTTGTCCGCGTCGCGCGGGAGTTTGACATCCGGTCCGTGAAGTATACGGGCGGAGAACCCCTCGTGCGGCTCGACATGGAGGACATCATCGACCGAACGGTCCGTCAGATCCCGGACGTCTCGATGACGACGAACGGCTCCATGCTCGCGAAGCGCGCGGAGGCCCTGCGCGGCGCGGGGCTGAAGCGGGTGAACGTGTCAATCGACTCCTTGGACCCCAAGGCCTTCCGCGACATCCGGAAGGGAGAGCTTCACGCGGTCCTCCGGGGGATCGACGAGGCATTGCGCGTCGGCCTCAAGCCCGTGAAGCTGAACATGGTCGTGTTCAAGCACACGCTCCCGCACATTCCCGAGATGATCGACTACGTCGGCGACGGGGACGGCCTCAAACTGCAACTCATCCAGTTCATGCCCGAGCTCGTAGACCACCGGGAGTGGATGGTCGACATCGACGCCGTCAAGGCGTGGCTCGGGGCCCGCGCGGACAAGGTCCTCGTGCGGGAGATGCACCACCGGAGCATCTACCTCTTCAACGGGGCCGAGGTCGAGGTCGTCGACCCGGTGTACAACGAGGACTTCTGCTTCAACTGCCACCGGATCCGCGTGACGCACAAGGGCGAGCTGAAGGGCTGCTTGAACCGTAGCGACGACCTGATCCCGACCCGCGGCCTCGACCTTGACGGCCTTCGAGACTCGTTCCGCCGCGTCGTCGCGAACCGCGTGCCCTACTACGGAGCGTACGTGAAGGAGTTCCCGACCCGGAATCCAGCGGCGTCCGGCCCGATCGAGCTTCCCGCGGGTTCCTCGGTGAGCGCCTAGGCGATTGGGGCACGCGTGCGTGGGGCCTGCGGCTTGATGGCCAGGACGGCCGCATAGAGCCCGCCGAACGTTAGTGCGAGAATCGCCGAGATGCTTACCGTGTAGTCCGTCACCGGCCCGATCGCATCGGGAAACGCGGCGTGGGCGACCCACAGCCCAATCGACGCGGCCGCATAGGAGGCGAGAAAGAGCCAGCCGAAGGACCGGAGCGCACGAACTGCGAGGACGACACTCTGAGGTTGCATTCGCATCGCCGGGACGTCCACGCGGTGCGGTCGAGATAAGCGTGCCGCAGCGGATATCAATAAGGCGTCGTCACCGCGTTCCGGGCCTTTGGTCGCACGGAACGATTGGGCCAGACGACGGGCCGCCGGGTCAAGGTTCATCCGCTGGCACGGTTTGGGTATAGCCGAGGCGCGGACGTAGTTGCTCCAGGGCGAGATGACCGCGGCGATCCTAGGCGCGATCCAGCAGGGAGCCACGTACGGGTACGCGATCCACCGCGCCCTCGGGGACGCGGGGCTGGGCGTCCGCCTGAACCACCTGTACCCCGTCCTGAGGCGGATGGAGGACGAAGGGCTCATCACGTCCTCCGTGGTGGAGGGAGAGCGGGGCCCGAACCGGCGGGCCTACGCGCTCACGGCGGACGGTCGGAAGCGCCTCGAGGAGCGTCTCGTGGACTCGATCGCGGTCGTGCGGCTCGCCTATCTGGACCACCTCGCGGCGGACGAGACGACGATGCGCCGCGCGCTCGACCTCCTTGCGAAGTACATGCCCCACGCGAAACTGCGCGGCCGGACCGCGATGATCGTTCCGCCTGGGTACCTGAGCGAGCTCAACTTCCGCTGGTTCCTCTCCCAGCTCTTCGAGGTGGCCCAGGGCCAGGTGTTCCTGATCCGGCCCCAGGGCTCGTTCGAGATCGAGGAGCCTCAGGTGACCCTCCTCGACGGGAGCGAGACGTACGTTCCCCTGCGGGACGGGCACGTGGACCAGGTCATTCTCGTCTGGATCCCGAGGAAGCGGCAGTGGTCTCGGCCGCTCGACGAGGCGACGCGGGTCCTCCGTCGCCCGGGCATCGTCGCGATCATCCTCCCCGATGCCCTGATCGCCCGGGACGTCCGCATCCCGATCGGGATCGGCGCGTTCATGGAGGGCGTGCGGATCCGACGGACCGGACACGGCGTCTCGGAGGTGGTCCTGGAGAGGACCGTCGCGCATCTCGAGGACCGGTTCCGTCATGTCGACGTCGTGCCGGTTCCCGAGTTGTCGTTCCATCTCCTCGTCGCGTGGGACAAAGTGGCGTCCCGGAACGACTGACGATCGGACCCCTTCGGTCGTCTCGCACCGCAGACTTCGAGCCCGTGTCAAAAAGTCTCAAATAGGCCCGCGGAATCCGCGGGCTCGTGGCGACGGGCGCACGACGTGTCGAGGACGTGCTGCGCGAAGGTGGACTCACCTCCGTCCACCGTCGAATCGTGGCGATCACGGGCTTCGCGTGGACGTTCGTCGCGTTCGAGATCATCCTGATCAGCCTCGTGCTGCCCGTGATCGGAGCGGAGTTCGGGATCTTCGATCTCGCGGCGTTCGCGCCCACGGACGCCTTTCAGTACGGAGCGGTCGCCTCGGCGACGCTCTTCGGGTCCTTCATCGGGAGCCTCGTCCTGGGGAGGCTCTCGGACGCGCGAGGCCGGCGGAGTCTCTTCCAAGCGTGCGTCCTCGTGTACTCCCTCTTCACGGCCCTCACCGCGGCGTCCGTCAACGTGGCCAGCCTGTTCACCCTCCGGATGCTGGCGGGGATCGGCCTCGGCGGACTACTCGTCATCGATCCGGCGATCCTGTCCGAGTACCTGCCCCCGCAGCATCGCGGTCGGTTCATGGTGTTCCTCGACTTCTTCTGGCCGGGCGGGTTCCTCCTCGCGATCGGGTTCTGGTACCTCTTCATCGTCCAGCTGGAAGGGGCGTGGCGTGCCCTGTTCCTCGCGGCCGCGTTCCCCGCGTTCATCGCCTACCTGTTCCGTCGGACGGTTCCGGAGAGTCCGTACTACCTCGCGAGGCACGGACGCCTGGACGAGGCGGCCTCCGTGCTCCGAAAGGTCTCGGGGACGAACGTGTCCTCCGTGGACCTTGCGGCGGAACCGAACGTGCCCCGGGCTCCCATGGCCGCGCTGTTCCGCGGCGACCTGCTGCGACGGACCGGAACGACGATCGGGGCCTGGATCGCGCTCAACTTCAGCTACTACGGTCTGTTCCTCTGGCTCCCCCCCGCCCTCGACGGACTCGGAATCGTGGACTTCGCAGATCCGAACACACTCGCCCTGTTCCTCGTGATCTCGGCCCTGGCCCAGTTCCCGGGCTACGGGGCCTCGGCGGTCCTCGTGGACCGGATCGGGCGGAAACGCACCTTGACCCTGTTCCTGGTCCTGGGCGGCTTGAGCGGATACATCCTCGCGACGGCACAGAACTTCGAGACACTCGTCCTCGGTCTCGTATTCGTGAGCTTCTTCAACCTCGGGGCGTGGGGCGCGGTGTATCCGTACACCTCGGAGCTGTTCCCGACTCAGTACCGAGCGACGGGATTCGGCCTCGCGGAGGGGGTCGGCAAGATCACCGCCGTCCTCGCGCCTCTCGTGTTCGCGGTCCTGTACGCATCCACGCAGGGCGTGCTGTGGCCCCTGACCTCCGTGGCGATCCTCATGCTCGCGGGCGGGGCGGTCGTCGCGGCCGTGGGCCCGGAGACGAAGGGTCAGGCGTTCACGTAGGGACGCGATCGACGCGCTCCCGTCGAAAGCCTATAATCCCCGGGGCGATTCCCTCCCGCGCCGACCGATGGGTCGGCATCGAGCACGGATACGATGGCGAGGCGCAACGTGAAAACGGCCGCGGAGCGGAAGCCGCTGTCGGGCCCGAGGATCGTCTCGGTCCCTCCAGGGCCCAGGTCGAAGGCGGCGCTCGCACGGAAGGAGAAGTACGTGACGAACGGGCTCCGGGTCGCCCTCCCGATCGAGCTCGCCCGGGCGGAAGGTCCGTTCGTTCAGGACGTCGACGGGAACGTGTACGTGGACCTCGGGACGGGGATCGGGGTCCACAACGCGGGGCACCGGCCCGCGTCCGTCGTGCGCGCGGCGAAGGAACAGCTCGACCGGCTCACCCACATCTGCTACATGGTCTCCACGTACGGATCGTACACGGATCTCGCAGAACGGATGGCGGGGATCTGTCCGCCCGGGCTGACGAAGTCCATCTTCCTCAATTCGGGTTCCGAGGCGATCGAGAACGCGGTGAAGGTCGCTCGGGCCGCGACGGGGAAGCCGTGGCTCGTCTCGTTCAAGTCCGCATTCCACGGGCGAACCCTCGTGGGGATGAGCCTCACGGGCAAGGAGAAGCCGTACAAGGAAGGGTTCGGACCGTTCATGTCCGAAGTGATCCTCGCCGATTACGCGTATCCGTATCGGGACCCCGAGGGCCGCTCCCCCGCGGAGTGCGCGAGGGCCCGGGTGGAAGAGATCGAAGAGGCGATCACCCGCCCGGAGGTCGACGGCCGCGTGGCCGCGCTCCTCGCGGAGCCCGTTCAGGGGGAAGGGGGCATGATCGTCCCGCCGAAGGAATTCTTCCCCCTGCTCCGTAGGCTGTGCGACGAGCATGGGATCGTCTTCGTCGACGACGAGGTGCAGGCGGGGATGGGCCGCACCGGGACCCTGTGGGCGATCGAGAATTGGAAGACGACGCCGGACCTCCTCGTGAGCGGGAAAGCGGTCGGCGGGGGCCTTCCGTTCGGCGGGGTCACGGGGAAGCCGGAGTTCATGGACGTCCCGAAGCCCGGAGCCCTCGGCGGCACGTTCGGGGGCAACCCGGTCGTCTGCGCGGCCGCCCTCGAGGCGATCGAGGAGATCCGCAAGGCGATCCCGAAGGTCCCGAAGCTGGAGGCCCTCCTCCGGAGGCGGCTCGACGAGATCTTCGAGTCGCACGATCGGATCGGAGAGGTCCGCGGGATCGGTGGGATGTGGGCGATCGAGTTCGTGAAGAGCCGACGGACGAAGGAGCCCGACGTCGACTTGGCGCGCTCGGTGCAGCTCGCCGGGCTGCAGAACGGCCTCATGCTCCTGACCGCCGGGTATTACAACAATTGCATCCGATTGCTGCCGCCCCTCACGATCCCGCTGCCGCTCCTGGACAAGGCGCTGGACCTCCTCGAGGACAGCCTGCAGATGGCCGCCGCGGGAAAGGCGTCCTGAGGTGGCCGCGTGGTCCGTCCGACGACCCTGCTCCCGGAGGTCAAGGCCCACTACGGGGACCTGAAGAACTATATCGGCGGGGCCTGGCGCGATTCGACCGCGACGGCGTGGCTCGAGGACCCGAACCCGGCGACGGGAACGACGATCGCTCGGGTGCCGCTCTCGCCGAAGGAGGATGTCGAGGCGGCGGTCGATGCGGCGAAGGGAGCCTGGGAGGAATGGCGCGAGACGCCCCCCGTGAGCCGCGCGCGTCACTTCTTCGCCCTCCGGGACCTGATGGAGCAGCACTTCGAGGACCTCGGCCGCGTGATCGCGCAGGACATGGGCAAAGGGATCGACGAGAGCCGGGGGGAGGTCCGCCGGGCGATCGAGAACGTCGAGGTCGCCGCCGGGATCCCGAGCCTGATGATGGGCTACACCCTGGAGGACGGGGCCGCCGCCGGGATCGACGAGGAGGTCCTGTACCAGCCCCTCGGAGTCTTCGCGGGCATCAGCCCGTTCAACTTCCCGATCATGGTCCAGTGCTGGTTCTGGCCGTACGCGGTCGCGACGGGGAACTGCTGGATCGCGAAGCCCTCCGAGCAGGATCCGGTCGTCCAGGCGCTCCTGTTCGACCTGATCGAACGGGCGGGGTTCCCGCCCGGAGTCGTGAACCTCGTCCATGGGGCCCGGGAGACCTCGGAGGCGATCCTCGACCATCCCGACATCAAGGGGGTGTCGTTCGTCGGTTCGACGCCGGTCGCGAAGGCCGTGTACACGCGCGCGGCCGCGCACGGGAAGCGGGTGCAGTGCGGGGGCGGCGCGAAGAACCTTCTCGTCGTGCTCCCGGACGCGAAGCTCGACCAGGCCGTGCCAAACATGATCTCCTCGTGCTACGGGACTGCGGGGCAGCGATGTCTCGCGGGGAGCGCGGTCGTGGCCCTCGGCGGGTCCCACGAGGTCCTTCGGAGGAAGTTCACCGCCGCGGCGTCCGGCCTGAAGCTCGGCTACGGCCTCGATGAGACGGTCCAGATGGGCCCCGTGATCTCCGGCGCTTCGAAGCAGCGGATCGTGGCCCTTGTGGACCGAGGCGCGTCGGAAGGGGCCACCGTGGCCCTCGACGGGCGAGGCGCGACCGTCCCCGGCTATCCAGGGTTCTTCGTCGGGCCCACGGTCCTCGACGACGTCGCCCCGGACATGACCGTCGCGCGCGAGGAGATCTTCGGGCCCGTCGTGACCCTCTTCGAAGCGGACGGGCTGGACGACGCGATCGATCTGGTCAACCGGAGCCCGTACGGGAACGCGGCGTCGATCTACACGTCGAGCGGGAAGGCCGCGAGGGAGTTCCGCTATCGAGTCCGCGCGGGGAACGTTGGGATCAACATCGGGGTCGCCGCGCCGATGGCGTATTTCCCGTTCAGCGGGACGAAGGATTCCTTCTTCGGGGACCTCCACCCCCAGGGTCGGGACGCGATCCGGTTCTTCACCGAGAGCAAGGTCGTCATCACGCGGTGGCTGTGATCCGGATGGATGTTGCAGGTCCCGAACTCACGACGTTCGGCGCCGTCCTCCGATTTGCGATCGAGCTCGAGGCCGCGTCCGCCGCGTTCTACGACGCTGCGGCACACACCTTCGCGAAGGATGGGCCCGGGACCCTCGTCCGGGAGCTCGCCGCGCAGCACGCGAACCGGAGGCACCTGCTCGAGCGGACGAAGCAGATGAAACTGAACGAGATGGTCCTGGAACCGATCACCGGACTCGAGGGCGCGCGGTATCGGTTCGAGGCGACGCCGGCTCCGAAGGACGACCTCCTTTCTCGGGCGGCGGCCTTGGAAGCAGTCGCGGAACGCTTCTACGGAGACTCCTCGATT
>Ga0209751_10007476_pt1 | contig 10025 bp, 9 predicted proteins | sample RifCSP13_1_FD_184019 | JGI IMG/M metagenome (GOLD analysis project Ga0209751, IMG submission 184019) | Soil microbial communities from Rifle, Colorado - Rifle CSP2_sed 13_1 (SPAdes) (version 2) | ecosystem: Environmental > Terrestrial > Deep subsurface > Rock core/Sediment | place: Rifle...
CGAGGGGGACCGATGTCGAGTCTATGGACAGCGAGATCCTCGAGGCCCGGGTGGACGACCGAGCCATGTCGATGGTGGGATCGGACTCGATTCACCTCTCGGTGGAGGGGATGACCTGCGCCTCGTGTGTGTCGACGGTGGAGAAGGCTCTGGGCTCGGTTCCCGGGGTGATCGAGGCCCGGGTGAATTTCGCCGCTAACAGCGCCACCGTGGACACAGCGGTAGCGGTGCCCGTCTCGGTGTTGACCGAGGCGGTTGCTGCGGCCGGCTACCGGGCCGAAGAGATGGAAGAGGACATCGACACCAGCGACGCGGAGCGGGTCGAGTCGGAGCGCCGCTACCGGCTGCTGATGCACAAGTTCTGGTTTGCAGCCATCGTGTCGCTGCCGGTGATCTACTTCTCCTATCCGGAGATCTTCCCCGGTGTCCCCGAGAAGGGCTCGACGGCGCTGTGGTGGATCTGGCTTGCGATGGGGTTCCTCACCATCCCGGTGTTGGCCTGGTCGGGGTCGCAGTTCTTCACCGGGGCCTGGGGAGCCCTCCGGCATCGGTCGGCCAACATGCACACCCTGATCGCCACCGGGATCTCGGCCGCCTGGCTGTACTCGACGGTGGCCGTGGTGGCCCCCGGGTTCTTCCCCGATGAGATGCTGCGTGACGTCTTCTATGACGTCACCGCGGTGGTCACCGCCCTGGTGGTGTTGGGGATGGCGCTCGAGCTGCGAGCACGGGCCCGCACCTCGGAGGCGATGAAGAAACTGATCGGCCTCCAGGCCATAACCGCCCGTGTGATCCGGGACGGGACCGAAGTCGACATCCCGGTCAATGAGGTGGAGGTGGGTGACGTGGTGGTGGTCCGCCCCGGGGAGAAGATCCCCGTGGACGGCCAGGTGGTCTCAGGTTCGTCGGCGGTGGACGAGTCGATGGTCACCGGGGAGCCGATCCCGGTAGAGAAGACCGAAGGCGCCACCGTGATCGGGGCCACCATCAACCGCACCGGCACCTTCCGGTTCCAGGCCACCCGGGTGGGTCGGGACACGATGCTGGCTCAGATCATCCGTATGGTCCGAGACGCCCAGGGCTCCAAGGCGCCCATCCAGCGCACCGTTGACAAGGTGTCCGGGTATTTCGTCCCCGCGGTGATGATCGTCGCCGTCCTCACCTTCATGACCTGGTACACCTTCGGCCCGTCGCCGGCCCTGGTGTATGCGGTGATCACCATGGTGACCGTGCTGGTGATCGCCTGCCCCTGCGCCCTCGGGTTGGCCACACCCACCTCGCTGATGGTGGGGATCGGCAAGGGCGCCGAGAACGGGATCCTGATCCGGTCCGGGGACGCCCTCGAGACCGCCCACCGCATCGACACCGTGGTGGTGGACAAGACCGGCACCATCACCCGGGGCGCACCCTCCCTGACCGACATCATCGCTTTCGAAGACCACACCGAGGACGAGGTTCTGCGCTTGGCAGCTTCGGCGGAGAAGGGGTCCGAGCATCCTCTCGGGGAGTCGATCGTCCGTGCTGCCGGCGAACGCGGCTTCGTGTTGAGCGACCCCGACCGGTTCTCGGCGGTGCCGGGGCACGGCATCGAAGCCGTCGTCGACGGACACCGCGTCGTCTTGGGAACCCTGAAGCTGATGGCCGACCGAGGCGTCTCCACAGGAGCGGCCAAGACCCGACTCGAGGAACTGTCCGAGCAGGGCAAGACGGCGATGGTGGTGGCGGTAGATGGTGAGCTGGCCGGGGTGGTGGCGGTGGCCGACACCCTCAAAGAGGACTCGATCGAGGCCATCGCCCGCCTTCACCGGCTCGGCCTCGAGGTGGTGATGCTCACCGGTGACAACCACCGGACTGCGAAAGCGATCGGTGACCAGGTGGGGATCGACCGGGTGTTGGCCGAGGTGCTGCCCGACGAGAAGGCCACCCAGATCAAGCTGCTCCAGGCCGAAGGCAAGACGGTGGCCATGGTCGGCGACGGGATCAACGACGCCCCCGCTCTGGCCCAGGCCAACGTCGGCTTGGCGATGGGCACCGGCACCGACGTGGCCATGGAGTCGGGGGACGTCACTCTGATCAAGGGCTCCCTCACCGGGGTGGCCACCTCCATCGAACTCTCCAAGGCGACCATGCGCAACATCCACCAGAACCTGGTGGGCGCCTTCGCCTACAACACCCTCGGTATCCCCGTCGCCGCCGGGGTCCTCTACCCGGCGTTCGGGATCCTGTTGTCCCCGCTCATCGCCGGTGCGGCCATGGCCTTCTCCTCGGTCACCGTGGTGTCCAATGCCAACCGGCTCCGTCGCTTCAAGCCCACCCACCGTGAGGAGGTGTCGTGATGGATGTCGTATTGGTCAACCTGGCCGGTCTCGGTCTGATCACCCTCATCGTGTGGTACTTCTGGCTCTCCAAGCCCACCGGCACGCTCGCCGGGGTCACCGGTGATGGCGTCCAGGAAGCGTTCATCGTCGTCAAGGGCGGCTACAGCCCCGACACGATCAGGGTCACCGCCGGACGGCCGGTGCGGCTCGTGTTCAACCGCCAAGAGTCCGACCCCTGCTCAGAACGAGTGGTCTTCGACGCCTTCGGGGTCTCCGCCGAACTGCCCCAAGGCTCCAACGTGCCGGTCGTGTTCACCCCAACCGAGGCAGGCAGCTACGAGTTCGCCTGCCAGATGGGGATGCTGCGAGGCAGGGTAGTGGCGTCATGACCCCCGGGTCGCATCACCACCGGTTCGGACCGGTGATGTGGGGAGCCATCGGCGTCACCTTCTTCCTCCTCGCCCTGGTGGCCGTGCTTCGGCTCGACCCCCGCATCGCCGGGTACGCTGTCGGCTCCCTAGTCCTGGTGTGCCTCGTCATCTGCGTGGCTGCATTCTGGATGGACTCGCGGGCGGCCCGGGCCACCAGCCGGCTCGTCGACCAGCTTCGAAGCAGAGATACCAAACCACCACAAGCCACGGCGGAGCCTCCTCCAGTCGAACGGAAACCGGGGTGAACGTGGCGGGGTCGGTGCCGGTCGCCAGACGGATGCTTTTCGGTGACCGTCGACGGCTGGCGGTCAGCCTGCTCGGAGTCGGCGGAGCCATAGGACTTGTGCTCCTGCTCCAAGGACTGTGGAGCGGTCAGCTGACCCAGATCACCGCCTACGAGGACAACTCCGGAGCCGACCTGTTCGTCGCCCAACCCGGCACCGAGTCGGTGCTCTCCGATGCCTCGGTCGTCCCCCTCGCCGCCGTGGGAGAGATAGCGGGCCTGACCGGTGTGGAGCAGGTGAACCCGGTCCACCTCCACTACACGGTGTTCGACCTCCACGGCCGAAAGGAGTTCGTGCTTCTGGTGGGCTCGGAGCCGCGAGGACTGGGAGGACCCTGGAAGCTGGCGGTAGGCCGGGAGGCCACCGCGGCCGAGGAGGTGGTGCTCGACCGCATCCTCGCCTACCAACACGGCCTCTCGCCGGGCGACGAACTCGGCGTGGCGGGTGCCACGCTCACGGTGGTTGGCCTCTCTGAACGAACCCGGTCGTGGATGACCAGCCTGGTTTTCGTCACCTCCGAGACTGCCGCCCGACTGTCCGGTAGCACCATGGCCTCCTACCTTCTCGTGACCACCCCTACCCCCGACGAGACCGGAGCGGCGATCACCTCGGCCACCGGCCTCGATACGCTCACCCCCGCCACCCTGGCCGCCAACGACCGCCAGGTCCTGGCCGAAATCATGGAGGGCCCGGTCATGCTGATGATCGGCATCGCCTTCGCCGCCGCCACCCTGGTCGTGGCCCTCACCGTCTACTCCGGTGTGGTGGAACGGCTCCGCGAGTACGGGATCGTCAAGGCGATCGGCGCCCGCCGGCGACGGGTGTGGCGGATCATCACCGGCCAGACCCTGACCCTAACCCTGGCCGGCTCTGCCCTCGGCTATCTCATGTACCTGGGTGGCACTTGGATTGTCGGCCGGATCCGACCACAGTTCTGGTTCTCCCTCAAGACCTCCCACCTGGTCGTCGTGGCCGCCGCCGTACTGGCGATGTCGGTGTTGGCTGCTGCCTTACCCGTCCGCAGGCTGGGTCGTCTCGACCCGGCGTCGGTGTGCCGGGGGTGGTGAAGATGGTGCCGGTTGATCGGCGCATGTTGTTCACCGACCGCCGCCGGGCTCTGCTCGGTGTTCTAGGGGTCGCCGTCGCTCTTGTCATGGCCCTCGCCCTGGAGGGGATCTTCGCCGGTTCCACCGGTCAGGTCTCCCGCTACGTCGAAACCTCCCCGGCCGACGTGTTCGTCTCCCAGCAGGGTGTCCGCACCATCCACATGTCCATCTCCGTCCTCAGTGCAGACACCGCCGACCGGGTCGGTGAATTGCCCGGGGTCGAGTGGGTCGAGCCGATCTTGTTCGCCTCCGATGCAGTCGCCGGTCCCGAGGGCCGGCGGGCCACCTACGTGTTCGGCTACCAACCGGGCGGCCTCGGCGGACCCCGGACAATCATCGAAGGTGGGGAGCCGGGTCCCGGTGAGCTGGTCGCCGACGACTCCGCCGCCACCGCGCTCGGAATCACCGTCGGCGACGAGGTCGAGATCCTGGGACGACCCTGGCGGGTTTCTGGGCTCACCACCGGGATGACCAGCATCGTCAACACCACCGTCTACGTCCGCTTCGACGACCTCACCCAGGTGCTAGGGCGGGGCGACAGCGTCAGCTACCTGCTGGTAGGCACCGCCGGCGACTCTCAGGCCGTCGCCGAACAGATCGAAGCCGCCGTCCCAGGAGTCGAAGCCCAGACCCGTCCGCTGTTCTCCGCCGAGGAGCGGTCCCTGGTCCGGGAGATGAGCACCGACCTGATGAACATCATGTCGGTTGCCGCCCTCATCGTGGCCACCGCCGTCATAGGACTGGTTCTCTACGCCACCATCCTCGCCCGCCTTCGTGACATCGGCATCATGAAGGCTCTCGGCCTCACACCCCGTGCCATGACCCGCCTCGTCCTCACACAGGCCGGCTGGACCGTCGCCACCGCACTGCTCCTCGCCGTGGCCATCACTTACGCCCTCGGATCGGTCGTCACAGCGGTGGCTCCCGACATCGACCTCGTCGTCGAGCCCGCATCACTGGCTCGAGCCGGTATCGCCGCCGCCGTGGTGGGAGCGATCGGAGCCATCGCACCTCTCCGCCGGGTGCTGAAGATCGACCCCGCCACCGTATTCAGGAGGCCAACATGACCCAGCCCATCCTCACCGCCAGCCGGCTGAAGAAGACGTTCGGGGAAGGCGACACCAAGGTGGCCGCCGTCCATGACGTCGACCTCACCGTTCGACCCGGAGAAGTCGTCCTCATCATGGGACGCTCCGGTTCCGGCAAGACCACGCTGCTCGCCATGCTCGGAGCCATGCTCCGCCCCACCTCGGGCACCATCCTGGTCGACGGGGCCGACCCCACCACCATGCCCGAATCCCGACTTCCGGGCCTGCGGGCCACCACCTTCGGGTTCGTGTTCCAGGACTTCAACCTTCTCTCGGCGCTCACCGTCCGGGAGAACGTCGAGTTCGCCCTCAACCTCGCCGGCGTAACCGGACGTCCCGCCCGGGAACAAGCCGAACGTCTCCTCACCGGCTTCGGGCTCTCCCATCGGCTCGACTTCCGCTCAGACCAGCTCTCCGGCGGTGAGAAACAGCGGGTGGCCATCGCCCGGGCCCTCGCCAACCAGCCCTTGGTAGTCCTCGCCGACGAGCCCACCGCCAACCTCGACTCCAAGATCGGCCACGACATCGCCCGTCTGCTGCGCCGCATCGCCACCGACCAGCGCTGCGCCGTGGTCATCGTTTCGCACGACACCCGGCTCAAAGAGGTCGCCGACCGGATTCTCTGGCTCGAAGACGGCGCCTTCCGCAACCTCGACCAGATGGCCACCGACCCCGTGTGCGGCATGTCCGTCGTCCCCCAGGACGCTCTCCATCTCCAAGTCGGCGGAGAGGTGGTCTACTTCTGCTCATCCAACTGCCGCGACGAGTACGCCGCCGCCGAGGCTGGCGGCCGTCACACAGCCCACCACAGCCCCCCAGGCCGGGCATGAGCGCCGACCCCGCCCTCGACCTCGCCGTCGCCTACCTCCGACTCAACGGCTACTTCCTCCTCACCGAGCAGGAACTGCACGTGCGGGAACCCGCCGGATACCGCAGTCTCACCGACATCGACATCATCGCCCTCCGACCACCCACCGCCCCCGGACCAGCCCACTACCGCTCCGGCAAAGCGGTAGAGGAATGTCTCATCGTCACCGACATTGACCCCGCCCTGAGTGTCGACCCGGCCCGCTTCGATGTCATCATTGGTGAAGTCAAGACCGCCGAAGCCACCCTCAACCCCGCCTTCCGCAGCACCGGGGCACTCCACGCCGCACTCCGACGCACCGGCCACCTCTACACCACATCCCTGGACGAAGTTGTCGACCAGCTCCTCGCCGAAGGTGCCGCCCTCACACCCACCGCCAGAGTAAGACTGATCGCCTTCGCCGGCCACGGGCACGTCGGCGGGGCGACCACAGTTCACCTAGGGGAGATCGCTCGGTTCATACGCAGTCACCTCGCCAACCGCCACGACCTGTACCGAGTCACCCGCTTCTCCGACCCCGTCGTCGCCCTCCTCGCACTCCTGGAGAAGCTCCCCCAGGCGGGCGATTCCCCTACAACTTAGTCTTAGTGGTCCTCGTCAGAAGTTCTCGCGTGAATCGGGTCCGCGGTCTTGGCGTGCTTCAGTCCACGCAGTGACGTCATTGAGATAGAGCCCGCAGGCGCAGTCGAGGGCTTCTTCGGGTGGGCCGGTGAAGCTGCCGCGGGGCAGGATAGGCGAACGAACCGCGGTAGCGGATGTTCAAGTCGAGTAGCTGGGGCCAGCGCCCTGGCGGCGGAGGTCGAGACGATGGGCGGGCCAGGGTACCTTGATCTGGATGGATATTGGGACCTATCGATCGAGGATGCGGATCGCAGGCGTGGTCAATAGCAATACCAGGAGGAAAACCGAAAAGGGACGTGGGCCCCCGCCGTGGTACCTCACGGTTCCGGGTTACGGTGCATTTCTCGTTGAACCCCCTGATCATCTGACGCCTCGACTCGTCGACTCGGTGATGAAGCCCTTCTCGCGCCAGGCGACGGTCCCTCCGGTGAGGCTTCGCACGTTCCGGTAGCCCAGGGTGGTCAGGAAAAGAACGCCAAGAAGCGAGGTATTGCCCCGCTGGCACACGCTGAGCACGGGTGTGTGGAGATCCTCGGGGAGGTCCGCAAGGTGCTCGTTCAGCTTCTGGATGGGCATATTGACGGCGCCGGGGATGTGCCTCTCGCAGTACTCGGCGTAGTCGCACACATCCATCACAAACGGCTTGTGTTTCTGCCATAGCTCATGCGCCGACTCGACGTCGATGGTTAACGCCACGTCGGCCCTGACGTTCTCGACGATCTGGTCGAGCAGCCGCTCTCGCTGGCTTGGTGAAATCGCTTGCGCCGAGCCCAGTCCGGCCAGATGCCTGACGACCGACGAAGCGTACTTGAAAGCGCTATCGGGGAAGATCACCACCACCAGGTTGCCCGGCTCGTCAGCTATCAGTTTGAACGCGCCCTCTAGGGCCATGGCAGAGCTCGGTCCTGCAGTGATGCTCTCCTCCCGATTCAGGCGCAAGCAGAGCTCGAAGGCGTCCTGGTTGTGGACCTCTACCAAACCGTCGTACTGCTCGGGGTGGAAGAACTGAGTCTGCTGCAGCTGGTGGATGCTGCGCACGCCCGGGATGTCGTGCCCCTCGTTGGGGTGGACGCCGAGCACCTGAACGTTGGGGTTCTGCTCCTTCAGGAACCGGCCCGTCCCGGTGATCGTGCCACAGGTGCCGAGACCGGCGACGAAGTGCGTCACCTTGCCCTGTGTCTGACGCCAGATCTCCGGTCCGGTGGTCTTGTAGTGGGCCTCGGGGTTGGCCTGGTTCCCGTACTGGTTGAGCATGTGGAACTCGGGTTGTTTGGCGATTTCCATCGCCTGGGCGATGGCGCCCTCGGGTGCCCATGGTGCGGGACACAGGGTGTCCTCCAATTCCAACACCTCGGCCCCGAAGAAACGCAGCATCGTCCGTTTCTCCAGCGGGATCTCGTTGGAGAGGGGGGTAGTCAGGGAGTAGCCCTTCGTGTTGGCGATCATGACGAGACCGAGACCGGTATTGCCCGAGGTGGGCTCCACCAGCTTCTGGCCTGCTCCGATCACACCGCGCTCCTCGGCGTCACCGACCATGTTGAACGCCACCCGGTCCTTGACGGACCCGAACGGGTTGAACCATTCCAGCTTGGCATATATCTGCGTGTGCTCGAAAGGGGCCACCCGCGTGAGACGCACGAGAGGTGTGGGGTTGTCGGCGTTGCAGAGCAGTCCGAGAACCGAATCGTAAACACGAAGAGAATGGTTGTTCACGTCAAGCTCCTCGTCGGGCTGTCGTGGACGGTCGCTACTCGCATCTGCTCCTCCTCTCCGCCCACCAGGAGTTGAGCGGCTTGTCGAACCGCGCCAACGTACTGGCCTCGGGCCGCCCTGGGGGCAAGGGCGGCCCGGAGCTCGACGACGTGCCCCACCACCAGAATCGCCGGGGCTTGGACCGCGAGCCTCTCGGCTGCGATCTCACCGAGGCTTGTGATCAGGACACGCTCGTCGGGGGTGGTCCCTCTTTGGACGAATGCGGCCGGCTCGTCGGGCGACCGACCTGTGGCGATGAGGGCACGGGCGATGGCGCCCCGGCGGTCTACTCCCATGAGGATCACCAGCGTGTCGATTCGGGCGTAGCGGGACCATTCCGGCATCGATCCGTTCTCCTTGTGGCCGGTGATCACCGCGAAAGACTCGGCGACGCCCCGCTGGGTGAGGGGGATGCCGGCCAGGCCGGGCACCGAGATCGCCGACGTGATCCCGGGGACTAGCTCCACCTCGGTGTTGTGGCGGCGGAGGTACTCCCACTCCTCGCCTCCCCGTCCGAAGATCAGTGGATCTCCGCTCTTGAGGCGCACAACTGTCTTACCCCGCGCCGCGTATCTGAGCATCGTGCGGTTGATGTCATCTTGGCTGCCCCCCGGGGTTCCCGGTCGCTTTCCCACCTCGATGCGGATTGCCGACGAGTTGGCCATGCCGACGATCTCCTGGCTGACTAGACGGTCGTGGAGCACGACGTCGGCTTCCTCCAAGACCCGCAGCGCCTTGAGGGTGAGGAGCTCGGGGTCCCCGGGGCCGGCCCCCACCAGGTACACCTTGCCGACGGAAACCGGCGCCGGCCGTCCGGCGGCAACGGCGCCGCTTCCGGTCACGGGCCGCATGCCGGTGCCTTCCCGTTGGGCGGGTGGATGCCGCACTCGGTCTTGGTGCCGTTCCAGCGACCGGAACGGGTGTCGCCCGGATCGGCGGGCAGCGCCGTGCATGGGGCGCAGCCGATGCTCGGATAACCCGCGGCGTGGAGCGGGTGCAACGGCAGGTGGTTGGCTCGCGAGAACTCGAGGACCTCTTCCCAGGTCCAGTCGCCGATCGGGTTCACCTTGATGAGCTGTTTGCCGGCGGGAAGCCGGTACCGGTCGATTCGGGGGGTTTCGGCCCTGGTGGGCGCCTGGTCCCGCCGTAGAGCGGTGAACCAGATGTCGTAGTCCGCCAGCGCCCGCACCAGCGGATCAACCTTGCGCAACTGGCAGCACAGATCCGGATTGGTGAAGGGCAGGTCATCGGTGAGGCCGTCGCCCGGGCCATGGTCGGGGGTGATGTTCACCAGGTTGAGGTCCCACTCGCCGGCGAGCCGGTCCCGGAAGGCGTAGGTCTCGGGGAAATGGAGGCCGGTGTCCACGAACAGCACCGGGATGTCGGGCTGGAAGCGCCGAATGATGCTGAGCAGCGCGATGCCGCCGGCCTGGAAGCTGCAGGTGATACCGGCACTCCCCGGATACTCCAGGGCGGCACCGACCAGCGTCTGGGCTTTCAGCTCTTTGCGTGTGCGAGTGGCGGCGGTCACAGCCCCTCCTCTCCGTCGAGCAACCC
>Ga0209751_10007477_pt1 | contig 10023 bp, 8 predicted proteins | sample RifCSP13_1_FD_184019 | JGI IMG/M metagenome (GOLD analysis project Ga0209751, IMG submission 184019) | Soil microbial communities from Rifle, Colorado - Rifle CSP2_sed 13_1 (SPAdes) (version 2) | ecosystem: Environmental > Terrestrial > Deep subsurface > Rock core/Sediment | place: Rifle...
GATCAGGCCAAGGCCCGCGATGAACGCCAGCAGCCCGCCGATGATGGTCAGGGTCGAGCCGTAGCCCACGCTGCCGGGCCGCTCCACGGCGACGCCGGCCACGATCAGCAGGACGGCCAGCAGCCACGCGCCCTGGCCGAAGAGCGGCCGGAGCACGTCTGCGACATAGCGATTCAGGATCCCGGCGGTCGGGAACAGCAGCGCGATCACCGTCACCGCGCCGAGCACCAGCAGCGCCAACCCGAAGAGGGAGCGTGCGACGTGCGGCGGCAGGCGGAGCGACTGCCACAGCTGGGCAGCCGTGCTCTGCCGGCTGGCGCGGGGCCGGGACGATCCGCGGCGGGTCCGGGTAGCCACGGGTTGGCGCCTAGACCTCGACCACGACCGGGAAGACCATCGGCCGGCGCTTGGTGCGCTCGTACAGGTACTGGGTCAGGCTGTCCTTGATCTGCGCCTTGAGCAGCGCCACCTCGCTCGTGTGGTCGCCCGGATTCTCGATCGCGGCGCGGATCCGGTCGGCGGCGGCGGCGATGACCGGGTCGTGCGGGCCGGTGACGAAGCCGTGGGTCACGATCTCTGGCTTGCCGATCAGGTTGCCGGTCTGCTTGTCGACCGTGACCACCACCAGGAACATGCCGTCCGCCGCCAGGTCGCGCCGGTCGCGCAGGATGACGTCCCCCACCTCGCCCACCGACAGGCCGTCGACGTACACGTAGCCGGCGTCGACCGGCACGCCGCGGCGCGCGCTGCCGTCGCCCGAGAACTCGATCGGCTGGCCGTTCTCGATGATGAAGATGCAGTCCGGCGCGACGCCCAGGTCGGCGGCCAGGCGCCCGTGCTGGACGAGCATGCGGAACTCGCCGTGCATCGGGATGAAGTGCTTGGGCCGGGTCAGGTTGAGCATCAGCTTGAGCTCCTCCTGGCTGGCGTGGCCGGACACATGGGCGCGCTTGATGTCGTGGTAGTAGACGTTGGCGCCGACCTTGAACAGGTTGTCGATGGTGCGCCCGACGCTCTCCTCGTTGCCGGGGATGGGGCTGGCGCTGACGATGACCGTGTCAGTCGGCTTGATCTCCACCCAGCGGTGGTCGCGGTTGGCCATGCGTGCCAGGCCGGCCATCGGCTCGCCCTGCGCCCCGGTCGTGGCGATGACCAGCTTGGCGTCGGGAATGTCCTTCAGGCGGTCTTTCTGGACGACCTGGTCGGCGGGGTAGTTGAGGTAGCCCAGGTCGGCCGCGATGCGCACGTTCTGCTCCATCGAGCGGCCGATGACCGTGACCTTGCGGTCGAACGTTCCGGCAGCGTCGAAGACCTGCTGGATGCGGGCGATGTTGCTGGCGAAGGTGGCCACGATGATTCGCCCGTCGAGCCCCTCCATGATGCTGCGGAAGGCCTCGCCCACGGTCCGCTCGGACGGCGTGTAGCCGGGGTTCTCAGAGCGCGTCGAGTCGGACAGCAGCAGGAGCACGCCATCCTGGCCGAATCCGGCCAGCGCGTGGATGTCCGACATCTTGCCGTCGACCGGGGTGTGGTCAAACTTGAAGTCACCGGTGTGAACGACCAGGCCGACCGGCGTGCGCAGGGCGATGCCCATCGCGTCCGGGATCGAGTGGCCGATGCGGAAGGCGGTTGCGCTGAATGCGCCGAGCTCTACCGTCTGGCCGGGCTCGAGTGCCAGGAGCGGGTTGTTGTTGAGCTTGTGCTCCTTGATCTTGCCGCCCAGCAGGCCGCGGGCGAGGGTCGAGGCGTAGATCGGCACGCCCGGGAAGTAGGGCAGCACGTACGGCAGCCCGCCGACGTGGTCCTCGTGGGCGTGGGTGATTAGGAACGCCTTGACGTTGTCGCGCCGCTCGCGCAGGTAAGTCACGTCCGGCACCACGAGGTCGATGCCGAACATCTCCTCCTCGGGGAACATCAGCCCGCAGTCGATGACGACGATCTCATCGCCGTACTCGAAGACGTACATGTTCTTGCCGATCTCGCCCACGCCTCCCAGCGGCAGGACGCGCAGCACCCCGTCTGCTCCGGTGGGTTTGAAGTTGGACACGCTCATGGCACCTACCCGAATAGCGTCGTCTGGCTGTCGTCAGCCACAGGTTCTGGGAGCGCGGCCACGGTGACCAGCGCCTGTTCGAGCTCAGCCTGCGCCTCGGCCTCGACGGTGGCGTTGGCGTTGGCCTCGAGAAGATCGTCAGCCTCGACCGGCGCGACGTCCTGGGCTACAGCCTCCGCGGCACCTGATTCGCGCCGCGCACGAGCGTCGATCAGAACCTGGGGTATGCCGGCCATGTCCTCGAGCATCGTCTCGCGCAGGCTGGTCGCGCGGAGCGCCGCGGCCGGGTGGTACATGGCGTAACTGAGCGCCCTGCTCGCGCCCGTTGCCGGATCAACCGGCTTGACCGTGCCGTGCGCCGCGCCGATGCGCGCGCCGGGCATGAACGTCTGGAGCGAGTGGCGGCCAAGGGTCACCACCAGCGCCGGGTCAAGCGCCTCCAGCTGGCGATGCAGGTACGGTGCGCACGCGGCGATCTCGGCCGGCTCCGGATCGCGGTTCTGCGGCGGCCGGCACTTGACGACGTTGGTGATGTAGACCTCCTCGCGCTTCCAGCCGATGGCCCGCAGCAGCTCATTTAGCAGCCCACCGGCTGCACCGACGAAGGGCCGTCCCTGCTGGTCCTCGTTGAAGCCAGGGCCTTCGCCCACGAAGACGACTTCCGTCTCCGGATGACCCTCGCCGGGCACTGCCAAGGTTCGTCCGGCGTGGAGCGGACACAACCCACAGACGGCGACCTCGGCCGCTATCTGCTCCAGCGTGCGCCGGCGTTCATCCTGGTTCACTCGGCCTGTCCGGCCCCCTTGTGCCCTTGGCGCCTGGTGATGGACACGGTTTCACTCAAAGCGGATACCTATGGGCACGGCCTCGATGGTACATCGCTCCTGCCAGCGGCGTTCGGGCTGCGTCCCAGGGGGAGGGAAAATGCAACGCGGGCAATTAGGCTGGCGCTTGATGCGCAATCGAGTCCGCGGTCGGCCTCGCCATCCGGATGTGTTGACGCCCGCTGAATGGTCGGTGCTCGACATGTATCGCCACGGGCTTGCACGATCCGCGATCGCGCGCCTCCGTGGCACAAGTGAATACGCCGTCCGCTACCACCTGCGTAACGCGGCCGACAAGCTCGGCTTGAGTTCCACGCGGGATCTGCGGCACTGGGCGGGGTCCCCAGCGACAAGTCCCATCAAGGCCAGCGCGCTGCGCGCGAGGAGGTTCAAGTCTATGGAGTCCCAACTACGGCTGGGCGAGCTGGCCCAGGTGTCGCTGTTGTGCCGCTCGGCCGAGCAAGCCGAGGCCTGGTACCGCGACGTCCTGCGCTTACCCCACATCTTCACGTTTGGGCCGCTCGTGTTCTTCGACATGAACGGCACTCGGCTGTACTTCCGGCAGGTGCCCGAGTCAGAGTTCCGGCTGAGCTCGACGCTCTACTTCGCCGTAGAAGACATCAATGTCGCCACGGAGGCGTTGAAGGGTCGCGGTGTGAGGTTTCAGGGAGCGCCGCACATGATCTACAAGGACGACGCAACCGGCCTCGAGGAGTGGTTCTCCTTCTTCGAGGACCCGGATGGCAACACGCTCGCCCTTCTGGCCCGCGTTGCCGCCTCGACCTGAGCCGGGAATCGAACAGCCCGCCGGTTAGGGCGGGCCGTCGCTTGTAGCCGGGGGGTGAAGGCGCCGGCTAGGCCGGCGTCTTGGCCAGGTGGCGCTGCATCGCCGCCTTGCGCGACAGGTTGACCCTGCCCTGGCGGTCGATCTCTGTCACCACGACCATGATCTCGTCGCCCACGGAGACGACATCCTCGACTGTCGGCACGTGATAGTCGGCCAGCTCGCCGATGCGCACCAGGCCTTCCTTGCCCGGCAGGATCTCGACGAAGCAGCCGAAGGTCATGATCCGGGTGACCTTGCCCAGATACAGCCCGCCGACCTCGACCTCGCGCGTGAGGCCCTCGATCATCTGGATCGCGGCGCGTGAGTTGTCGGCGTTGACCGCCGCGATCTCGACCGTGCCGTCGTCCTCGACGTTGATCTCAGTGCCGGTGTCCTCCTGGATCTTGCGGATCGTGGCGCCACCCTTGCCGATGATGTCGCGGATCTTCTCGGGGTTGATCTTGATGGTGATGATGCGCGGCGCGTAAGCGCTCATCTCGGTTCGTGCCGTGGGCAGGACCTCGAGCATCTTGTTGAGGATGAACAGCCGCGCCGCGTGGGCCTTCTCGAGGCCGGTGCGGATGATCTGCTCGTTGATGCCCTGGACCTTGATGTCCATCTGGAGCGCGGTGATGCCCGCTGTCGTGCCGGTGACCTTGAAGTCCATGTCGCCGAAGGCATCCTCCTTGCCGAGGATGTCAGTCAGCACCGCGAACTTGCCGTCCGAACCTGTGACCAGGCCCATTGCCGCGCCGGCGACCGGGGCCGAGATGGGCACTCCGGCGTCCATCAGCGCCAGCGTCGAGCCGCAGGTCGAGGCCATCGAGGTCGAGCCGTTCGACGAGACCACCTCTGACACGAGGCGGATGACGTACGGGAACTCCTCTGAGCTGGGCAGGACCGGGATGAGCGCCCGCTCGGCCAGCGCGCCGTGACCGATGTCACGCCGTGACGGGCCGCGCATGGGCTTGTTCTCACCGGTCGAATAGGGCGGGAAGTTGTAGTGGTGCAGGTAGCGCTTGGACTCCTCGGGACCGATGGTGTCGATGCGCTGGACGTCGGACGACGGGCCCAGCGTGGCCACCGTCAGGGCCTGGGTCTGGCCGCGCGTGAAGAGGCCCGAACCATGGGCGCGCGGCAGCAGGCCGACCTCCACGCTGATCGGGCGGATGGTGTCGAGATCGCGGCCGTCCATGCGGATGCCCTCGTCGAGCACCAGCTCGCGCACGACCTTCCTGTGCAGCAGCCCTGACAGGCTCTTGCTGAAGCGCGCCGTCTTGCGCGCCAGGTCGATCTGCTTGGCCGCATCGTCCATCGTGCCGCCGCTCTTGCGCAGCGCGCGGATGGCGGTCGCTACGTTGGCCTTGAACTCCTTGATGCGATCGGGTAGCTCGTTGCCCAGCCGGATCAGCAGCTGCGCCGTCGCCTCAGCGTCTGGCAGTGCGCGATGATTCGGCTCAACCTCGAGCGAAAAGAACCTGGCCAGGTCGCCCAGCTTGAGATCGCCGTCGGGGTAGGCCTCGCGGGCGATGACCAGCGTGTCGAGATACCGACCGGGCTCGATCCGGCGATCGGACTCGAGGGCGGCCTCGATGAAGCCTATGTCGAAGCCGACGTTGTGGCCCACGAGCATGGCGTCGCCGGCCCAATCCATGAACGTCGCGGCGGCCTTCGCCGGCGTCGGCGCGTCCTTGACGTCCGCGTCGGTGATGCCGTGAAGCTGGCGGCCGACTATGGGCAGTCCCGGGTTGACCAGGGTCGACCAGCGATCGTCGATCTTGCCCTTGACGACCTTGACCGCGCCGATCTCGACCAGCGAGCCCTGCTTGACGTCGCGACTTGTTGTCTCGACGTCGAACACGACGAACGGCTGGCCGGCCTTGAATGCGTCGACGAAGTCGAGCAGCGACTCAACGCTGGGCTCGATGTACGGCAGGCGCTTGGGCTTGCCGACCTGCTGGCGCAGCTTCTCCTGGAGCTCGACGATGGGGCCCAGGGCGCGGTGGCCGAACATGATCGCCTCAGCCATGACCGCTTCGGGCACGATCTTGGCCCCCGCCTCGACCATCATGATCGCGTCCCGTGTGCCGGAGACGATCAGGTCGATCTCCGAGGCCTCGAGGTCGGCGACGGTGGGGTTGAGCACGAACTCGCCGTCGATGCGGCCCACGCGCACAGCGGCGACGGGGCCGTTGAACGGGATCTCGCTGATCGTCAGCGCGGCCGACGCGGCGATCGTGCCGATGATGTCGGGATCGTTCTGCTGGTCGGTCGAGAGGACTGTCAACACGATCTGGACGTCGTCCTTGTAGCCCTCTGGAAAGAGCGGCCGGATGGGCCGGTCGGTCAGGCGCGCGGCCAGGATGGCCGCTTCCGACGGGCGCGATTCGCGCTTGATGAAGCCGCCCGGGATCTTGCCCGCGGCGTACATGCGCTCCTCGAACTCGACCGTGAGCGGGAAGAAGTCGAGACCCGGTCGCGGCTCGGAGCGGTTGGCCGTCCCGAGCAGCATGGTGTCGCCGTAGCGCACGGTGACGGCGCCGCCGGCGAGCAGGGCAAGCTTGCCTGTTTCGATGGTCAGCGTGCGACCACCGATCTCGGCGGTGAGAGTTGTGACTGGCATCAGTCCTCCAATTGTCGGAGGACGGGTCTTGCTTAGCGGCGCAGTCCGAGGCGGCCGATGACGGCGCGATAGCGGGCGTTGTCCTTGCGCATCAGGTACGCAAGCAGCCGCCGTCGCTGCCCGACGAGCTTGAGCAAACCGCGACGCGAGTGATTGTCCTTGGGAAAGGCACGCAGATGCTCCGTCAGGCCCTTGATCCGCTCCGTCAGGAGCGCGATCTGGACCTCCGGTGAACCTGTGTCTGCATCTGCTCGGGCGTAGTCCGCCACGATGCCTTCCTTGGTCTCCCGCGCCAGGGGCACCCGTTCCTCCAGTGTTCCTTTTGTTCTATCTATTGCGCCGGGAGTCTAACAGTCGTTCGGTTTGAGCGCAGGAAGGAGCGAGCGCGGGCAGGTTGGGTCAGCACGGCGTGATACCGTCCGGCCGTGGTTGCGGCCGCCTCACGGGCTGTCCTGTCGGTCGAGCCATCTTGGCCGCTGGCCGGGTCCAGCGCGTTCGCCCGGACTCCCCCCGAGTGGCGATCGCCTCTTGCCGGCCGGCTCCGAACCGGCCTCGCAGAGCATGTCATAGGGCCTTGGTTCCCGCGTTCGATCGACAGCCGCAAGGGCGGCTTCCTCGCCGACTTCGACTCTCGCTGGCGACCGTCAGGGGCCCAGAATCGCATGCTCGAGTTCCAGGCCCGCCAGACGAGAACTGCGGCTCGACTGGGCATCGCCCTGCCCGATGATCGCGGCTGGCGCGACGTAGTCGACCATGGGCTGCGATATCTGTCGGAGGTGATGCGCGACCCGACCGACGGCGGTTGGTTCGGCCTGGTCGACCGCTCCGGTCGACCGCTCCTGGCCGCGACGAAGCACGCTCACGGCACGGCCTATCTGATCAGCTGCGCCGTGGAGGCTCATGTGCTGAGTGGCGATCAGGCGCCGCTCGACATCGCGCGCGAGGCTTTCGAGTGGCTCGACGCCACACTCCATGACAGCGCGCATGGTGGATATCACGGCTGGGCCACTCGCGACGGCAGAGTCATCAGAGGCGAGGCAGATCTGCCGGCGGAGCTTGCTGCGCGCAATTGCGAGCCGCTTGGACACGGCATCGGCTTGAAGGACGCCAACGTCCACTCGGACCTGCTCGAGGCGTTCACGCTGCTGCTCGGTGTGTGGCCTGACGAACGGCTCAAGGCCAGGCTGGCAGAGACGTACGACATCGTGACGACCCGCTTCACCACATCCGGCGGGGCCGTCCACTACCTCGTTGGACCTGATCTCACGCCGGTTCCTGGGCTTGAGCGGTACGGATATCCGTTCCAGACCGGCTTCCGGCTTGACGCCGCAGCACGTCTGGCCGGCCGACCGGTCGCCGAGGCGCAGAATATGGCACGCACGATGCTCGATCACGGCATCGAGTGGGCCTGGGACGAGAAGCGCGGTGGTTTCGTCGAGGCCGGCCCCGCGGCCGAGCCACGCAGCTTGGCCGGGGCGCGGCTCACGCTGCACAATCGGCCCTGGTGGGTGCAGACCGAAGCGGCGAAGCTGCTCCTGCTCGTAGCGCTTGCTGAGCCTTCGCTGGGATCTCATCACGCGCTGTTCGAGCACCTGGTCACCGTGATGGAGACCGAGTTCGTCGACCGTCGGCGCGGAGGATGGGAGATGACGGCGCGGTCGGATTGGCCGCTCTCGATGCGGCTGCCCGGCCGCGGGATGCCCAAGGGCGACGTTTGGAAGGACGCGTCACACGAGGCGGATATGTACCTTGCGACAATCCGCATGCTGCGCGGCCTGCCCACGGGAGCGCCGATCGACTAGCGCTCCTTCGGGCGCAATCCCACCAGGTGCAGGCGGTCGTGCGCGTCCGTTTCCGGCGGTCCCTCGAGTACGGACCCGTCCATCTCCACCCAGGCGTGGCCGCGCAAGATACCGCCGGGGTGGTCGAACCACTCCACACCTACGCGTAGCTGCAGGTCGTGCGCGCCGCAATCGAGGAAGCGGTACATCGTCAGCGCGCGCACGTAGCACGTGTCGCGCGACCGCAGACCGGGCAGGCGCAGCCACGGCTGGCGCAGTCGGGTTACACGCTCAGCGCCCATCCATGGGTCGCGCGCCACGGGTCGCGGGGCGTCCTTGAGACGGGTCAGGAAATCCGCGAGATTGGTCCGCTCGACATCCCCGGGCAGTCGCAGGACGAACCAGCCGATGCGCAGCAGCCACGGCACGTCTGACAGGGAGCGGACCGTTCGCCACAGTCGGAAGGTGAACCCCCACGGGCTCCACCACGGGGCAATTCGCGGGTAAGGGTGGCCCGTGGTCATGGGGCGGATCCCGCTTCACGCTTGGTGCTCGCGCGCCAACGTCGGGCTTCCAGCGGGTTCCAGTACGAGCACACGAAGCCAACACGCTGCGCCAGTAGCTTGATCGCGCCCCCCTTGGCGAACAGGGCATCGTCGCCGTCACCTCGGGCAACGAGCGCCCGTAAGGCTGCGCCCACAGCCGTCAGCCACGCGCGAAGCTCCTCGGTCGGCCCCCAGTCCAGCTCACGGTCGTAGCGTCGGAAGAACTGCCCGTAGCCGACTCCGTAGCCCACCTGCTGCTGCCAGTACCGACGCCAACCGGCGCGATGGTGGTGCATGACGACGGCACCCGGCGCATAGGTGAAGCAACCGCCGACCCGGCGCAACAGCCGGGTGTGCAGGTCGCAGCCCTCGTACGTACGAAAGCGCGCGTCGAAGCCGCCCACTGCCGCGAGCGCATCACGGCGGTACATCACGTTGCACGTCGGAGCCCACGGATAGCGTTGGTGCGCCAGATGGCGCTCGGCCTGGAGGCCGCCGCTCAGATCGACGAAGCGTGCCGCTGCGCTTGCCGATTGGAAGCCAACGGTGCGCCCAGCGGCCCCCAGCGAGGGTTCGCCGGGCGTTTCGACCGTGTTCATCAGCGCGCGCAGCCAGGTACGGCTGGGGATGCAGTCGGCGTCCGTGAACGCGACCCATGCACCACGCGCGGCAGCGATCCCGGAATTGCGTGCAGACGCGGCCCCGGAGCCGTCGCTGACAAGCACGCGTACGCCCGCATCCCGGGCGACGCGGCCGCTGCCGTCGCGCGAGCCACGGTCGACGACGACGATCACCTCGTACTCATCTGGCGGCAGGCTCTGCGAGCGCAGCGCGCGCACGCACGCGCCAAGCGTTCGCGCGGCGTCACGCGCTGGGATCACGACTGAAACGCGCGGCGGCGGCTGATCGTTCAAGTCGTGGCGTCCGGCGCGCGCCTCTCGGCGTCGAAGCCGCGCCAGAACGACGCGTCCCACAAGGCCAGGTAAGCGGAGAACTCAACATCCTCCACTCCCGAGCGACGCAAACGGCCGGCCAGCCGATGGCGCGTCGCACCCAGGCGACGACGCAGGGTCATCCGCGCCCGGCGCGCGCGCTGCGCCGCTCCCCAGGGCAGGACATCCGGGTGCCGGCGGTACAGCATGGCCATGCCTCGCCCATAGCCGAAGGCCTGCTGGCGCAGCTCTTCATCCGTGGCGCGGTCCTGGTGGAATGCCAGTGCCAGCGGCCGGTAGACGATCTCGCACCCGAAGCGCTTCCGAAGTCGGTACGAGAACTCGATGTCCTCGGCGCGGTCCATGTCTGCCGGCCAGCCACCAATCGCCTGTGCGGCATCGTGCCGGACGGCCATGTTGCGCCCGTTGGCGAACCGGA
>Ga0209751_10007478_pt1 | contig 10023 bp, 10 predicted proteins | sample RifCSP13_1_FD_184019 | JGI IMG/M metagenome (GOLD analysis project Ga0209751, IMG submission 184019) | Soil microbial communities from Rifle, Colorado - Rifle CSP2_sed 13_1 (SPAdes) (version 2) | ecosystem: Environmental > Terrestrial > Deep subsurface > Rock core/Sediment | place: Rifle...
GGTAGGCCGCACGCTGATGGTGTTCGGCGGCGCCTACCTGCTGCGGGCCTTTACCGCGGACTGGGGCCTCCTGCCGCTGCCGGCCGGCGTGGCGCTGGGTCTGGTCTATGCGTCGGCGTGGATCGTCATGGCCGACCGGGCCGGCGCGGCCGGCCAGCGCGCGAGCGCCGGATTCTACGGGCTTTCAGCCGTGCTGATCGGCTGCCCGCTCATTCTCGAGGCCACGGTCAAGTTCCGCCTGTTGTCGCCACCGGCCTTGAGCGCCGCTGTCCTGGCGCTGTTCACGGCCCTGGCGCTCGTCGTGGCGTGGCGCCAGCTGCTCGGCACGCTCGCGTGGGTGGCCACGGGCGGATCCCTCGTGACGGCGTTCCTGCTGATGCTGATGACGAGGGATCTGGTCGCGTTCAGCGGCTTCCTGATCCCGCTCGGAGTCGCCGCGCTCTGGTTTGGCTACCTGTGTGATTGGCGGCTGCTCCGGTGGCCGGCGGCGATGTGTGCCGACGTGGCGGTGGCGGCGCTGACGATTCGCGCGGCGGACCCCCGAGGCCCGGACTCCGCGGCGGCCGTCATTCTGGTCCAGCTTGCGCTGGTCGCTGCCTATCTGGGCAGCGTCGTCACGCGCACGCTGTTTCTCGGCCGCGACGTCATCCTGTTCGAGGTGGTGCAGTCGGTGACGGTGCTGCTCGTTGGATTCGGCGGCGCCGCGTATGTTGCCTACGCCACCGGATCGAGCATCGCGGCGCTGGGCGTGGCGAGCCTCGTCTTCGGCGCCGGCTCGTACGCGGTGGCGTTCGCGTTTGTGGAGCGGCGCGTCCAGAGGCGCAAGAACTTCTATTTCTACAGCTCGCTGGCGATCGTCTTCGTGATCGTCGGCACCGCCTTCCTGCTGCGCGCGCCCACGCTGGGACTGCTGTGGGGCGCGTTCTCGATCGTCGCCGTCTGGATCGGCTGGCGGTTCTCACGCGCAACACTCAACTGGCACGGCATGCTGTATGGCGTGGGGGCGTCGCTGGCTTCCGGGCTGCTCCTCGCCGGCTCCCTCGGTCTTGTCAGGTCGGCCGGCCAACCCTGGCCCGCCGCCGGACCGGCCGCGCTGATTGTTCTGGTGATGCTCGCCGTTGCCGGCGGCCTGACGGCGCCGGTGACCGCCGCACGGCCGTACGGATGGATCCCCAAGTTCTCGCTCTTCGCCGTCGTCGCCTGGAGCACCGCCGGGATTGTCGTCATGTGGCTCGCGCCGGCTCTGGCTGGCACGCCGGGCGAAGGCGCCGACGCCGGCGCCATCGCGACGATTCGAACGGCGGTGCTGATTGCTGTGCTGCTTCTGATGGGCTGGCTCGGGCGGTATCGGCGCCTGGCGGAGGCACGTCGGCTCGTCAACCCGCTGCTCATCGCGACCGGTGTGAAGATGGTGGTGGAGGATTTTCAGACGAGTCGTCCGGCGACACTGTTTCTTGCGCTCGCCCTGTTGGGCGCCGCGCTCATCGTCGCGCCGCGTCTCAACCGGCGGCATCAGGCGACCGAGGGCCCGCCATGAATTTCCGGACGATCATCGCCCCGTTTCGCATCAAGTCGGTCGAATCGCTCAAGTTCACCAGCCTCCCGGACCGGCAGCGCGCTCTTCGGGCGGGTAGCGACGACACCTTCCGCCCGCACGCCGAAGACGTGCGCGCCGACCACTCCGTGAGGGCCTGGACGGATACAACGTCAGCCCGGTGACCGGGTTGGTGCCCGTGCGGTTCGCCGGCGGTAATCTGGGATCGGGGCTAGGATTCGCGCCCGAAGAACTCTCGCATCGCCAGGAGCAGGAACGCCCTCGTGACGAACGCGAACCACCCGCAGTACGCGGCGAGCAGGGGCAGCTCGGCCAGGAGCTTCCGCGGGTCGCCGCTACCCCACCCCCAGGCGCTCCACGCGTACTGCGCGTAGAAGGTATGGATGATCAGATAGAGCACCAGCGCGAGGATCCCGGCGGCGAACGAGCCCCAGGCCCCCCGCTGGATGCCCGGCCAGGCGCTCGGCTTCCGGAACCGGTCACGATTGGCGAACGTCCACAGGACCAGGAACAGGGTGACGAGGGTCGCGATCGCGGTCACCAGCGGCGGAGACAGGTGGTCGTAAACGCCGTCGTCCTCGCCGTAGCGCTTCAACGGAATGACCTTGACGAAGACGTTGGAGAGCGGGAAGAAGACCGAGACGCTGGCGAGTATACCCCAGAGGTTCCCCAGGAACGCCAGGAAGGCCTTCAGCTCGTCGAGAAACGCGGCCCCGCGCTCCTGGTTCATCGGAGTCCCCAAGCCGACATGGTACCCGAATTTCGCCGCCAGCTGGGGGCGGGAAGGGCCCGCGGGCGAGCGGGCCTGAGGGGTCCCGCCTCCCGACGGCGTGTCGGTGGGTGGCCCCAGGCCAGCCTGTCGCGCAGCCGGGACGGCAGCGTGAGCACACTCTGGCGCACTGGCATGTCAGATCGGCGCACAGGGCGGACAAACGCTGCGCCCTCGGCTCCCTTCGCCGCTCGACCCGGGCAGGCGAAATACGGCCTCCCCTGCCGACCCCCAGCCTGACACCGGGCCTGCCCGCTTCACCGGGGCGAAGGCGAGCGTCGGCACCGCGATCCCCGGCTGAGCCCGAGCCATCTCGCGCGGGCGCGGGCTCGCCGTCAAGGAGCGGTCGGAGGGGTGCGGCGGCGGGACCTGGGTTGGGCCCCGACGAGAGTGGGGCGGGCGCCGGGCAGCTGTACCAAGTAAAGAGCCTGAGCCTCGGCAGGCCATGAGTGAGAGCGGGTCTTATGTTTTCTGCGCTCACGATGAGCAGAAAGTGATTGCCGGCTATCCCGTTCCCGGCTGCTCCCGGGCTTCGCGGGCGGGGCCGGCCGCGGCCCGCGCCCTGGCCAGGATGCTGCGCTCCGCCTCCACGACCGGCAAGTCGATCGCCCGCCCCTCGAACACGAACAATCCCCTGCCCTGGGCCACGGCGGCTTCGAAGGCGGCGACCAGCCGCCGGGCAGAGGCGATTTCCGCGTCTGTGGGCCTATAGGCCTCGTGGGCGAGGGCGACCTGGCGCTCGTCGATCACCAGCTTGCCGGCGAAGCCGAGCCCGAGCCCCTGGCGGGCCTCGGCCGCGAAACCCTCGGGGTCGTCGAGGTTCATGAACACGGCGTCGATGGCCTCCTTGCCGGCCGCCTTCGCGGCCAGCACCAGGTGACACCGGGCGTACAGGATCGTGCCCTCCATCGCCCCGGCCTCCTTGATGCCCAGGCTGCGGGAGAGATCGACGTGGCCGATCACCAGGGCCTCGACGCGGGGGCTGGCCTCGGCGATGGCGGCGGCGGCGAGAACGCCCCGGGGCGTCTCGATCAGCGCCAGGACCTTCACCGACCCCTCGCCACGCCCCGCCCGGCGCTCGTCCCGCGAGAGCTGTTCTTCCACGGCGCGGATATCCTCGACCGATTCCACCTTCGGGACCACGAGCGCCTCCGCGCCGGCGCCCGCGGCCGACGCCACATCCTCGGCGAACCAGGGGGTCCGGAGGGCATTGACGCGCACGCTGCGCTCGAGGCCGGGACGCGCCGGGCGGCGGAGGAACTCGGTGACGAGCGCGCGAGCACGGGGCTTCTGCGGGGGCGTCACCGTGTCCTCGAGGTCGAGGATGAGGCTGTCCGCCAGCGATTGCCGGGCGGCCTCGAGAGCGGCGGGGCTGGCCCCGCAGACGAAGAGGAGGCTCCGCCTGAGCCTCATCCCAGGCCGTGGCGCGCCGCCAGCGCCTGGACCCTCGGAAACCCTATGAACTCGTCGAAGGCGGCCTCGGCGGTGAGCCGCCCCTCGACGGCGCCCCGGTCCCTCCCGGCGCGGAACGTGGCCAGTACCTCTCCGACGGCGCGATGGGCCGCATAGAGGAGCAGCGAGTAGTAGAGCACGAGCTTGATGCCGGCCGCCTCTTCCTGCGCCACGCTCGACCCCGGCGAGTCCACCGCGCAGATGGGATGCGGCAGTCGGTGGCTCACGCCCGCCAGCGCCGGGGCGCGGACGCCGGCCGGGAACACCATGTCCGCCCCCGCCGCTCCATAGGCCAGGCAACGGTCCACGGCCTCGTCAAGACCCCCGCCGCCCTTGAGCCAGCCGGCATCGGTGCGGGCGATGATGACGAAGTCCGGGTCCCGGCGGGCGTCCACCGCCGCCTTGACCTTCTCGACCATCGCCGCCTTCGAGAGCACGCGCCCGGTCACGTCCAGGTGCTTGCCGAACTCGTGATCCTCCAGGTGAATGCCGGCCACGCCCGCGCGCTCGAATTCCCGCACCGTCCGCCAGAGCGTGGTCACATTGCCGAACCCGTTCTCGGCATCGGCGATGACCGGGATGCCCTCCACCGCCCCCACCACCGAGGCGGCGTGGTCGGCCATCTCCCGCATGCCGACGAGCCCCGCATCCGGGAGCCCCAGCCGGCTGGCCGCGGTGGCGTACGAGCCGATATACACCGCCTGGAAGCCCGCCGTCTCCACAAGGCGCGCGCTCACCGCGTCATAGGCGCCCGGGGCGACGATGATGCCCGGCGCGCGCAACAGCTCCCTGAATCCCCGTGGTCCGCGCATTCGATGTCCTCCCGGGAGGAGTCCCCGCCTGGGCTGCTCCCGTCATGGGTCACCGCGGCATCCACCGTCCCGGGACGGGCGGCCCGCTCGGCCCCGCGGCCGTCGCGGCGCCGCCGCCGATCATAGCGCAGAGCCCGGACCGGGACATCGGCAGCCGCGCCGTCCGGCGCCGGTCCTGCAATCCCCGGCGAGCATAGGAAACAGGGCTCTACGCTCGAGCGACACTTGGCCGAGGAAGTCAGAGCGGAGACGAGGGCCACCAAGCCGGTCTATGCCGATGAGGAACCTCTGGCGCCGAGCGACGGGCCTACGCCGTCCGGCGGCGCTGGCGCCACCAGCCGAGACCAGCCATCGTCAGTCCACCCACAAAGAGGAGCGTGGGGGTCGTAGGCTCAGGTACGCGAGTGCTCGTGATCTCTCTGACCTCCATTCTGCCATCAGCAACGAAACCGGCCGGTGGCGGAAGCGGGTTTGGACAGCCGAGGGAAGGGCAGTTGAACCGACTGATCGGCGCGTTCGTCATGCCATACGGCGTTCCGAGAGGCGGATAGCTGGCGATGCTGGACGTCAAGAAAGGATCTCTGTCGAGAGCGCAACTCCACCGAAGAAGAACGCCGAGTCCGCGTTGTGAACGTCCACTGTGCCCGTGAACACCACGGTGTCCGTGCCGAGTCCTGGAATATTCAGGCCGAGCGTCAGCGTCGAGTCAAGCGTATGCGGGCGGCAGGCGTTGCACCGGCGAGCGAGGGCGCCAAGCCGACTAGCGCGGTCAGAATGGCCGCGAGAATGCGCACTGCCTTCTCTCCTTCGTGATAGGGCTTTACTTTGGGAAGCTTCGGGGCGATCCGACCGTGGCTCGCGCCGCGACCCCCGTGGGAGCCAACGTGACCACCCCCCGCCAGCCTCGCGCGTGCTGTCATACCACGCCCCCGGATCGCGGTGGAGTATCTGGTGCAGCGGGCGCCGCTGTCGAGGGGAAGCGAGAAGCTGCGGGGACCCAAATCGGAACCCGACGATCGGCGCGCGGACCCTGCCAGTTCGGCTCAGGTCTGGGAACAGGCGTTACGCTCAACTGCCCGAACGGTGCCCGGAGTTGAAAAAGCCGGCTCGACTGCACGTTGTCGGTGATCCTTACATCTCCCCGGGACTGGATGCTCGAACCCCGCCATGTTGCTGATAAGAAGGCACTCCTGGCAATGGTACGAGACTTGCGAAGCTGGGCGGCCGACGGCCGATGTCCTGAGCCTATGAGGAGAGCGCGATGACCACGCCCGCTCGAGTCCGCTCGATCCTGGCCGCGGCGGTGGTGGTGCTGGGCTGGGTCAGTTCCGCGAAGGCTGCCTCCATCGCCTCCCTCTCGCCTGACTTTGACGCCGGGCTGACCAGCGTGAGCCCGGCCACAGGCGTCTTTCCCTCATGATCCGGTATCAGATCCAGAACGACCTCGAGGAGGCACATGGCATGAAACGCGCGCTGCTCGCAGTTCTCGCGATCGCACTGCTCGTGATGCTGCGCCCGCTGCCGAGTCACGCTGTTCCGGTCATCTCGGCCCCCATTGTGACCGTTGGCGTCGGCGACACGTTTACGATTCCGATCTTGATCGCGGGCGCCGCGGACTTGACCTTCTGGCAGTTCGACCTGGCATTCAACCCGGCCATTGTACAGGCCAACTCCGTGACGGAAGGGCCGTTCATGTCGGCCTTCGGCCTCACGCTGTTCACCCCAGGGGTCATCGATAACGTCACCGGGCTGATCAGCCTGGTCGCCGACTCCTACGTCGATCTGCCTCCGGATCCGTCAGGGAATGGGGTGTTAGCGAATATAGAATTCACCGCGCTCGGACCGGGGGTGTCGCCGCTCACCTTCTCGAATGTCTTCTTGAATCTCTCCGATCTGGAGTTCAGGATCGCGAACGGTCAGATCACGGTGACCGGCCCCGAGAGGGTCCCGGAGGCGGCGACGCTGGCGCTGCTTGCCAGCGGGCTTGCGCTTCTCGGCGTGCGACGGCTTACCAGACGCGGACGGAGAGATGACGACTGACCAAGGAGGGTCCGGGTGCCGCGTCGTCAGCTCACCTATGCCCTAGGGCTACTCGCCCTGGCGGTCTGGGCCAGCCTCGCGAGCGGCTGGCGGTCGTCCTCGGACCGATCGAGCGCGGGGAAATCCGTGCAGACTGTCGCGGTGGAGAAACCATCCAGGTCACCCTCGACACGCGTCGGTGGACACGTAACTCCCTACGCGGGGAGCGCTGAGAGCGATTTACCCCACGGGCCGGCGGCGGCGCTCAACAGTCCCGATCCGCGTGTGCGGATTCACGCTCTTGAGACGTGGGCGCAGCATCCGGGGGACAAGCTCGATCCCGCGACGTACGCGCTGGTCGACCCCGACGAATCGGTGCGCGCGCGGGCGGAGGAGCTGTGGGAGCGCCTGCTGGCGACGCAGGCCGCGACCGCCCCTGCCGCCTCGCCGCCTGAACGGCAAGAGGAGCGGTGAAGGAGGAAGGGGAAAGTGGAGCCGATGGAATCAACGGCGAGACCGGTGGTGCAGTGCACCTCAACGGCAGGAGGAGAATCGATGAAAAAGCTACTGAGACTGACACTGGGACTCGGCATGCTGGCCACGCTCGCCCTCGGGGGCAGCCCGGCCCACGCGGTGAGCGCCGCCGGGCCGTACTACGCCACCCCCTCGTGGGACCAGACCCTCCCGGCCGCCACCCGGTTCATCGTTCTGACAAACATGAACAGCGACGCCGTCCTGGACCGCGAGACCGGGCTGGTCTGGGAGAAGTCGCCAAGCACGAGTAAGTTCATCTTGTTCAATGCTCAAATTCATTGCAACGACAGGACTGTGGGGAATCGTAAAGGGTGGCGGATCCCGACCGTCCAGGAGCTGGCAAGTCTCATAGACCCGTCAGTTCCACCGCCTGGTCCTACCATACCCGCCGGCCATCCCTTTAGTAATGTGGGGGAATTCTACTGGTCGGCTACCACCGGCCTTTACGGCATGTGGGGCGTGTGGTTCTATTACGGCGGGGTGCTCGTCAGCCTCCCTCAGGACTCCAACAACGTCCTCGTTTGGTGTGTGCGCGGTGGACAGGGGGTGGACTCTCAGTGATTGGGTCATTCGAGCGATTGGGGTGATTTCGCGGGGGTGCAGGGGGGCAATGCCCCCCTGCCCGTCGCTTCATTCCGGGTGCGAGACCAAACCATGGCCCGTGACGAGCCTCTCCCCATTTACAAGAAGGCTGCCCATCGGGCTCTTGGGGCTCCTGGGGCGGGCAGCGGCCGAGTCTGGGAGGGACGTCACGGTGAGAGGGGGGCCGCGGACGGGGCGACCGCCGACGGAGGGCGTTCCTGTTGACGCTCATGGTCGTTCCCTCCCTGGATGACCATGCTACCTCTTCAGCTTCCCCACGGGGAACCCGGAAGCGTCTTCTTACAGTTCTGAACGCCGTCGCTTTTTCCACGTCTTCTATGAGGGACGGGAAAACAACATGTTACGAGGATGAGGTCATCCAAAATAGTTCAAAGACACTAAGCTCACCATCTGAAAAGCTCAGAAAGAAAACTTTACGGTCTTGAACGCCACAACTCCTCGACGAAGACCCCGAGAGCTAAGGATTGAGCATCTACCTACTCTCAAGGAGATGCGGCACAGGGTGGAGATCCGCGCGGCCGGCATGACTTCTGCCGATTTCTCTGCTGTGAACCAGCCGCAAGTTTGATTCCGAGCCAAGCGGCCGAGAAAGACGCGCAACCTGTCACGAGGGGCCGCCGCGGAAAGCCCTGAGGGCGGAGACACTGAGCATGATCGGGATCAGATTCGCCATTGCCACCGGCATCGCCGCCGCGAGCGTGCCTGAGCCGGCGACTCTCGTGCTGCTCGGCCTCGAGCTCGTGGGCCTCGGCTTGGCTCGCAGGCGGCTCGCGGGCTGACGCGCACCCGGCACCGTCCATCCAGAGCCCCACCCCGCTGCGATCCTGCGCCGGCCGTGCCAAGGCAAGAGCCTGAGCCTCGGCCGGCCATGGCTGAGAACGGGTTCTTTTTATCTACGCTCTACGCTCGACCCCGTCGGGCTGGATGTTCGGCATGGCGATCAGGCGACCTCCAGGCGGAGGAAGCGGACGGCGGTCTGCCCTTCGATGAGGCTCCGCGTGTCCGGATCCAGCCGGGCGGCGTCGAGCGACGCGAGGGGATCCGTGTCCCCCATGTCGAAGGGATAGTCGCTCCCGATCATCACGCGGTCGGCGCCCAGCTCCTCCACGATGAACCGGAGATTGCGCGGGCTCAGCGTGAGCGAGTCCACGTAGATGCGTCGCGCGTACTCCCGCGACTCCTTGGGAATGGCCGCCGGCCCCTCCGGGCGCGCGTGCCAGCCGTGGTTCAGACGGGCGAGCGTGAACGGGAAGGCGCCGCCCCCGTGCGCGAAGGCGATGCGGAGATCGGGAAGGCGCTCGAGCACGCCGCCGAAGATGAGCTTGGAGATGGCGAGCGCCGTCTCCAGCGGATTGCCGACGATGAGGGGAAAGTAGTACCTGGTCAGCCGCTCCTGGCCGACGAGCGGCGTCGCCGGGTGTACGAAGACCGCCAGCCCGAGGTCGCGGCAGGCCGCGAAGAACGGAAAGAGCACGGGATCGTCGAAGTCGCGCCCGCCCGGACAGGTGCCGATCTCGACGGCGCCGATCCCCAGGGCCTCGCGGCAGTAGCGCAGCTCCTCCACGGCGAGGGCGGGCTCCTGAAGCGGCACCGTCGCCATCGCGCTGAATCGCGTGGGGTGGCGCGCGGCGACGCCGGCCACGTACTCGTTCTGCATCCGCGCGAAGGCCTGGGCCGCCTTGGGCTCGGCCCAGTAGCAGAACATCACCGGCGGGGGCGAGAGGGCCTGGCGGTCGATCCCGAGCCGGTCCATGTCCTCGATGCGCCGCTCCGGGCTCCACGAGCGGTCGTCGATGTCCCGGAAGAACTGGTCTCCCGTCATGATGGTGGCGCGGCAGCCATCGCGCGGCTCGAGCCGCGGCCACTTGCCGCCACCGTACCGGGCGGCGAAATCCTCCCAGCGCGGGGGAACGACGTGGGTGTGAAGGTCGATCCGCACTACTTCGCCTCCGTCTTGCCGATGAACTGGATGACGGAGGCGATGCGCTTGGCGTCCACCTCCCAGAAGGCCTTGAACTCGTCGGTGTCCTGGTACGCGATGGGCGTCTTGGCCTTGTCCATGGCCGCCTTGAACTCGTCGTCCTGGACCGCCCGCCGGGTGACGTCGCGCAGCGTCTGCAGCACGCCGGCGGGAATGCCCCGGGGAGCGAAGAGGCCCGTCCAGATGTAGTACTCGACGTCGTAGCCCAGTTCCTTGAGCGTGGGCACGTCGGGAAAAGCGGCCAGCCGGGTGGCGCCCCAAGTGGCGAGCGCCCGCATCTTGCCCGCCGCGATATCCG
>Ga0209751_10007481_pt1 | contig 10022 bp, 9 predicted proteins | sample RifCSP13_1_FD_184019 | JGI IMG/M metagenome (GOLD analysis project Ga0209751, IMG submission 184019) | Soil microbial communities from Rifle, Colorado - Rifle CSP2_sed 13_1 (SPAdes) (version 2) | ecosystem: Environmental > Terrestrial > Deep subsurface > Rock core/Sediment | place: Rifle...
CACTAAATGGTCTCGGTTTTTCCCTCCTCAAAATTTCTTTAGTGTTAATTCGTGTTATTTCGTGGATCGCTTTAATCACTTTTACGATCCACGAAATCACCGAAACCAAGAAACGATCTACGAAATCACACTAAACGACACTAAATGGTCTCGGTTTTTCCCTGTTCCAAAACTTTTTAGTGTTAATTCGTGTTATTTCGTGGATCGTTTCCCTCTAAATAACGCCTTCTAATTGATCCTCTAAACTACTGCTGATCTCACGAAGCTTCCCCAGAACGTCTTCATCGGATTCCCAATAACCGCGAACCTCAGCTTCCAACAGGCGACCAACCAGGGAGTGCGCTGAATGCGGATTCAGCGAGCGCAAACGGTCCAACATCGCCTCGTCCATTAGAAAAGTTTTTGCGACCTCATCATAGATCCAATCGTCTACGGCATCGGCGGTGGCACTCCAACCAAAAGTGTTAGCCAGGTGATTTTCGATCTCTGCCACTCCGCGAAAACCATGCTTCAACATTCCTTCAAACCATTTTGGGTTGAGTGTCTTGGCACGACTCTCTAGCCGGACAGTTTCCTCCAGCGTTCTCACCCGGATATCACGGGACAACGTATCAGAGAGATAAATTGATGGTTTTGAGTGCGCACGAGTCTCGACCGCTTTAGAGATCCCACCCAAATATTCAAAGTAGTGGTCCACGTCGGTAATCCCGATTTCGAAAGTATCGATGTTCTGATAGGTCGCCTCGACGCGCGTCAAAGCACGATCCATTGATTCCCGAGCTTCCGTTCCATCGATCGACTCCCCCTGTGAGTTGCGACCGTAGGCGAAACACTTACGGGTCACGAAAAGATCGCCAAGCGCACGTTCCTGGTCCCACTGTGAGTCCATCACCATGAAATTAACATTCGTGCCATAGTTGCCAGGAGCATTGGAGAATACTCGCAGGACTGCTTCATCGAAGCTGGAATTGTCGGTGGCGATCTGTTCGATCACGTTTCGGCGCACATAATTCAATTCAGCTGGCTCGTCGAGTACCGCTACGAGACGGACCGCCTTATCCAACAACTGCAAAGTTGGGCTGAACAGATCGCGGAAAATTCCCGATACGGTCATAACCACATCGATTCGTGGACGTTGCAACACCTCGAGGGGAATTGGCTCCACTCCCGTCGCGCGATTGAGCGAATCTCGAGTCGGGCGTACACCTAACAACCACAGAGCTTGAGCAACACCTTCACCTTGAGTCTTGATGTTGTCGAGCCCCCATAGCACCAACGCCATCGCACGAGGATACCGACCATGCTCCTTCCGATATCGGTCGAGCAGGCTGTTGGCGACGCCCTCAGCACGACTAAAGGCCGAAACAGACGGCACGTGGTAGGGATTAATTGCGTGAATATTCCTGCCGGTCGGCAGAATCTGAGGGTTCTGGACAATGTCCGCTCCTGGACCAGCAGGAATGTACTCTCCACCCAACGCCCTCATCAGAGAATCGAGTTCCTGATTGGACTCAAGCTCAAACGAGACTTGGTTGAGCAGTTGGAACATAGGAAGCGATTTGTCAGGCTCGACCTTTCCCTCGTCTTGTAGAAGGTTAGTCGCAGGCTCGATTCCCTGTGTGAGGAAGAGTTCGATCGCTTGGGAGAGTAGCCTGTCGATCTGTTCGCGAAGCTGCAGATTTCCGTCGTTGGCTTTAATGGAATCGTAATCAGAGCCGCTGAGTCCCTGAGCGATGAGATCAAGTAAGGACTGGGCGCCGAGTTCTGGCCGATTGAACGAAGCAACCATCCGTAACGTGTCGGCTTGTTGCTGTGACTCACCGACACGTCCGAAGATGTGCAAGCCGGTCGGGATCAAGCGTTGCTCTATCTCGAGCAACTGCTCGTAGAGCTGAAGAACACGGCGGTCGCGTTCCTCGGCTGAAAGTTCTTCGTTCTGCGCCGGCCTAATCATGGGAGCAGTACCGATTGTCGCTTCGATTTGCGATTGTTCAGTTTCATAGGCTGAATGTAAGTGTTCAGGTCGCATTCCGGGTCTGAACAAGGTTGATAGGTTCAAACCCGCACATATTCAGCGCCGAGCTTTTCGGAAACTTTTCGCGCCTGGCCATTTCCTGTGAACCTGTTTCGCGTGTCCAGCACGAATGCATTGACATTAGCACGTCTTAATGCAACTCCGAGGCTCGTAAGTTCAGCGGCAATCATGCTCTCCCGATCCTCGGGTCCGTAACTCGTTGTCATTGGCACGTTCGCGCCGCCGTCGGTGAAAAGCAATACGACGGAATTTCTCTCGTTCGAACGCTTGACGACGTGCAAGGCTTCCGAAATTCCCGCCGACAGTGGTGTGCCACCGCCTGTTGCTAACGCATCGAGCGTTCGTTTTGCGCGCAGCACGCTCTGACTGGGAGGCAGTGCTAATTCCGCGCCCAGGGCTCGAAAAGTGATGAGTGCCACAGCATCGCGTCTCAAGTAGGCGCGATGAAGTATGACCATTACTACCCTTCTGGCTCTCTCAATCCTTTCTCTTGCCATGCTTCCCGACGTGTCGACCGCCAGGACAAACAGAAACCCAGCCTTTCGCGTGAACTGCTTATAGCGCAAGTGTGCAACATCAAAACGTAGTTCTGTTGACTGTCCGGAACTAGATTCGGTTCGCGACTGTAACAACGCGCGCAGTGTGGCGTCGACAGCGACCTTTGAACTATGTGGGCGAGACAGCACTGCACGAGAATATCTACCGCGAGCGTGATTGGGGGTGCTCCTTGAGTTGGGTCTTCGCCGACTACCTTGATGCCGGCTTGCTGAGGATGGATTTCCGCCCTGCAGCGCACTCTCGAAATCCAAATCAATCTCGCTCTTTGAACCATCAGGTGTTGAATTTAGAGCTTGTGTGGTGGAGGAACCTGAGGCTCCTTTCGCACTAGTGAGCTGTGCCGGCTGACCATTTCCAGCATGGTCATCACTATCTCCCGGGTCCTTCGATCGATCAGATGCAACCTTTCCGAAGACCCGATCCAACTCCTGATGTATCTGTTGCGTCCCTCCGGTCTCGTCAAAAGGCCCACGTCGCAAACGATGGCGCAGAGAAATTGGGGTCACCTTACGAATGTCGGCTTCGGTTACTTTGCGGCGGTTCTGCAGGGCAGCAAGCGCACGGGCTGCTCGCGTGATCGTTAGCTCGCCACGGTGTCCATCAATCTTGAGGTTCAGACAGAGTTCTACGACCTTCCGCACCAGTTGGGCGTCTATCTTTACGGATCGTAGTCTCCTTTGCGCCTGAGCGATTTCTCGCTTTAGCCGCTGCTGTTCTTCCTTGACACTCTCATGGAACTTCGCTGCATTGTGGTCGAAGAGCTCTCGGCGCTCGACGATTTCTATTCTCCGATCTACATCGGTCTCGGTACTTACGTCTACGTGCAGGCCAAACCGATCGAGTAGTTGGGGTCGTAGTTCACCCTCCTCCGGGTTACCCGACCCGATCAGTATGAATCGGGAGGCGTGTTCGACAGAGATCCCTTCCCTCTCAACTTTGTTACGGCCGGTGACCGAAACGTCCAACAGAAGATCCACCAGGTGATCATCGAGCAAGTTCACTTCGTCGATGTACAGCAGCCCACGGTTGGCTCGAGCGAGAAGACCCGGTTCAAAGGTGCGCTGGCCTCTTGTAAGAGCTCTTTCAATGTCGATCGTTCCGCACACTCGATCCTCAGTGGCCCCCAGCGGTAGATCCACTACGGGTACTGGAATATTGCGTGATTGGAGCTTTCCTTGAGAGAGTTTTGACCGGCAGTCCGAGCAGAGTTCCCTTTCATCCCCGGGGTTACAGTTAAGCACACAACCACTGACCACTCTTATATTGGGCAATAGATCCGCGAGTCCTCGAACGGCAGTCGATTTCGCAGTTCCCCGATGACCCATAATCAGTACACCACCAAGGGACGGGTCAACGACGCTCAGAAGTAAGGCGAGCTTCATCTCCTCCTGCCCGACGATCCCAGAGAATGGATAAGCGATGGGTCCAGACAAATTACGTTCAGAGGATTTATGCGAACTGTGAATGAGAAATTTTTCGGGCATCTCTTTCAATTGCGCTATTGTTATTAACTGAAACCACGACGGTGAGCAAGCCTACATCACGGTTAACCATGCGAAAGCCGAGTCGAGCAGGAGTCAGAGCGCCCATCTGCGAATGAACGCCACCAACTCGTTCGTCCGCTTTACCCGCTCGATCTCTGCCTTGTCGATCAGCATCAGCTTTCAGTCGTTTTCAGAAAAAGCTGTCAAGAGGAAAGTTGCATTGCCAACTAAAGCGGCTAGTGCTAACTTTAGTTGGCTGGGAGATCAAGCAGAAAATGAACGAGCCATATAATGCCGGCGTTATGGCAGGACGTCCGGCAACCAGGGAAGCGCCAATGTTCGGGCAAAGGCTTGCTGCCCTCCGACGCGGTAAGGGTTTGTCGCAAACGCAGCTCGCCGATCGGCTCGGCACCACCCGCAAGATGATCGATTACTACGAGCGCCGCGCCGGCAACCCTTCGCTCGACTTCATCCAGCGCGCCGCCGAGGCCCTCGATGTCTCGGTCGCCGAACTCTTGGGAAGTGAGCCAGACTCCAAACGCGGCAAGCCTGGCCCGATTCCACAACTACAGCTCCGCTTCGACCAGATCAGACGCCTCCCCCGCAAAGAACAGGAGTTCGTCCTCAGATTCATCGATACTGTTTTAGGGAAAGCTCAGAAGGCGTGAGATCTAAGAAGCGAAACTGCTACAAGCTGAATACTCGGGTGAAACGATCAACCTTAACTTTCCCTTCCCAGCAGGTCTGATGGTTATCCAAGCCGATCCCATGTCTTCCTTCGTTGAACTGTTGGGCAGGGCCTCCCGCAAGGCCTCGTTGATCCTTTCCTCCAGCCCGCTAAAGTAATAGCTGAGAAGGGGAAGCCCCGGCGTTATACCCCTCTTTTTCAATGCCGTTTCAAACTTGGCCTCGTCAACCTGCGGCAACTTATCCAAAGAGATCTCAATAATGATAAAGTCTGCCATCTGACGATGATAGACGGTCTCTATCTCAAGTTTGCGGACATCAACTTCGCTTGTTCTTACAAGCTTCGCCCTTACATCTGCAAACATCCCGCTCGCCTTGAGGTCGTCAACGAGACATCGGACGGCACCCTGAATGTCGCTTTCCTTGACCAGCCTATCTTGCGGGATTATCCGGTTCGACCGATTAAAGATGTACCTTGAGTCATGCTCAGTAAGAGCCTCGACCCGAACGTAGAAGCCTGTGGGGCCCAACTGGATAGAGGGCGATACAATTGCCAGACACAAGAATAATGTCAACATTCCGCTTCTCCTTAGTTTCTATTTCTCCTCGGTTCTTTAGGGACGTTCCTAACAGGGATGTATTTGTCCCCCCTTCCCTCTGTTGATCTTCTCTCAACCACCTTGCCGGTGTTCGGATCCTTCACAACGACTTTGTAATTAATAGCGGCCGTCGCCCCAGGCTTTGATTCACGGCGCTCGTTGACTACGAACCGTTCCGTCTTCTCGACAACCACTGACTCTTTTTGTTTGTCAACTTTGGTGGTGCTGTCAACAAGTCCTACCTGATTGCTTTCTGTGAAGGTCCCCGTAGGAGTAATAGGCCCTATGCTTCCAGCATCTCCGGGTTGTGATCCATCAGTGGGCTCATTAATGACATACTTGTATTTGATTTCGAACTCTCCACCAACTGGAACCTCGCCTGTGTTTGGAACTTTGTCAATCAGCTTCACATCAAAACTGATGATCTTCGGATCTATCGTCTTGATAACTACTACGTCTATGTCATCCGGTTTCTTTTTCTTCTGAGGGTCATCCGGCTCGTGTCCATCTGGATCTATCCACCGTAACGGATTGTTGTAGGCATATTGATACTTATTCAGCGACTGTGGCTTCCTCAGGTCGGAATAGAAAGTAGGATTCGCCGATGCATCTTCCGCAAAGTGGTACAGCTCCAAAGGCCCGCCGGTCAACTCTTCCGGACTTGTGAATCGTCCCTGCGTGCTGGCGTAATACCTAGCCTCAAAGTAGTCCAGCCCGGTCTCATTATCCCGTTCTTTGGAGGTTAAGAACGGGTAATGAGAAGCCGACACCCACCCGCACGAGCAGCAATTTGTCAAAGAACAGCAGCAGTTTAAGAGCAGCAGCTAAAGAGAAAAGAGCGATTCAAAAGCCACTCCAAAAGAGCGTCGAGCAGCGCTCAATGGGAGAGGATTATAACCTGCTTTCTGGTTCCTGTTAGAGGGCGTGGAAGCGTGAGGAGTTGCTGCGCACCTGAAGTTTTCAGACACGTCACCCCTCAAGGATTTCGCGTCCAGCACACGGGAGCATGCTGGCTGCATGCTCAACAAACAATTTGCATGCTGCAGCCTGCTGAAGCAAGCAAAGAAGTTAACGCGTCTGCGGTATGCCAGAGCATGCCGGGGCATGCTGGAGCAGGCTCAGCAAACTCGGGGCATGCCCAGCAAACTGAGCCTCAGGACGCCTCACTAGTCGCTGGCGTTCTTTGCGGCGAAGTTTTCCATCGCTTGTTTGAGATCCGCAAGTTCGAGGTGCGTGTAGATTTCGGTGGTGTTCAGATCACGATGGCCCAGGAGTTGTTGCACGTGACGAATGCTGGCGCCGCCACGCAGAAGATGAGTCGCGCAGCAGTGACGAAAGGTGTGGACGCTGGCTTTGAGTTCAACTTGAAGAGCGTAGTCACGGATACGGTCGGCGATCATTTGATAAGAGAGACGATGGCCCGTAACTGAAAGCCAGAGAGCTGAAGTTGGAGGAATGATTTCTGGTTTGTTGCGACGTTTACCTTTGCCCCAGAGCCTACCGGCAGCCAACTCCGGACGTGCGATCGTGACGTAACGAGTGAGCCAGTGCGCGGCGGTTTCCGTGAGTGGCACAACACGATCGCGCTGACCTTGGCCGAGACGCACGATGAGACGTTGCGCCGCAGTGTCAACGTCGTAGAGATCGAGACGGTGAGTTTCCGCGTGACGAATGCCGGTAGCGTACAAGACTTCCATCAGGGAGCGATCACGAAGGCCAAGTGCGGTCCTGTGTCAGGAGTTTCGATGAGCCGAGCCATGTTTGATTCGTTAAGAACATACGGCAGTGGTTGCTCTTTGTGGGGAAAGGCCAGGCGCTCAGCAGGGTTTGCCCCGCCGCTCCCCAGGGAGATACAAGTGCCTTCGTCCTTCAATGCTCCGCCCGTACAGACCGACTACGTGGCCATTGTGAGAGCCAGAGGCGGCAACTAAAGGAAAGATCACGCAGCCGCGCAGCAACTCACGTCCCGAGCCAGTCAGTACACCGAATGCGTCGCAACGCTCGCCGTCCTTCAACGGGTAACTTGTCAACCAACAATGCGCTCGCTTCGTGACCACCTACCCGGTCGCTACCGCTCCAGGTTCTGACTCCGTCGTCTGCATACCCGAGATGAAAGCTGGTCGCGATCTCCGCCGCCGTCACCCCCCGCGATCGCAAGTAGTCCTGCGCTGCCGGCGTCTCAAGCAGCCGCGCGTGATAGTGATCCACAGCGCGCGCCAACCATTGCTGATCTTCCACGGCAACAGATTTTGATTCGGCTTCGTTGCCGCCGAGCCGTCGATGCGCTTCGCGAAAGTCTACGCCAGCCTTCATCACAAAGCGATACACGTCGCCGCCTTCGTGACACGCGCCCAGACAGTTCCATAGTTGTTTCTTAGGATCGACCACCAGACTCGGTTCGTGGTCATCATGGAAAGGACAAAGCGCAACGAGTTGGTTCCCGCGCGGCGTGAGAGTGACGCCTCGAGCCCGAATGAACGCCACCAACTCGTTCGCCCGCTTCACCCGCTCGATCTCTGCCTTGTCGATTAGCACTCTGGAGCCCCTTTTCGTTTCCGCCGCTTGCCGAAAAAGCTGTCAAGAGTTTTCTGCTAAAAAACTGCTGGTAAAAACTTGCCGGAGATACTAGCATGATTCTACTAACATGCAAGCGGAAAGTTGCCGGAGGAATATGTACCCAGAAAACCAGTTGTATAGTGACCCCATGGCGGGAAAGGCAGGACTGGGCGGCAGGCCCTCAAAGAAGAAAGCTACCGAAAGCGGAGCCAGACTGGCAGCATTGCGCAAGCAGGCGGGTCTATCTCAAGCGGCGTTGGCCGAAGCCATCGGCATTCCGCAGCGCACTATCTCTTTCTATGAACGTGAGGCGGGAGCGATTCCTTCAACCCTGGTCCCAAACTTCGCCAAAGCCCTGGGCGTTTCAATGGAAGAACTCCTGGGCATCGACAACGGCTCACAGCGCAGCAAGCGCGGCCCCAAGTCGCAGCTCGAACGCCAACTCGAAGCCATTGCCACCCTGCCACGCAACCAACAGCAGAAGATCCTCGCCGTCGTCGAAGCCATGATCGCCCATCACGCCGCGCGGTGAAGATCGAGGCTCACCAAGTGCGATTAACCCAGAATTAGCTGGCAGCCTTCGCTACTTTCTCGTCTAGCCAGACATCCTCAAACGAGGAGAGATCAAATCGAAACCCATGTGGTAGTGCAACGTATTTCGCAAGATCTGGACGAGCTGCTGTTACGTGATAGGTATGCTCGTGCTTCAGGCTCTCTGTGTTTCCATCATACTGATCCGTGGTAACCCACCATCCTGACATATGATTTGGCGACGGATAGCGGACACCTTGAACGGGTAAGCCTTCTAGTACACCTTTGGAAATGACGGTGAGTGTGTCGGGCCTTGGTGGCTGGAAATCAGCCCCATATTCTTTGCATATGGCATGCTGATCTTTCCAGTATCGAAGAGTTAAGGAAGCTCCCTTTATGAACTCTGTTGCCGGAGCATTGTACTCCCAAGTTTCCAACGTATTAGGGCCTGCATCTTGGAACTTGGTGATCCAGTAACCATAAGCCATTGTTTCACCCGGGCCCAGTTTTCTTCCCGATTTCGTCAGGTATTCTGAGACGTAATATAAGAACGCTTCGGCCTCTCCCGTTAACTCGGAATCACTGAACTCAACCACGATCTCTGACTGTCCTATTGTGGTCAGCCCCTCAGTCCTCATTGTGAAATGAGAATCGGATTGTTTTTCGGTAAAGAGCTTGATCATCGCTATTCCGGATCCTTAAGCTTTTTGGCTTTTGCTGCACGCACCTCTCCGCCTTGCTTTCTACTACAGTTTTGGCATTGCGGATATAAACGTTGTGGTGCGTTAGTCTTATTCGTACCTGTCGGCGGCTGATGGTCAGGAACGAAATTACCACTTTTCGTTCCCGGCTGTTTGCTGCCACAAGTATGACAGCCTGTATTCTGCCCAGCCTTGTTGACTGCACCTCTTTCTCCAGGTGTAAAGTCTCTCTGGGGACCACGAGCTGGGATCGAATCGCCTGCGTTTGGACCGGGTTGCAATGTCGAGCCGCTGTCTCCATTGCTACTTCGCTGCATTGGCGTCGTGGCAATCTTGACTGCGTTCACAGTCGAGCCGACCATCGCTGTAGCGCCCGCCACAATAACAGGGACACCCACCTCTGCCGCTAGGCCTCCACTACCACCGGTAATAACTATCCCGCCCCCAATGGCCGATCTGCCAGCCAAAGAAGTGATAATAGTTCCGACACCCTGACCAGCGCGATTAACCAAGGAATCGCTTTCCTGTGGCGCACCGGAAGCTCCAAAGGTAATGCTGCTGGAGATTCCTCTACCTACACCAGTGATGAAATCTGCCGCGCCGGCCTTCAGCCTGTCTGTTGTAGTCGTCTGGTGTCCATCCGGATCGATGTATCGGAGAGGGTTGTTTAATGCGTAGTGATACTTGTTTAGTGACTGAGGATCTTCGAGTTCTGCGTAGAAGGTTGGATTATGCCCAACCTTTCCATCAAACTCATATAACTCTTCCGGCCCACCGCTGAATTCGTCAGGACTCGTGAAGCGTCCTTGCGTTGACGAGTAGTATCTGGCAAGGAAGTAGTCGAGCCCCGTCTCAATATCCCGTTCTTTTG
>Ga0209751_10007483_pt1 | contig 10020 bp, 7 predicted proteins | sample RifCSP13_1_FD_184019 | JGI IMG/M metagenome (GOLD analysis project Ga0209751, IMG submission 184019) | Soil microbial communities from Rifle, Colorado - Rifle CSP2_sed 13_1 (SPAdes) (version 2) | ecosystem: Environmental > Terrestrial > Deep subsurface > Rock core/Sediment | place: Rifle...
GCATTTTGGATTTATGGGCCATGCAAGACGAGTTACCCAGCCGCGTGGAGTTTTTCGGCGATGAAATCGAAAGCTTGCGGCGTTTCGATCCTGCCAGTCAGCGGACTGTAATGGAAGTCAATGAAGTGTCGGTCTCACCTGCCCGAGAATTCCTGTTGGACGGCGCAGCCAAACTAAACATCGATCCCAACGACCTCACCGAATTCCATGTGCCTCTGCTCCACCCGGGCAGCGTAAGCATTCTCGATTACCTGCCCAAAAATGCACTGATTTGCATCGATGACCTGGACGCTTTGCGCGAACAAGTGGGCGACCTGGAAACGCAAGCCGTCGCATTGCGCAAAGAGGCTACCGACGCCGGTACGCTGAGCAAGAATCATCCAATCCCTTATTTGACCCTCGAGGATATCGAGGACGAGTTCGTCCAGCGGCAGACCGTCGAACTTGGTCCCGCGGATGTTCTAGAAGAAGCACAAGGGCTGGCGCGGCTATTCCGGCCAGGGCCGCGCTTTGGCGGCCAGCTCAAACCCATGCTGGATTACGTTGAGAAGATGCTGGCTTCCGGATCCGAGGTAATCTTGGTTTCGCGCCAGGCAGCCCGTTTGCAAGACCTGTGGACGGAACGCAGCTATGAAGCGGGAAAGGTTGCTGAACCGCAATTCAAAGAAGGAAGTTTGGGCGAAGGTTGGGTTTTTTCGACACCAGATTCTCCCGCGTTGTATCTGCTTAGCGATGGGGAGATCTTTGGCTGGGAGCGGCCGCAGCCTCGCCGCCAGCCGCGCGTCGAGAGCGAAGCGCCCGAGACGCCTTACGTTGACCTTCAGGTGGACGATCTGGTTGTACACATCGACCACGGCATTGGCTTGTTCAAAGGGCTCATCGAAGCCAAAGTGGAAGGTGTAACTCGCGAATATCTGCGCGTGGAATACGCCGTGGGAGACCAGCTTTACGTGCCTGTACATCAGGCCGATCGTCTCACTCGCTATGTCGGGGGTCGCGGCGAGGTTCCCCCGCTCAGCCGGCTTGGAGGCATGGAGTGGCGCGGCGCCAAATCGCGGGTCAAGCGTGCAGTCGAAGCGATTGCCGAAGATCTGCTGGAGCTGTATGCACGGCGCCATATGGCTGAAGGGCATGCCTATCCGCCCGATAGCGCATGGCAGCGCGAGCTGGAGGCCAGCTTTCCCTACGTGGAAACGGAAGACCAGTTGCGCGTGCTGGAAGAAGTGAAACGAGACATGGAAAGCTCGCGGCCAATGGACCGCTTAGTGTGCGGCGACGCAGGCTACGGAAAGACAGAAGTTGCGCTACGCGCCGCCTTCAAGGCCGTGATGGATGGCAGGCAAGTCGCACTGCTGGTGCCAACCACTGTGCTGGCGCAGCAACATTATGAAACATTCAGGCAGAGGCTGGCCGCATTCCCCGTGGAGCTCGAAATGCTTTCTCGGTTCCGGGATAGCCAGGAACAGGGCGAGATCATCAGAAAACTGGGGGAAGGCGAACTGGACATCGTCATCGGCACCCACCGCATGGTACAGAGAGACGTGAATTTCAAGGACCTCGGTCTGCTCATCATCGATGAAGAACAGCGCTTCGGGGTGACTCACAAGGAGTACCTGAAGAAGATGCGCACCGAAGTGGACGTGCTCACTATGACCGCGACCCCGATCCCGCGCACGCTGTATATGGCGCTGACCGGAGTGCGCGATATTTCCACTATCAACACACCGCCAGAGGAGCGGCTGCCTGTGGTCACCCACGTTGGCCCCTACTCCGAGCAACTGGTGCGTCAGGCCGTGTTGCGCGAATTGGACCGCGGCGGGCAGATCTTCTTCGTACACAACCGCGTGCACACCATCGAAGGGATGCGCCGCCAGATCCAGCGCCTGGTGCCGGAAGTGCGCATCGCTGTGGCGCACGGGCAAATGGCTGAGCGCGACCTGGCTAAGCGCATGATGGAGTTCTCATCCGGTGAGATCGATCTGCTGCTAACCACCACGATTATCGAATCGGGTCTGGATATCCCGAACGCCAACACGCTGATCGTAGATCGCGCCGACGCCTTTGGCCTGGCGCAGTTGTATCAGCTGCGTGGCCGCGTGGGCCGCGGCGCCCAGCGCGCCTATGCCTACTTCTTCCGCCATTCGCGCGGCATTACCCAGGAGGGCCGCATGCGGCTGGACACCATAGCGGAGAACACGCAACTGGGCGCCGGCTTCACCGTGGCCATGCGCGACCTGGAAATCCGCGGCGCCGGAGAGATGCTTGGTACGCGGCAGCATGGCCTTATCGCTGCGGTGGGTTTTCATTTATATACACGGTTGTTGGCCAAGGCAGTGAACGATTTGAAACGCAGTGGAAAGCTGGCGCCCAGCATGGGCGCGGCGCAGGCCAGCCTGTATCACCCGATCATCAACGTGGACCTGCCCATCGAAGTCGGCATCCCGCCTGAATATGTGGAGGACAAACCAATGCGTCTCAAGTTGTACCGACGCCTGGCCGACATCCACGATTTAAGTGAAATTGACGCCCTGCAAGCAGAGTTCGATGACCGTTTTGGGGCCCCACCCGAGTCAGTGATGAATTTGCTTTACCAACTCAAGGTGCGTGTGCTCGCCGAGCAGGCTGGCGTCGTGTCGATCAGTATCGAGAACAAGCAGATGGCGCTGCGCTTCCCGGCGCGCCGCCCGCACGAAGCGCCACGTCATTTCCCAAACCTCGGCGCGGATGCGCGCACAAGTAAGAACACGGTATGGCTGACCAATCTTGAGGGCGCCAACTGGCGCAGTCAGTTGCTAACCGTGCTGGAGCGGTTGCAGGAAAGGCAAGTAGCCAAAGCTAAAGGACAGGCTTCTCAGCCTATCCCAGTCAAAGATTAGTAATTACTGCGCATCAATTTACTGCGGCACAACCTCGGCGACGAATTCAAGCTCCAGGACGACCGAATCTTCAAGGGAGGCGACTTGCGGAGGGAGTTCAATAACACCCAAGTCGAAATCCCGTAGCGAGATCGTGGTTGAGCCTAGACCGTGAAGCCGAATAACGGAGTCAACGGATACGGTTAGGTCGAAAGTGACTTCTCGAGTTACTTCCCGGATAGTCAAGTCGCCAACGATTTGAAACGCAAAAGCCCCTCCAATCGACCCGGAACTCGGCAGGCCCAGGAATTGCTTTGGTGTAAAGATGATGAATTCAAATTCAGCCGTATCCAGGATCTCGTTTTGGATGGCCCGATTGCGGAAGTTGTTATCGGTGACCAAAGTTCGTGCGTTTACGGTAACCGGACCCATTTGTACATTGGCGGGATTCGCGGGATCGATAATGATCTGCGCGGCCACCTGGTCGGTAACCCCGACCACGGTTTTGGGCTGTCCGTTTAGGATCTCCTCAATCAGGAAACGCGCCTGGCTTTCGGCCTGAACGAGTTCAGCTGTGATCGGACCCGTGGGCAGGTTGGCCAATTGAGAAGTACTTGTTGCGTCTCCGTCGGTTGCTGAGGGTTGGGCGGCCATCCGCGTATCCGTGGCGCCTACAGGGATAGCTGTGATTTCACCACTAGGGGCCGCGGGCGCACGCAGCACATAAGCAGCGATCGCGGTGGCAGTGGCAAGTCCTGCTAAGACAAGACCAGCGATGATGACAAGAAGATTACGCGGCATGAACGCTCCTGGTTTTAAAAAAAGTAGATGACAAACGAGGGTCAATATAACAGGGCAGGATTAAGCGGTTATGAAGGATCAATTGTGATGTTCGACAATGCGGAAAATTGACGCTGAGGCCAAGCCCGCAAAGTCAATCCGAATCCCGGTTTTTCTGATTATTTTGGCCTTTGCGCTTTTTGCCGACAATCCCGCCTGGGCATTTTGCTAATACAATTTTCTGCAGCCAACCTTAGGATAAACATTTGCGGATAGAATTGTCACCAGCGCCCGCTATGGCCACCTGGTCTTTTCGCGACCCAGCCACCCCCAGACGATGGTCGCCTTCGATAGGTGCGATTTATTTCTTTTCCGCGTCGGCAATATATTTTAAGATCAAATCCCGTGCCTCCCGCGCCCGGCTCATGTTCTTGACCAGCACTTCGGCTTGGTCTGTCCCAGAGGTCTGGATGCTTATATTGCGAGCGCCAAAGAGAGCACCCAGCAGACCCTGGTTCACAGTTACATCGGTGATCTTGGAGATGGGGATGGTACGTTCGTCTTTATCGAACAAGCCAGTGATATAGGCGATACGTGTCGGCGATACCTCCAAGACACGGGTAGAAAACAGGTTGGAAAGTGGAGCAAAGAGGAAGTGGGGTTTATAGCGTCTGGTCATCGTGTCAGCCATAGGCTCGCCTCAGATCTGTGTTGAATGCCACCATTATAGTCGGAAGATATGGCAAAAAGCGCAACGGATTATTCAAGATTTCGTTGGATCATCTTCGCCGACGGATGAATACAGATCAATTCCAGTGTGGTATCGCCTGAGTTTCCGAAATTTGTGAGGTGTATTGGCTTCTGCCACGAGGATGTCGCAAGCGGCGGCGAACTGATCGTTGCCCGCGGTGAACTTTGTGTTGCCTGCCCGCACGATCCAGGTCTCTGGGTATGGGATGCCGCGACGGACCCGAGGCGCTAGGCTGGTTGGCGATGAGGAGAAAGGAAACGGGGAAATCGTAAATCTCGCCTTCGAATTTAAGCGAACCATTGGGCGTGTGGGCAACATTTTTATCGTGAAGATGGAGCGGATAGATCTGGTATACGACAGCGCGTCGGAGCCAATTGTTTGTTTGCATCCCCCAATTAATAACCCAATTGCGCAATTAGGTCAGCATTTTCCTAAGAGTCGTGAGCGCCCAGCCATGATGCGCCACTTTATCTTTTGCCGGCAAAGCGTCCAGGGGGAACCATTTGGCTTCAGCGACATCTTCACCCGGCGTTAGGTCTAATTTGCCAATTTCACTCCTGTAATGAAAAGACAAGTGCCAAGAGGCATCGTTGCCCCTAAAGGATTCAATGTGATCTAGTTTCGGAGAAACTTTATCCAGACCGACTTGCTCGTGGAGCAACCTGTTGGCCGCTTTATCCGGATGTTCCAGATACTTGATGGATGCATCCGGAAGGAACCAGCCCGTTTGGCCATCATAGGCGTCTGAGTCCTTGTACTTCACAAACAGTACAGATCTATCCTTAAACAAGGCGACGTCGGCGATCAGCGAATATCCTTTTTCCTCGTCCATAGGGACCTCCAAAGCTGGTTTGGTCGACTGCCTATTATTTGAAGTTTCGGCGGCTTAAGTCAAGCCTTCGGTCTCGTCGTAAAATCGGAAAATGGAAGCCAAAGCAATCCTCGTCCTTGGCTGCGGCGTCTCCGGGCTGTCCACTGGCATCACATTGCTGCGCGCCGGGCACCCGGTGACCATCTGGGCGAAGGAGTTGCCGCCCAACACCACCTCAGACCAGGCGGCTGCCATCTGGTTCCCGTACCTGGCTGCGCCGCGCGAAAAAGTGGACCCCTGGGCCAAGCACACGCTGGCTTTCTTCCGCGAGCACCTGGTTCCGAATCCCGCTAGCGGGTGCTCACTCATCATGGTGCGCGATCTGTATGCCAAACCTATCGAGATTCCCTGGTGGGCAGGCGCTGTAAGCGGCTACAGCCGGCTGGCCGCCGCTGATCTGCCGCCAGATTACTTGGATGGATTCGAAGTCGAGAGCGTGGTCATCGATACCAGCGTCTACATGGATTACCTGGTTGCGTGGTTTCGGCGTCTGGGAGGAGAGATCGAACAAAAAGAAGTCCGGGATATTGGCGAAGCCTTCAAATTCAGCGACGTTGTTGTGAATTGCACCGGGCTGGGTTCGCGGGATCTGTTCGGCGACGAGAGCGTCTACCCGGTACGCGGGCAGGTGGTGAAAGTGCGGCCCAATGGTGCGAACATTGCGCTGCTGGATGATGAGGGCTCGAATGGACTCGCCTACGTCATTCCGCGGACAAACGACATTGTGTTGGGGGGCACGGCGCAGGCGAACGATTGGGAGCTGGCACCGCGGGCCGCGGACCGGGAAGACATCTTGCGCAAAGCAGCCGCGCTCGATGCACGCTTTGCGCAGGTTGAGATCCTAAGCGAAGGCGTGGGCTTGCGCCCGGCGCGGCCCGCCGTGCGACTGGAGGCAGAGCGCGTCGGAAATGCAACCGTGATCCACAATTGCGGCCATGGCGGCGCGGGATTTACATTGAGCTGGGGATGTGCGGAACAGGTAAACAAAATAGCCAACGAGATTTAGAACAAATTATTCAAAGGATTTCTCATTTTGTTTTGCTGCAATATTGCTGCATAATGCGTATTGTTTCGCCAAATACCAGTGATCCGAAAAATAACTACTGTACTGATATTCTTTGTCATTCAACTTGTAGCGTGCGGCGCGCCAGCGCCGTCTGGTGAACAATCTGCACCCGAACAGACAACACTGCCGGCCGAAACATTGGCGCCCACCGATACCCCAGCCCCAACAGATACTCCAACGCCAGCGGCAACGGCAACGTTTAGCGGCCCCTGGCTAACGCCTCTTAAAAATGAAGTGGACTGCCGCTTTGGACCCACTCCACTCTATGAGCAAATCGGTACGCTCGACAATGGCGCGGCCGCGGAGATCATTGGAGTTTCTGAGGATGGTGGCTGGTTTCAAACTGCAAATCCAGAAGAAGCGGGCACGATCTGTTGGTTTAATGGGGATCTGGTGACAACCACCGGGGATGTTAGCCAACTGCCCGTTATCCCAACTCCGGTTGGAGAAGTGACCAAAATAGAAATCCTGATCAATAAGTATTTTATTGTTTACAGTGGCAATGGCGGTTATGTTGAAACCCCGATGTCTTGTGATCAAACCACGAGCCTAAACATTTTCTCCAGCATTTGGACCAATGGCCCAATTACCGCGATCTACCATTGGGAGATCCATGGCGACGCCGAGATTATTGACGATGATCTCACAGTTTCGACCGACAGAGCCAGGGAAATTGGCGATGAAGTGATGGTGGACGAAAGGGTGGAGAGCTTTAAGTGGGAGGATGCTCACTGCGGAGACTATTCGGTCGTTTTCGTCGTGACAAGTCCGAACGTGATAAATCTTGAACGAGAGTTCACTATCCCCCTGGATTGCCCAGCTGATCCTAACGCTCTCTTCTGCGAATTAGGTATTCCTGAATAAAAAGCGTGGGCTTGCGCCCGGCGCGGCCCGCCTTGCGCCTGGAAGCCGAGCGCATCGGAAATGCAACCGTGATCCACAATTACGGCCATGGCGGCGCGGGATTTACGTTGAGTTGGGGCTGCGCTGAAGAAGCAAGGATGAAGGCTATAATTACCTATTGATGGAATATACAATTTCTCACAACAGAGATGAAGAGACCATTGAAGCCAAGGCGAGGTGGTTTCAGTCGTTGACGCTCAAAGAGCGAATGAATCTGCTCTGCGAGTTTACAGGTCTGCTGCTATCGGCCAATCCTGACATCGTAGAGCAAAAGAATGCTGAACCTTCTCGGGGACGTATTCGCGTCCTTACAGAAGCATAACGTTCGTTATCTAGTGATAGGGGGGATTGCGGCTGTACTTCATGGCGTACCACGCGCCACCTTTAATTTAGACATTTTGATCTCCCCAGATCTTGGAAACGCCAAAAGCTTGTTGAAGGCTTTTTCTGAAGCCAAACTAGGAACGGCTGCCCTGACCACTCCCGAAGAACTGTTGGCTCAAGAGATCACGATTTTCAAGGATCGTGTCCGTATCGATGTCCAGACCAAAACTCCCGGTATAGTTTTCGATGAAGCCTGGAATCGACACGAAACGATGGCATATGAAGGACAGGAATTTTACGTTGCTTCGCGGCAAGATCTCATTGCTTCCAAGAAGGCTACCGGACGGGAAATCGACCTGGAAGATGTACGGCTACTGGAACTCAAACAGTAGGCATGCGCCGGCGCGGCCCACCGTGCGCCTGGAAGCGGAGCGCATCAGCAATGGAACCGTGATCCACAATTACGGCCACGGCGGAGCGGGGTTTACGCTGAGTTGGGATGCGCGGAAGAGGTGAAGAAACAAATTATCAGCTGAGGGTCGTTACTGCTTGAGCTCAATTACTCTAAGTCCCGTTAACCTGTGAAAACGATATCTGAAGACCAGTAGATAGCGTTTGGGATTAATCTGGGTTTGAATTCCATCCCGATTTACTGTTCCTTCGAGCTGAATGCATGCACTATAAAGCCCCTCCATAGTTCGATAGTGGGGCTCGACGTCATAGCTATAAACATAATGGAATCCCGGTACAACTGGTCTAGTTGGTTGATGAGCGACATTAAATATCGCGGACCCTCCTTGTTGCGTCGCACTTGTTTGACTTGGATTTCCTGGCAAAGGTAATTCCGGCCGGAGAAAGAATTCCTGGGTTCCTACAGGGTCAGCAACCCACTTTTCGTCTGAACCACTATACATGCGAAAAACATTTCGATAACCACTCTGAACCATTTTTACAGAACACGAGATTATTGCTACATCACCCGGGTTATCCAATCGGATTCCTAATCGGAGGGTATTTTACCCCAGAGACCCCGAGCCCACGCGCCTGTTGATCCCAGGGGAAATAATACGGGCGTAATTGAATTCCATTGTATGCCTTTAGTTTGTCAACTTTTGCTTGGTTGTCCTTATATGCAGTCAGTTCTCTTTGTGGCGCAATTGCCTGCCAAAAAAGGCCAAATAATGTAATTCCACCAAGAATAATCCAAATAAATATATTTAAAGGGTCGATCAGGGAAAGTATAGTTGCAATGCCTAAGAGGATTGCAACCAAAAGTGTCAGACCAGCAAGAGCCGCGCCTTTGTAGTCCTTCCAAATTTTCCTTATCCACATATGATCATACCCCCAGACATGAAAAGCATTGATTTCCTATCTCGGCCCCGCTGCGTTCACCGCTGCGCTCGCCTTGCCCTCGAAGCGCTTGAAGTTTTCGCGGAAGCGGGCAGCGAGTTCAGCGGCCTGCTTGTCGTAAGCGGCCGGGTCCGCCCAGGTGCCGCGCGGCATCAGCACTTCGCTGGGCACGTCGGGCACCGCAGTCGGAACTGCCAGCCCAAAGACGGGCTCGGTCTGCGTGGGCACCGCGTCCAGCTTGCCGGCTACCGCGGCGCGCACCATGGCGCGGGTGTAGGGCAGCTTCATTCTCTTGCCCACACCGTAAGGCCCGCCGGACCAGCCGGTGTTCACCAGCCAGACATGTGCGCTGTGCTGTGAAATTTTCTTTGCCAGCATTTCCGCATACACATTGGGATCCCAAACCATGAAGACTTCGCCGAAGCAGGCCGAGAAGGTGGCCTGCGGTTCGGTAACGCCGCGCTCGGTACCCGCCAGCTTGGCGGTGTAACCAGAAAGGAAATAGTACATGGCTTGCTCGGGGGTAAGCTTGGCAATGGGCGGCAGCACGCCCCAGGCATCCGCACTGAGGAAAACGATGTTGTTGGGATGCCCGGCCATGCCATCGGGGTCGGTATTGGCGTTAAAATAGATGGGGTACGCCGCGCGCGTGTTCTCTGTGATTGCATCGGAGTCCAGGTTCAGCGTGCGGTCAGGATTGACCACCACGTTCTCAAGCACGGTGCCGAAGCGGTGGGCTGCGTTGTGGATGTCGGGCTCATTTTCCCCGGAGAGCTTGATCACCTTGGCATAACAGCCGCCTTCCAAGTTGAAGACGCCGTTGTCGGACCAGCCGTGCTCATCGTCGCCGATCAGGGCGCGGGTGATGTCTGCGGACAGGGTCGTCTTGCCGGTGCCCGAGAGGCCGAAGAAGAGCGCGGTGCGCCCGTCTTCGCCCTTGTTGGCCGAGCAGTGCATGGAGAGCACGCCCTGCTTGGGCAGCAAATAATTGAGCGCGGTGAAGATGGATTTCTTGAGTTCGCCGGCATAGCGTGTGCCGCCGATCAGGGCGATCTTCTTACCCAGGTGGAGAACGATAAAAGTGCCGGAACGAGTGCCGTCTTTCTTGGGGTCAGCCTGC
>Ga0209751_10007484_pt1 | contig 10020 bp, 6 predicted proteins | sample RifCSP13_1_FD_184019 | JGI IMG/M metagenome (GOLD analysis project Ga0209751, IMG submission 184019) | Soil microbial communities from Rifle, Colorado - Rifle CSP2_sed 13_1 (SPAdes) (version 2) | ecosystem: Environmental > Terrestrial > Deep subsurface > Rock core/Sediment | place: Rifle...
TGCAGACGACAAACCCCCAGCGAAAAAGCCACTGCAAGCAGCGGCTTCTCTTCCCGTCCGACCTTCGGCTCGGTTGAACCCCCGCAGGTCACACCCGGGAGGTGAGGAAGCTGTTCGCTCCTGCTTGCAGACAGCGGATCGTAGCAGGCTCGAACTTTGCGCAAGACCGGCATCCGCTGACTCGCGGATTCCGGTCGCGCGAAGATCCCTGAAGCGCGGCCGCTTCGCGGCCGCGGCGCTCGTGTGTCACTGAGCCCCTACCGCGGGGCCGGGCATGCCCGGCCCCTACAACGGTCACCGAGGGTCCGCCTCGGCGGCGAGCGAGCGGAAGGTCTCGAGGAGCGCGTCGAGTGAAAGCGTGGACTGGCTCCCGCCCCGCTCCCGGACGGCGAGCGCATCCTCGGACTCCCGGTCCCCGTAGACGACGACGAACGGGATCTTCTCCAGCTCGGCGTCGCGGATCCGCTTGCCCAGGGTCTCGTCGCGCTCGTCGACGTCCCCGCGGAAACCCTCGACGGCGAGGCGATCGCAGAGCGCCCCCGCCGCCGCCTGATGCGCCTCCCCGACCGGGAGGACGCGTGCCTGCACCGGCGCGAGCCAGAACGGGAACTCGCCGCCGTAGTGCTCGACGAGGATCCCCACAAAGCGCTCGAGCGAGCCGAGGAGCGCCCGGTGGATGACCACCGGCGTGTGCTCGTCGTTGTCGGAGCCCATGTACGTGAGGCCAAACCGGCGCGGCATCTGGGCGTCGGCCTGGATCGTGCCCATCTGCCACGAGCGGCCGAGCGCGTCGTCCATGTGCAAGTCGATCTTCGGGCCGTAGAACGTTCCCTCGCCTTCGGCGATCACGAACGCGATCTCGTGCCGCTCGAGCGCGGCCCGCAGGATGCACTCGGCGTGATCCCACTCCTCGTCGGTGCCCAGGCGATTCTCCGGACGCGTCGAGAGCTCGGCGTGCGGCGTGACGCCGAACAGCGCGTACAGGTCTTTCGCGAATTCGATGCACGCGTCGATCTCCTGTGGGACCTGCTCCTCGGTGCAGAAGATATGCGCGTCGTCCTGCGTGACGTGACGGACGCGTAGCAGTCCGTGCAGCGCCCCGGCCAGCTCGTTCCGGTGCAGCGTCGAGGACTCGGCGTAGCGGATCGGCAGCTCGCGATAGCTCCGCAAGCGGCTGCCGAACAGGAGCATGTGCCCCGGGCAGTTCATCGGCTTGAGACTGGCGTGCGGCTCCTCGCCCTCCCCCGCGACGAGGAACATGTTCTCCCGGAACTTCTCCCAATGACCCGACGTCTCCCAGACCGACTGGTCGTAAATCAGGGGCGTCTTCACCTCGACGTAGCCCCGGCGGAGGTTCTCGCGCCTGCGCAGGTCCTCGAGCGCGTTCCAGATCACCATCCCCTTCGGGTGCCAGAACGCAGACCCGGGCGAATGCTCGGAGAGGTGGAAGAGGTCGAGCTGGCGGCCGATGCGCCGGTGGTCTCGCGCGCGGGCCTGCTCGAGACGCTCGAGGTGCGCGTCGAGGTCGGCCTGAGAGAAGAACGCCGTTCCGTAGATCCGAGTGAGCTGCGTATTCCGCTCGTCGCCGCGCCAGTACGCGCCTGCGAGCGAGGTGAGCTTGAGCGCCTTGATCGGCGAGGCGTTCTGGAGGTGCGGACCGCGGCAGAGGTCGGTGAAGTCGCCCTGCATGTAGAGCGAGATCGGCTCCTCCGCCTCCTCCGCCAGCTCGACCTTGTACGGCTGAAGCTCCGCGCGGAAGCGCTGAATCGCCTCCGCTCGCGGAACTTCCTCTCGCTCCCAGGCGCGACCTTCCTGGATCTCGCGGAGCATCTCGTCCTCGATCGCCGCGAGGTCATCCTCGGAGATCGGCTCGGGGAACTCGAAGTCGTAGTAGAAGCCGTCGGTGATCGGAGGGCCGATGGCGATCTTGACCCCGGGGTGGAGGCGCATCGCCGCCTCGGCGAGCAGATGCGCCGCGGAGTGGCGGAGGACGTAGAGCGCGTCCTCGTCCTGCGTGTCGCGGGTGGTCAGGATCTGGATCCGCTCGCCGTCGGCGAGAGGCAGCCGCAGGTCGCGCGTCGCCCCGTTCACCCGGACGAGAACGGCCTGCTCTGCGAGCTTGGGCCCGATCGCGCGTGCGGCGTCGAGCCCCGAGGCCCCGTCGGGGAGCTCGAGCTCGGAGGAGTCGGGGAGTACGACCTTCATCGGGGGGAGAGGATAGAGGCCCAACGGCGTCCGTAGACTCAGACGAATGAGCGAGACGCGCGCGGCGGAGACGGCCGGACGGCTCGCACGCCTGGGCCGTTGGCCACTCGAGCGGCTCGGCGCGATCGGGCGGGGGGTAGCGCGTGCGCTCCCGCGGGCGGTCGAGGACCTCTTCCGCGACCGCTGCCCGCAGTACGCGGCCTCGATCTCCTACCACGTGCTCTTCTCGCTCTTCCCGCTGACGATCGTGCTCGTCTCCATCTTCGGGCTCGTCCTCCAGAACGACGAGCTGCGGCAGAAGGTGATCGACGACCTGCTCGACGTCCTCCCCGTCTCTGCCTCGGGCCAGGCCAACGTGGAGAAGTCGATCGAGGGCATCGCGACGCCGCTCTCCGCTATCGGGTTCGTCTCGCTGATCGCGCTCCTGTGGGGGGCGTCGGGGATGATGGCGTCGATCCGGATCGGGCTCGAGGCGGCGATGAAGGTCGAGCGCGGGCGGCCGGTGGCCCATGCGAAGCTCGTCGACTTCATCGTCGTCGCGGCCGCCGGACTGCTCGTCCTCGTCGTCGTCGGGCTGTCGGCGTTCGTCGCATTCTTCAGCCGCCTCGTCGACCGGGCCTTCGAGGCGATCGGCGTGGACGCCAACCCACCGGGCGTGCTGATCAGGGACGGCGTCCAGCTCGTCGTCGTCGGCGTCATGGTGCTTCTGCTCTACCGCTTCGTCCCCGCCCGGAAGCTGCGCGCGCGAGGCGCAGTCGCAGGAGCGGTCCTGACCGCGGTCGGCACGTGGGGCGCGGCGAAGGTGCTCACGATCGTCTTCGCCGACTTCTCGAACTACAACATCATCTACGGGTCTCTCGCGGGCGTGATGACCTTCCTCTTCTTCGTCTACGTCGTCGCGCTGATCCTGCTCCTGGGTGCGGAGTTCGCGTACTCGTGGTCGCAGCCGCCGGGGCCGGCCGGATCGCACGGGGCACCGCTGCGCACTCAGGTGAAGAGGTTCTTCAGCGGACTCTTCGTGCACCACGAGCCCGAGTCCGAGCGGGAGGTCAGCGAAGAGCCGGCTCGTCGACCGTGAGCGTCTTCGTGTCGGCGTCGAGCGTGCACGTGACGCCGAGCGGGAGCGCCGCGAGGTGCTTCCCGTGCCCCAGCGGGAGGCCGTAGAGGACGGGAACGCCGAGAGGCTCGAGCCGCTCTTCGAGCACGTCCTCGATCGAGCGGGAGCGAGCCCAGTCCGAGACCGGGCGCAGGTCGCCCCAGTCGCACTTCTCCATGTGGCCGACGACGACGCCGGCGACGCCCTCGAGCTTGCCGGCGTGCGTGAGCTGGACGAGGTTCCCGTCGATGTAGTAGGGGGGCGAGTGCGTGTCCTCGAAGAAGAGGATCGACCCGTCGAGCTCGATCTCCCACGGCGTCCCCATTGTCTGCATGAGGAGCCAGAGGCAGCCGCCGACGAGCGGCGCGGTCACCCGGCCTCCGCGGATCGAGCGCACCCAGGGATCGTCCGGGTTCGGTGGCACCTCGCCCGCGCCGCCCCCGCGGAGCACGTCGAGGAGGCGGTCCTTCGAGTACGCCGTGACCTCCGTGCTGCCGACGCCGATCAGACCGTTGCCGTAGATCGTCGCGAGCCCCGTTCGCTGCCGGATCGCGACGTGCAGGGCGGTGATGTCCGAGAAGCCGACGAGCGGCTTCGGGTTGGCGGCGATCGCGTCGAAGTCGAGGTGCGGGATCGCCTGCGCGGAGCCGAAGCCGCCCTGCAGCGCCTGGACGACGTCCACCTCGGGATCCGCGAAGAGCGCGTTCAGGTCCTCCGCGCGCTGCCTCGGGTCGCCGGCGACATAGTCGTCGCGCTCCCAGGTGCCCGGCGCGAGCTTGACCCGATATCCCTTGGACTCCCACCACTCCACTCCGCGCAGCACGTCGGAGCGGCTGTCGTACGGGCTCGCCGGCGCGGCGACGCCGACCGTGCCACCGTCGGGCAGCGGCTTGCCGAAGTGCGTCGCCCCGGTCAAGAGCCGCTGCTCAGCGGCAGATGCGAACCGGGCGTGCCGCTTCCGCCTCACGTCCCCGGATGTCGGAGACTACGGCCGTCAGCACGTGTCCGCCCTTCCTCTTGCCAGTCGTGCGCCACGTCATCTCGTAGAGGCCCGCAACGTTCTTCCGCACCCTCCCGATCTGCCGGTTCCCGTCGAAGAAGCCGACCGAGGAGATCGGCACGTTGTCGCTCGCGACCACGAGGAGGCGCTGGCCCGCAGCCAGGCAGGCGCCCTGGTTCGGCGTGATCCAGGTGATCGTCGGCCTCTCTACAGCCTCCATCCGAATGCCTTGGATCCTCGTGTTCGGCATCGGATTCGCGCCTTCCGTGTTGATGTTCTTCGCCTCCTGGAAGTCCGAGGCGGCGATGCGCATGAACCTGAGCCCCGGCTCGACCCGGTCCACGTCCCGCGGGGTCGGAAAGACTGCGATCCCGGTCGCCGGGTCGAACATGGTCGCGGCCACCTGCTCCTCCCCGGTGACCTGGGCCTGGCCGAAGAAGAGGACGAGCGACAATGGGTCCACCCCGGACTTCGCGTCCGTCACGCGGGCGACGATCGTCGGGCGTCCTGCGGAGACCGTTCGCGTGAGCAGCTTCACGACCGGCGGCTTCACGTCGTTCACCCAGGAGCGAAGCGTGTACGGGCCGGCCAGGGAGCGTCCCGTGAAGAGGTCGCGACCGGAGTCCACGGAGACGTAGTAGCGCCCCGCGGGCAGGAACACCCCGCCCGAGGCGCCAAGCGAAAAGAGGAAGTCGGGCATGAGACCGTTCACGTTGACCGGGATCCCCGCGTACCCGAGGACGTCGTTCTCGTCGAGCGAGCCGAGGAACCAGGGATGGATCGGCGCGTTGGAGCTCAGCAGCGAAGTGATCGACGCGTTGATCTTGGGCGCCGGCCGGACGACCACCACTCCTGCGTTGACCGCCTGGCGCGGGAGGTCGAGCGCGTACACCGTCTCCTTGCCGTCGTCGTTCACGGACGGGTCGACGCCGAAGATCCCGAGCACCGAGAAGGGAGACGTCGGCCAGCGGTAGGCGCGGGCCCGGTCGTCACCGGTTCGGGTGTCGCCGGCCTGGCTCGGGCGAAGAGGAATCACCGTTGCCCCGGAAAGCGACGACCGCGACACCGAGAACGCGTACGGGACCCTGCGGACCACATCCCCGCGGCGAAAGACGACGAAGCCGAAGTTGTCTCCCTGAGTGGCGCCTGCGGCGGCGCGGGCGACTACCTGTACGACCGCCATGCCGCCAGGAGTGAGGGTCACCGGCGCCGCCTCGACTGTCGCGCCGCTCGACGCCACCTGAGCTCGGACCTCCGCACTCCAGGTACCTGCTCCGTCTCCGGCGTCGGACAAGACCAGCGAGATCGCCCGGCTCGTCGCGCCCGCCTCCCCCAGATAGCCGAACGAGAGCGACTGCGGGTCGGTGAAGATGAGCGGCTTGTCGGCGGCCCCGACGCGCGCGAGGCCGGCACCCTGGACGAGAACCGACGCCTCCTCGGTCAGCGCCGAGTCGGCGAAGGCGGGCCCCGCCGTAGACATGAGCGCCGACTTCACCTGCTGCGGCGTCCAAGACGGATGGCGCTGGAGGAGGAGCGCGGCGGCGCCGGACACGTGCGGAGCCGAGAAGCTCGTCCCGGCGGAGATCGCGTACAGGTCACCCGCCCTCTCAGGGAGCGTGGACGAGACGATGTTCGCCCCGGGCGCGGAGACGTCCGGTTTGAGCGCGTGACCGAACGGGGTCAAGCCGCCGGCGGAGAAGCTCGTGGGGACTCCGGCCCAGGTCGTGTCGACCTCGAGCGTGTCACGGCTGAAGCGCACCGTCGCCTGCCCTCCCGACGCGGCCATGGCAGCCCGCAGCCGGGCTCCGTCGAGGTCGGAGATCGTCCCCCCTCGGAGTCTCGAGAAGAAGGCGAACGTCGGATCTCCCGGCCGATTCTCGGCGATGACTATTCCGACCGCGCCCGCTTCTGCGGCCCGATCGGCCTTTGCGTCGTACGGGCAACCGCCACGGGAGACGAGCGCGATCGCTCCCCTGAGCGACCCAGCCGGGAGTGCAGGCCCGTCGCCGCAGAGAAGGCGGCTGGACCCCGCGATCGTCCCCACGTCGACCAGTCGCTGGTTCGTCGTGAGCCACGACGGCGGAATGACGCCCTCCGGGACGAAGGGGACTCTTCCGAGACCGCTCGGCGAGACGACCGCGAAAGACGGGCCGAAGACGTGTCCGTTGGCGACCGCCCCAACGCTGATCGCGTCGGGCGAGGTCGCAGGTGACCCGGCCGTGCCGAGGCCGAAGAAGTCACGGTCGTTGCCGGCCGAGATCACAGGCACGACGCCGGCGCGTACCACGTTGGTGACCGCCTCCATCAGGCCGTCGGTGCGCGGATCCGCCTGCGGGCCGCCGCCGGAGAAGTTGATGACGTCCATGCCGTCCGCAACTGCGGCCTCGAAGGCGGCCACGATCTCCGGCGTGTTCGCGGAGCAGCAGCCTCCGAGAGGCAGCGGCACGTTGAAGACGCGGTAGTTGCCGATATAAGCGCGCGGCGCGACCCCGCTCAGGTCCGAGACCGCCGGGTGACATCCGCCTTCTGCCTCCACGCAGAGCTCGGGTCGGCCGGCGGGCACGTCGGTGCCCGCGACGCCCGCGATCACTCCGGCGACGAACGTTCCGTGGAACGACCGGTCGCGGTCGAGCGATGCGCTGTTTGCCCCCGGGCCGGCGAAGCCTCGACCGACAATCACCTTCGGCGAGGTCGCGCCCGGCCCCTTCGGGAAGCCAGGCGGGTAGGCAAACCCAGCCGGATCGAGGAACGGGTGCTCGTGGTCGACGCCGTCGTCCACGACGGCGACCTTGACCCCGTTTCCGAGTGCCCCGGTCAGCGTGCCGAACTGAGGCGCACCGATGACGGCGGGGCCCTTGTTGAGCGAGAGCGTGTAGCGGAGGCTCGGGTAGACCTTCTCCGCGAAATCGAGCCGGAGGACCTCCGGAAGACGCTGGTACGGCACGCTCACCGTCAGACCGTTCAGGAGAATGCGGAAGCGGCGAGAGACGACGGCCTCCGGGATCTCGGCGCGCAGGGCCGCGATCGCCTGCCGCTGAGCCGCGTCGATGCCCGCGAGGTAGGAGCGCGAGAACGCGCTCGCAACGTTCAGCTTCCGCCGGGGGCCGAACCCGGCCAGCCGGCGAGTCGACGCGGCAGCCGCGAGAGGCGGGTCCTCGAGGGTCACGATCACGCGGGCGCGCGAGCTTGCGGTCGGAGCCGGAACGAGAGACGGGCCCTTCCTCGCCTTCGAGACCGCTCGCTCGACGACGCTTTGCGGGCTGGGCCCGAGCGCGCCGGCGGCCGTCCCCGAGGACGCGACGACGGCTGCGAGCGAAGCGAGGAGCGCGAGGCGGCGCACGAGGGGTGCTAGCGGATCTTCCGCGAGATGCTCGTGCTGGCCGCGAGGCCCTCGAACGCGACCTTTGTCGATCCTCTGAAGGTCTTCCCCTTGGCATTCTTCGGGATCAGCCACGTGCATACCGCGGCTCCGCCCGTTACCCCTGCGCTCTGCGCACGGAGCCGGACGTTTCCGACCCGGCCGACACATGTGACCCGGCCGTTCTGGAGGACCGCGCCGGTGTCCGACCGAGCAGCCGTGAGCCGCAGCGTGAATGGCTTCCCGGCGACGGGGGCCGCAGGCGTGGTCGTGACCCGCCGCACGACGAGCGTCGGCTTGGCGATGCTAACCGTGTAAGGGAAGAGGCCAGCGCCGCCGCCGGGAGCGACGTCGTCCACGGAGTTGGCGCAATCAAGGGCCCCTGTGACGGGATCGACGACGCAGGCGGACACTACGACGACGAAGAACCTGAAGCTCTTCGTGTTACCGAGCTCGGCAGCGGAGATCCGCACGGTGATGCCGCCCTGGTAGGAGAACGAGAGCGTCACCGCCGAGGGGTCGCCGAAGCGCCGTGTGAAGTCCGTTCCGTCCCACTTGTACAAGTTGATCTCGCCCCGCACGAGCTGCATCACGTAGTCCACCCCGGCGAGGTCCGGATCGCCGGTCGCGGTATTGCTGTCCGTATCGACCCAGATCTCTATGAGCATGTCCTGCCCGAGCGTGGGGCGATTCGGGACGTTCACGCGGAACGAGACCAATCCGGCATCGTTGTTCGAGACGACGATGGTCGTGATGTCCGGCGCCGCCGGGTTCTCGCCGGTCGAGTCCTGGTAGGTCGTGCTGTTGGCCGCGACGAGCGTGGGCGACGCCTTCCCGGACGGGAGGGCGCCCGCGGCAACCGTCGGCAGCGCGATGGCGGCAGTTGCGATGGCGAGAAGGAGGCCGGGAGAGGTCAGCGGACGCACGCGACTGGCCGCCAGGCTACGTGTCCCCACCGCCCGGCGTCAAGACTCCTCAAACCAAACGCAACGTCCTGCGCGCTGCTCAGCTTCGCGCTCGCGTAGGGAGGCGCCGTCTGTACGGCGCCTCCCCCTCATCCGCATGCCGGCGTTACGGCGCCGGCGGCCAGCCGAGTACCGTCTGCACGTTCCAATTCGCCTGGTTCGCCGGGCTCGCCGGCGCGAGCCCTACCGGCACAGCGGTATTGGCGGGTATCGGCCCGAGCGGGATGGGCGTGAAGAAGTACTCGGACTCGCCCCAGCGTCCGCCGAAGCCCGACCACACCATGCCCTCGATCCGGTGGATCGTCGCCGCCTCGACGCCGCTCCCGGGCGGGCCCACGACGGCGCCTGCGCCCGAGCCGTCGAGCACCTGATCGACGACCTGGAGGAACGGGATCAGCGGCAGAATCGGCGCCACCGCAGGGGGAATGCACGCGGGGTTGATCGAAATCGACCCGAGCGGGCCGGCACCCGGCGCGAAGTAGTTCGCATGGGAGCCGAGCGCCACGTAGGCGATCGGATGCGTGCTCCCGGCCGGAGACTTCCCGACCCCCGCCCAGGCCTTTCTCTGCCCCGAGCAGTGCTGGCTGTACGCCGCCTCGAGCGGCTCCTCGTCCGTTCCCAGGACGACGTTGACGACCTCCCAGTCGCCCTCGTGCGACTGCCAGAAGATGCCGAACGGCGTCGCCGGCAGGAGGAGCGGGTTGTCGTAGTAGAAGAGCCAGTACTGGAGGACGATCGCCGTCTCGGTACGCACCGCGCGGCCGTACACCGCCGCGCCGCCGCTTCCCTCAGCCCACGCGTTTGCGTAGCAGGTCCGTCCGGCGAGCGCTGCGTCGGCCTCGCAGCCGATCTGGTCGAGGCGGTAGAAGACACCCGGCGCCGGGGCGGGAAGCTCCCCGGGCTCCGGATCCGGGTCGATCACCGTCCAGAACGCGTCGAGCGGAAGCTGGGCCGGACTCGTGCCTGCAAACCGCTCGAGCTCCGAGTCTTCGACGAACGACTGGACCTTCGTCGGTCGAAAGAGCTCACTTGGATGGAAGACGAGCACCGGTTGGTAGGTGCTCAGCAACTGCGCGTCGGGCGTGGCGTTGTCTGCGGTGCTCGCTCCGGTAGTTACCGCCAGCGCAAGCATCACGAACAGCGAAAGCGCAACGAGCGCGCGTCCGACCGCCCGAGCCCGCCGGCTCGAACGAGCCGGTGCCACTCGCAACATGACCTCTCCTTTCGTCGGTGCCTTTCTCGTTACAGCGAGAGGCTGCCTCGCGCCAGTCAAGAAACGCTCAAGACACGGCCACCCTGTTCCGTGTGCATTCCGGGGAGATCTGAGACAGATCGTTCCGGACACATGTGAGACACACGTTCCGGAGAGATGTGAGACGCCGCTGTCCCTGAGCGC
>Ga0209751_10007486_pt1 | contig 10018 bp, 17 predicted proteins | sample RifCSP13_1_FD_184019 | JGI IMG/M metagenome (GOLD analysis project Ga0209751, IMG submission 184019) | Soil microbial communities from Rifle, Colorado - Rifle CSP2_sed 13_1 (SPAdes) (version 2) | ecosystem: Environmental > Terrestrial > Deep subsurface > Rock core/Sediment | place: Rifle...
CTGCGCAATGGAACACGGTCTCGGATGGGACGTCAAGGAGACCGATTATGCATATAATTCGTCACTGGCAGCGCACATCTTATCAAGACAAAATTGAGTAGTTTGCTTTACCGCTTGTCTCATAATTTACTAAACTTGTTACAATGAATTGCAGGCTAATTTTTCTCCTTCGAGTTTAGATACGCATGGCAACCATGCGTGCGGCACTCTGTGGGAGTATCTTATGAATGAAAACTCAATGTCCTCCAAACCAAAGGATTCCTGGGCAAGCGGTGATAAATACGAGCCGTATATTGGCCGCTGGAGTCGTCTTGTCGCACGTGAATTCCTGAGCTGGCTGGCGATACCCGCAGGAAGTCAGTGGGTGGATGTCGGTTGTGGAACAGGGGCGCTCAGTCAAATCATTCTTCAATTTGCGAACCCAGCCAAGGTCAAGGGGATTGATTGCTCCGAGGGCTTTATCACCTTTGCGAAGGAACGTACACAAGACAGCCGAGTCCAGTTTGAGGTCGGGGATGCGACGGCGCTGAGCGCTGACCCTGGCACTTTTGATGCAGCTGTGTCGGGTCTCGTGCTTAACTTTATTCCTCAACTTGACCGCGCTGTTGCTGAAATGATGCGGGTCACGCGCTTAGGAGGAGTTGTAGCCGTATACGTATGGGATTACGCGGACCGGATGCAATTGATACGTCATTTCTTCGACGCCGCTGTGGCACTGGATCCAAATGCGATCGAACTCGACGAAGGCAGCCGTTTTCCCATCTGCCGGCCCGATGTTTTGAGTCAGCTTTTTGAATCGGCAGGGCTCCACAATGTGGAAGTGCGCCCCATTGAGGTTCCCACTGTATTTCGAGATTTCGACGATTATTGGTCCCCGTTTCTTGAGGGTCAGGGACCGGCTCCAAGTTACGCGATGTCTTTGAGTGACGAACGCCGCGCCGCATTACGTGAAAGGATACGCGCGGGGCTGCCCTTTGCCCCGGATGGTTCAATCCCTCTGGTTGCACGGGCATGGGCAGTGCGTGGTGTACGCTGAATTCCTGAAACGGGACTGTTGCGAAGCAAGGCGATTTTCTGCAAACACTTGCATTGTACGGATGTGTGGGTGTGAAAAACGGCCTCGGACGTAAATCCAATGAGGCTGTTTTATCAACTACAGGGAGTTGAATTTGCAAATCATTCGTGCTGCAGCTTTTAAAATACTCTAGAGGTAGGAGGCTCCATATGGAAATATCGATTCGTGTGGCGGTGTTGAACGACGTTCCGGCGCTGAAGCAGTTGATTCCCCTGTCGGCGCGGGTGTTGAGCAAGGGTTTCTACACTCCCAGGCAAGCCGAGAGCGCCATCAAATATATTTTTGGGGTGGATACGCAGTTGGTGGAGGATAAAACCTATTATGTCGCCGAAGCGGAGGGTCAAATTGTTGGTTGTGGCGGCTGGAGCAAGAGAAAGACCATGTTCGGTGGCGACCAGATGAAGGCGGAGGCGGATCCGCTCCTTGATCCGAGGGAAGATGCGGGACGCATCCGCGCGTTTTTTATCCACCCAAATTGGGCGCGCAAGGGCATCGGTCGGCGCATCATTCAGGCTTGTGAAGAAGCCGCTAAAACCGATGGATTTACACGCATGGAGTTGGTCGCGACCATGCCCGGCGAGCCCCTGTATGCTGCCATGGGTTATGAAATCACCAAACGGTTTGACCGGCCTCTTCCGGATGAAGTTGCTGTCCCGCTTGCACACATGAAAAAACAATTGGCATAAGATGAATACACCACGACAGGATACCTTGCTCGACTCGGTTTTAGGCGCGATCGGCAATACTCCGCTTGTGGACCTTTCCCGCCTCACGCGTGGACTCGAGGGCCGCCTCCTCGCCAAATTGGAGTATCTCAACCCGGGCTTTTCCAAAAAAGACCGCAACGCACTGCAAATGATCATAGAAGCTGAAGTGGATGGAAAACTCAAGCCCGGGCAGACGGTCGTCGAATTGACAAGCGGAAACACAGGCACAGGTCTCTCGATTGTTTGCGCGGTAAAAGGATATCCGTTCGTCGCGGTCATGTCCAAAGGCAATTCGCCGGAACGCGCGCGTATGATGAAAGCCTTGGGCGCAGAAGTGATTCTTATTGACCAATTACCCGGGTCAAAGCCGGGTCAAGTCTCAGGTGGGGATCTGGCGCTCGTGGAGGAAGCCGCGCAGATAATCGTAAAGGAACGTCATGCGTTCCGGGCCGATCAATTCCATTTACCGGCCAGTTCACGCGGTCATTATTTGCATACCGCCCCTGAAATCCTGAAACAATCGAATGGGAAAATTGATGTTTTCTGTGATTATGCCGGCACAGGCAGTTCGTTTGAGGGCTGCGCCGCCGCATTCAAAGAATACAACCCCAATATCTTATGTTACCTTGTTGAACCTGCTGATGCGGCAGTATTGGCAGGCAGGTCGATAATAAATCCAAACCATCGCATACAGGGCGGCGGATATTCCATGATGGAGCTTTCCTTGATAAATAAATCCCATATTGATGGTTATCTTCAGGTAACTGATGAAGACGCCATCGATGTCTCGCGTCGATTGGCAAGGGAGGAAGGAATTTTTGCTGGTTTCTCCTCGGGCGCAAATGTTGCCGCGGCAATGCAATTGCTAAAAAGCGAACATCAAGGCAAAACAATCGTTGTGTTACTCCCCGACTCTGGATTGAAATACTTAAGTACAGATTTGTGGTTGTAGAAACGGCTGAATGAAAAACGCTCTCGGACGGGATGTCAACGGGACCGCTTTCAATTCCTTAATTGTGGATGAAAATCCCGATTTTGACATCAATACGTAGTACAATAAACGTGCAAGAGTTTGACAATTTTGTTTTGCCTATTCACGGGGGAATGGATAGCCATCAAGAAACGAAATCTCGAAAACTCCAAACTGAGTCCAATAATTTATATACTCTCTGAGGAGAACAGTATGATCAATCAAAAATCGAAATTCGACGAAAAATGGAAACTGATTCGAGGTCAATCCACAGAATGGTGGAGTCTCATGGCTGAGCACGACCTGAAAAAAGTGGACAAGGCAGATGACAAGCTGGGTAAATTTGTGACGATCCTTCAGGTCAAATACGGATATACGCGTCAGCAAGCCAGGGAAGAGATCAACAAGCGTTGGGCGGTTTTCTACAGGGCAATAAGCAACGTCACTGTTGTAAATTTTGAGTGATCGGGATAGATTAAAAACGGTCCCGGACGTGATGTCAAGGTGCCCGTTATTAAAGTTCAGGAAGGCAGGGCCGAACCTATGGTCTTTGCAAAGACGCTTGACAATAACGAAACATGTCACCCTGAGCCCTTCGACAGGCTCAGGATAAACTCCGCGAAGGGTCTCCACGACGGTTATGAGACTCTTCGGTCGCGGCGAACACGCTCCCTCAGAGCGACACAAACCGGACTTTGCAAAAGCCATGGACCCGAACAGGCACGCACTGGCAATATCGCCAGTCCGTAGTACAATGAACTCAGGTCATTAATTGGTAAATTGCCTATAGGCAGGGGATATGGATCATCTTTTATATAAGCAACCTTACGAGACGAATCGAAGAATCCAAACAAAGAATCGGAATGAAGGAGCCATATCATTGAATACCCCAATTACCAAAACCAAACCCAAGCGTCCGTCCAAAGGGATCCGCAAGCATAACCGCAAGGTCAAGCAGGAAGCCCGCCGGATCAACGTTGCGGGAAGTGAATTGAATTCCAAGAAACGCCCTTAATCAGGCTGGTAACGATATTGAATAGGAGCGGTAGAGAGAATACGAGGAGAAGTACATTATGATGAACAAGGCGATGTTCGAGGATAAATGGAAAATGATCCGCGCCCAGTCCACCGGCTGGTGGAGCCTGATGGCCGAGTACGACCTGAACAAGGTGGATAAGGCGGATGTAAAGTTCGATAAATTCGTAACCATGCTGCAGGTTAAATATGGGTACACACGGCAGAAAGCCCGGGAGGAAATCAACCGGCTTTGGACGGAATTCGAAACGAAAGACAAGGTATAACAAGAAACACGGTCCCGGACAAAATGTCAACGAGACCGTGTTTTTCTTTTGTAATGAATCTAAAGATTACACCCGAACAACTTCAACTCAATATCGTCAGCCGACAGTCTGACCATTCGTTCAAAAGCGAACCCGATCTTTTCAAGCAGTCGGATCGAGCCTGCATTGGCAGGGTCAACGATGGCGACAATGCGTTTTAATCCCACAACACCTTTTGCATATTCCTTCACACCTCTGGCGGACTCAACTGCATAACCCATCGACCAATACCCTGGAAGGAAAGCGTAGCCAATGTCGACATCATCCAGCGCTTCGCGTTTGATCAACCCGCACATGCCAATGGATTCCCCCGACTCTTTCAATGCGACATGGAACAGGCCAAACCCGCTTCTCGCGTAGCTGGCTATGGGTCCCGTTTCGATATATTTCAGCGCATTTGCGATCGTCCGCACGCCGCGGTCGCCGATGTTCTGGAGGAAGGATGGTTCGTTCACCAGCGCTAGGACGAATCCCGCATCGTCTGTGGTGAACTGACGGAGGGTCAGTCTCTCCGTTTCAAGGACGATCATGGGACCTTCTCAACGATCTTGCGGACGGTGTTCAGGTTGCGCACGGTGGTGGATATCTTGAGGATCTTTTCAAGGGAGCTTTTCAGGAAGATAGAATCATCCTTGTTCAGGCGAAGCCAATAGATTTCACTGCCGGTCACAGCAAAATCATTCAACCTGTTCTTCACAGCCATCAACGCGGACTTCCCCGCAGCGTTAAGCGGTACATGCAAAAACGCAACGTATACCGCGTCGTCCTTTTTCTCAGCCTTGAAAGGACTGCGATTCTCGATCTCGGCGACTTCCTGAGGCGTGCGCAGGAACGTATCCACTGCATAGCCGAGGGACTTTTCAAGATGGGTCGAGATTTTCTTTTCGAGGCTTGCTGTATTCTTCTCTTTCGTCTCGAAAATCACGTTGCCGCTGGCGATAAACGTCTCCACGTTCGAAAAGCCCAATTCCTCGAAGAATTCGCACAAGCGATCCATCGTGATCGGGTGTCCGCCGACATTGATCGCGCGTAAAAATGCCACATATTTATTCATGATGATCACACCCATTGCTAAAGGCTTCGAGTCTTCCGTGGCTCATTTACATGCTCCTTGTAGCCTGCTTTCTTGAATGCAGAACCAAGTTCCGTACGCGTCAACTTTTTATTCCCCTGTTCTCTACCGTACAAGAAAGTATTTTTACCGCTAAGAGCGCAAAGCTCGCGAAGTTTAAGGGGTTTTCTTTACGTACTTTGCGGGCTTCGCGGTCTAATTGTACAGTAGCAAATTCCCTTGCAATGTTTTTTCCAAAACCGCGTAGCTTTTCTTGAGAACGGCTTTATCCAATGCCAGTTTGCGGTACATGAACGCATTCACCGCCTGGGCGCGCGGCACGGTCAGCGCGAGCATCCTGCGGATATCATCCGGTGCGACAAAATGCCAGGTGGACCTCAACAGGTGTGTGCGGAGAATGGAACCGTCTGCGAAAGCCTGATCCATTGCAGCCTCTGTGGCATCCTTGATTCGTTGCCCCAGTGCCCATTTCGCTCCCGCATAATCCTATGCCTGCACTGGACTCAATTGCGCTACGACATCATTTGCATCTGCAAATTTTATTTTTGAAAGTCCCTGGTTGCGAAGCCGCCGATGTGAAATCTCTGAGTGGTTCATTGGAAATTATATTTCTACCACAGAGCACGATTAGAACGGAGGATTTCCCTCCAGATCACTTCGCCATCGACAGAGCGCAGCGGGACAAAACTTCCGATGCCAAAGAACAGGTTTGTCGAGATCAGGCTTGCAAGAACGTCGGATAAGAATCCCTCGGGGGTGATTCGCGAAAAGAAAATGCACCCCCCAGCCACCAATAAATTGAGTACTGGTCCGCCCAGCGAACGGACCAGATGAACGTGTCCCGGTACGAGGCTTTGATCGCCGTGATACAGATTGACATCGCGGGTTGTGGTGATTAACAATTCATCCATCGCGCTGTTGACTATTTTCCCGCTGAGAATGTGACCAAAGGCATGGAAGATGGTCGTGATTTCAACGGCGATGGTGAAGATCACAGACTGATAGAAACGGTCAACCACGGTAGGTGCATACTTCAGCAGGTTTAGCGCGAAATGAAGGGAGAAAAAGAAAACCGGTCCCACCCAGGTCACCGGAGTGATCAATAGATTAACGCCCCATAATCGTCCGACCGGAATCCGCCGTACGGTGTCTATATCTTCAAGGATGCCGTACTTGAGGATTTTTGTCACGTCAGCGAAGAGACTCTTGCCAGTTGCCGGTGGCAAGAACTATGCCGCACACGCAAATCACCGCAAGGAAGATCAAGCTGATCCACAGAACAGGGTTTGACCAATTGACCTGGTCTGTGTAACGCGACATTTGAATGAAGAGGGTCGGCAGAATCAGGATCAGGAACGGGGTCCCGAAGCGGACGCGTGCCCGGTCGTTCTCGCGTGCCATCGCGATCAGGATCACGCCGAGAATCATGATCCAGCCGCACAGCGAACGCGCGGTCAGCGGGGTCAACTGCCAGGGGAAATTGGGAATCAGCAACGAGGGGAGAATGAACGCAGTCATCGCCCCGAGGATCAGTCCGATTCCGCTGATCCAAAACAGGGCGCGCATCCACACGGGGAGGGGGGAATCCGAACTCATGTTTTGTGGACTCGCGCGGCGTTGATGCCAAAGGTACGCAGTGACGAAGATCGGCGGCGGCAACAAGTAACTTGCGAACCAGACGTAAAACGGCGTGGTGCCGACTGAAAATTTATCCCAATGCAGGAAGGTGGCGATCAATTGGACGGTAGCGAAGAGGGCGGTTGGCAGGATCATCACCCGGATCATCTCCCAGCGTTTCGCAAAGAGGGGAAGCAGGAAGAGCAATGCAGAGGACATATAGAAAGCGCCCAGCACTGCCGCCATGACGACGGGTTGGATGGGCCAGGCGAAATTTGTCGCTGAATCTGCCGGCGAGACTCCGATGGCGAGCACCGCGCCGATTCCGAAGAGGACCTCCACCCCCAGCCAGAGTCGCAAGGGCAGAGCGATGGGTGTTCCTTGAGGATTCATGATGAAACCTTTCTTGTGCGATTTGAGAGAAAAGCGGCGACTAACCCCACGACGCCCAGCACCAAATGAATGGGATGATCGAACGGCTGTAATCCTAATCCTAATTGATGTTCGCTGAGCACGCCCGTCACTCCAAGGCTGAGATAAAAGAGACCGAAGCCGAGCGCAAACCAGAAGGCACCTCGTTCGCCTCCTCGAACCAGAACGACAACCGCCAGTATGCCGGTGATGATGTGCAACGTAGAATGAATCGGGATCATTTGTGTGACGGCTAACAAAGCCGGGAAGGCTTGATCCAGCGGTGGATAAAGCCGAAACGCCAGCGTGCTTATGCCTTGTAATAAAAGGAAAATGCCGGAAACCGCAGTGTATAGGCTGGCAGGTCTTTTGATCATTATTTCGACCCTGTTGTTCTGTGGAGGAGGATCATTGAACCATGTGACACCAGAACCAGGGAGAAGCCTCCGAACCAGATCCACGCGGCAGGACTGGCAAACGAGAACAACGAGCGATGGATCGTGGACGCGATCAGCGCGCCGAGGGCAAGGACGAAGACCCCGGTCACCACGATGCGAATCGTAGACCAGGTCCGCTGACGGCTGAGCAGGAGACTGCCGACCCCGAAAGATAAAAATGGACCGGAATAGATCTGGATCAACAGGCGCGTGACCTTCCAGGGCCAGAGGGTTAGCATGAAATTTGGGGCGAATAACAATGCCAAGGAAAGGGCTGAGAGAGCCGCGCCTTCTACCAAAAGGACGGTTCGAATCCAGGCTGGCAAATCCACGCCTGCGGATTCGTTGCGCGTGTTCCAGTGAGTCCACGCATACCAAATCCCAATGATCGGATAGGCAATATACGCCCCGAACCAGAACCAGACCTGACCACGGCTGAAGTCGAACTCGGCGAGATAGAAGAGAGAGATGATAAATAGTGAGCCTGTCCAAATCGAAACCATGATCGTTGCGACGTGTACTTCATCGTATTTGTGTGCCATCATCGAACCGCCCATAATGACAACCGCGGCGAGGTAAATGGCTCCGATAAACCGGGCGTGCAACGGCGGGACCAGCCACGGGATGGCTTTATCCACCTGTTCTGGAATGAAAAATCCCCACACGCCAACCCACAGCGCCAGGAGTCCGACAGCGAAGAAATAGATTTTTTGATTGCGAGTTACCATCATTGTGAATTGATTCCGTAGAATGAGATTGGACCATTATAAGGAATTTCGTATCGAAGCACAATGGCGTCATTACAGAAACCTGACAGGTCTCACTCGTGCTAATGCCTTCCATACCGCTCGCGTGGACGCAGGTCACGATCAATCACGGTTTCGTAAAGACATGTCAGGTTTTATTCACCCACTCCTACAAAAAAACCCCTTCCGCGGCGGGAACCTTTGGAGTAATTCCCCTACAAAGTGCCGCATTAATGTCTAAACTTGAAGCAGGTAATTCAGCCTACGATTTAGCCATAAAAGTTTAGTAAATAATGAGACAAGCGGTAATAACCATTTCTATCCCAGCAACCTCGCAATGCATTGCGAGACTTACCAGAAACCGTCATGCACGGCGCGAGCCTCCACTTCGAGTTCCAGGGCAGGACCATCCACCTTGACAGTCCGCCGGCTGTGTGCAAAAACTTCACGGCACGGGAGCAACAAATTCTCTGGCGATGGACCGATAAGATCGTACAATTCAATTTCACTCAAAGCATAGACAACGCGCCTCACATTCCCCCAATGGATCGCGCCCGCGCACATCGCGCATGGTTCCGTGCTCGTATAAAGAGTACAGGATTCGAGTTCTTCCGATGAATAGTGCTGGGTGGCAAGCCGCATGAGATTCGTCTCGGCATGACCTGTGCAATCACGCCCGGTGACCACCGTGTTTTCGGCTTGCAATAAAACCCTATTCTCATTATCCACCAACAATGCGCCAAAGGGATGATTGCCATGTTCGCGCGCCTGTCGCGCGATAGCTATGGCGGTGTGCAGATGTTGAAGATCGGTCGGGTTCATGTATGGTTTCCTCGAAAACTGGATATTGCTTGATTATAAACTCCGTGCACCTTAATAGCCTCCCATTACGGACGGGAGACTTAGCTGATACTACATTTCAAGTGTAATGTTTCGAATGAATGTATTCCTTGGTTAGGTATACTCCAGATGCATTTTTTTGATCCTTTCCCTCCAGGGTCTTAATTGATCGGCAAGCATACCCACCCATGGCTTTAAATCGCCAACATCTGGAGGATCAGGAACAATATGTTCGAATAAATGGACCATCCCCGGAAAATCATATTTTCCTTTCTCCACTGATTTTCCGGAGTTCTGAATAATTTCCCTTGCCATCTTCTCACCCTTTTTATCAAACGCCAGCCAGAAGTCGGCATATTCGGCATTTAATGAATACGGATCTGCAATTTTCCCCATATATTTTTTGGGGGTTCCACTGCGGACCATGGTCCTGCATGCGTTGATAAATTCGTCCCTGCATGTGTTGTAGGTCGAGACGGGTTTTACAGCAAGGTACGTCATGGTTAATATTGTGGAAGCCGCGACAACGATCTCGCCTCCTCTGGGATCGCGTTCGCTAATAATTGCGATGGTCATTATTGGTAACATGCTTGTCTTTCTTTTCCTGAATTGGATGAAACGCGCGATCTGTGTTTTGACGCCCCTTTATCTGATTGTATTGTATCACTTGTTGTTGCAGTTTCCCGCAGATCAGATTTCTCTCTTAGGGCGATCGCATCTTAATTGCCTGCTGCAAGGATATTGAGGAGATAATCTTCCTTCCAACCGGCTTGGAGTTGATTGGTATGGATGCCGCTTTTGGC
>Ga0209751_10007487_pt1 | contig 10018 bp, 10 predicted proteins | sample RifCSP13_1_FD_184019 | JGI IMG/M metagenome (GOLD analysis project Ga0209751, IMG submission 184019) | Soil microbial communities from Rifle, Colorado - Rifle CSP2_sed 13_1 (SPAdes) (version 2) | ecosystem: Environmental > Terrestrial > Deep subsurface > Rock core/Sediment | place: Rifle...
CCCGTTGCGGCGTTTTTCCAATTCCGCGATCTTGATGGAGCTGGATCCGAGGTCCAATCCGAAGATGGAAAGTTTTTTTCCGAACCCAGGAAACATTTCCCCTCCAGTGGGACATCAAGGCTCGCTCAATAAGCCTCGGGATTTTATTAAATTGTAGCCGTGCGTCGGATAACAAACAAGTAACGGATGCTCCGCCCCGAAGTTTCGTGATGCATAGCAATATCAGTCTTGTCGAGGCCCGCCGGCCAGCGGTCAGTAGACGTCTTCGTCTTCGTCATCAAACCCCGTGCCGCGGCTGCGGTTCGTGGCTTCGCTGAGCGGATTTTCGTCGTCTTCCGCGACGAAATCTTCCTCACCGCCCGCGCCAAGCTCGAGGTCGGTGACGACCTTCGTCCATTCCTTCTCGGAAGCGAGATCGTTCTCGATGGCATCGAGGTATTGCGCGGGCCGCAAGGAACGCTGTTCGGCAAGAACGTGACAGGCGGTGCGGTTCTTCTTCGCAGCCGACGTCCTTCCGACACATTTGAGGGTTCTGCTCGCGCTTCAGCAGAGACCGGTTTGGAATACAAGATGATGGGCAGCGTATCGGGACCACTGACCGACAACCTCAAGATCAGAGTATCGGGCTATTATGATCATGACGACGGATGGTTCCGAAACGATTTCGACAACAAACCCTACGGCGTATCAACCACGTGGACGGTGAGGGCCTCGCTCGCATGGGAGCCGACCGACAACCTCGACGTTCTGCTTCGTTTCGAACATGGCGACAGCAGCACGGACGGCCTGCCGAATCAGAACCAGGCGTTTAACAGCCGACATTCGTTTGATTTCAATCAGGATTTTGCCGGCCAGACCGACTATCGCTGGAACATGCTTTCCTCTGAGATCAACTGGAAGGTTGGCAATGGCATGATAACCAATGTGGCCGGCTACCGAGACCTCAAGCTCTATACGGCTTACGATTCAGCGGGCACGCCGATCCAAGATTTCGAAATCAGCTATAACAACCCGGTCCGGCAGTTCAGCAACGAGTTGAGATATGCTGGCAGGTTTTTCGACATGGTCGATATCACCGCCGGTCTTTATTACTTTACCTCTCATATCAAGCTTGTAGAAACGCGGCGTGTCCGGACAGCGGCCAACTTTGCTTCGCGTAGTTATGGAGGCGTCGATCAGGTCGCCCGGACCTACGCAGCCTTTGCGCAGGCCGATATCGATGTCGCCAGCGGGCTGAATCTCACGCTCGGTGGCCGCTACACCTATGACAAGAAGCGTGCGGATATCGGTCAATATTCAGCAGCGGCCGACAGTTGCGATATCCCCACTCAAACGTGCACTTACGCCTTCCCCAACCAGAAGGATCATTGGACGAGCTTTACGCCTAAAATCGGTGTCCAATATAAGATCAGCCCTGATGCACAAGTCTACGCATCCTGGACCAAGGCGTACCGCGCCGGCGGCTTCAATAGCCGCATCACCGCAGCCAACCAGTCCCTGAAATGGGATCAGGAGTCCACGCAAGCCTATGAAATCGGCGGTAAGTTTGATCTGTTCGACCGCAGGCTCAGGATCAATGGCGCTGCCTATATCAATAAGCTGAAAAACCTGATCCGGCTGGTCCAGACGCCCGGCGCTGCCGGCGTTGTTTCGGACACGCGCAATGTTGGTGACGCCACGATCAAGGGTGGCGAAGTTGAGGTTCAGGCCGCTGTCACCGACGGTCTGATCCTGCGAGCCTTTGCCGGGTACCAGCATGGGCAATATGATAAGCTTACAGCCAGCTTGGTTAATGCGCCGGGCGAGCCGGTCGCCACCGTTACTACGGCCGACCTCGCGCTGAAGCTTGTTCGCCTCTCCCCGTGGAGCTACGGATTTGGTTTTACGCACACGCTGCCACTCTCAAACAGCGCGGAACTTATCAGTCGGATGGATTTCAACCACCGTGATCGAGCGGCATCGACAGATGACAATGGCGCGTTTCTGAACGCCTGGAACAATCTCGATGGTAGTGTGGCATTGAAATTGGAGGATCGATGGACGTTCACGGTGTTCGGTCGTAATTTGCTGAACAAATCCTACAGCGGGCTCAACTTCGTCATTCCGAATGCGCTGATCCCGCCGCTGCCGCCGGGCAAGACCAAGGCTGTGGTAGGCATCTTGTCCGAAGGCAGAACGATCGGTTTCGAGGCTTCGCTGAAATTCTGATCAGCCTGCCGAAATGGTGTCGCTGGAACATCGCCCAGCGACACCAGAGGGCGAGGGAGATGTGTGTGCCCAGGAGATTCTATGCGGTTCAACAAGTTAGGTCGCACCGGCCTGTGGGTTTCACAGATATGCTTGGGAACGGCGACTTTTGGGGGTGGCGAAGGCGTATGGTTGGACTTGGGGGCGCTTGGATGGAATGAATCCCAGCGTCTGGTCGGGCGAGCGTTAGATGCGGGCGTGAACTTCATCGATACCGCGGATACTTACGGGCAGGGGGCAGCGGAAGAATTCATTGGTGATATTCTCCAATCCTCTGAGGTCAAGCGCGAGGACCTGGTGATCGCGTCGAAAGTCTTTGGTCGCGTCGGCACTTCGCCCAACAGCAGGGGTAATTCGCGCGGCCACATTATGGACGCCGTCAAGGGCAGTCTGAAAAGGCTCAAGACCGATCATATCGATCTCTACCAGATCCACGGTTTTGACGCCGCGACGCCCATCGAGGAAACCGTTAGGGCGCTTCACACCTTGGTCGAGCAAGGTCACGTCCGATATGTCGGCGTGTCCAATTGGGCTGCTTGGCAGATCGCCAAGGCCATAGGAATTTCCGAAAGGCTAGGTCTCGCGCGCTTTGAGTCCCTGCAAGCGTATTATTCGATCGCCGGCCGTGACATTGAGCGTGAGATCGTCCCGATGCTTCACTCGGAAGGGCTTGGGCTCCTGATATGGAGTCCGTTGGCCGGAGGCTTTCTCACCGGCAAATATTCTGACCGCAACGCGGGTGGACGGCGTAAGAGCTTCGACTTCCCTCCGGTCGATCGAATGCAGGCGCAGCGGATCATCGACGTGATGAGGCCGATCGCCGAGGGACGAGGAGTGACGGTCGCAGCTGTCGCGATAGCTTGGCTGCTGCGTCAGGAGCACGTTACGAGCGTCATTGTGGGTGCGCGGACGGAAGCGCAGCTCGTTGATAATATCTCGGCTGTAGATGTCGATCTATCCGCTGAAGAGTATAAACTTCTTGACGATGTGAGCAAGATCAATGCGCAATATCCGGCTTGGATGTTCGAGCGACAGGAGAGCTATCAATTTGAATCGCTTCGAATACCGCAGACCGCGAGCACTATCTTGAATAAGGTGCCATCGTGAGCTGGACCGTCGGTATGGACTTGTAACGGATTTGCGCAGGTCACCTGGACGGATCGAAGAACCGGATTTTTTACGGCTGTAGGGTGATGCTGTGAGGATTGTCGGCGTTTGGCCGCTCGGATTAGGTTTTGATCCGGCTATTTGGCGCTTCTCCGGCACGTTGGATTGGCTGATCAGGTAGCGTTGACGCGTTTGAGGTATAGGTATCGCCTGATATTGTAGACGAGGTTGGCGAGGCCGATTTTCATTTCGGCGCGTCTGATACCGACGGTGCGTATGAACAGGCCCATTCTTGATTTTTGGTCGGCAAAGACATGCTCGACACGGGATCGGATAACGGATTTTCCGGCGTTGGATCGCTTCATGTGCACTGGCATGTCGCGATGCGGCGGCTTTTTGTGGTGGACATTCGATGTGAAGCCGTGGCGCTCCATATGATGTTCGTTGGCTGCTGAGCGATAGGCTGTGTCAGCCCAAACGTAACCGTGGGCTGTAGGCCGCCTTGCATGGACCGGGATTGAAGCGCTGATAGCCGCTCCTTTTGATGGGGTGGTGTTGATGGACGATAGCGAGGCGGATCGAGCAAGTAGTCATATGAGTGGTCATATGACTACTCGGATTGAGGTGGTCGGCCGCGTGTCCGGCCGCCGTCGCTGGACGGTGGAACAGAAGCTGGCGATCCTGCGGGACGCGTTCGGGCCGGATGGTTCGGTCCGGGCAGCGTGCGACCGGCACGAGGTCGGCAGCGGGGCGGTCTATACGTGGCGCCGCCAGGCGATGTCGGGAGAACTGACTGGCGTCCGCTCACTGGCCTTGCCGACGTTCTCCGAGGTTGAGGTCGCAGATCCGGTCGTCCGCGATGTTGCGCCGCCGGAGCCACCGCGATGCGGGCAGATCGGCATCGAACTGGCGACGGGTGTCCGCCTGACCGTGGACGCGATGGTCGATGCCGACGCCCTTGCACGCGTGATCGCCGTGCTCGGCCGATGATCCCCCACTGCTCTTTGGCGCCCCCCTCGACGCGGATTTACCTGGCCTGCGGGACAACGGATATGAGAAAGGGCTTCGACGGCCTGGCGGTGTTGGTCCAGCAGGTTCTGGAACAGTCCCCGCATTGCGGCGCGCTGTTTGCCTTCCGCGGCAAGCGCGGCGATCTGATCAAGCTGCTCTGGTTTGACGGCCAGGGGATGTGCCTGTTTTCCAAGCGCATGGACCGCGGTAAATTTGTCTGGCCGGTGACGAAGACCGGCAAGGTCAGCCTGACCTCGGCGCAGCTTTCGATGCTGCTCGAAGGTATCGACTGGCGCCGCCCTGAACGCAGCGCGGCGCCGCTTCTGGCAGGATAAAAAGTTGTAGATTTGCGTGGTTTTTCTGGTGCGGAATGCCCCACTTTGCTAGTGGATCACGGTGTCGGACGCAGCCTTCTCCAACCTTGATAAAGATGCCCGGATTGCCGAGTTGGAAGCTGCGCTTGCGGCTCGTGACACGCTGATCGACACGCTGCGTTTCCAGTTGGCGCAACTGCGCCGCATGACGTTCGGGCAGTCGTCGGAGAAGCTGTCGGCGCAGATCGAGCAACTCGAACTGACGCTCGAAGAACTCGAAGGTGAAGCCGCTGTCGCCGATGCCCGCAAGGATGCACCAGCAGGTACACCCGAACGGCCATCGCCGGTTCGCAGCCTGCCGCCCCATCTTCCGCGCGCCGAGCAGCGGATCGAACCGGCGGCGGGTCACTGCAATTGCCCCGATTGTGGTGGCACCTTGCGTCCGCTGGGTGAGGACAGCGACGAGATGCTCGATGTCCTGCCCGTGCAGTGGCGCGTCATCCGCACCATCCGCCCCAAGTACAGCTGCCGTTCCTGCGAGAAGATTGTGCAGGCGCCGGCTCCGGTGAAGGCGATTGCCCGGGGCAAGGCCAGCTTCGCCACGCTCGCCCATGTGGTTGTGTCCAAGTTCGACCACCACCTGCCGCTCTACCGGCAGGCCGAGATGATGGCCGCGCAAGGCCTCGACGTTGATCGTTCGACGCTGGCCGGGGGGGCAGGACAAGCCGCCAATCTGCTCGATCCGATCGTCTCCCGGATCCGCGAGGAAGGCCTGAAGGCCGCCAAGCTTCACAGCGACGACACACCCGTGCCGATGCTGGTGCCCGGTAAGGGCAAGACCGCGCAAGGCCGACTGTGGACCTATGTCGTCGACGACCGGGCCAGCGGGTCATCCGCGCCGGCGCTGGTGTGGTACAGGTTCACGCCCGACCGCAGCGGTATCCATCCGCAGACCGAGTTGAAGAACTTCACCGGCCTCCTCCAGGCCGATGGCTATGCCGGTTACGAGAAGCTCTATGCTGACAACCGGATTCAGGAAGTCGCCTGCTGGGCGCATTTCCGTCGCAAGATCTTCGAGAACCACCAGACCAGCCCGACGCCGCTGACCACCGATCTCCTGGCACGGATCGCCGCGCTCTACCGGATCGAGGACGAAGTTCGCGGACAGCCCCCTGATATCCGCAAACAACGGCGACAGGAAATCACCAGGCCAATGGTCGATGGGTTACGCTCGGCCATCGACGATGCCTTGCGCCGTCTGTCACCCAAGTCGGCGATGGCCAAGGCGCTCGCCTATGGTCGCAAGCGCTGGATTGCGCTCACGCGCTTCGTTGACGACGGCCTGGCCGAGATCGACAACAACATTGCCGAACGCGCGATGCGCAGTGTCGCGATCGGCCGCAAGAACTGGCTCTTCGCGGGATCGAAGGCTGGAGGCGAGCGCGCCGCTGCCATCTACTCGGTCATTGAGACGGCAAAGCTCAACGGCATCGAGCCGCAGGCTTACATCGCCGACGTCATCGCGAAGATTGCAAGTGGATGGCCCGCCTCCCGCTGGGATGAACTCATGCCTTGGAACTGGACGGCCGGCGAGCAACCCCTGATAGCAGAAGCCGCCTAACCGGCGGCCTTCAGGCCACGCTTACCAGCGATCCAGTTTTTCGGGATCAGATCATTCACAATATCGCTGTCGGCTAATCCGTCCAATTATTGAGCGATAAGCCAAATCGCAAAAGTAGCTGTCAGTGCGCTCCGCCTGTCGGCGCATGGGTTATACCGCGCCCGATGGATATGACTGAGCTTGCCCTTCGGATCAGGATGGAATCGGACGCGTTGGCCGCACTTGCCGGCACCGAATACGGCGGTGAGCTCTATTTCGGCGTGATCTATTTGCTGCCTGACCAACCCCAGGGGCCCGCTCTATCCTGGACCAACGCGATTAATGCGCATTACGCAATGCTGAATTGCAGGAAGGCCGTTGTGATTTTTGACAGGGATCAAATCCATCGTAGTCTTTGATGGGGATTTATCATTTTACAAGTCGAATCGTCAGACGACGCATCGCAGAGGAAAAGGAGAGGCGTAAAATGGAAGGTTCGCTCGAAAAGGAAGCCTATGACTACCGCAGAGGATGGGTTCTGAACGATGCGGCACCTGACAATTCGTTCGAAGCCAAGGCACCCTACGTCGATAACGGCACGGATCTTATAAAGCCTGAGCGATATTATGACCCCACTTTCATGACGAGCGAGTGGGATGGGCTGTGGACCAAGACCTGGTTGCTGGCTGGGCGCGTCGATGCAATTCCCAATCCGGGTGACTTCTTCCGTTTTGACATCGGCCCCGAATCCTTCCTGGTGACGCGGGGCACGAAGGGCGACATCTGCGCGATGTTCAACGTCTGCCAGCACCGCGGCGCGCGGCTGGTGGGTGCCGATTTTGGCAACCTCAGTCAGATTAACTGTCGCTACCACAGTTGGGCTTGGACCATAGACGGTGAGATCAAAAGGGTCACCGACAGAGAGACCTTCAGGCCCGAAGTGCTCCAGGGATCGCTTGACTTGCCGCGGATCCGGCATGCCGTATGGGGAGGTTTCGTCTTTCTCTGCATGGACGACAAGGCGCCGCCACTAGAGGATTTCTTGGGTGTAATGATCCCGCATCTCGAGTCTTACCGGATCGAAGATATGATCACGGTCAAGGATGTTGAGGTGGTCTGGCCGGCGAATTGGAAGACAGTCGTCGAAGCCTTCATCGAGAGCTATCATGTACACGCCGTTCATCCTGAAATCCTGCCGTTTTATGACGACTACCACCAGCAGTGGGACCTATATGACCACGGCATGAGCCGCATGCTGATGAAGTTCGCCGCGGTCAGTCCGCGTCACCCGGACCAAGAGTCGGTGGGCGCGGAACTTGCGGTTATGCTGCGGGAAGTGGGCATTGACCCTGCCACGTTCGGCAGGCCAGCCTCCGAAGTACGAGAGGCCATCCAGAAAGCCAAGCTGGCGCTGCCCGACCGCCTGGGGCCAACCGCAGGCGCGTACGTCGCGAATCAGATGACTGACGACTGGGCCTATTTTGCGTTTCCTAACGTCACCTTCAACGTCCATCCCGAAGGCGTACTTGTGCAGCGTTTCCGCCCGCATGCCACCGATCCAGAGAAAATGATCTACGACATCACCGTGCTGATCCACCCCATCACCGATCCATTGATCCGCATCCCCGGCTACATGGGTGTCGAGGAAGGCACCGACTGTACCGGCAATGGCCCGCGTCCCGAACGACGCTACTTGATCCATGGCGACGGCGGCGTCGGCCCGGTTCTGGAGCAGGACGGCGTTATGGTCCCCTTCGTCCAGAAAGGGATGCACAGCCGCGGCTTTAAGGGTGCGCGCCTGAACGAACAGGAGCAGCGCCTGCGTCATTTTCAGGTCGAAATCGATCGCTACCTGAATGGAGAGAAGTGGTAAGTAGGTTTTGCGGATACGATCCGGATCGCCGCCTCGATTGTCGATACGGTCCATGGGTGGCGCGCGACATTCACGGTGAGCGCGCGCGACGAACAGAATGAGAATTCGGTGTGTCGGGATCGGCGGCGTCCTGACCCGCTGGCAGGAATCTTCGAGACGGACGTAGTGCCACTAATAGAGTCGGCGCCTGAGTTGCGGCCTATTGCCACCTTCGAGGAACTGCGCCGTTGCCGCCGGACAAACTACACCTCTGCCTTCACCGTATGGCTAGGGTCCAAACCCAATCAGCAGCTTGATTCCGTGAAGGAGTGCTGATTCAAGGAGTCTCTTGTTTCGGGGGAGGCTCCGGGGATGTCGCGATCATTGTTCTGGCTGTCGGATGAGGAGTGGGCGGCCATTAAGCCACATCTACCCAGCAACCAGCCAGGTGCGCGGCGGGTCGATGACCGGCGGGTAATCTCAGGCATCGTCCATATGCTGAAATGCGGCGGACGCTGGCAGGACTGTCCGCGTGAGTATGGCCCGCCAACGACGATCTACAATCGATGGAACCGTTGGAGCCGACGGGGGATCTGGTTGTGCATCCTCGCGGCACTGACCGAAGAGGGTTGGGTCGCCGAAACGGCTCAGATCGACAGCAGCTACATCAAGGCTCACCGCTGCGCCGGTGGGAAAAAAGGTGGGTTCGGGCGGCACTGTCAGACGAAATGCACCGTTCGGTAACGCTGCCTGGGTAGGGCGGGTTCATGCCCAGAAAACGCCAGCCCGCGAGTCCGTTTCGCTATTTCAACTCGTCACCCGAGGTGATCCGCCTTGTCGTCATGATGTACGTCCGTTTTCCGCTGTCGTTGCGGAATGTGGAGGACCTGCTGTTCGAGCGCGGGATCGACATCTGCCACGAAACGGTGCGGTTCTGGTGGAACCGGTTTGGTCCGATGTTCGCCGCGGACATCCGGCGCCAGCGTGTGAGCCGGATGCGCGGCTTTCGGCACTGGAAGTGGCACCTCGACGAGATGTACGTCAAGATCAACGGCGAGATGCATTATCTCTGGCGTGCCGTGGACCACGAAGGTGAGGTGCTGGAGAGCTATGTCACGAAAAAGCGCGATAAATCTGCGGCTTTGGCTTTCCTGAAGAAAGCGCTGAAGCGTCATGGCAGAGCGGAAAAGATCGTCACCGACGGGCTGAAATCCTATCCTGCGGCGATGCGCGATCTCGGCAATCTGGGCCGCCGCGAAATGGGTCAGTGGCTGAACAATCGGGCTGAAAATTCCCACTTGCCGTTTCGAAGACGGGAAAGAGCGATGCTGCGGTTTCGGCAAATGAAGTCGCTGCAAAAGTTTGCCTCAGTCCATGCTTCCTTCCACAACCACTTCTCCCAGGAACGCCATCTCGTCAGCAGGGACATCTACAGGGAAAGGCGCTTGGCGGCCCTCGCCGAGTGGAAGGTACTTGCTGCCTGACGACCCGCGCTTCCTGCCCCAATTGTGCCAAGTGGAGATGAGTTCGCATTAGACTGACAGCACCCAAGTCAGCGATGAAATCTCGAATGATATACACAGGAGAAAATCGGTTGGCACGTTCAATCATAGTTACCGGCGGGTTCGGCGAGCTTGGCCGCCACGTCGCAACAGCGTTTGCGGCTCGAGGGGACAATGTGGCTCGGTTCGATTACGCCCGCTCACCTTCCGATGGTATCGAGGGAGTTGTCGACTTTGGGGGAGTAGATCTTACGGATATAAAAGCCGTGGAGGATACCGTTGAAAAGGCAGCGCACGCGCTCGGTTCAATCGACGTGCTCGTGAACATTGCCGGCGGGTTTATTTGGGAGACCCTTTCGGACGGCGGGGCCGCCACATGGTCTCG
>Ga0209751_10007489_pt1 | contig 10018 bp, 14 predicted proteins | sample RifCSP13_1_FD_184019 | JGI IMG/M metagenome (GOLD analysis project Ga0209751, IMG submission 184019) | Soil microbial communities from Rifle, Colorado - Rifle CSP2_sed 13_1 (SPAdes) (version 2) | ecosystem: Environmental > Terrestrial > Deep subsurface > Rock core/Sediment | place: Rifle...
CCCATGTCGACGTAGCGCATGACCCCTTCGGCGAGGCCGGTGATGACGACGATCAGCTGAGCCTGCCCGGACCGGATGACGGCCTTGGCCCGGTGCTGGCCGTCGATCATGGCGCCGTTGACGTCCAGCCGGATGGGGTCTCCGAGGAAGGCCCATTCGCTGGTCTTCATGTCCTGAGCATAGGTCTTCTCGACGGAGACGGACAGGTTGCGCTGCGTCTTGATGCTGCGGTCGTAGAACTCGCGGGCCAAGTCGGGGCCGACGGTGGCGATGCGCAGCTCCATCCCGGGCAGCTGGGGATGGGTGAGGGGGCCGACGGTGTCCGCCGGCCAGATGATGGGAGGGGGCGTGACTGTTTCACTCATGGACTTCACTCCTCTGAAGGTTGAGTGGACTTATGCCGGGAAGGGTAGCAGACGATCTCAGGAAAGAGAAGCACCCGAAGACGGCAGATCGTCGAGATCCACCGGGAGGACGGCTTCAGCATGCCGGGCACTGTTGAGATCGGTCAGCATAGACAGGGCATCCTTCATCGCCTCGAACTCTTCAACGGCCACAAGCACCATCGGCCCAGACGCCGCCAAGGCCACCATGTCGTCCAGCTGCCCAGAGGCAGCCTTGAGTGCCACGTACTCCGGCTTGGTGATCGTGACAGTCTCCTCCGGCAGCTCGACCACGCCGATGGACACGAACATGGATGCGTGGATCACCATCTCTTTGACCGACCGGCCTTCCTCGTTGAGGCCGTTGACGAAGGTGATCCGGTAAAGCTGGCCATCCAGGGTGAGGTTAAGACCGTAGCTGTCGCAGATGACCGAATCCTGGTCCTGCTTGCCATCCGTGCCGATGGTGGTGATGGACAGTTCAAGCGGGCGCATGGCTTCTCCTTCAGTTCCAATGTTCACCGCGTACCCGTTTCAGGTAGCGGCGTTCGGTTGTCCACTCGTCGATGTCGTACAGCTCGTCTACGGGTGTCTTGAGCAGGTTGCGTGCCAGAGCGCGCCAACGCATCCGTTCGCATCCGTTTTGGAGCATGGCCGGGTCGCAGATGACACACCATGAGCCGCATGCGCGGGCCACGAACTCACCGAGGCCGGCATAGGACAGCTTCGGTGTGATGACGCAGCGACGCTTTTCTGTCTCCCACCAGGCGAAAGACTTCGGGCCTGGAATGGATGTCCGGGCATAGTTAGTCGATGTGCCGTCGAAGTCACAGATTCCATTACGGTGATCATGCTTTTCTTCCACATACCGTCGGTTGTACGGATCTTCAATCTTGACCCAGTAGGGCCGCGTCTTATCCGTACGGGACATGATGACTCCTTCGCTAGCCCACCCTGGGCTACCTATGGTTTGTCATGACGTTCACTCTCCTTCAGGTATGGGGCCAGGTCGGTTTCGCCTAACCAGTCGAGGATGGCGACAAGGGTGAATACAGTAAAGTCTGGGGGCCTGCCGACATAGAACGGGCCCAGACGGGTGAAGGTGGAGGCGCTGATGCCGATACGTTTGCCGACTTCAGTCCAGGTAACGTATTGGCGTTCGGCGAATCCAGTCTCCATTCGGTGGCTGTCGCAGCGTTTCCATAGCGCCAGCCGATCAAATTCTTTCGCCATGTACCTCCGGCAGGTTTCGAACCTGCGACCCGCAACTTAAAAGGATGCTGCTCTACCTGCTGAGCTACGGAGGTAAGCCGCCCCAGCCCCGGCAAGTCGGGTACAGGGCTGGGGCGGTTTATGCCCGCCAGCGGTAGCGTGTGGTCACTAGGAGGCTGGCGGGTGGTGCGGATACAGGGAATCGAACCCTGACTGCCACCTTGGCAAGGTGGTGTGCTGCCATAACACTTCATCCACGTCGAAGGGTAGGCGGGAGTCGAACCCGTCGCGTCCACATTGGAAGTGTGGCATGCTGCCGTAACATCTCTACCCCAAGCAGCCCGAGATTCAAAGAACCTTGCCTCCCCCTTCGAAGGAGGGCACGCCTTCGGGCTAACAGACGCTGCTTGCTGGTCAGCCTTCGCTGACGCCTACCGAAGTAGACCGGGGTCAAGGCGTGACCCACCGTGCCTCCACCAGGGTTCGAACCTGGGACCCGACCATTAAGAGTGGCCTGCTCTACCACTGAGCTACGGAGGCTTACACTGCCCAGCCTGCGATCTCGGCTGGGACAGCTTCTTTCTGGTGGGACGGATGCAGGCTTTCGAACTTTTCTTCCCCCTGCAAAACGTTGCCCGTTCCCCGGGTGGGACTCGAACCCACAAGCTTTGCCGTATGTGCTGCTGGTGCCGGTACGCGTCCCGACATGTTTCATCCGAGCAGACTCCGGGGAATCATTCCACTACCAGCTCTAGCGGTGGCAGTGAACGTATCCCTACCCGGATTCGAACCGGGAACCTTCAACTTCGGAGGCTGACGCTCTGTCCTATTGAGCTATAGGGATGGGTTGGTGGCCACGGTTCACGCGGGTCCTGGAGTTTCCCAATCCCCTGCCACCTCTATGCCGTCGCACAGCCCATCAAACCTTCTGGTCCAGGAGACCACGACCCCTCCATCGCCATGCGTGGCTTCTGGGGTCTCCAGGGCCGGCACTTCCCCCGGAGGCCGGCATTCCGCGTCAAGGCTCGTTCGCATCGTGCCTTGCGTGGATGTCCTAGGAATCGAACCTAGTTGCCCGAAGGCGGCGGGTTTACAGCCCGCTAGACGACCATCGTCTACGACATCCTAGGTGGACAGTGACTTTGTTTCATGTCGGGGAAACAGACCTGGAACCCTGTGCTGAGATCTCCTCAGCCACCATACGTCACTGTCCTGGCTAGAGGCTTTGTTTCATGCCCTACTATCGAGGATGATCTGAGATCTCCTCAGATACCATGCGCCTCTACCCGTACCGAGAGTGTGTTTCGTGAAGGCTGACACGCACCTCGCCACCAGGATCTCCCTGGGTACCATGCACTCTCAGAAGGTGTCTGACGGGATTTGAACCCGCGAATCCTGGGATCACAACCCAGTACCTAATTCCATCCGGTTTCAGACACAGCGGAGGATATACGAATCGAACGTATTCCCGGTTACCCGGGGCCTTGGCTTAGCAAGCCAGCCTATTGCCGGTCTAGCAATCCTCCCAGAATTCTCCTAGCCACCTGTTGTGTAGCTGCACCATGTGACGCGCTTCATCTTCGCCCATGAAGGAGGCTATCTCGCGGTCGCCGGCCTCAATGATTGCCTGGCTGATTCGTTTGTCGCAGTTCATGATCGACCAGCCGCCGATGAGATCGTTCGGATGGGCATACCATTTAACGTTGAGGTTCATGAGGAGAGTAAAGGAGTTGAACCCTCAGGACGCAATGCCTGGCACAGTTTTCAAGACTGCTTGCCGACCGACCGGCGCTACTCTCCGAGACTAGTAGGTATGCGGCTAGCGCGTGGATTTGATCCGGGAAGCTCCCTCTCTAAGCCGCTTAGCTTAGGGCACACCCGGCTACGTCGGTTATCACGTTGCTACGGAAGGAATTGAACCTTCTACCACCGTCTTATCAGGACGGCACTCTACCGGTGAGTTACGCAGCACTGTCCAGTCCTCCCGGTCAGGTTCGAACTGACGGCCTTGGGATTATGAGTCCCCTGCTCTAACCAGCTGAGCTACAGGAGGTTGGCGGCTGTGGCAGGTACGGCAGCCCTCGAATGATCGGTGAGGGGTTATCGGGATTGGCAGGATTCCAGACCTGCTATCCCAACCGTCCTTTGAACTGTGTCCGCCCTCCAGTAGACACAGAACTTGACCTACTCAATGCCAGTACCCTTGACAGGATTCGAACCTGCGACTGTCCCTTTAGGAAAAGGCTGCCCTGTCCGCTGGGCTACAAGGGTTTGGGGGGATGCAGAGACGGCAGACCCAATGGAGATGGGCGTTATCGCCTTCCCCGCGACTGGTATCCCTGGGAAGACAACCGTTCTTAGCAGGTGTAGTTAGCCCCCGCACTTGACATCCCGAGAGCCACCGACAGGAATCGAACCCGCGTCCTCCATATTACAAGTATGGTGCTCAACCAACGTGAGCTACGGTGGCGTGATCTTACGTGGAACCAGCTTATCCGGGTCGTAGCCGGCTTCGGCTTCGTCAGCAAGCTGCTGAATCCGTTCGTCATTCAATACCTTGTGGGCGACACCGTAAGACATTTCAGTATGTGCCATCAGGCTTCGAGTGACAGCCTTGCGCTTACGATTCTTGACCATAGCCCTCTTTCGTTTCGAAGGTGAGGATGGCAAACACCGGGCGTACGGTCCCATGTCTGGTCTGTCCATCCCCACCTTCTCGATGCCAGAGACTTTCACTCTGATTGCGGCTTCCCTAGTCGGGAGAGCCAACATCGAGTACCCACAACAGGATTCGAACCTGTGCGCACCGGGCTTCAACCGGTTGCTCTTCCTACTGAGCTATGAGGGCGAGTTGCCCAGGCAGGCAAATGCCTGGGCGGGTAATGCTGTCCGTGCCGCCCTGGTAAGGAAGCGCTGACCTCGCTGGATTCGAACCAGCATCCCCCGGATTAACAATCCAGTGCTCTACCGTTGAGCTACAGGCCAATAGTTTGAATACAGTGATACGTCCATAGTCGGGCAATGTAATCATCGTAGCCGCGAGTGAATATCGCCCCGCAGGAACAGGTGAGGATCAGTTCATGCCCTGACGGTGCCCTCGTTTCCTCAGGCTCGTCATCACAGCATCTTGCTATGCCCACCAGGTAATGATTCATGGTGTCCTTAGGTGTGATGCAGGTAAGGCAACCCGAGTCTAGGCGGGCTTATAAGCAGCAGGCCCCCTGGTAGACGCCTGCCGGAAACCCCCTTAGGAAGCATCGCGGCTTCCGGGAACATCACGAGCCCAGGGTGGGATTCGAACCCACACGTTCACGCAGTTTGAATGCGCTTCCTCTACCGTTGGGATACCCGGGCGACGGGGAAGTCGCGGCTACACCAGATTGCGCTAGTGCGCTTAGGACACGACTTCCCCCGCGCAGCACACAGGGTGGATGGGGACCTGTGGTGCACAAGCTCTCCACCAAGGATTCGAACCTTGAGTCTTCCGGTTCAGAGCCGGATATGTTGCCAGTTACACTAGCGGAGAACGACGGTATGTGGTTGTCAAGTGACTAAGAAGCCCCACGTGTGGGGTTCTCGCGGCTCGTACGGGAATCGGACCCGTGACCTCCGGCGTGACAAGCCGGCGCTCTACCATTGAGCTAACAAGCCTTGCGTGTTGCGCACACCTGCACAGAGTCGAACTGTGTCCAACGCCTTTGGAGAGCGTTGTGCTTCCGGTACACCACAGGCATTCGTACTGCGTACGCCCTGAAGGATTTGAACCTCCGACCAGCCGCATGTAAAACGGCAGCTCTGCCAGGCTGAGCTAAAGGCGCATATGAAGTTGTTAGGTGCGGCAGTCGCGCCAAGCCGACCTTGATGGCAGGGCTTGACGACCCATCCACCTTGCCGAAGCTATCCTGTGCACAGGTTCACTTCAGTACCGCGTACCCCGTGAGGGAGTCGAACCCCCAAAATCCGGCACCTAAGGCCGACGCGTATGCCAGTTCCGCCAACGGGGCATGCCATGAAGTTGTCATGTTGGGCCAGTGGGAGACCCACCAGCAGGTTACCCCAGCGCTAATGCCACTGGCCCAACATTTTGCCCGTACCTCGCGAAAAGAACGGAGCGTACCGCATACCGGATTTGAACCGGTGTCCTCCTGACTGAGAATCAGGCGTCCAAGACCAACTAGACCGATGCGGCTTGCGTAGAGTCGCGGAGAATCGAACTCCGATTACCGGATTGAAAGCCCAGTTGCCTACCCTTAACAGACGACTCCGTACGGTTTCGTATCCCCAGCAGGATTCGAACCTGCTACCTCCGACTTCGTAGGCCGGCGCTCTGTCCAGATGAGCTATGGAGACTTGTGTTGCGTGGAGATGCAGGGAATCGAACCCTGCCTACCGGTTTGCAGGACCGGCGTAAGCGCCCAGAATCATCCCCTCGAAGCGGAAACCGGATTCGAACCGGTGACCTACGGGTTATGAGCCCGTCGCGCTACCAGACTGCGCCATTCCGCTAAGTGAACCCAGGTACGTCCATTTCCCCGTGGATCTACCTGGATTCGTCGGATACGTAGGAATCGAACCTACCAATGTCCTGGTCCCAAACCAGGCGGCCCACCTTGAACCCTGTATCCGTTGCGCCCCAGGGGTTTTCGGTCCGGTGGTGCGACCTTTCCGGGTCCCCCCTGGTGCTGAAGAGAACATTACCCTACCCACCTACAGTGCTGTCAAGGCGTATCCGGTTTTTCTTCCCGGGAGGCTGCCACCAGGGCCGCGACCTGCGAAGCTTCAACACGGATGCCGCCGAGCGGTGTTCGGACATGCGGCATGCGGCCCTGCTTGATCCAGGCGTAGACGGTCTTGGGGTGCACGCCGAAGAACGCTGCGACCTCCGACGCCTTCAGTAGTCGCGAGCCGTCGAACGGGTCTTCAGCTTCGGTCATCCCCGTACCCTGCCTTCCCGAGTAGTCGTGCCATCAGACCCAAAGTCATCACGTTGTACCAACGATGTCCATCTTTGACCCCTTTCGCTACTATTTCAACCACCCCATACTGACACCCGGCCATGCCCGCCAGGTCGCCGATGTTCAACATGGCGCTGCGCAACCCGCGCTTATATCCCGACGGCATCTTGTGAACCCAGATTCGGTCCGGATCTACGCCGGCCTGGGCGAAGAGGACCTGAAGATCCCCGGCGTACATGACGGCATACCAGTGGCTCACGGACTTGATGCCGATCCCTGCCGGCTTGGCCACGACGATGCCGTGGTCAGCGTGGGCGTTCTCGCGCTCCGTGGCAGCCTCAGCCAGCCAGCCGGGTAGGTCGAGGTCGGCGCAGTTTTTCACCTCCCAGCAGATGCCTGGGGTGCCCGTAACATCTCCTCGATCGTGGGCGCCTTGAAGGGCGAGTCGTTCGGCATGGGGCCAGCCCCGGGTACGCAGAAAAGACACCACAGCTGATTCGGCTGCGGTGCCTTTTCGTTTAGCTTCACTCATGCTGTCCAGGATACGACTTCCGTTACCTTCATGGAAGATCAGGAAGTATCGCGAGCCCAGTTGGTGACGTACTCCAGATAACCTTCCGCCGGCCGCCAATCGTCGGGATAGTGCTCCTTCCACCGGCGCAGTGGACCAAGGACATCCAGAGGTGCCGGCAGGGGTTCGCACGGGGGAACCTCTTCATCCGGACCCCACCAGCTACCTTTGCACTCAAGGTCTTTCCTCAGCGCCTTCTTCATCGCCTGGGTAGCCGGACCACGATTGGCGTACGGGCCATAGAAGGCCCGGTTACCTTTCCAGTCTTCGATGACCGCCCGCCAGACATTGGCCTCACCATTCCAGTTGTCAATCATCCGCGTCATAGGACCCCCTATCGTGTCGCGTATTCTCCGAACTCGCCCTTGACGATCGTGTAGTCGCCGAAGACATTCGGTGCATGGGCTTGCAGCTGCCGAAGAATCTCCACCGCCACCTCAGCGATTTCGAGGTCGGCATGCTCGGTCGCCCGCATGTCGATGAAATGCCGCCAGGCCCGGAAATTGCCGGTTACCACAATCTTCGTCTCGGTGGATTCGAGCAGCACCCGGCGTGCCTGTTCCCTGGCCAGCTTGCGGCGCCGGGTCTTGTTGGCCACGTGGGCGTACTTCTCTTCCAGGATAACCATCAGCTGCTGGTAGGCATCCCGGGCGGCGAGGGCCATGCCGGCGTGGATGGAGTACGCCTTGTCGGTGTTCCAGACGGCTTCGGACATGATCGTGTTCGAGTCGGTCTGGTCGGCGAACCGCTGGGATAGCTGGCTGTAGCTCAGATGCCGATGCCGTATCAGCTCATGTGTGAACGCCCGGGATACCTCGGTCAGATAGAACGTCGCCGAAGCATGTTCTAGGACGGAGCCGTGGTTGACGTCCAGGATGTGTTTGATGTAGCCGGCGTTTGTGGCGGTGGCCGGGTTCGGCTTATCCCAGCTTTCATAGCAGGCCCGGCCGGCGAACTCGACCAGAGCCTGACTGCCGCGAACATCGGATCGCCAGCCCTGTATGACCCCTGCTGCCACATCGGCATCAAAATGCGTCCAGGCTATAAGCGTCGCTTTCATTCTGGGCCTGCCGACAGCGCCGTATCTGTCCCAAACCAGATGTCATGTTCTTCGCTCATGCTGCACCAGCCAACGGCGGCCACCAGAGCTTCGGGGCTGCCGTCGTAGTTGGGGACCGCTGAGCCGGTGAGTGTGTTCGGTTCCTCAACGCATGCCGTATCCGTACAGTCGTTGAGGATGTGTAGTCGACAGATCGTCATCTGTTTCCTTTACAGGATGGTGAAGTTACGAACGGCGTAGGCGTCCACAAGGGCCTTGTGTTCGGATAGAAGCCGGGCTTCGTCGAGGGCTTTGACTTCTTTGGTGACGGTGTACTCGCTGGCGATGCCCGGGTTGTCATCCATGAACTGTTTCCATGCGATGCGGGCGGACCTCTGGTAGCGCAGCACGGGAACGTTGTTGATGGTTGCTTCCTCGTTGTCCCCCAGCCACGCTTTGATCTTCAGCTCTAGCTTGGTGATGTACGCCTGGACTTCGGCTACTTCCCCCCGGGCTTTGCGAAGCTTGGCGATATCGTCAGCGATTGCGGTTCGGTCTGCTTTCTTCTGCGAAAGCTGGCGCTTCGGCTTGGTTTTCGCTTCGGGGACAATGTAACCCATAGGGGATCTCCTCATCCAAACGTTGGCATTCATGTATGCCTGATGCGCGTCTATGACAAATTGGACATGACTAGAAGAGTGGCTCGTCCCATTCTGGACGTCCAACGGTTTCGCGTTTGTGGTTGCCGGCATGCTGAGGGCACAGGATGACTTCTTCCCAGGCGCCCCCGTGCGTGTAGCCTGACCAGATGTGCCAACCGGCGGCACGGGCCTGCTGGTGGTTGTCAGACAGTCTGCCGGTCGGACAGCCGTTGAAGGTACAGTGCATTTCCGGCTCCACCTGTAGCTTCGCCATCTACCGCCTCCACGAGCCGATACAGTTGCGAGAGTGAATCCCTGAGCTGATTCAGTTCATCTTCTCGGTCATGATACAGCTCATCGACACGGTAGGAAAGGTTCAGATGGGCGAAGAACGACACGATCACTCCCAGGAAACCTGCGACGATCATGAAGCCGGTGAGGATCAGAAAGACCAGCCAGCCAACGCTCAGACCCACTGGCGCAGCCGCAGGCCCTGGTCGACAACCTGAGCTGTCGGCTTCAACTCGATCCATGCCTTGTTGGCCAGCTCAGCCAGCCGGATCTTACGCAGCCGATTGAGCCGCTCGGCACGGTGGCGCTGGAAGCCGATACGGTGCTGACCGTAGTACGGCTCCGACTTGAACTTGTCCGCAATCTTGTTGATCAGCTCGCGTCCGGGCGGGCTCATTCCGGCGATGACCGCCCCAATCAATCCACTGGCTATGCCACTCAGGGCGGCATTGAAGGCGACACTCATGGTAGAACTCCTGTCTTGTGGCGGGAGAGCCGCTAGCCGGATTCGAACCGGCGTAGGCGCCTTTGCAGGGCGCAACCTATCCTCTCGGTCATAGCGGCCAGGGGAGCCCCGACGACCCCACAGAAGCGGGGCTCCCGGCTTGCTAGTCGACGCGTTCAGGCCAATGCCAGGAACCTGCCGACTTCAGTTCATCCTGCCTGACGTCCATGTTGAAGAACAGGCCGGTTGGGTTGAACACGATCAGATCCACCGTGTCCTGGTGCACCTGGGTGACCTTGGCCGCCCGGCATTCCGAAAGATATTCACCACCCGGGGTGCCGTAGCTGACGTAGTGAACATCGCGCCCGGTGGAGACCCTCATCCGCACTCCCGTGCTAGACCTTTTTGGTCACCACAGGATACGCGCTGGTGGGGACGGAGGCGGAGATGTGCCGGGCCTGTATGCCGTCCCTGTCCCGCT
>Ga0209751_10007492_pt1 | contig 10016 bp, 7 predicted proteins | sample RifCSP13_1_FD_184019 | JGI IMG/M metagenome (GOLD analysis project Ga0209751, IMG submission 184019) | Soil microbial communities from Rifle, Colorado - Rifle CSP2_sed 13_1 (SPAdes) (version 2) | ecosystem: Environmental > Terrestrial > Deep subsurface > Rock core/Sediment | place: Rifle...
CGGCGACGAGCCGGTGCCCGCGGACGACCAGGTCCAGGGCACACTCGCTCTTGCCGATGCCGCTCTCGCCGATGACCAGGACGCCGAGGCCCAGGATGTCCATCAGAACGCCATGGACGACCGTTCGCGCCGACAGGTATGTGTCGAGTACCTGGGTGAAGCGCGCCATCGCCTCGGGCGTCGTCGCGCGGGTCCCGAGCAGCGGCACGCGCGCGCGATCGGCTTCCGCCGCCACCTCCGGCGGCGCGCTGAACCCGCCCGTGATCAGCACGCACGGCAGATCGCGGCTGAAGACGCGCTGGAGAACCGCGGTCCGGTCGGACGGCGGCAGCGATTCGATGTAGCGGACTTCGCTCTCGCCGAACACGAGCACGCGCCCGCCGCGCAGATACGCGTCGAACCCGGACAGCGCGAGTCCGGTCTTCTGGGTGTGAGGGAGGGTAATCCGGCGCTCGAGTCCGCCCGCGCCGGCCAGCAGCTCCAGATCGAGCGCGCGGGAATCGGCAAGGTCCCGCAGGACGGTCGCAACGCTCACCCCGAGAGGCGCGGCGGTGGTCACTGGGGCTCGATCAGGCCGAAATTGCCGTCCTTGCGGCGGTAGAGAATGCTCACCGCGTCGTTCTCGGCGTTCCGGAAGACCACGAAGGTTTCCCGGCCGCCGTCGACGCGCAGCGCCGCATCCTCGAGCGTCATCGGCTTGACGGCATATCTCGTGGCGCGCACGATGCGCCGCGCCGTCGCGGGTTCGCCCGCCGGCGCGGTGATCACCCGGGAGCCGGAGCTTCCGCGCTTCCGCTCGTCCCACTTCCCTTTGAGCTTGTGCGCCTGCTGCTCGATCTTCTCGGCCGCCTGCCGCAGCGACAGGGGCCAGCCGCTCCCTTCGCCTTTTCCCCTGAGCACGTGGTCGCCGCGCGTGTGCACGACCATCTCAGCGAGATGGCGGTATTTCTCTTTCGTGACGATGACCACCGCGGAGACCGCGGCGTCGTTCAGGACGCGCTCCAGCCGCGCGAGCCGCGTGCTGATGAGCTGCCTGAGCGCAGGGGTCACTTCCACGTGACGGCCGGTGATATCGAGGCGCATGAATCAGTTTCCAGTTCCCAGCTTCCAGCTTCCAGCCGGTCAGAACAGGACCTTTCGCTGATTGGACGTGGGGATCTTGAGCTCCTCGCGGTACTTCGCGATCGTGCGCCGGGCGAGCATCAGCCCCTCCTTCTGGAGGATGCTGACGATCTTGGAATCGCTCAGCGGCTTGCGCGGGTCCTCGTTCTCGATGATCTTGCGGATGCGCTGCTTGATCGTGACCGACGAGACGCTCTCGCCGTACGAGCTGCTGATCCCGCTGTGGAAGAAGTACTTCAGCTCGAACACGCCCTGCGGCGTGTGCATGTACTTGTTGTTGACGACGCGGCTCACCGTCGATTCGTGCATGCCGATGTCGTTCGCCACGTCCCGCAGGACCAGCGGCCGCAGGTACTCGATGCCGTGATCCAGGAACTCGCGCTGGAAATTGATGATGCTCGTTGCGACCTTGTGGATCGTCTTCTGCCGCTGATCGACCGACTTGATCAGCCACAGCGCCGAGCGGAACTTGTCCTTGACGTACGCGCGCGTCTCGTCGTTCTGCTCCCCCTGGGTCTTGTCGAGCAGCCGCCGGTACACGGGGCTGATGCGGAGCTGCGGCAGCCCCTCCTCGTTGAGGGCGGCGACGTACTGATCTTCGACCTTGATGACGTACACGTCGGGGATGACGTACTGCGATTGCGACGGATTGAAGCGGCTGCCCGGCTTCGGATCGAGGTTGCGGATGATCTCGACGTGCTCCTTGAGGTCGTCGATCGACATGCCCAGCTTGCGGGCAATCTCCGGCACCTGGTGATTCTGCAGCAGCCGCAGGTGCTCGGTGACGATCTTCTCGGTCGGCGTGCCCTCGAGGCCGAGGTGACGGATCTGGAGCCAGAGGCACTCCTGCAGGTCGCGCGCGGCGACGCCGATCGGATCGAACGTCTGCAGGTGCTGCAGCGCGCGCTCCACGTCGGCCACCGGCCACTCCCCCATCGCCGCGATCTCTTCGACCGACGCCACCAGGTACCCGTCGTCGTCCAGGTTCCCGATGATCGCCGAGCCGATCTCCTTCACCTGCTCGTTGTCGGTGCCGAGCGAGAGCTGCCAGAGGAGGTGATCGGAGAGGGAGGCCGACGAGGAGAGGGTGTTCTCGATCGGGGGGAGTTCCTTGACTTCCGACGGCGTGCGCGATCGGTACCCGTCGTCCAGGTAGTCCCCGAAGAAGTACTCGTAGTCGGCGTCGTCCCAGGTGTCGGGTTTTTCAGCAGCCGGCTGCTCGGCGGCCTTGTCCTGCTGCTGCTGCTCGGCCGGCTGCAGCTCCTCGGTCGGGACTTCCTCGAGCAGCGGGTTCTCCACCATCTCCTGGTTCAGCATGTCCGCCAGCTCGAGCGTCGACATCGGCAGCAGCTTGATCGCCTGCTGCAGCGACGGCGTCAGGATGAGCTTTTGAACGAGCTTTGTGTGGAGTTTCTGCTGAATCGCCATGGTCCCAGGCGGGCGCCGCCGCCCTTTTCAATCTTAGTCCAATCGGAAGTCAGCGCCGAGGTAAATCCTTTTGACGTCCTCGTCAGCGGCCAGGGTCTCCGGCGTTCCGCTGCGGAAAATCTCGCCGTCGTGCACGATGTACGCGCGGTCGGTGATCCGCAGCGTCTCCCGCACGTTGTGGTCCGTGACGAGCACCCCGATGCCCCGTCCTTTCAGATGGAAGATGATCTTCTGGATGTCGGTGACCGCAATCGGGTCGATGCCCGCAAACGGCTCATCCAGGAGGATGAACAGCGGCGACATCACCAGGGCCCGTGTGATTTCGACGCGGCGGCGCTCGCCCCCCGACAACGTATAGGCGGGCTCGGCCAGCAGCTCCGCGAGCCGCAGCCGGCGGGCCGCGCGATCCAGGTCGAGCGTCTCGAGGATGGCCATGATGTTCTGCTCGACCGTCAGGCCGCGGAAAATCGACGGCTCCTGCGGCAGGTAGCCGATCCCCTTGCGCGCCCGCACGTACATCGGATCGTCGGTCACGTCCGTGCCGTCGAGGAGCACCCGCCCGGCATCGGGGGGCGTGAGGCCGACCACCATCGAGAACGTGGTCGTCTTGCCCGCGCCGTTCGGGCCGAGGAGTCCGACGACCTCGCCCGAGACGATCTCCAGGTTCACGCCCTTGACGACCGTCCGCCCGCTGTACGACTTCGTGAGATCGCGCGTGCCGAGCGTGGCCATCGTCACTGGCGGCCCGCCGGACACGCGATCGCCCCGGAGGTGATCGGATTGTTGCCGCGTCCCGCCCCTTCGGCGGTGTCCGCCCCCCGATGGAACGTGATGGTGGCGTACGTGCTCTTCTTGCAGTTCGGCGGCGTGATGTCGATCACCTCCACCGGCGTGCCCGTCACGATGTACTGCTGGCTGTCCGCGCCGTACGTCATTCGCGCGCCGCTGACCGTCCGGGCGGGCTCCTTCACGACGATATTCCCGTACCCCTCCGCCCGGTCGAGCTCGCTCGCTTCCGGCTTGAGAATCAGCTCGAGCTTGTCGGCCGTGATGTCTCCATCCGGTCCCACGAGGTGCGCGCGCCGTCCCTGTGTGAGGCTTTCGTTCTGCATCGTGTAGGTAGCCAGCCGCTTGGCGTCGTCGTACACGAATACGTCGGCCGTTCCGATCGTGCGGCTGACGGTGCGCTTGCCGGTGGCCTTGTCCGGATTCTCGAGCATCAGTTCGGTGCGCGCCGCGCCGTTCACCTCGAGGTTCCCGGTGCTGTCGTCCACCACAATCGTGTCTCCGAGGAACACCGTTTCACCCTGCCAGAGCCGCGCGTGTCCGAGATAGACGGCATGCCCCGCCGCGCCATCGTACTCCAGACGGTTGGACGTGACGTTGACCCGCTGGTCCCGCTTGAGCATGGAGGGCACCTTCGCCGGCCGGTCGGCCGGGGCGCCCGCGGCCGGAGTCTGTGCCTTCGGCTGCGGGCGATCGGGCTGCATGGAGCACCGGACACGCGTGTCCGCTTTGAGCTTTCGCGACGACAGCACGAACTCGAGCGTCCGCGCGTCCACGACGACCCGGCCATCGCTGATATGCGCCGGCGGTCCCGGATCGCCTTCGAATGGCCCGAGATCGATTTGATCGCGATCGACGTGATAGAGGGCGTAAGGGGCGTCGGCGGTGAACTGGGTGCCGTCGACGAAATGAACGTTCCCGTGGAATTCGGCCTGTTCAATGGCGCCGAACCCAGGTTTGGTGGCGACGACGAGCCTCAAGGCGCGTGCCGTGCGGTTGACTTCGGTGACATTGCCGCGCGCGGCGCGCGACTCCCTGTACTCGGTGTTGCCGCCGAAGGTGGCGTTCTGAATGCCGGCCGCTCCCCCGCTGGCCGCCAGGGTCGCCGATCGGATGCGTTTGGCCGGCGCATCTCCGTCGGGCGGAAGGTCCACTTGCACGGTGTCCGCCGCGTTCACGCTGGTGACGGTCGTGCCGTCCGGCGCCAGGCCGAGGTCGATGAGCTTCGCGGCGATGCGCCGGGACCCCGCCCGGGCGGCGCCCGGCAGCTGGAGGACGGCGTTCTCGACGAGCTGCGCGTGCTGGAGGGGGCCGCCGCCGTCGCCGTAAACAAGATCGATGTCCCGCGCGTCCATCGTGGACGACTTGTCCGCGCCGCCCCCGATGTGACTGTCGCCGCGGAGCTGCACTGTCTGAGGGTGCTGCCCGTCGTCGCTGTAGGTGATGTCGATATCGCGGGCGGTCATGGTCGGGGATTCCCCGCTCCCGCCCGTGACGCGACTGTTCGCGCGGAGCTGGGCAGCCCGGGGACGCTCGTCATCGTCGGTCAGCATCACCGTTATCTCGTCGGCATCCATCGCGCGCTCTTCGCGCGTCAGATGCGCGGCGCCGGTGAACTTGACGTAATGGTCCTTGCGTGCCAGGCCCGCCGATCCGGCCGTCGCGTCCATCGCCCCCTCGCCGTGCTTGCCGGCGGCCAGCGTGACGTGTGCCTGTGCGAGCAGCCAGAGCACCTCGCGGTTCCGGTCGTAGGTGGCGCCGACGCCGCTGCCTTTCATGCGGCCCCGGGCGAAGCCAACCTGACCGGGGACGTTGAGCATGCCGGCTGCCTCGTCATAGGTGGCTTCCCCGGTGGTCACTTCGAAGCCGTCGCTCGTCTTCAGCCGCACGTGGCCGATCAAATGCGCGGTGCCGATCTCTCCGCCCGGGCTCGTGAGGAGTTCTCCTTCGTCCGCCGTGACGACGACCGTGCGGTTGCCGCGGTCGGGGAGGGTCAGGGTGATGCGGAGCAGCTTCTTGCGGCCGTGCGGGTACGTGGCGCTGCTCTCGAACGTGAGATTGTGAAGGACCTTTCCCTCCTTGTTCACCAGTTCGTTCACGCCGCGGCCGGTTTCGGCCGTCGTCGCACTGTCCTTGCGCGCCGGCGCCTGTCCCGCGGCGGCCGGCTGCTTGCGCTGCCGCAGGGCGAGGACGACGATGACGGCAAAGACGAGGACGAACGCGGCGATCGCCAGCCGCGCGGTTTTCTGCCAAGACATGAATAAGAAGTTTCCAGTTGCCAGTTGCCTGCTTCCAGCTCCCAGGGTTCGAGTTTCCGGACTTCGGTGCGCGGGTCTCGCCAGGCTGGAAACTGGAAACTGGAAGCTGGACGCTATTATTCCACTTCCCCCGGTGCCTTGAAATCCGCGACGCGCAATTCCAAATACGTCTCTCCCTGGTATTCGCTGCGCTCGAGCGAGAAGGCCAGGTCCAGGCTGGCGCGATTGCGGGTCAGGAACTCCGCGCGTTCGGCCGCGCGCCAGGCGATGGCGCGCATCCGCCGGCCGTCCTGACAGAAGGTCATCTTCAGGTGGCGCGCCTTCAGCGTCCGTGGGCCGTCCACGATCTCCACGCCGGCCGCGTGAAAAACCGGGCGCGGGTTGGCCATGCCAAACGGTCCCAGGCGATCGAGCGCCTGCATGAGATCGGGCGTGATCGCGCGGAGGCTCAGCGGCCCGTCGATCTTCAGACGCGGCCTCAACTGATCCGGCTCGAGGATGGCATCCGCGTACGCGTTGATGCGGGCGCGGAACTCCGGTACGCGCGCCGCTTCCATGGTCAAACCCGCGGCCTGGTGGTGGCCGCCGAAGCGCAGGAAGACATCGGCGCACCGCTCGAGCGCGCCGAGCATGTCGAACTCGGGGATGCTTCGGCAGGAGCCGTGCGCCAGCTCGCCGTCCACGGACAGCACGATGGACGGCTTGTGGTACGCGTCCACCAGCTTCGACGCGGCAATCCCGATCACGCCCCGATGCCAGCCGGCGCCGCCGACGACCAGGACGTTGTGGGCGCCGACCGCGGGATCGGTGTCGATCGCCGTGCGCGCCGAGGCCACCAGATCCGCTTCTTCCTGCTGCCGCCGGGCGTTCTCGTCGTTGAGCTGCTGCGCCAGCCCGCGCGCCTCCTCGCCCATGGCCTCGTCGGTGGCGAGCAGCAGACGCGTGGCGATGTCGGGCGTGCTCATGCGGCCGGCGGCGTTGACGCGCGGCGCCAGGATGAAGGCCACCTCATAGCTGTCAATCCGGCGGCCGCCCAGGCCGGATCCCTCGAGCAGGGCGCGCAAGCCGACCGTGTGCGGCCCACTGCTCAGTGCGGCCAGGCCGAGCCGCGCGATGACGCGGTTCTCGCCCACGAGCGGCACGACATCGGCGAGCGTGCCAAGTGCCGCGATCTTGACGAACGAGGGCAGCCACTTGGTCTTGCCGGCTCTGCCGATGAGCGCCTGCACGACCTTCAGCGCGACGCCGACGCCCGCCAGGTTCTTGTCGGGGTACGAGCAGTCGTGGCGCTTCGGGTTGATCACGGCCAGTGCCGCCGGCAGCGTGCCATCCGGTTCGTGGTGATCGGTGACGATGAGGTCCACGCCGAGGTCTCGCGCGCGGAGGGCCGCCTCGGTGCCGCGGATGCCGCAGTCCACCGAGACGACCAGCCGGACCCCCTCGGCGTGCAGCCGGTCGATCGCGGAGGGCTGCAGCCCGTATCCGTCCCGCAGGCGCTCGGGAATGAAGTGCACGACCTCCCCCCCGAGCAGCTCGAGAGCGCGCCGCAGCATGACGGTCGACGTGATGCCGTCGACGTCGTAATCGCCGTGAATGGCGATGCGCTCGCGGCGCGCAATCGCCTCCTCCAGCCGCGCGACCGCACGGTCCATGTCCGCGAGCCTGAACGGATCGTGCAGGTGATCGAGCGACGGATTCAGGAACCGGTCGGCCGCCGCCGCGTCGGCGAGACCGCGCAGGCACAGCAGGCGCGCGACGATCGGATGCACGCCGAGCGCCGCCGCCAGCCGGCCTGACTCCTCGTCGTTGCACGGGAGATGATCCCAGACAAGCGATTTCATGAACGGCTTACGGAGCCTGCGGCGGTTCGGGCTTGTCCAGGTCCATGAACCCCAGCCCCTCTTCGCCCATGCGGCGGAACTTCTCGTAGCGCGCGTCGAGCCGCTCCGGCACCGACAACGCGGATACCTCGTCGAGCGAGGCCGAGATCGCCTGATCGACGAGCGCCGACGCCGTATCGTAGTCGTTGTGCGCGCCGCCGGACGGCTCCGGCACGATCCCGTCGATCAGCCCGAGGGCCATCAGGTCCGGCGCCGTAATCCTGAGCGCTTCGGCCGCCTCGACCTTGCGGTTCGAGTCGCGCCAGAGGATCGCCGCGCAGCCTTCCGGCGGGATCACGCTGTAGACCGAGAACTCCTGCATCAGCACGCGGTCCCCGATGGCGATGCCGAGCGCGCCGCCGCTGCCCCCCTCGCCGCAGACGGTGACGATGATCGGCACTTCGAGCATCATCATCTCGCGCAGGTTGAACGCGATCGCCTCGGCCACGCCGCGCTCTTCCGACTCGACGCCGGGGTAGGCCGCCGGCGTGTCGATGAACACGAGGATGGGCCGCCCGAACTTCTGCGCCATCTGCATCACGCGCAGCGCCTTGCGGTAGCCTTCCGGCCGCGCGTAGCCGAAGTTCCTGAAGATCTTCTGTTTCGTGTCGCGCCCCTTCTGGTGTCCGACGATCGCGACCGGCCGGCCGCGGTACTCGGCCGTCCCGCACACGATCGCGTGATCGTCGGCGAAGCGGCGGTCGCCGTGCAGTTCGTCCCAGCCGGTGAACAGCCGCTCGACGTAGTCGAGCGTGTTCGGCCGGTTCGGATGCCGCGCGACCAGCACGCGCTGCCACGCCGTCAGGTTGGCGAAGATCTCCGTCCGGATCTCGTCGGCCCGCGACCGCAGCGTCTCGATCGATCGCTCGCGCTCCGGCGTCCGTGGCAGCATGCTGAGGGCTTCGATCTCCTTCAGCAGGACGCCGACCGGTTCCTCGAATTCAAGCAGATCAGCAGGCATGAATCAGTTTCCAGTTCCCAGCTTCCAGTTTCCAGCCAGAGGAGTCACGAGCCAGCCGCCTTCGCGCGTGGCGCTTCGGCGCGCCAGGCGAGCCACGAGCCACGGACTGCGAGCCGCGAGCCGCGAGCTGCGATGCCTGTCTCACCTCAATTCCACCGTTCCGGCCCCACAGATGAGTTCGAGCTCCGCCACCAGGCGCTCGGACGGCCTGACCCGTTGGGCGACCTCGGACCTGACCCGGAGCGGCTTTTCTCGACCCGGGACGTCGAGCTCCAGCAGGACGCGCCGATCGCCGCGATGGCGCGTCAGCAGCTCGGCGAGCGCCTCGAAGGTCTGGCGCCCGTGCGGCGGCGCGGCCAGGTGAATGGCGACCTCACGCGTCGTCCGCTCCTTCAGCGCGCCGATCGGGAGCACCTCCGTCGCGACGATCCGCGCCGACTCGTCGTCTTTTTCGAATTTGCCGCGGACGAGCAGCATCGCGTCGCCTTCGATGGCGTTCCCGCATTTGCCGAAGGTCTCGGGAAACACGACCACCTCCACGCTCGCCGCGACGTCGTCGAGCATGAAGACCGCCATGCGGTCTCCCTTCTTCGTCTTGAGCGGCCGCAGTCCCGCGACGATGCCCGCGGCCCACACGTCCGCCTCGGGCGAGACGAGGTCGACGACGCGCCGGGCGCCGAACACCTTCAGCTCCTCGTTGAAGCGATCGAGCGGATGGCCGCTCATGTAGAGACCGAGCGCCTCCTTCTCGCCCGCGAGTTGCTGCGCCTCGGTCCATGCCGGCGCGTCACGCAGCGATCGTCCGCCGCCGCCCCCCGCATCCCCCTCGTCGCCGCCGAACAGCTGCGACTGTCCCTTGTCGCGGTCCCGCTGGCACCGGCCGCCATGCTCGATCACCCCGTCGACGGCCGCGAACAGCCGCGCGCGGCGCGCGGCGACGCTCCCCGCCGCCTCGAGGGAATCCATCGCGCCGGCCTTGACCAGGCTCTCGAGCACACGCTTGTTGACCAGCCGCAGATCGACCCGCTCGGCCAGCGCATAGAGCGAATCAATCCGGCCGGACTCCCGCCGGACGCCGAGAATCGAGAGCACGGCGCCGTCGCCGACGTTCTTCACGGCCGTCAATCCGAACCGCACGCCCGCTTTCTCGACGGTGAAGGCGAGCTCGCTGGCATTGACGTCGGGCGGCAGAATTGGAATGCCGAGGTCGCGGCACTCGCCGAGGTACATCGCGAGCTTGTCGGTGTTCGCGGCTTCAATCGTCAGCAGCGCCGCCATGAAGTGCCAGGGGTAGTTCGCCTTCAGGTATCCGGTCTGATACGCGATCCACGCGTAGGTCGTCGAGTGCGACTTGTTGAATCCGTAGCCGGCGAAGTACTCCATCAAGTCGAAGATCTTCCGTGCCTTCTTCTCGTTGACGCCGTTCTTCAGCGCCCCTTCCATGAAGGCTTCGCGCTGCTTCGCCATGACCTTGGGGTCCTTCTTCCCCATGGCCTTGCGGAGCACGTCGGACTGGCCCATGGTGAAGCCGGCGAGCACCGCGGCGATGCGCATGACCTGCTCCTGGTATGCGATGACGCC
>Ga0209751_10007493_pt1 | contig 10016 bp, 9 predicted proteins | sample RifCSP13_1_FD_184019 | JGI IMG/M metagenome (GOLD analysis project Ga0209751, IMG submission 184019) | Soil microbial communities from Rifle, Colorado - Rifle CSP2_sed 13_1 (SPAdes) (version 2) | ecosystem: Environmental > Terrestrial > Deep subsurface > Rock core/Sediment | place: Rifle...
GCGTGCCGAAGGACGCGAACGCGGTGAAATATCCCAAGCCCCGCAGCGGCGTATCCGTCCGCGTCACGATCCAGGACACAACGCCGCCGATCAGGGTCGCCAACAGCGCGCTGCCGGTGGAAAAATAGAGGGTGTTGAGAAACGGCTCTAGGACTTGGAGATCACGAAAAAGATCCCCGTAAAAACGCAGCGTGAACTCATCCAGCTCGCCGGTGAGCGTGGTGGTAAAGAGGCTGGTTTGGAGAACCGAATAGAGCGGCGGAAGGACGAGATAGGCCGTGATAACCGAGACGCCGATGAGCAACCAGCTTTCGGGGGAGAGACCAGCTGCGGTATTGAATCCGAAAACTCCGCGCGCGCTTCGGTCTCGGCCGGACTTCAAAGAGAGATCAAGGGTCTCGGATGGTGGTTGTCGGGCCACGGAGAGCCTTTACCGTCACTTGAGAAATTGATTTTGAAAATAGTCGACCCACTCGTTGCCCTTGTCGAACTGGATATCCGGGGTCATGTAGACGGCCTTTTTGAATCGCGCGCCCGGTTTCAGATCCACCTGCTTCGCCGGCACCTTGGGATGCGACGGCAAATAGTTGGATTGTTGAAAAACCTTTTGCCCTTTTTCCGATAGGACAAAATCCAGAAATAGCATTGACGCGTGGGGATGAGGCGTATTTTTTGCCAACGCAATGGTTTGGATGGTCGCGGTCACCGGTTCTATGGCATACCAATCGACCGGCGCTCCCGCCGTTTTGCTGATATAGGCATGATGATTGAAGATATGGAGCGCGATGGGATATTCGCCGGCGATGGTCAAATCCAGAATCTGCCGGTTGCTGGCAGTGCTCTTGGCGATATTCTGGCCTCTTAGTTTTTGCAGGTAAGCTTTGCCCGCTTCCTGTCCCATCGACATGAGCACGTTGCCGACGAACATCGGCGCGCCGGAACCGCGGCTGGTCGACCACATCATCTGGCCTTTCCAGCGCGGATTCAGCAGATCCTCATAGGTCTTCGGCAGGTCGTTCGCTTTAACCATGCGCGTGTTATAGCCGGGCGTCAGGAAATAAAGATTCGTCGATCCCCAGAATCCCTGGGAATCCTTCAGCTCGGCGGGATACTCGGCAAAATAGGGAGAATAGAAGCGCTGGAGAAAACCGGCCCGCTTGATCATCACCGGCGATACCGTGCCGTCGACGAGATCGACGTCGTATCGTTTGGCTTGGTACTCCGTGAGAATTCTGCGCACGACGTTTTCCGAGTTGCCGCGATTGAACTCGACTTGGATGAAAGGGTACTCTTTCTCAAAAGCCTCCTTCACCGGCCGCACCACCTGGTCCACGATCAGCGTCGTGTACCACATGAGCTTGCCTTCTTTGCGCGCCCCCTCGACTAAAATCTTCTGGCGATCGGCTCCCTTCATCATGGCGACGTCTTCAATGGAAGCCGCCCCAGACGGCTGAGGCAAACGGAACATAAAGATCAGTGCTGCAACAACCATGACCGTCACCGTGCGGTGAAGATTCTTGCGATACGCTGTCATACTTGCTTCTCCTTTAGTGGTTGGCTTTTGCATGCGAGAATGTTTCACCGACGCCAAGCTGCCTCCCCATCCGTAAAGAGGCCATAGCTACATTTGGATTTTGGCGAGGGGAAGAAAAACTGAGGAACCGGGAGCGTAGGAACGTAAAGATCATCCCAGGCCCAGACCGTTGGAATAAGCAACCTACGGGGTTGGCGCGGGTGGCCTTCGAGGTAGAGGCCCATTGTTCCCGGTCCGAAGGCTTTCTTCCCCGAGCAGGTAACGTTACTTAATACGTCTCTATTAGTCTTGAACCACGATCTTGTCAAGGTTCGAGATATCTTGAAGTTGACATCGAAAGCTCGCGCCGGTAACTTGCGGTTCGGAAATAAAACCCCAACGGGACGCCATGTACAACATTAAGCTCTTGACGATCCGGCTTGGCCTTTTGCTAATCTTATATAGCGTTTGCCGTCTGCTCTTTCTCGCCTTCAATTATGGCGTGTTTCAGAGCCTGATCGGTCGCGAGATTTTCACGACCTTTGCTATTGGACTCCGTTTTGACATCTCCGCTATCTGTTTGACCAATAGCATTTTCATTACCTGCTCAGTGCTGCCCCATCCTTGGCAGCACATCCGACGATACCAGAGATTTCTCAAATTGTTGTTTTTGGCCACCAACATACCTTTTCTCATCTTGAACGTCATCGACTTGGAATACTCTAGATTCGTCGGCCAACGATTGACGCTGAGCGTACTGGACCTGAGGGGCGATCTCTCCGATCAAATCGGCCAGCTTGCCCTACACTACTGGTATCTGGGCGCCATCGCCGGCCTTTTGATCTCTCTTCTTTGGTATCTCTATCCCCAGCCTCCGCCGGTTTCAAAGGCAGCAACGACAAAAGCTCGATCTTGGATCTGGATTCGCGAACTGCTAGTCATGGCCGTGGTTTTATCGCTTGCGGTAATCGGCGGGCGGGGCGGGTGGCAACAGAAAAGCTTAACGCTAGCGCACGCCGACGTTTTTGGGGCGTTCAGCCTCGGACATTTGGCGCTCAATTCGAGTTTCACGCTCATTAAGAGCCAGGAAGGTTGCGGTCCGAGATCGTTGCCCAAGGTTCGCTTTTTTGCCTCGGATGCCGAGCTCAAACAGGAGCTCAATCTCAGCGGTCCACCCGCTTACCCGAGAGAGCATCGCCGCGACAATATCGTCATCATCATCATCGAAAGCCTCGGCGCCGAGGATGTGGGCCGCGGCAATCCCAATTATGGCTTCACGCCGTTCTTGGACACCGTGGCTAGTAAGGGCATTTTCTTCCGCAACAATTTTGCCAACGCGCACAGGTCCATCGATGCGCTTCCCTCGATCCTCGCCGGGTTGCCTTCCCTCAGCGATTCCAGCTTTCGTTGCTCCATGAACAAAGAACTGCACGGCGTCGGTTCTTTGTTAAAAGAGCACGGTTATGACACGAGCTTTTTCCACGGCGGGCGCAACGGGACGATGTATTTCGACGTCTTCTCCAAACGGATGGGGTTCGATCGATACTTCGGGCTCAATGAATATCCCGACCCCGCCGACTCCGACGGGATCTGGGGCATATACGACGAACCGTTCCTGCAGTTTGCGGCGCGGGAATTATCGCGCCGGAAAGCCCCCTTTGTTTCCGTCATCTTCACTCTGACATCGCACAATCCTTATAAACTTCCAGCGCAATACCAGGGGGTCTTTCCCAAGGGCGATTCGCGGATTCATGAGTCGATCGGTTACACCGACCATGCCCTTAAAAAATTCTTCGAGACCGCCGAAAAAATGCCTTGGTACGAAAATACTCTTTTCATCGTCACTGGAGACCACACGGAAGTGACCCGAAAGACTTTTTCCAATACCCTCGATGCCTATCGCGTCCCGCTGATCTTTTTTCATCCGGCGCGAAAACTCCCTGAGGTAAATCCAGCCAAGATTACGCAGCACGCGGATATCGCGCCGAGCGTGATGGACTATCTGGGAATCAAAACAAATCGCCTTTTGCCTTTCGGCCGCTCGGTATTCAATCCGTCGCCCGATGGTTTAGCACTGAATCAGGTCAATGGGAGATACTGGTTGGCGCACAAGAACTACTATGTGGAATACCGCATCGACGGTCCGAGTTGGCTCTATGATCTAGGCCGAGATCCTTTGCTTGAGTCGCCCGTCACGGATCAAATCGAGGTCAAAAGCGCGCTTGAAAGAAGGCTTCAGGCCTACATTCAATGGTTCAACAACGGCCTCGCGGAAAACCGCCTCTATCGGTAAAGCAGGAAAGCCTGTTGCGCTCGGCGCATGAGTATTGATTGGCGCCAGGCCCACGCTTGAGCCAAAATGTTTGCCCTCAATTCACAGCCCGAACAGCCACAAAAAGCCCCGGAGCCGTTCGGCAATCGGCAGAGTGGTTTTTAGATTCCAGAAGTTGATCAGGGCGTAGAAAGTCCAAACCCCGGCGATTCTCCTGAGCTTGATTATGCTTGCCGTTGCGGAACCCGCGATCTCAACCTTGCCGCGCCGCCGCTGTTGGCGCAGCATGGAAAAATAGATGCCTGAGGCAAGCAAGAAACAGTAAATGAGCCTCGGGCTTAACCCCATCACAACTCCCACCACCCGGCCGGCGGCGAGAGCGCTTCCCCCCTGCAACAAATGATAATACATGTTGCCGACCAAGGCCGCTGCGAAGACCGCGACCAGCATTCGAAGCTTGGGGTGTTGGCGAAAATACCGGAGATAGGTCGGAAAAAAGAAAAACTCGAGTAGGAGCTCCTTGAAGTAGTAATAGTAACGGCTCCAGAAATCGACGATCGACTCCGCCAGTAAGGGTTTATAGGTATTGCGAAAGACGTTGAATCCGAGAGCTCTCAAGGCAGCTATCCACTTGTGGCCGCGAGCGGCCATCTTCAACGTGTCTGAAATCAGCTCAATGTACAGGCTCACCCAGGTAGTTAACCGCGAAGCGGCAGTCCGGCCGGTGACGATGTCTTTAAGATGCGGCAGTCCGAAAGTAAGAATTCCGATCATCCGGGTGAGCGGGTTGTCGGGGTCCGCGTAAACCGTCGCCCCCAGAATTAGAGTGGCCAATTCGATCAAAGCAACTAAAGCCATGAGCTTGATTGCAGCAAGCACGGAGCGGGAATAGCTTTCCGGGGTTCCCGCCTCACGTTGAGATAGGTAATCCAGACCTTTGCCGATCGGGGTGTTGGGGCCTCCCCAGACGGGCCAGAGATAGAATAAATGGTCCCGAAATCTCGCGTCCTGGGATTTACCTCGCTGCCCTGACATCAGCATATAGCCGCAGCGCCAGATCAAGAAAGGAAGCGAAATGGCGACGAGGACAAGGACCTCTCTCCACATTTCTCCGTCGTCGGGAACGAACCAGAGCAATGCCAGAATTGTCCAGAACAGCAGGTGCAGGCATATCTGAGGGCGGCGTCTGATCGCGGATGGAAGTTTTCGGAAATTGACCGCGATCAGATACAACAAATACATCAATCCAAAAAGCAAGGGAAAAGCCATTAGCGGCGGCAGCCAATCGGCTGAGCCTTCCTGCCGGTTCCCTTCGGCGTACATTCTGAATGTTCTCATCAGCCCAATGACGATCGCCGCCACAAACAGCATCGTCCGGCGCCGGCTTGGCGTGAGCCAGACCACCACGGCCTGCTTTTGCACCCAGGCAATTATCCGCTCACTCTCGTGAAACTGGGAGATGGCTCGACGGGCGCGCCGTAAGTTGTCCAGCTTAGTCATTTTGCCGCGAATTCTATTTCGTTGTGGGCGAAATCAACCTCAAGAAAGGGGTCTTGATTGGGACGCGACCTATCTTTGACCACTGCATCTATTGCAGGATCGTCTCGGCGAATCTGCCCGCCGAGACTCTTATCTTTGAAAGCGTCCATAGCAAAACCCTCTTAGCAACTTGGGGAGACGGTCGCAAACCTGAAAACGCTTGACAGATGCCAAGGAGCCCGGCTAGAGGATCGTGCAGGTACCATCCATGCTTACCCGTCTTGTTATCGCGAGTAGAGAACCCTTCGCCGGCGGACACGAGTTTCCCATCACCGGCGCCTACGAAAAGCTGGTGGGTAGAATCTGTGGCGAGGTCGATCCGGAAAACCGGCTTAATAAAATTATCGTCGATCTCGGCAAAGCGCCGCGCAACCGCCGCGGGCGCGTCGAATACTCCGGCGACTTTTGCATCTTGAAGCCACTGGACATGGCGCGCGGCAACGGTAGGATTTTCTTCGACGCGCCCAACCGCGGCGGCAAGCGCATCGTCGCTTTTTTGAACGACGCGCCCCAAAGCAACGACCCCAGCACGCTCGCAGATGCCGGCAACGGCTTCCTCATGCGCCAGGGCTACACGATCGTCTGGTGCGGCTGGCAAGGGGATCTGATGCCGGTAGAAAACTGGCTGGTGCTGAAGGTGCCGGTCGCGACCGACCGCGGCAAGGCGATCGTGAGCAAAGTTCGCACCGAGATCGTCGTCGAGGAAAATGGAATCAAATCGCAGCCGCTGAGCGCCGATGTGCGTGTGAAGAGTTACCCGGCCGCGTCGCGCGACAAAATTCGCGCATCGCTCACGGTGCGGGAAAAATCTTACGGACCTCGCATCCCAGTGCCGTTTTCGCAATGGGAATTCGCCTCGTGCGAGCAGCATCCGCGCACCGGCAAAGAAACGATAAAACCCAGCGCCAGGGATCTCTATCTCCGCGCCGGCTTTAGACCAGGGCATATCTATGAGTTCATCTACCGCGCCAAACACCCGCTGGTGCTCGGTTTGGGCTTCGCTGCTGCGCGCGATTTTGTTTCTTTCTTGCGTTACGAATCAAAAGACACCGCCGGCAAACCGAACCCCTTAGCATCAGGGAAAAAATCGATTGCCATCAGCCACGCCTACGCCTGGGGCCGTTCCCAAAGCGGGCGCTTTCTCCGTGACTTCGTTTATCACGGCTTCAACGAAGACGAGGCCCATCGAAAAGTCTTCGACGCGATCGCGCCCCATGTCGCCGGCGGCGGCCGATTGTTTTTGAATTACGAATTCGCCCGCCCCGTCACTTCGTCACAGCAGCACACGAATCAGCTCGATCCCGAGCTATTCCCACATGCCTACAACATCGTTAAGGACGCACAAACAGGCAGGCGCGACGGCATACTCAAACGACCAAAGACCGACCCTTATGTATTTCACACGCAGACTTCGACCGAGTATTGGCAGAAGCGCGGCTGCCTGGCGCACACGGACGGGAAAGGCAATGATCTCGCTATCCCCGACAAGGTTCGCATTTACGTCATCGCCAGCGCTCAGCACAACAGCCCCTTCGGCTCGGAAGCCGTAAAGGAAGATACGCAACAGCGCGTCAACCCGCTTCCTGCCGGCGATATCCTGCGCGCACTGATGGTCGCGATGGATTTGTGGGTCACGAAAGGAATTCCGCCGCCGCCGGGCCGGTACCCGATGGTTAAACACGGAACGCTGGTTCCACCGAATCGAAACAGCACCGGCTTTCGCAAAGTTCCCGGCGTGCGCTATAACGGTCTCTGCAATCGCCAGCTTTTTCTGGACTACGGCCAGCATATTCAGCGTGGACGGATGGACGTTTATCCGCCGCGGCCGATCGGCAACGGCGCATACACGATACTCGTGCCGAAGGTTGATCATGATGGCAACGACATCGCGGGAATCCGCCTGCCGGCCGTTCAAGTCCCCATCGGCACCTATGCCGGCTGGAACCTGCGACCGGCCGGATTGGCCGAAGACGAATTGGCCGGCCTCCTCGGCTCCTTCGTCCCTTTTGCGAAGACAAAAGCCGAGCGGCGAAAGACCGGCGATCCGCGCTTGTCGCTCGCAGAGCGCTACAAGGATCGGGCCGACTATGTGCGGCAGGTGAGCCGCGCGGCGCGCGCGTTGGTCGATGAAAGGTTCCTGCTCCCGGAGGACGCGGAGAGACTGATCTCTGAGGCAGCAAAAGCCAAAATCTTCGCCGAGACAAAACCGTAGTGACCAAGAACGATGGGTATCGGCGCGACGCCTCAACCCATCCTACAGCAACTGGAAAGTTTGCAAAGCGCTAAGGTTCTCAGCGGCGTGCGCGATTCACCGCGCCGCTTGCAGCATTCTGGTGAACTGTAACGGATGAATAGCTTTTAAAGCTCTCGCACCCTTCGACGGCGCTCAGGGCGAACGGACAAGGGAAAACCGTTCGTGGTAAGCTTGGTCGAACCGTGAACGGTAGACACCAACTGGTTGTCACAGCTAACTAGCTCCTATTGCCTCCCGCCTACTTGATCACTTTGTCCGCCCGCATCAGCACCCGCTGCGGAATCGTGAGACCGATCTGCTTCGCCGTCTTGAGATTGATGACGAACTCGAACTTCGTCGGCTGCTCCACTAACCTTTGTTGATTTTCTTAACCTCTTTCAGTAGCTCGTCGGTGGAGAGAAGGTCTTGTTCCAGGTTGCTAGACCTGACGCTCTTGAAACGGATAATACCCTTCTTGTCGATAATAAAGTACGACCGCTTGACACCGCCGCTCGCTTTGTCGAATACACCAAAGGACTTCATAACCTTTTGGTCCTGAGAATCACTGAGAAGGGGATAATTCAACTTGAGAAAATCCGCGAAGGCCTTTTGAGAAAAGGGCGCATTGGCGCTTATCCCTAAGACCTCGGTATTCTCCGCCTTAAACTTTGCGTAATTGTCCGCACCGGACGACAGAATATGCTTGATTCAGGTGGGGCTGTAATCAGTGAGGTAAAAATTAATCAGCACATTTTTCCCACGAAGGCCGCTCAGCTTGAATTTTCCTCCCCGCGTGCTGGGAAGCTCAAAGTCGGGCGCCTTATCCCCGACCTCCACCGCGAGAAGCGGAGTCGGTAGCAAGAGAAGCAGGCCGACTAGAAAGATCGCTATAGCGGGCTTTTTTCTCTTCATCGTTCCATCCGTTCTTGAAACCCGAGCCTGTAACTGTAGCGCGCTCATTTGGCAGAGTGCTGAAAAATCTTTTTCTTTGACCGGCAAAAAGATTCCATGTGCAAGGCGCGCTATCATTTTAATCACCTTATCCGCCCGCATGCCGATTTTAGATTTTCGATACTTCGACCTCGCTCAGTACAGGTTTTGGATTTTAGATTCCAAAATCATCTGATGACTCTATCTGCTCTAACCAATAGGTTGGGCGGAATCGTCAAGCCGATCTGCTTCGCCGTCTTCAGGTTAATAACGAACTCAAATTTCATCGGCTGCTCCACTGGGAGATCAGCCGGCTTTCTGCCTTTCAAAATCTTGTCGACATAGGTGGCGACGTGCCGGAACAAGCCGAGAACGCTGGGCCCATAGGCCATCAAGCCTCCAGCCTCCACAAACTCCCTCTGCTCATGCATCGTCGGCAGCCGGCTTTTTGCCGCGAGGTATACGATCAGCGATTGATGATTAATGGTCAAGGAGTCTGCTAGTGTGAGGAGCGCGCCAGCGCGCTTCCTGACCGCGTTTTGGAATGCGCCCTCGAAATCATTAGGATCCCGTATCCCTAGGGATTGAAGCTCCAACCCTAACGTCCTTGCCTGAACCTGCGTCTCTTCGACATCGCGGGCCTTGTCTGGATCGGCCGCATTCCAGAGGACCGCCACGCGCGAGAGTCCGCGAACCGCCTCCTTGAGCAGCTCCAGCCGTTTCCCGCTTAGCTCCCGGGAAAGAGATGTCAGCCCCGTGACGTTACCCCCGGGACGCGCGAGGCTGGCGACGATCCCGGTGCCAACCGCATCGCCACTGGCGGTCATGAGGATGGGAATCGTGCTGGTCGATTGTCTGGCAGCATAGGCATCGAGCGTACTCTGCGTAACAATGATATCGACCTTGAGCCGGACCAACTGCGCCGCGAGGTCGGGGAGGAGATCAAGCTTCCCTTCCGCATATCGATATTCAATGGTGATGTTTTTTCCCTCAACGTAGCCGAGGTCGCGCAGACCTTGGCGGAATGCCTCGCGGCGGTAAGAGTCAGCGGGTTGTGAGAGCGCCGATAGATACCCAATCCGCGGGACTTTTGTTGGCTGCTGCGCGGCGGCGGAAGAAAGAGTAAGCAGAAGAACAGTAGGCAGTAGGCAGACAACAATCCTTCTAATCATTGTTTTCCTTCCTCTTATGCTGCCAACTGCTTTCTGCTCGCTGCTGGCTGTCATTTTATGACTCCGTCCGCTCGCATCGATGATCCGAGAGGATGCCGCGTTTATCTCCTGCTGTAGAGCGCTTTGACAAAGCCGCTCTCTTCGATTCTCTTGAGAAAGCTCATGTCGTAAAACTCTTCGGGTGCGGCGGTCGCCGCCTTGGGTTGTCTGGCGGCAAGGAACTGCAGGACTGAGCGCACCCCGTTCGGGGTGGCGTAAGGGATCTGCGGGTAGATCTCGACGTAGTAATCGTATCCCTCCTCAGCCCTGGCCCGGTCATTCATCTTGAGGTATTTCATGATCACGCTGACACTCTTT